>Ga0115557_1000053_pt1 | contig 74902 bp, 64 predicted proteins | sample COGITO_mtgs_1104_FD_87280 | JGI IMG/M metagenome (GOLD analysis project Ga0115557, IMG submission 87280) | Pelagic marine microbial communities from North Sea - COGITO_mtgs_110421 | ecosystem: Environmental > Aquatic > Marine > Epipelagic | place: Germany:Helgoland, sampling site Kabeltonne...
CTCTCTTTTTTCCATACCAACAAACCGACCTACGCCATGGTCGATATGTGTCACATAGTCCCCTGGCTTTAAAGAACGCAGCTCTTTTAAAGTAAGCGCTTTCGACTTGCTGTGTTTGGTTTTAGTTTTATACCGATGAAATCTATCAAAAAGTTGGTGGTCAGTATAACAGGATACTTTAACAAGGTCGTCTATAAAGCCCTGTCTTAAACCAATATTTAGAGATTGAATCTTTACTGTTGGATCGAGTTCTTCAAAGATTGTTTCTAGCCTATTGAATTGATTCAATGATTCGGCAGAAATTAAATTTGTCATTCCCTGTGCTTGAAGCTCTGATAAGCTTTCAACGATCAGCTCGAAATTCTTGCTGAATGATGTTTGAGGTTTAGCACTGAACTCGAACAACTTGGCATTTTTATCATAAAAACGATTGCCAAATTCCAGTTTTACATAGGGTGTTAATCGCTCTTCAAAACTCTTTCTAGTTTCAAAAAGCGCCTCTGGACTTAACACTATTTGCACATCTGTAACAGAAAGCACTTGATCAAAATTGGCCTGTGCCTTGTCGAAGTATTTTTCTATTACATCCAGGGATTGCTGGTGGTCTTTGAACCAAATTTTTGTGTTATTCGGTATAAAGCTTAAGAATGACTGACGGCTCTCTTCCAATAGCCTGGTTTGCACGTTTGGAATGATATTAATGACCTTAACATTGGCTTCACTAAGTTGTGAAACGGGATCAAAAGACCTAATGCTCTCTACTTCATTTCCAAACAATTCTATTCTAAATGGTAAGTCATGTGCATATGAATATACATCAAGAATCCCTCCTCTTACAGAAAATTGACCTGCTTCATACACAAAATCGGTCTTTTCAAAATCATAAGTGAGTAGCAACTCACTCAAAAATTCAATGTCTATTGTTTCCCCGACTTTAGCGGTGAATGTATTTGATGATAATGCCTTCTTATTAATTACTTTTTCGGACAATGCTTCTGGATAGGTCACAATTAGCTCGCCTGTAGCAGCCTTGTTGTTTATCCTGTTAAGAATTTCAGCGCGCATTAAAATGTTCGCATTCTCGGTCTGATCAAACTGATAAGGACGTTTGTATGAAGTAGGAAATAGAAGCACCTCTTTTTCACCAATCAAATTTTGGAGGTCATTGTGAAAGTAAGCTGCCTCTTCTTTGTCATGCATTACAAACAAATTGGTTTGTTTGTTTATTTGATAAAGTGCTGCAGCCAACACAGCGTCTAAACTACCGACCAACCCTTTGAGATGATAGGTTTGGTTTTCGTTTGTTCTTATCAGTTCACCAATGGATTGCACCAAAGGATCTTCTTTATAAATGCTTATGAAATCTCTTACTCTCAAGTCTTAACGGAATATTTCGCGGGCAGTAAAGGTAATTAAATATAGATTTTATAATTACGATCTATGAGCGTTGAAAGTTAATACTGACCCATCAACTTCAAGGATTACTCCGTTTTTTAAAGTTATTCTAGCCCTTTGTTTGCCACTTGGCTCAATAGATTTTATATCCCCAAACTGAGTATCAAATTGATGATTTGTACGGCTGTACCGATCTTCCCAAATATTCAAAGAACTAATATCTAGTCCTAACCAGGAAGAACCTGATGGTTTTGGTAAGTTTTCTTGGTCTGACTTTGACAGGAACTTCATAAAATCATTAGAAGTTTTGACTGCGTTGAACATCTCAACCCAATAAACTTCAGCGCCTGTTTCTCCTCCTGCCCAACGGATTGGGCCTTCATATTTGTCTCCATCAATTGTATGGATTTCTCCATAAATGAAGATGCCGTCATTTTGCGCTTTGGCTTGGTTGGCTAGAATAAGCAACCCAACAAAAACACCAGCGATTAGTAGCCAATTTCTCATCTTGGTTTTTCTTTTATGTAATTCCTGCTTATTCATACTACAAACATAGGCCCTCTGTTGTAGTATATGAAGTGATTTACCCTGTACTAGCATATGTTGGGGATGAATCGGGAATTAGTCGAACTCAACTTAATTGGTTTATGAATTAATTTGGAAATAGTGAGCTGTCAATTCCAGGAATAATGCGAATGGCATTTTTATAATAGAGTTTCTTTAACACCTCGTCAGGCAAAGCAAGTCCGTACATTTTCCAATAAGCATGGTACTTTTTATAATAAGGGAAATATTCATCTCCAGATTCGAGGACCCTGAAGTAAGTAGGGTACTCTGCAGGCTGGTAGGAGTCTTTACCGAACAACACACGGTCCTGGTATTTTTCGAAAAATAAATTGGCCATTTTAGGCTGTCTACCTAATTCAGCAATTACGGCGCCTATTTCAACCATCATGTTAGGCATAGCATCGAGCAATTCACCAAGATATTTGAGGTCGTTGGCATACCAAGCCATGTGAGCAGCAATGAATGTAGTATTTGAATGCTTTTTGAAAATATTATGCTGCTCTTGAATTATCGTTTCCCAGGGAACAGGGTTGTTTTCATCTCTTTTCCTCCTTGGATGTGTTTTTAGCTCTAACCAGCGTTCATTATTGGCGTCATATGGCTCCCAAAATTGCTTCGGGTCTGCGGAATGTATTAAAACAGGAATCCCCAGTTCTCCACATTTCGCCCAGACGGGATCAATTCGAGGGTCATCAACAGCGACTCGGTTCCCTTCATTGTCTTTAACAGAAAACCCTAAGTTTTTAAATATTTTTAATCCGCTTGCTCCTGCTTTGACATCTGCCTCAAGTTGTGCTGCTGCTTTTTCTCCCCAGCCATCTGTACCGATTCCGCCAAAATTAACATTGGCAAAAACCAGAAAACGATTGTTTCCATTGGCTTTAATGTTCACAAAAGCGTCAGTTATTGACTTTCCGCTTCCGCCACTAAGATTTACCATGGCACCCATGTTCATGATGTCCATTTCGGAAGCTAATTTTTTTAAGTCCTTAGAACCCATGTTTCTCTGATGACTGTGCACATCTATAAAAGGGAACTTCGCCCTGAATACTGGATTTTCAGGAACTACTAAACTTGATGGCGGATTATACTCTTCAAAAGAAACTTCTTGAGCGGCCAAAGAGAAGGTGAATAACAGGCTTAATAGTGATAGTTTTATTTTTTTTGTCATGGGGTAGTTTTGATACTTAATCGAAAATTAAGATTTAAGGTTTAAATCACTAGATTAAGAACACAATATATTCGACCTAAAACCAAAAAGAAATGAAAATTGATTTGAACGGGAAAGTGGTATTAGTAACAGGAGCCTCGCGAGGTATAGGTGAGGCAATTGCTCAGGGCATGTCTGAGGCGGGAGCGAAAGTCGCTGTGCATTATTATTCTAATAGAGGGAAAGCGGAAAAAGTAATTTCATCGTTAAATTCTGACTGTTTTGCCTTTCAAGCCAATTTAGGAAATGCCAACGAAGTAATTAACTTGTTTGAACAAGTAGTTGAACATTATGGCAAAATCGATTGTGTGGTGAACAACGCAGGAATAGCAATTGAATCAGCTCCAAGTGATGATAATGCTACTTGGATTGCTGCTTGGCAAGAAACAATGAATGTGAACCTTTTGGCCTCAGGGATATTGTGCAAGCTATCCATCGCGCATTTTTTGGAAAATGGCGGAGGACGAATAATTAATATTTCGTCTAGGGCTGCATTTCGCGGAGATACACAAGATTATCTTTCCTATGCAGCTTCTAAAGGCGGCATGGTTGCCTTAACAAGGTCAATTGCTCGTGGATATGGAAAACAAAACATCAAGGCTTTTACGATTGCACCTGGCTTTGTAAGAACAGACATGGCTAAAGAGATAATGGAGGTTTATGGCGAGGAGTTTGCGCTTAATGATATTGCACTACCGAGCTTAACAGAGCCCAAAGACCTTGCACCAACGATTGTTCTATTGGCCAGTGGAATGGCGGATCATTCAACCGGCTGCACCATTGACATCAACGCGGGAAGTTATGTGCATTGATCGGAATTTAGTATTATGGTTATCAATACCTGATCCATAATCAAAAACAACAATGGAAAGCGAATTATCTAATCAAAATGAGCAACCAATATCATTGGGCCAATGGATGGTAAACATGCTGTTGCTCTATATTCCGGTGGTAAATATTATTATGCTAATTATTTGGGCAGTAAGTACTACAGAGCCCGAAACAAAGGTGAACTGGGCGAGAGCAAGGCTTTTGTGGATGGTAATAGGGATACTCTTAACCGTGATCTTCTCTGGTTTAATTTTGGCTTTTATTACTTTCTTTCTCGGAGACAGTTTTTAAAATTCAGTCGTTATGAGAACCAGGTGCCAATGGAGTGAAAATAGCTTTGAGGCTTATGTGCGCTACCATGATGAAGAATGGGGAGTCCCTGTTCATGACGACCAAGTGCATTTTGAGTTTTTGATTCTTGAGGGCGCTCAAGCAGGTTTAAGCTGGGCCACAATTATCAAAAGAAGAGAAGGGTACCGTAAGGCTTTCGCAAATTTTGATGCAGAGATTGTCGCCCAATTTGATCAAGCAAAGGTGAATGCGCTTTTGGCAGACCCAGGGATCATTAGAAATAAGCTAAAAGTAAATGGAGCGGTAAACAATGCTAATAGGTTCCTTGAGGTTCAAGCGGAATTTGGTGCTTTTGATAAGTACATATGGTCCTTCGTGGATGATAAACCGATTGTAAACAATTGGGAGGATTCATCTCAAGTACCTGCCACTTCTCTGGAATCTGATAAATTGAGTAAAGACCTAAAGAAAAGGGGTTTCAAATTTGTTGGGAGTACTATTATGTACGCCTATATGCAGGCTTGTGGACTAATTAATGACCACACGAAAGATTGCTTTCGTTATACTAAAGTTTAGTTTTCTGTTAATTGAACTACCTCCTTGTGTAAAAAAATGATGGACCACATGCCTATCGTTTTACCTCCAGAAACCATAGGCTTAGTGTAAAGTAGTGATTTTATCGATGATAGCGATTGAACATTTGGTTCTGAAGTGATGCCTTTCTCACTATTGTATAAATAGGCTTCAAAAAGCATTTTTTCCTTTCCAATAAGGCTATTGTCCGCACCGAAGAGTGTAAAATAACTGACGGATTCAATTGATACATCTTCCTTTGTTACCATTATGGCCTTGTTTAAAGACTCATCATAAACAAAATCGCTTGACAATTCATTGCCGAGCTCCATGCCTTTCTCTAATATTTTAGCTTCAGGAATTACTTTTATTTCCCTTGCTTTCATTTCTTCTTTGACAGCTTTAGTATCAATTTTTCTGTCTTCGCAAGAGACTAGAATAAACAGAAGGGCGATGGAAAGGGCTTGGTTGAGATATTTCAATTTAAAAGCGCGTAACATTTACACAAATCTACTCAGGTTATTATTACTTTGTTAATTTTGAGCTCCAATACTTAATTATGTTAGAAAAGTTAATGGCCATCAAAGGCCGATTTGAAGAAGTAGGACAGTTAATAGTGCAGCCAGACGCCATGGCTGACATGAAGCTATATTCTAAGCTAAACAAAGAATACAGCGATTTAGGTAAGATTGTGACTGCCTATGATACTTATCAAAACATACTAGATAATATTGCTTCAGCCAAGGACGTACTCAAAAATGAAAAGGATGAAGAGTTCAGGGAGATGGCTAAAATGGAATTGGATGAGCTGGCGACTAAGGAGATTGAGATTAGTGAGGAATTAAAAGTAATGTTGATTCCTAAGGATCCTGACGACCAGAAAAATGTGATTTTTGAAATTCGTGCTGGTGCAGGTGGAGATGAGGCTGGTATTTTTGTTGGTGATTTGTATCGAATGTATGATCGATTTATTGAGAACAAAAAATGGAAAAAGGAACTGATTAGTATGAACGAAGCAAGTTCAGGTGGTTTTAAAGAAGTTGTTTTTGGTGTCTCAGGAGATGATGTTTATGGGAAATTAAAATTCGAGTCAGGAGTCCATCGTGTTCAGCGCGTCCCAGTAACAGAATCTCAGGGAAGAGTCCATACATCCGCAGTTTCTGTTGCTGTATTACCAGAAGTTGAGGATGTTGACGTGAATCTTGACATGAAAGATGTAAGACGTGATACATACCGTGCCTCAGGCGCGGGTGGGCAGCACGTGAACAAAACGGAATCTGCTGTAAGGCTAACACATATTCCAACTGGGATTGTGGTTGAGTGCCAAGACGGGCGTTCACAACATAAAAACTATGCTAAAGCACTTACAGTTTTACGCTCCAAAATGTATGAACAGGAGCTAAAAATACAACAAGACGAAATTGCAGGTCAGCGAAAGTCTTTAGTAGGAAGTGGTGACAGGTCGGATAAAATAAGAACTTACAACTATCCTCAGGGAAGGGTGACAGACCATAGAATTGGTTATTCTCAACATAATTTGCCTGCAGTGATGGATGGACAGATAGAGGAGTTTATTGAAAACCTTCGAATAGCAGAAAATGCTGAAAAAATGAAGGATGGGACAAATGAACTTTAGAAGTTAGCGTATTTAATCCTTGGGCTCTAATTGAAAAAGGGCATTTACGGAGGTATTAAAAATTTCTGAAATTTTCATTGACAGTAAGGTGGAGGGAACGTATTTACCCCTTTCAATGGCATTGATACTTTGTCTTGAAACACCTACCATCTTCGCTAACTCTTCCTGAGTGATGTTTTTACGTTTACGAACTTCTTTTAAGACGTTAATCATAATTACAATTCTATTTCTCAAAAATAGCGCCTTTGTGTCATGCATTTGGAAACTCGGAGTTAATAAATTATTACCTAATCATCACAAAAAGAGGCTAATATTAGCGCAGTGTTAAAAAAACGTCAGCTCATGCCTAACAAAAAGGTTTTTATAATATCTTTACGGCATAAAGAACTAGAATATGTTATTTGATCCCCCAATTGGCGGTGGCGCCAACAATTTTCTTTGGATAATAGTCATTTTGATAGGCTTCGTTGTTGCTGTTAGTCAGAATGACGTGTTTTTCGGAGGCAAAAAGAAGAAAAAAGAGAAGCACTAGATTTTCCCAGCGCTTTTTAATTTCCCTATATTATTTTAGCCAATTCAGCTTTTGCTGTGTTTTGGATGAGAGACCATGCGTTTTCTACGTGTTGGTGTTTTAAGTTTGTGTTACCGAATGCCAAGCGCAAAGTAAACTGTCCGTTTAATACGGTTTGCATAAAGAATAATTTTCCAGATTTATTGATTGTCTCCATAATGGCCCTATTCAAAGGCGCTAAATTATTTTCTTCCACTCCTTCTGGTTCATACCTAAAACAGACCGTGTTTAAAGGAACAGGCGCTTTCAAGGTAAAGTCATTGCTCTCTTCAATTTCAGATTTAAGCCATTGACCGTATTCTATGTGATCACGAATTCTCTCTCTGATTCCCTCTACACCCATTTCACGAATTACAAACCAGAGTTTAAGTGACCGAAACCTTCTCCCTAATGGAATGCCCCAGTCTCTATAGTTTTTGACTTCACCATCAAAGGAAGTTTTTAAATAATCGGGCATTATGGTAAATGTGTTGACCAATGCCACGGGATCTTTTACGAAATAGGCAGTACAATCAAAATTTGTAAACATCCATTTGTGTGGGTTAAAAACAAATGAATCGGCTTTTTCTAGGCCCTTTGCCATCCACCTCATTTCAGGAACTATAAGCGCTGTTCCTGCATACGCCGCATCGACATGGTGCCAGATGTTATTATCTATACAAATGTCACCAATTTCATCAATCGGGTCTATGGCTGTGGTACTGGTCGTGCCGATTGCAGAGACTACACATAATGGAATTAGACCATTTGCTAAATCTTCTTTAATAGTCTGAATTAAGTGAGCCGGTTTTAAAGCAAAGTTTTCGTCTACGTCAATCTTTCTCAAATTGGACAATCCGATTCCGGCAATCTTCACGGCCTTGTCTATTGAAGAATGGATTTCTGACGAGGAATAAATGATGAATTTATCCTTATCAGAAAAGCCATGCTCATTGACTTGGTATTTGGATTTTTGTTCACGGGCCGTAAGAATCGCACATAGTGTTGCTGTAGATGCAGTGTCTTGAATCACTCCGGTGAAGGACTCTGGCAGGTCAAGCATTTGCTTCAACCAATTCATCATTTGCTCTTCAAGTTCAGCTGCGGCAGGTGAAGTGAGCCATTGCATGCATTGTGCACCTAGAGTAGCGGTAAGCATTTCAGCCAAAATGGAAGGGTTGCTTTTGTTCCCTGGGAAATAAGCCATAAAATTGGGGCTTTCCCAATGCGTCATCCCTGGTATTATCTTCTCTTTGAAATCCTTGAATATACCGTCAAATCCTTCGCTGTTTTCGGGAGGGCTGGATGGAATTTGTTTGATGATGTCTCCGGGAGCTACGTCTGGTAAAACAGGGTAGTCTTCAACATTGCCTAAATAGTCTGCCATCCAGTCTACTAATTCGTGAGCCGATTTTCGAAATGCTTCGTTGTCCATCTTATTTTTTTAATTCAGGTAGTGTGATGTGGTACTTCACAGCCAATGTTCTGACAGCAATAATAAAACTAATTGTAGCAACGGCAATGATGTCTCTTTCTAAGCCGATATAATCCAAACCTAAATAAAGCAAACCGCCAGCCGCACATGCTGTGGCGTATATTTCTGTTTTTCTGAATATAAGAGGAATGTCATTGACTAAAATGTCACGAATTACACCGCCAAAAGCGGCAGAGAAAACACCCATGATAATTGCTACAACACTAGAATGACCTAGGGCCAATGTCTTTTCTAAACCAATAATAGTAAACAGCCCAATTCCAATTGTATCGAAAAGGAAGAGTGTTTTTCTGAGTTGGGAAACTTTCTTGGTAAATAGTAAGCTAATGAGTACTCCAAGCCCAATGCTATACAAGTAGTTGACATCGTTAACCCAGCCCAAAGAATGACTTCCTAATAGTACGTCCCTTATACTTCCTCCTCCCACAGCTGTAATGAAGCCAATAAAGGTGGCACCAAACCAGTCTAATTTCTTGCTCTCGGCCGCTAATACGCCAGAAATAGCGAATGCACAAGTCCCGATTAAGTCAAAAATGTATTGAAGTTCCATGTTGATAATTATAAAAAGTGGTCATTGATTCAGCACGTTTAACTGCCAAATCGACCGAAAACAAAGTTAGCATATATATTGCTGTTCATTGAACGTAAATTATTAAGCAAGACAACAAATATTAAACGATACACGCATGAAAAAAAGTACGGTAGTAATAATTGTGATTGTTATTATTGGAGTGATTTTTTACTCTACGTTCAAAGGCAATTACAATAAAATGGTAACACTCGAAGAGGGCATTACTGGCTCATGGTCGCAAGTTGAAAACCAATACCAGCGAAGGGCTGATTTAATTCCAAACTTGGTAAATACGGTCAAAGGCTATGCAGATTTCGAGCAAGAAACGTTGACAGGAGTAATTGAAGCAAGGGCAAAGGCGACATCGGTTTCTATTGATCCAAGTAATTTGACTCCAGCTTCAATGGCGAATTTTGAACAAGCCCAACAAGGGCTTAGTGGTGCATTGAGTAGGTTGATGGTGACTGTTGAAAGGTATCCTGACCTAAAAGCAAATCAACAATTTATGCAGTTGCAGGTTCAGCTAGAAGGAACTGAAAACAGGATTGCAGTGGAAAGAAGAAACTTTAATCAGACTGTTCAGGGCTTTAATACATTGATCAGAAAATTTCCGCAGAGCATAATTGCTAACATTTCTGGTTTTGAAAAGAAGGGATATTTTGAAGCAAAAGAAGGTGCTGATGAAGCGCCTGAGGTAAATTTTAACTAATGGCAAAAGACAATTTTTCAAATCAAGATAGAGAAGCGATTAAAGGAGCCATTGAAGAAGCAGAATTAAATACTTCCGGTGAAATTCGAGTACACCTTGAAAACCACTGTAAGGAGGATGTAATGGATAGGGCTTCTCAGGTTTTTGCAATGTTAAAGATGCACCAAACAGAATTACGAAATGGAGTATTAGTCTATATGGCGGTTCAAGATCACAAATTTGCCATTATTGGTGATGGTGGTATTAATGAGAAAGTGGCGGATGACTTTTGGGACATTACTAAAGACAAAATGCTAGCTCATTTTAAGGAAGGCAATTTAGTAGCGGGTTTGAATGAAGGGATTTTGTGTGCAGGTGAGAGACTAGCAGAGTTTTTCCCTTATCAAAAGAATGATAGCAATGAGCTGTCAGATGATATATCATTTGGTAAATAGACTATGAGAAATTTTATAACAGCGTTATTACTGATAGCAACTTTGACCTCATATGGCCAATCTGGAATTCCTGATGCACCAAGGCCTCAACGGTTAGTTAATGACTTTACTGGTAAAACCTTGTCTAGCAATGAAATCGCAAGGCTTGAGAACAAGATGTTGAATTATGAAGATTCTACATCTACACAGGTGGCCATTGTAATTATGAATTCAATTGGTGGCTATGAAGTGGTAGACTTCGCGCAACGACTAGGGGAGAAGTGGGGTATAGGTACTGCTAATAAGGAAAACGGGGTACTAATTTTGCTTTCGATTAACGATAGAAAATTGGCTATTGTAACCGGTTATGGTATGGAGGGGGCAATTCCCGATGCAGCTACTTATACCATTCGAGAAGAATATATGAACCCGAATTTTCAAGCTGGAAATTTTTACCGCGGCTTAGATCAAGGAACAGATATTATTTTCAAATTGGCATCGGGTGAGTTTACAGCGGATCAAGTTGCAAGCGGGAGACGGTCCAATGATGGAGAAAAGAAGGGTTTTCCTTTTGGCTTTTTGTTTATTCTTTTCTTTTTTATTCTGCCAGCCATTTTTGGTAAGCGAAGAGGAAGAAATAGTGTTGGATCAAGGCGTTTCCCGTGGTGGGTCTTCCTTTTAGGAGGAGGGGGCGGTCGCGGAAACGGCTATGATAATTTTCGAGGTGGCGGAGGCGGCTTCGGAGGCGGAGGTGGATTTGGTGGCTTTGGCGGAGGTGGCTTCGGTGGAGGCGGCTCTGGTGGAAGCTGGTAAATAGCATACATCCTAAAAAATTTGAGGCTTCTGTAAAAGGAAGCCTTTTTTGTTGATAGTTTCACTTTGAGTGAACCTATCAATTGCGATGCTTTCTTTACAAATTAAGAGGGTGACTTAGAGTCACACTCTTAATCAGAACCTGTAGTTGAGAAAGCTATCAATTTGAGAATGGCTGATCAATGCGTACTTTCAATGTTAAATCCCTTAAAATGAAAAAACTACTAGCCCTAATTCTTTTTTGCCTTGTTGATTTATCGCTTATCGCACAAGGCTATGTTTTAAAACCTGACCGCGTATTTGATGGGATGGAACTTCAAAGTGGTTGGGAAGTGATAGTCGAAGGCAATATGATTACTTATGCAGGAATTCCTGATGCGCGAAAAGCAAAAGGAATGCAAGTCATAGAATTAAAAGGTAAAACATTGATGCCCGGCTTGATTGAAGGGCATTCACATATTTTGTTGCACCCTTATAATGAAGTGAGTTGGAATGATCAAGTATTAAAAGAATCAGTAGCAGAAAGATCTGCCAGGGCAGTAAACCACTTAAAGAGTTCTTTGATGGCTGGAATCACAACAATGCGTGACTTGGGTTCCGAAGGAGCAGGCTATGCAGATGTTGGATTGAAACAAGCCGTTCAAAAAGGTGTGATTCCAGGATCTCGGTTATTAGTAGCTGGAAAGGCAATCGTTGCGACCGGAAGCTATGGTCCCAAAGGCTTTCATGAAGGAGTTGCTGTACCACTGGGTGCTGAAACAGCAGATGGTTATGATGATTTAATACGCGTTACTAGGGATCAGATTGGTAATGGAGCTGATTTTATCAAAGTATATGCAGATTATAGGTGGGGACCGAATAGGGAAGCGGCAGCTACTTTTACTGTGACGGAACTTAAGTTGATTAGAGAGATTGCAGAAAGCAGTGGGCGCTATTTGGTGGCGCATGCTTCTTCGGCTGAAGGAATGCGCAGGGCCATCGAAGCCGGAGTGGAAACTATTGAGCATGGCGACGGAGGTACAAAAGAAATCTTTGAGTTAATGGCCCGGGAGGGCGTCGCGTTCTGCCCGACAGTAGCAGCAGGAGATGCAATTACTCAATATGGCGGGTGGAAGAAGGGTGTGGATGAAGACCCTCTTCGGATAATGGCAAAAAAGCAAAGTGTAAAGTTAGCTTTACGGTCAGGCGTCAAAATAGTCTTTGGAGGTGATGTTGGAGTTTTTCCACATGGGGATAACGTTAGAGAGCTAGAAATGATGGTTGATTATGGCATGGATATTAATGCTGCACTTGTCTCGGCTACCTCTTCGAATGCAGAACAATTTCACCTCAATAATTTAGGGCAGGTAAAAGTGGATTTTTTAGCTGACCTTATTGCAGTAGAAGGCGACCCAACAAAAGACATTTCAAAGCTAAGACGGGTTGATTTTGTAATGAAGAATGGGAAGATTTATAAACAAGAAAAAAATGATTAAAAGAGCACTTATTCTGAGCCTACTGCTTGCTTTTGTAGCTTGTCAAAAAGGAACAGAAGGCACAGAACTTGTACAGACAAGTAAATTAATACATCAAGCATCAAATTTCCCAACCAAGAAACTAAAGGTTGGTTTTTTAGCCATTAATGGAGTTTTTAATTCCGAACTGATGGCACCTTTTGATATTTTCCAACATACTGTTTTTCATACTGAATTGGGAATGGAGACATTTATAGTCTCTCCTTCGGAAGAAGTAATCACAACATTTGAAGGAATCAGAATATTGCCTGATTATACCTTTGACAACGTACCAGATATTGATGTCTTGATCGTACCAAGTGCAGAGCACAACATGGATACTGACTTAAAGGATGAGCGGCTAATTAATTTTGTGAAAGAAAAAGGGGCCAAGGCTCAAATTGTAATGTCCTTGTGTGATGGTGCATTCATATTAGCCCAGGCAGGTCTTCTTGATGAATTAAAGTCTACAACATTCCCAAGTGATATAGACCAATTCAAAGAGACTTTTCCTCATTTGGATGTATATAAAGAAGTGAGCTTTGTACACGATGGCAAAGCCATCACCTCATCTGGTGGTGCCAAGTCATATGACCCTGCTCTTTACTTGGTCGAATACCTTTATGGCAAAAAAGTGGCCGATGGAGTAGCGAAGGGATTAGTCATCGATTGGGAGGTTGATGCAGTAAAGCATATTATCGGAAATTGATCATACCGTGAAATACTCCTCAAGGTCCTTGAGCGTGCTTTCACTTGTTTGAATGTCTTTCTGAATAATACCTTTTTCTAATATTACGATGCGTTCACAGACCTCAGTCACATGGTTGATGTCATGACTTGAAATGAGCATGGTCATTTGATGCTTCACTTTTAATTCCCTTAACAAAGTCTTAAGCCTAATTTGAGTTGTAGGGTCAAGGTTTGCGAATGGCTCATCAAGGATTAGTATTTCCGGGTTTCCCATCAGCGCGGCAACTACACCTACTTTTTTCTGATTCCCTTTAGAGAGGTCCCGAATGTATTTTGTCTTGCCCAAGATTTCACCATTGAAGAGGTCATGAAATTGATTTAGGAATTCTTCTAAGTCACCTTGAGAAAATTTATGAAGTGTTGCCAAGAAGTTGAAGTATTCATCAGGTGTTAAATAGTCAATCAAGAAAGACTCATCTAAAAATGAACCAGTATAAAACTTCCAATCTTCTGAATGACTTACTGCTATATTTTTGGATAATACTTCTCCAGCTGTAGGCCTAATCAGGTCAAGTATCATCCTAAAAAAGGTGGTTTTACCTGCGCCATTGTTTCCTACAAGGCCAAAAGCTTCTCCTTTTTGGACCTTCATATCAGGGATGTTGAGTACTTCAACACCCTTATACGTTTTGGATAATCCTTTAATTTCGATCATATGCCTAAAATTATTGAGCCCTAAATCCAGCAGCTATTTTGTGCCTTTTTAATGATAATCTTTCTGTTAGCTTCATTAGTATTTTCTCTCTAAAGAGGAAACCAATAATCCCTACACAGCCCACAAGTAAGATCCCTAGTATTTCATGACCTAATAAATAGAGCGGTAAGTAAAACAAGTATGGACCAATCATTACGGGCAAAGCCATAAGCCACTGCGCCGCACCAACACCTTGATAATTAAACGCTGCTCCTTTGTTTAAATCTATTTTTTTAGGGTTGAACATAGAGATAGACATTACCATAGGAATGTTTATGCCAACATTAAACAGGAAAGCGCAGAGGTTAATAAGCGCTATTTTCCAACCAAAAAAGATATAGGCTAGTGAAAGCACAAAGGCTGCGAAACAAGAGGCCGTATACATCCAGTATTTTGCCTTTATATATTCTTCAATTCCTCCTTTTCTGGTTAGAATAAAATCAAAATGGGAGCCTTGCCAACTCAGCATAAATTGGCCATGATTGATAAAAAATAATCCAGTGATAAAGACGCCAACAAAAACAAAAATGAAGGACATTTCTTGGTATTCTTCCTGTGGGTAAAAAATCAGCCCATATAAGAGTAAGAATCCACTCATTATAAGAAGGGTTCTTGGCCTTTTGTGTCTAAGGATTAATTTCAATTCCAAAGCAATCAATTCTCCTGTAGCCCCAAATTTTTTAAGAAACCCAAAATCTCCTCTAATCTTAGCTGGCTTCTCTTTTGTACTTAGCTCTTCAGGGTAAATATTATTTGCCAAAAAAGTAAAATTTGCTCTGTAAATGATCAAGCCCAATATGAATGGGATAATACTTAAAATGGGTTGAATACTAAATTGATTCATTAATGCAGCTGACACTTCGGAAAATTTGACAACACCAAAATATTCTAATAAGATTAAGACAAGAATTGACCCTAAAATTATTACTGTTGATTTGACAGAGTCACTAAGCTTTTTCTTGACTAGAATCCCTAAATATTGATTTAAAAAGACCAGGCCAATTAGTCCTAGAATCCAACCTATTGCTCCATTTAGTCCTTCTTCGGGAATCAGATGCCTCAGTGCAAACGGAAGAAACAGAAGGAAAGCAAGCAGATTAAATGCTGAAAAAGCACTTTTTTTGAGCATGAAGTGAATCATGCGTCCCTTTTTTATTGGCAAATGCAAATAGGGCTCAATAAATAGGACCGGACTTCCTTGTAGAAAAAAGCGGAGCATGAATTCTATCCCAAAATAGTATAGAATAAGTCCGTTAATGACAGTTCTTGGCTCAGAGTTGGGTGCTAGTCGCTCTACAATTTCTATGAGAAAGAGGCCTCCTAAAAGGACGTAAGTCAGCATCATTAAGGCCAGAAGGCTTAATACAATATTGGCGGCAAGGCTTTTGCCCCAAACGGGTGAGCGAAAGTAATTTTTATAGCCCTGTACTAATAAATCTTTAATCATTCGAATCTAACTCCTTATCAAGCTCAAGTAAAACCTCTAAAATAAGGTTGGATACTTTTGCATAAAAAGGTTTGCTCACATTTTCGTAAGTATCAGTTGGCTTGTGGTAATCTTCATGGTCCTCCACGCCAAAGTATAAGAAAGGTATTCCCGCTTGATGGAATGGGCCATGATCTGAAGCATTGGTCCAATCGTCTTTTCCTAAGTCTTTAGTGTCATGTCCAAATTTGAAACGAATCATATCTGTTGGTATTTTTTCTATTATTGGTTTTAGCTCAGGGTTTTGAGCAGTACCAGCAATGTGTAATTCGTTTTTATTATTACGGCTTATCATATCCATATTGATGTTAAGGACTATGTTTTCAACCGGAATCTCTTTGTCTTTTAAAAGTGCTTTTGCGCCTTGAAGGCCCATTTCTTCGGCATCCAAGGCCGCAAAAATCATTGTATGTCCTGGCTTGTACTGTTTGACATAATCCATTATAGCTAGTAATGCAGCCACACCAGAAGCGTTATCATCAGCACCGTTATATACAACGCTATCACGAATTCCTAGGTGATCATAATGAGCGGTAATAACAATGGTTGAATCTATATCGCCTTTTACATAACCGATTATGTTTATCCCTTCAACAGATTCTCCATTCCTATTCTGGAAAGTAAAATTATGCAAATACCCCTTGTTGTATTTTTTGAGGTTTGTAATGTTGAAAGACTTGGATATGTAATTTCTGGCAGCTTGCGCACCTTTTGTTCCCGTTTGTCTGCCTTCAGCGGCGTCATGAGATAGCTTTCTTAAATCATCGAGCATGAACTCACGATCAAGTTTTTCTTGTGCAGAAACTAAGTTTACTGAGAGAAATAGAACTAATACAGATAAAATAATTTTGAAAGGGCTATTCATGGTTTTTATGTTGCAGACAAACCTTTATTTTTGACAAGGTTCAATATTTTGAACTTTTATAAGTTAAACTTAATGAATTGAGGTCAAGTTTTGCTCAGAAATATGTCTAAATATCTAAAATTGATGTCCGCCACGCTCCTGTTAGTGCTGTGTAATAGCATGCATGCACAGGTGGACCAAGAGATTTTGGACATTGTGAAATTGAACCAGAGCCCTAGTATTCCCAATAATATTCTAAGTAGCAGGTCGATTGTTTTGATTTCCTTACCTAAAGAGGCGCCTAATTCTGAATGGAAAGAAATTGCAGGCGAAATGCAGTTGTTTTTTGCTGAGTCTGGAATAGATGCCGTTGCATATTTCTCAATCGATGAATTGTCCGAGAACGTTGAATCTCAAAAGGTATTGGCAAAAGAAATTTTCGCTAAACGCGGTGTAACCAACGTGATAACACTGACCATATTGAATGAGGAAAACCTGTTTTTTACTATTGGGCCCTATAATCGGAAGTGGACTTTCTTTGATTCGCAAAAAACTTATTGGATGAGACAGTCTAATGACCTTGAAAATATCTGGTCAGAAATGACGACCATCTTTAAGGCAGGAGCACATAAAAGAGACAACCTTTTGGTGTTAGACAGCCCCGAATTTTTTGACCTAACAATCCCTTATACATCAAGAACAGAACGTTTTACGAAAGTAATGGAGAGCCAAAAAGTGGCAGTACCGATGTATGTTGCGATTGAGGATGACCCAAACCTGGCCTTAAGATTCAAAGCGGATCTATTGAATGGTAGTGAAGAGAGAGGAGCGGCAAGCACCCAAGGTTTAAATGACCGGTTAAAATCAATTATTGCAAAATATCCATTCGAAGCAGAGTTGGTCAATATTAACGAAAAGTCGGAAAATGAGTGGCTTAAAAGCGGTTATGGATTTATTCTGTATCAAGCCCATGGTACAGAGAAAGCAATCAAGAAGAAATTCAAATATGAAGCTTCTAAATCCAAATCAACAGCTTATTTGACCAAGTTTTACCTTAAGCAGCTGAGGACACAGAGTTTGTTTTTTGGCCGGGTTTGGGATGCCGGCCCTACAAGGTTTGATGCCCTTACCAACTTCGTAAATAGCGTCAGGACAGAGTTTAAATCTGAAAATTAATACTTTCTAGTTTCCTGCTTATATAAAAGCGGTTCTGTTTTATCGCACTAATTCTTAGCTTCAGCTTATAAATGAAAAAGTTATGAAACGAATCTTATGCTCTGCAATGATGATGGCCTTTTTAGCCGCACCGTCGTTCGCTTTTCAAAATGCAAATGTAGATTACGACGCCGTCTACAAAATAAAAAATGAAGGATATAATAATTCCGAAGTGATGGACATTGCATGGAATTTAACTGATCGAATAGGACCTAGGCTGACAGGTTCATCGGGATTAAAAAACTCGTACGACTGGACTTCTGCTCAAATGAAAGAATGGGGTTTGAAGAACGTTAAAATTGAGCCATGGGGAGAGTTTGGTAAAGGATGGGATGTTGAAAAATCCTATGTAGCCATGACTAAGCCTTATTATCAATCTATGATTGGAATTCCAAAAGCTTGGACAACAGGAACAAATGGCTTGATTAAAACAGAAGTGGTTTACATTAAGGTATCATCGGAAAGCGACCTTGATAATTATAAGGGACAGTTAAAAGGCAAAGTGGTCATGATGCCAACCGCATCAGCAGCTACTACTACTTTTGAAGCGGATGCTAAGCGCTATACAGACGAGCAGCTGGAAGACATGAAAAATTATAACGTCCGTTCGAGTGGTGGTGGATTTAGCGCAAGCCGAAGGGCAGAGTTCATGAAAGCAAGAGCATTAAATAGAGCGGCAGCTACCTTTTTTAAGGAAGAAGGAGTTGCTATGATTTTAACAGGAAGACGTGGAGGTCAAGGAACCTTTTTTACTTCAAACGGTTCTAGAAATGATGATTCTGCACTTCCTGAAATGGAAATGGCCCCAGAACATTATAGCCGATTGGTAAGGTTAGCTGAAAAAGGTGAGCCAGTTGAAATAGAAGTGGATACTAGGACGAAGTTTTTGACAGATGACCTTCAGGGGTACAACGTTATCGCTGAAATACCAGGTACTGACCCAAACTTAAAGGATGAAGTGGTAATGATAGGAGCGCATTTAGATTCTTGGTTTGCAGGTACAGGGGCCACAGATAATGCCGCCGGTTCTGCAGCGATGATGGAAGTCATGCGAATTCTAAAGGAATCAGGTGTTGAGTTGAAAAGAACGGTAAGAATTGCTCTTTGGAGTGGCGAAGAACAAGGGATTCATGGTTCAAGAAATTATGTGAAGAATACCTTCATGAAAAATGATAAACCCAATAATGAGCATGGTAAGGTTTCTGCTTACTATAACATGGACAATGGAACAGGTGCGATTAGAGGGATATACTTGCAAGGAAATGAAGGAGCCAAACCTTTATTCGAAGAATGGTTTAAGCCATTTCATGAAGTAGGTGCTGAGACGATTACAAATAGAAATACTGGCGGTACCGATCACCTTGCTTTTGATGCAGTAGGAATTCCAGGGTTTCAGTTTATTCAGGATCCAATAGATTATGGTACAAGAACTCACCATACGAATATGGATTTGTATGAAAGACTTCAGGAAGCTGATCTAAAAAAGAATGCTGTTATTATAGCTACTATGGTTTTACAAACGGCCAATATGGAACAAAAAATATCAAGAAAACCAAAGGATTTTGATAGCTTAAACAGATAAGATTACAATTGATTTTGAAAGGAGCCTCATGCTATAAAGTGTAAGGCTTTTTTAATACAAATCAGAATTAGTAAAAGGAACTAGGGCAAGGATTACTGCAGGTTCATAATAACTAGCCCTGTCAATCAATTCGTGAGTGAGTATTCCTACGGCACCACTTTTTTGTTTTGAGTTGCTCCTTTGGAATACAATATCATCTGCTTCTCCCAGTTCAATTCCTTGTCCAATTAACTTAGATATAGCTTCAGGCAGTACAAATGTGGCCGTTCTTGAATACCCAGTTTTCGATTTAGAGAGAATATAAACCCAAGCAAAAGCGTGTAATTCATTATTGCGGGACGCTAGACCGCCTTCAATACCAACCCAGTAGTCAGCGTTCGGAAATCTGTCTCTAGCGTTTTCAGCCCTGTTCTGAGCGCCTTCAAATGTCTCTTCATCGGACATGGGTTGATCGCTCACACCAGAAGGTAGTGACTCACCTACTATTTCTAAAGTTTGATTCTGGAATGTTTTTAAGAATGCCTTTTTGGTACAATCTACTTTGATGGGATTTTGAGAGGCAACAATTACTTTGAGCAATCTAATAATTGTTTATGGAGGCTAACTCCTGATCCATTTTCAAACGCTTGTAAAAAACGCTTAAAGCAGCTATTACCTTAACTTTGGCTGCTTCATCAAATGGTCTTAGTGTTCGAGCTCTCTCCATATATGGCAATGCTTTTCTTGTAAGCGTATGTCCTTCTTCCTGAATCTCAGTGCCATTAATCTCGTACTCTTCTTTACTCATTAAGTTGCCTTGTACATAGAACCTGTTCGCTTTTTCGTTGATCATTACTGCATAATTATAATTTGCCGTAAAGTCATTGGGAAAAGCATTTAAGAATTCTTCATATTTAGCTGAGGCTAAATTGAAATAGCTATCAGAACGGGCGGGCTTTCCTTGAATAAATGCCTGTTTGAATATTCTGTCATATAAATCAGCTTGACGTAACTTCAATTCATATGAATTTGGATTTCTGTTATGCACAGTAGACAGTCTTGATTCAGCCTCTTCAAATCTTCCCAATTTCACAAGCGTATTCACTTCTTGCATTACATAAGGTATGTGTTCTGGATAATCAAAAAGCGCGTTTTCAACAACGTCTAATTGGGCTTGGAGCGTACTACCTCCAGATTGAGTACAAATGATAATACTATTATGAACGGACTTGCTGAGCGTACCGAATTGTTTTACCTCTTCGAAACTCGCTAATGCCATTTTATAGTCTTTAGCATTTTGCGCACTATATCCGATGTAGACGTAGGCTGTTGAATCTTCTGGCTTTGCAAGCTTTGCAATTATAAATGCATCAATTGCATTTACAAAGTCTTTGCTTTGATAGTAAGTAACACCTTGGTTAATTCCGTCAGCCCACAGCATTTTCAATTGGTTATCTGCCAGCATTTTCAAATTACTCCCTTCACTAGTCAACTCCTTTGTTTTCAAATAAGAATCAACAACATCAGAAACAAAAGCAGAAACAAAAGCAGAAACATCAGATTTAAAATTATCTAAATCTGGGTCTTTACTTTTTAATATTTCATGGTACACTCTTCCTTTAGTATACCATGCTCTTGGGTTAATGGCGAAGGTCGGATCTTCCATAGCCTCATCAATAGCAACCTTGGCCTCTGAAAAACTTCTATCGTTTAGAAAAGTTCAAAAAAGGGAAAGTTCTTTAAATGCTTAATTAATATAGATTTATTGCCTTATATAAGTTACTTTGTAATAATTATATTTAATTAAATCATTGTTTTTTCCAATTAGGAAGGCGATTCGGGGTTAAAGGAGCCCCAATTTGATCTAATTTCTGGTCCATCTGGCTAAAATTATCCATTAAACCGCGTATTTGCTCAAGAACTGGAGCAAATTCATTTGCAGCTATATCGTAACCATTCAATGAAGTTTTAGTGATATTAGACGAAGAACCGAAAACATCAAAGATGGCGCTTTGGGCTCTTTGGCTTGTAGAATAATCTCCGTCCTTGTCCAATTGGTTGTAAGTCCGATCTCCATTTAATGCAATATTTACCGCTTGAACTTTCAGTTCCAACGCGAGGATTTCTTCCATAAGCGGTATGGATTGTGAAGAAGGAAACGCTTTCGTGGCGGCTTTATATGATGAGATTTTATTGGTCATACTCCTTAACATGCTTCGCGAAGCATTGATCGCCCCTGAAAGCTTTAGTGCTTTTTTCTTAAAGGTAGCCAGGGCTTTTCTGTCTGTTGCAGGCAGCGTTCGATTGTCAATGTCTTTAACGATAAAGGTTATAGGACCAGTTAAATCGGACAATTCACCTTTAATATTCTGGGAAAGAGCAACTGTAAAACTGCCTGGAACGACATATACATTTGATGATGGTAAATTACTTGTAGCCGCAGCTTGACGTGCATTTACAGCGTTAAAACCCGCATAGGTTAAATCCCAATTTATACTATTCAATCCTTTACTCACTGCGGTTCTTAATTCACTGACTACATCCCCTTCAGCATCCCTAATTGTAAAAATTAGATAGGAAGGACGTTCACTGTTCTCCTTTTTTAACTCATCAACAGTTGGGTATGGAATAGCTTGATTGTTTTGAAACGCCTCCTTTTCCCTTTTACTCCTATCAACTTTTAGAGTAGAAACCCCCTCCTTTAACCAGTAAGTAAATGTTGCTCCCTTTTTAGGGTTTGGTGCAGTGAAATAATCTTCTCCTTGAAATCCCTTTTCTCTACTACCCAGACTTCCTAAAGGAGCCCAAGTATTGAACATTAATGCGTCTTTTACCGCAAAAATATGCGCTGGTTTTTCAAGATTTTCAGAGACTAATTCACGTAGTGGCGCATAATTGTCCATCACATAAAACCCTCTTCCGAATGTAGCTAATACAAGGTCATTTTCTCTTTCTTGGATCGCCATGTCCCTCACGTTTATGGTTGGTAATCCAGCCTTAAGTGCTTTCCAGTTCTGTCCTTCATCAAGAGATACAAAAACACCGAATTCTGTTCCGGCAAATAGAATGTTGGCATTTACATGATCCTGTTCTAAAGCATATACAGCTCCTTTTGGAAGGTTTGATGTTATATTTATCCACGTCTTTCCCTTGTCATTACTCTTGTAGATATATGGGTTAAAGTCTCCACTCTTATGATTGTTGAAAGCGGCATACACTGTATTTGCATCATGTTTTGAAGCAATTAAGTCGTATACATAAGTGTTGGCTGGTACGCCATCAAACTGATTGATTTGCCTCCAGTTTTTTCCGTCATCTTCTGTTATACTAATCTGTCCGTCATCGGTACCGGTATAAATTAGCCCCTTTTGAATTCTAGACTCATCTAGGGATACAGCAGCCCCGTACCTTGATGTCGATCCATTTTTTGATACGGCATCCATCGGCCAGATTTTACCCATAATAGGCCATAAATTCCTGTTAATGTCCTGGTCTAACTCGCCACTAATCACTTCCCAAGAATCACCACGATCAGTACTTTTGAAAAGCTTATTTGCGGCATAATATAATGTTTTATGATCATGAGGACTTACCATGATAGGCGCATCCCAGTTGAAATTATAGGCTTTTTCACCTTTTCTTGGACGAGGAATAATAGTGGTGCCTTCTCCACTTTTCTTATCAAACCGTTGCAACCCTCCGTTCTGGTACTGCGCATAAATAATGTTTGGGTCCACTGGATCTGCCACAGATTCAAATCCATCTCCTCCTTGCGTTACCACCCAATCAGCGCTAACAATTCCGTGCTGGCTAACCGTTTGGGATGGACCGACCATACTGTAATTGTCTTGTGTACCACCCATTACATTATAAAAGGGAGCGTCATTATCAACACTTACTTTATAGAACTGAGTGACTGGAAGGTTAGTGAAAAACTTCCAATTTTGACCTTGATCATAAGATTCGTAAACACCACCGTCACAGCCTTGAAGAATGTGGAGGCTGTTCTCTGGGTTGATCCACATGGCGTGGTTGTCCCAGTGTTTACTCTTTTCTCCTAGCTGGCCGAAAGTCTTACCACCGTCGACCGTTACCATAGTAAAAGTATTTAAAAGGTAGACTCGGTCTACGTCATTTGGGTCGGCTACAATCTCCTGATAGTAGTTTCCACTAGATGATGTGCTACTCATTTTTTGCCAAGATGCAGCCCTATTAGTACTCTTATAGAACCCTCCTTGACCGTTTTGCGCTTCTACTACAGCATATAAAACTTCTGGGTTGGCAGGCGAGATCGCCATACCAATTCTTCCTTTGTCAACTCCCGGAAGTCCTTTGTTAACTTTCTCCCAATTGGCACCTGCATCTTTTGATTTGTAAATTCCTGACTCTGGCCCCCCGCCAAGGTAGGTCCATTGTCTTCTCCTTCTTTGGTGTGCTGTAGCATAAAGAACATCTGGGTTTCTTGGATCAAAATGAACTTCGTTAATCCCCGTGTGCTCACTGATTTCTAAAATATTACTCCATGTTTCTCCACCATCTGTTGTCTTATATAGTCCTCTATCTCCACCGGAACTCCAAAGAGGGCCAGTTGCGGCAACATAAACTACATTTGAATTTCTTGGGTCGACTTTAATCATTCCAATATGCTCAGAACTGTCTAAACCAACTTTTTTGAATGAACCTCCCCCGTCATTTGATTTATAGAGGCCATCGCCATACGAAACACTCCTTTGATTATTGTTTTCACCAGTACCAACCCAAATGACATTATGGTTATTTGGGTCCATTGCCAATGCACCAATGGAATAAGAGCCTTGATTTTCAAAAATTGGCTTGAAGGTAGTTCCAGCATTGGTAGTTTTCCAAACCCCTCCAGCTGCCGCGCCAACGTAAAACTCACTTGGATTATCTGGATTCACAGCCAGATCCGCAATCCTACCAGAAGTAAGTGCTGGACCAATGCTTCTGAATTTAAACGTACTAAGCCCTACATCTTTCAGAGGATTATTCACTTCAACGGCATCCTTTTCTTTTTTCTTTTTCTTTCGCTGTGCAAAACCGTCGTTTGCAAAAAATAAAAGAAAGGCGATTAATGCCAGTGATAAAATGGAGCGAAGTCTTTTCATGGTGTCTTGTTTTGAAAGAAGAAATATAGCCTTTTATAGAATGATGGACTAGCCCGATCTTATTAATGGCCATAAAAAAACCGCCAACCAGCGGTTTTTTAAATTTTCAAATGAGAAAAACAGAGGCATTACTACTTACCCTTTGTGCTTATCTCAGTTCCTTCCGGTTTGGTAACAGCATTTTTCACATGTTTTTCTAACCAAGTATCCATCTCATAAAGCATGTGCATGATAGACTCCTTTGCCCTATAACCATGGCTTTCATCAGGCAACATTACAAGCCTAGCTGTTCCTCCATGCCCCTTAATCGCATTATAAAATCGCCTACTTTGAAGAGGGAAAGTACCAGAATTGTTGTCTGCCTCTCCATGAATCATTAGGAGTGGTTCATTAACTTTGTCTGCATGCATGAATGGCGACATGTAATTGTAAAGGTCTGGATCTTCCCAATAGGTCCTTTCTTCTCTCTGGAATCCGAATGGAGTAAGCGTTCTATTATAAGCACCACTTCTCGCAATTCCTGCGGCAAAAAGATCGGAATGGGCTAACAAGTTAGCGGTCATAAATGCACCATAGGAATGTCCACCAACCGCTATTTTGTTTCGATCACCAATACCCATTGCTACCACCTTATCAATTGCTGCTTCAGCGTTTAGGACTAACTGTTCCCTAAAAGTGTCATTCGGTTCTTTGTCACCTTCACCAATAATGGGAAACTGAGTATTGGCCATTACAGCATAACCTCTAAGCACCCAAAAGATCGGAGAGCCAGAGCTTACTCTTGTAAATGAATAGGGTGTCCCCCTTACTTGAGCAGCATTCGCTGCTGATTTGTATTCTGTCGGATAAGCCCACATAAGTACGGGTAATGGACCATCTTTGGCTTTGTCATAACCTGCTGGAGTATATAAAACAGCTGTTAAGTCAACACCATCTTTTCTTTTGTACTTAATGACTTCCTTATTTACTGCCATTAATTCCGGTTGTGGATGAGGGAATTTCGTTATCGCAGTAAGTGTTTCTTTCTTAAGGTCTCGAATAAAATAGTTAGGGGGTTCTTTTTCTGACTCGCGCAGCGTTATGATCTTGTCTCCTTTTTTGGAAATCACATCAATTGTACGCTCATAATTTGGCGCCTCAGACCTAAAAAGTATTTCTTGTTTTTTAGTCTTCAAGTTGAATTTGCTTAAGTATGGTCTATCGCCTTCAGCAGATCCCCCCGTACTTCTCATGTACAAATTATCCTTGTCCGTTTTAAGCACATTCCATCCATAGTCGTTTTTAACAAACATTGGATTTCCAGGATCATTGTACCGGTCGCTAGTATTTCGATTAATCAACACCTGTCCTTCACCACTTGGATTAGAAGGGTTAATTAATGTCCTTCGGTCCATCCTATTGGCCCACCAGCGTTGGTTAAGAATTGCCCTATTATCGTCTATCCAATTAATTGAGGAATACCTCAATGAGGTAGTAGCCAATTTTTGTGGGGCTGACATGAAAGGAGCGGCTTGCATATAAACATGATCTCTTTGCTCTGTTTTAAGCTTAGGGTCTCCCTCGTCAGCAGCTTCAGCCCAATAAAGCGTGTTTGGCCTGTCTGCCCTCCAGTTCATGCTTCTTCTGCCGAGTCGCGCTGCATCGAATCCATTTGGCCTTACTTCATCAAGTGGAATTTCTCCCATTAGCTTCATGAGTTTTCCATTAGAGGCACTCCAGACTTCGTATTTAAAAGGGAAACGCCCGCCAGGAACCAAATAAGAAAATGGCTTTTGAATGGTTTGCACTAAGATGAGTGTACCGTCAGGAGAGACACTGAAATTTTTGATGATTTCAGGTTCACCTATGTTAGTTGCACTTCCGTTAAGCGGAACCATTTTGAGCTGAACAGTAGTGAAGTATTCAAATAACTCCTCGTCATGAGGGTTTTTGAGTAAGTCTTGATAAGTCCTTGAAGCGGCTTTTGCGCCTGATGTTTCTTGAAGTACGGGCCCTTTAGGTGCGGCTGGTTTTACAGGCGCAATTCCTCTATTTTCTTTAATTGTACTCACTAATATTCGGCTATTGTCTGGCATCCAGTCTAATGCACTGACGTAAGCGTTGTTAACTATAGCACCCAATAGTTTTTTAGCTTTTTTGGTCTCAACATCTGCTACCCAAAGTTCAATGCCTTGCCCTGTTGTATTAGTGAAAGCAATTTTTGCTTCATTATTGGACCAATTCACATTGCCAATTTGCGGTTTTGAGGGCATGCCTGTAAAGGTGTACTCTTCCCCATTCGCGATGTCCTTCAGTTTAATACCTGTCAAATGACTTGACCTGCTTCGGCCATTGGTCGCAGGGTTAATCCTTGTGCCAGCAATTCTTAACTCAGGAGCTGCTACTTCTGCTATGGTAGGGTATCCTGGTCTTTCCATCAGCAACATCCATTTTGCTTTGGAATCGATGCTTACTGAAGGTGTGGAGGGCGCGTCAATTAATTTGGCAATGACTTCATTTGGCCGTTGATAACCCTGGCTATTCTGCGCATTTAATACCGTAGAATTTAATGCTAGGATGAGTAATACGAGACTTAGCCCTTTGGAGAATGGTTGAAATCTATACATAGTTTTGTCATTTATGTTTAGAAATATAAGGATTATAAGCTTGAATATCCATCAAAATGTTACCGTGTCATCCTATAACTAATGATTCGTCAATGTAAACCTAGATTCCACGGTGGTAGTGATTTAATTTTTTTGAAGGAGGCACTTAGAGCAAAAGGAATACTTGAAACTATATGAGGCGTTGCCTCACGAAAAACTTCAGAATGGAGCTACTTTCGAATTAATAGATAAATAAAAAAGGGCTGAATATTTCAGCCCTTTTTTCCTCAATTAGGTCTTTTTTATTGCCCAACCATGAACAATGCATTGGCAACAAACATCTTTCCGTTTTCCCAGAAAGCCCTGAAAAGTGGGTTATCTGCCATATATATCATAGCACCACTGCCATAGTTTTCTACTCCAAAAACGAGTGATTTTGAAAGGGTTTCTTTGGCTTTTTCTCCAGCCACTCCGCTAATATGGGAATCCGTGCTTTCAATAATTCCTACATTCCAGCCATTTGGTAAATAGGCATACCTACTCGTATTGTTCTTTATGGAGAAGTAATGCTTTGGATAACCAAAACCCATTGGATGAGAATTGTCTAGCTTTAATTTGAAAATTGCACCAGGAATCCGGACAGCTTCAAACTTCTTTTGACGTTCATTATAAGGGGTCAAAGCGTTGGTCACCTTTTCTTCATCGGTTTTTTCTCCAGCGGCTTTCTTTTCTTTGTCATCAGAATAACGCTTTAACGAAAAGCCGTCTTTATCGGCAAAGGCGCTAAGTGCACGATCAATTGCAATTATACGACCACCACTACGCACCCAACTTTTTAGCTCATCCATTTTGTTTTTGCCTAACATACTTCCATATGATCCACTCGGCATTACAATGGTATTGTAATTGTCTAAATCGATTCTCCCGAAATCGTCAGTGTCTACCATAGTAATTGGATAATTAAGCTCTTGTTCCATAAAGTACCAGAACTCACCAAACCCAAGTGATGAAACGCCATTACCCCTTAATGCCAAAATCTTTGGTGCATGAAGAAATGGAACATTATTAGAGCCAAAATCTTTACCAGAATCAACAAAACTGGTAGGTGTTGAGTATAAATCTCGATTTAAGCTTTCAGCTGCATCTTGAACTATTTCATCAAATTTATCACCCATATGCATGTTGCCTTTACGTGTAATAATCAATGAACCAGGAGCAAAAGTATTGCCGTTAACTGAAAACTCGACAGTAGCATACCTCAGCTTCACTCCAGCTTTTAGAATTTTACCTAAAAATTTAGCGTCCTCGAGTGATTCCCATTTGGCCAAGTAAGCGGCTGGTTTCCCCACTACGATTACATTTCGTTGGTGTGCCGCAAATGTTGCTTCTTGAATATCCAACTTCACTTCAGTCGCATGAGCATCCAAGTCTAACATATATGGAACAGCCCAGGCAGTGATATCATAAGTTTGATTGGTGCTTGCATAAGTGTTTGGCTCAAACAAGGCCTGAATCAATACAGCTTTTGGCTGAAAGGAGCTGATAACAATATCTCCTGCATTTATGCTAAAACTTTCGCTAGCATTAGTCTGATAATTAAAACCAGCAATTGGCTTTTTAGTACTCGCAGCTCCGTAATTGATAGAATGACGGTCCAGTAAGTCTTGAAGGGTCTTCATTTTATCAGGATGGTTTTTACCACTGATTATATAGCTCTTGTACTTTACTTTTGGGTTGCTAACTGCATCATCAAAGTATTTTTCGAATTCATTGAGCATGCGCTCATTGTTGATAGAAGCCACCTCGATTGTAGACATGCCAGTTGTATAGTGGTGTGCAATGGCGTCTGCCAATTTCAACGTATCTCCTTCATCGGTCTCAATGGCCAAGTCGCTACTGCCCTGCTCATAGGTCATTCCTATCGCTCCATTGTACATTGGATAAGAATCTCCATAACTAGGATAGAGAATATCAAAACTCTCTTTTGTGAAGAATAACCAACCGTTCTTGTCAAAATACTTGGCGTGATTCCTACCAATCATTTCTTGGAATTCTCGTTGCCAGTTAGTCACCTGTTCATGAACAGGTTCTGCAGCTGGAGCAAAATAATAAGGACTATTACTGCCTTGCTCATGAAAATCTACGTGGATTTGCGGATACCACTGGTTGTACAATTTCATGCGTTGTTGTGATTCCACTTGTTTTTGCCAAGCCCAATCTCTGTTCAAATCAAATAGATAATGATTGGCCCTTCCACCTGGCCATGGTTCTCTGTGTTCTTTGGCATCCCTACTCGGGTTTGCCGTTGTCCCTGCCACCTGATTAATCCAGTTCGCATAACGATCTCTTCCATCTGGGTTGATACAAGGGTCTAGAATAACTACGGTATTTTTCAACCAATCTTTAGAAGCGGTATGATTAGGGTTGGCTAATTCAAACAAGGTCTTCATCGCTGTTTCAGTAGAATTAGCCTCATTTCCGTGGACATTATAACTCATCCAAACAATGCCAATATTGTCTCCGCTTGGCTCGCCCTCCATCATTCCTGTTCTTTTCAAATTGTCAGTCCTTATCTGCTCCAATTTGTCCATGTTTTCTTGAGAGGAAATCATGTTTACCATTAGAGGGCGTAATTCATTGGTTTGACCATAACGCTGGGTAGTGACATTGGACATCACGCTTGCCACATGTTGATAGTAGGCTACTACTTTATGATGAGGTGTAAAACGAGTACCAAGCTCATAACCTAAAAAGTCATCTGGGCTTTGAAGTGTGCTTTGGGCTTGAACACTAAACGATATTGTTGCCAAAAGGCAAATGTTGAGAATAAGTTTTTTCATGTTATCTATTTAAGAAGGCGGAATTTAAGCTAATTTCATCTTTGCACAAAGCAGCATTTTTTAAGGAGTAACTCAATGCTTTCGACTCAGTCAAAATATTTTTTAGCGGTCATTCCTCCTGAGCCAATTCTGTCAGAAGTAGGTAATATCAAGGCACACTTCAGAGACCAGTACAATTGTAAAGCCCCTCTTCGCTCTCCAGCGCACATTACCTTGCACATGCCTTTTCTTTTCAAGCAAAAGAAAGAAAGCAAAATGATTGATACACTTGTGCAAGCAAGTAAAAATTATAAATCGTTTAATATCCAGCTTGAAGACTTTGGCGCTTACCCGCCTAGGGTGATTTTTGTTAATGTAAATCCGAATTTGCAACTGATGGAAATGCAGAAAGATTTGGAAGGTGTTGCTAAAAGAGAATTGAATCTATTTAATGCTAATAGGCTGGATTACCCATATAGTCCACACATGACCGTGGCTTTTCGGGACCTCAAAAAAGACTTTTTTACTGCCGCCTGGAAAGAATTTGAGCCAAGGCATTACTCACAGACCTTTGAAGTGAATGCCTTTTACTTACTCAAACACAACGGCAAGGAATGGGAGATTTATAAGCGGTTTGACTTTGGGAAATAGAATTTATTTGAGGTTGTCAAGAAGGCCGCCAGGTTTAATCAATGATTTGTAATCAGAAAGGTAAATCTGCAATTCGTCGGGACCCTGAGCATAGCTCGTGATTTCGTAAGGGTTAAAGTAAAAAAGAAGGCTTCCATCCATTACCGCAAAATTGTCATTGAGGACAAATTTGTCTTCTTCAAAGAAGTAGCCAGCATCAGACAGCTTAATTGAGGGTAGAATTTCATGGTTCATTCGAAATTCGATTTCAGCAGACCTGTTCAGTTTATCTTCAAAGCCTTCAACAAGAAAATCATTGAGGCTAATTCTATTTCCGGTCTTTAGATCATAAGTTTTGTAGACCAAATAGGAGTTGGGATGAGCACCACCAGTATAGGAATAAATGCTCGTTGCTAAGCTGATGAATTGTTTTGATTGATAGATTATGTCAGCACTAATTTCGAGACTCCATTCTGTTGAATAGTCTTTATAGGCCTTAAGAACATCTTCATAACCTTCTGTTATTTCTATAATTAAGCTCTCGAAGCTTTCGGGTTTGTCGTTAATGAAAGCATTTTCAAAAATGTCTTCTTTTATCCGTTTGTTGATGCTGCCTATTACGTTTTGTATTGGCCCCTCACTTAGGATTGGGTAGTTAATATTGACATTTAAACAACCTGTACTTGTACTGTCTGTTGCACAAGGGCCTTTTTTCTGTACAATGCTTTTTAGCTCGTAATTGATAAAGGTAGTGGGTGCTTCTTCTAATTCCACAGGCAATTTGATTCCTTCTTTTTCTCCAAAAGAACAGCCTGAAAGAATCAATAAAAGCAATATTGGGAAGAACGATTTCATATTACCAACTAAGTGTGGTTTGCTTTTCATCTTTGTTGAGTCGATAGCTCTTTAATTTATCGTTGGCCTTGAAATGCACGATGTTTTCTTGGTCTTCATAGCTTTTGATTAAGACCGTATTCGTTATTTGAACTGATTTTACCGAGGCAACATTCTTTGCCTCAAAATAGCACCAGCGTGCATCACCTTCCATTTCGCTCCCTAAGAAGGTAAAGGGTGTTTTTACACCATCGATAATAAATTCTATATTGGATTGGAGGTACTCATTGATTAAGCGATCAAGTTCAGCGGGGTCTTCTGGTTTAAAGGCATCTACATATTCAATTTTATGGAAATTTTTAAGCCCAATCTCTAAGTCATCCATGAAGATCCGCTGTGAGATCTCCAATGATTTTGTATCAGGATTGTGTTCTATATCACAAACACTAATATGGAACGGATGAAAGATCAGTCCCAATGAAAATATTACCGTATATAAAAAGCTGTTCAGCATGTTGGGCCGTTTAGTATGCCGTTTTAAAATTAAGTTATAATATTACAATCCTAAATTAATTTCCAGACTCATTTAATCTTATTGAAAATTAATGGATCAGTTTAAGTTCTTCTTCAAAGAAGGTGCCAATCATATATTGGAACTACAGGCCTTTGATCATATGCTCTTCGTAATTGCTTTATGTGCCCTTTATTTGGCCCAGGACTGGAGAAAAGTTTTGATTCTTGTCACAGCGTTTACAATTGGCCATTCTATCACCTTAGCATTAAGTACGCTTGATATTCTAAATTTTCCATCAGAGATAATTGAGTTTTTAATTCCAGTGACAATTTTTGTAGCCGCTTTTTCAAATATTCTGAGAAAGACGAATACACTTCGGCCAGGATTTATAAACATCAATTATTTTTTCGCTTTGTTCTTTGGTCTTATTCATGGACTAGGATATGCCTATCAATTAAAAAGTATCATGGGAAGAAGTCAAAGTATCGTCACAGAATTGCTAGCATTTAATCTTGGCCTTGAATTAGGCCAGATTGTTGTCGTAGCGATATTTATGGTGATCTCTTTTATATTCGTGGGATTGGCTGGAGTCACAAAAAGAGATTGGAATTTAGTGGTTTCTGCAGCCATAGGGGGAATTGCAATTATGTTAATGATTGAAACAAAATTTTGGTAACTAAAACATAGTAAAATGAAACGATTATTCTTCGCTTTAATAACACTGGCTGTTATGATGCCTGTTTTTGCACAGGAAGGGACAAGCAATCACGGCAAGCGCTTTGAGCAAATGGAAAGGATGTTAAGAGACCCAAGTGTTTACAGGGCTGCATCAGGAGCGCCAGGACATCAATACTGGCAACAAAGGGCTGATTATACCATTGAAGCAGAATTAGATGATACAAATCAACGATTGACTGGTTCGGAAAAAATCACTTATTGGAACAATTCTCCCGATCCACTTGATTACCTCTGGATTCAATTGGACGAGAATGTGAGAAAGTCAGATAATGATGCTTATAAATTTGATGCGAGTAGCATTAACCCTCGTATGACTTACGGCCAGATTGATAATCTTGACGGGCATGATTATGATTGGGGATACCATATAACAGAAGTGAAGGATGCTAAAGGAGTTGATATGCCTCATATCATCAACCAAACAATGATGCGCATTGACTTGAAGAATACGCTCAAGCCTGGTGAGAAGTTCGAGTTTCAAATCAAATGGTGGTACAATACTACTCCTAGAAATATTTCAGGAGCAAGAGGAGGACATGAATTCTTTCCAGAAGATGGTAATTATATCTATACAATCACTGGCTGGCACCCAAGAATGGCGGTTTATTCTGATTTTCAAGGGTGGAATAATAAGCAGTTTACAGGAAGAGGTGAGTTTGCATTAACATTTGGAAATTTTGATGTTAAGATGACTGTTCCGAATGACCATGTGGTTGGATCAACAGGGTCATTACAAAACGGAAAATCGGTGTTGACTTCTGAACAGAAGAAGCGATGGGCAGCGGCTCAAAATGAATTTGTAGAGCCAGTTAAAATTGTTACCCTTGAAGAAGCCAAGGCGGCAGAGCAAGGAAAGCCAACAGGGAAAAAGACATGGCATTTTAAAGCAGAAAACGTACGAGATTTTGCCTGGACATCGTCAAGAAAATTTGTGTGGGATGCAATGGCGACAGATATTGATGGAAGAACAGACCATCCAATGGCCATGTCATATTACGCTAAAGAGGCATATGGTATTTATGAACGTTACTCTACAAAGGCCGTTGCACATACGATTAAAACCTATTCCAAATACACAATACCTTACCCATACCCTGTAGCGATTTCAGTTGAAGCTTCCAATGGAATGGAATATCCAATGATCTGCTTTAATTATGGAAGGACATTACCTGACGGAACCTATTCAGAATCTACGAAGTACGGTGCCATAGGAGTTATTATTCATGAAGTGGGACATAACTTCTTTCCTATGATTGTTAATTCTGATGAAAGACAATGGACTTGGATGGATGAGGGCTTGAACACTTTTGTTCAGTACTTGACAGAACAGGAATTTGATAATAACTATCCACATAGACGTGGCCCGGCATTTAAGATTGCACCTTATATGGCATTACCTAAGGAGCAGCTTGAGCCAATCATGACTAATTCGGAAAACATTATTCACTTCGGTTCAAACGCCTATGCTAAAGCGGCAACAGGTTTAAACATAATGCGCGAAACAATTATGGGGCGCGAGCTGTTTGATTATGCATTTAAAGAATATGCAAAACGATGGGCATTTAAACACCCAACTCCTGATGACCTTTTCAGGACACTAGAAGATGCTTCTGCTGTTGATTTAGATTGGTTTATAAAGGGCTGGTATTTTGGAATAGAGAATGTGGATATCTCTGTAGATGACGTGCGTTGGTATAAATTGGACACCAAAGATCCAAACATTGAAAACCCAATAATGAGTGCACAAGCAAAGGCAGATTCAAGAGATATTGCTGATGAGAGAAATAAAGCTGAAGGTAAAAAGTTCTATGTAGAAGAAGACAAGAGGTTGCAGGATTTCTATTATTCCTACGACCAATTTGAAGTTACTGATAGGTCAAAACAAGCATATGAGCAATTCAACGCTTCACTGAGTGAGCAGGAACGTAAAATGCTCGGAGCAAATAACAACTTTTATGAAATTGATTTTTCAAATGTTGGAGGCCTAGTAATGCCAATAATCATCGAATGGACTTATGCAGATGGTACAAAAGAAGTAGATCGAATTCCTGCTTATATCTGGAGAAAGAACGAATCGAATGTTACCAAGGCTTTTATGAAGAGCAAAGAAGTGGTGCAAATCCGAATTGATCCGGACAGAGAAACTGCTGATACAGATGAAGCCAATAACTATTTCCCAAGAGACAGTAAGCCATCAAGGTTTGAAATGTTCAAGAGTAGGGGTGGAGGAGCAAGAGGACAAGCTTCAGGCTCAAATCCAATGCAAAAGGCCAACGGTGGAAATTAAAGGATAAACTAATTAAATAGACAGCCACTGCCTTTTCTGTGGCTGTTTTTTTATATCCGAATAATTTATTTGTGCGTGCAACTATTGGGTATCAACTTTTATTGCGTTTAATTCAATAACTTTTTCTAATGTTTTAAATCCAATAAAGCTGACCATTAATACTTGTGAACCGGTTTCTTCTGATTCAAAAGTAAAGTTGCCGTTAATGTCCGAGTTAGCACCATCAAAGGTGTCATCTAGGTAGATGTTTGCTCCAGGGAGCGTTATTCCTTTGTGATCCTTTACAGTGCCTGTAATTGTTGTCTGAGCTGCCGCGACCAACGGAGCGACCAGTAATATTAGAATGAGTTTTATTTTGTTTTGCATGACCTTTGGGCTTTTTATATTCCAAAGGTGTTGTTTGAATGCGGGCTTATTAAATAAGTCTTACTGAATTGTAGAATTAAGAAGATGAACCGTATTAAAATGGCAGTTTTGCTAAATCTATATTACCACCTGAGATAATTAAGCCAATTTTTTTGTTCTTAAAATGCTCCTTATGCTTCAATAAAGCTGCTATTGGAACAGCGGATGAGGGCTCAATAATGATCTTCATTCTTTCCCAAACCAACTTCATGGAACCTATAATTTCGTCTTCTGAAACAGTGAAAATATCGGAAACGAGGGCTTTTATAATTTCAAAGTTTTTATCACCAACACCAGTTAGCAGACCATCGGCAATAGATTTTGGCTGCGGTTTTTTAATAATTTTGCCGGCTTTGAATGAATCATAAGCATCATCTGCATTGGCCGGTTCACCGGCAAATACTTTTGTATGGGGAGACAAGTAATGTGCTGCTAATGCAGTCCCAGCAAGAAGACCACCTCCACCAACTGGCACAAAAATCGCATCTAAATCAGCATGCACTTCAAAAATTTCTTTTGCTGATGTGGCTTGGCCTTCGATTACTTTGTAATCATTGTAAGGGGAAATGAAAGTTGCGCCAGTCTCTTTTTGAATGCTTTCGGCATTTTCCTCTCTTGCTTTTTGCGTTGGCTCGCAAAAGGTAATCTCGGCCCCATATCCGGCCACGGCATCTTTTTTAACGCTGGGCGCGGTAGATGGCATAACGATATAAGCAGGGGTATTGCAAACTTTAGCAGCCATTGCAATTGCTTGTGCATGGTTTCCTGAACTATGCGTTACTACCCCTCTTTTTCTTACCTCCTCAGGAAGACTTAGGACAGCATTAAGTCCACCTCTTGCTTTAAAAGCACCAATTTTTTGAAAGTTTTCACATTTGAAAAACACTTCACATCCTAGAATTTTATTGATGCTTTCAGACGTTAAAATTGGCGTCTTATGAATGTGGTTATGGATGCTTTCATGAGCTATCTCAATGTCTGACTTTGTAATTTTAAATTCCATAATATTAATGGGCGATTAACCAATTTTCTCCGACACCAACTTCAACATCCATAGGGACCTCAAGTTCAATGGCCGATTTCATTAATTCCGGCACCTTTGTCTTTAAGAGCTCGAGTTCTGATTTGTGTACATCAAATACCAATTCATCATGCACTTGCATAATCATCTTTGATTTTAGGTTTTCTTCCTTCGTCCATCGATGAATGTTAATCATCGCAATTTTGACAATGTCCGCCGCACTTCCTTGTATTGGCGCATTGATTGCATTCCGCTCTGCATGACCTCTTCCAATCATGTTTTTTGAATGAATGTCACGCAAATACCTTCTTCTTCCTAAAATTGTTTCCACATAAGTAAACTCTCTCGCTTTGTTTACTTGCTCATCCATGTACCTCTTTACTCCTGGAAATTCAGTGAAATAAGCCGAAATGATTTCCTGCGCTTCTGTTCTAGAGATGTTGAGATTTTGTGCTAAGCCAAAGGCAGAAATACCATAAATAAGTCCAAAATTGACTTCTTTGGCTTTTCTTCTCATGTCCCTGTCGACTTCATCTAAAGGGACATCAAATACCTTGGAGGCTGTGGTGGAATGAATGTCTTTTCCATTTTTAAATGCCTCCATCATGTTCTCATCTTTTGCGAATACGGCTACAATTCGAAGTTCTATTTGAGAGTAATCAGCAGCTAACAACAAAAAATCTTCGCTTCTGGGAATAAATGCTTTTCTTATTTCTCTTCCTTTTACAGTGCGAATTGGAATGTTTTGAAGGTTGGGGTTATTTGAGCTGAGCCTACCTGTAGCAGCAACGGCTTGACGATAATCAGTATGTACTAAGCCATCGACTGGACTGATTAGTTTTGGCAAAGCATCAACATAGGTTGACTTGAGTTTCTGGTATTCCCTAAATTCTAAAATCAATCGGGCAATGTCATGTTCAGGAGCTAGTTTAGATAAAATCTCCTCACCTGTAGCATATTGGCCAGTTTTAGTCTTCTTCGGTTTTTCAACGAGCTTCATTTTTTCAAAAAGAACGATGCCTAATTGCTTGGGGGAAGCGATATTGAATTCTTCTTCAGCTAAAGCATAAATCTGGTCCCTTGCTTTTAAACTCTCTGCTTCGAGTTCTTTAGACATTGCGGCCAACGCTTCCGTATCAATTTTGACACCATTGTACTCTATATCAGCTAAAACATCGACCAATGGTAATTCAACTTCATTGAATAGTTTTGTGACTTCATTTTCGTCTAGAATGGGTGCTAATTTTTGCTTAAGCTGTAGCGTAACATCTGCATCTTCACCAGCATATTCCACAATCTTGTTTATATCAACATCTGCCATGGTGACCTGTGAAGCACCTTTTTTACCTATAAGCTCAGTAATTGATTGCGGCTTATAATTGAGGTAATTTTCAGCCAGGACATCCATGTTATGCCTGGTGTCTGGATCAATTAAGTAATGAGCAATCATGGTGTCGAATAATGGCCCTTTTACTTCAACATCATAATTTTTCAATACCTGAATATCGTATTTTGCGTTTTGAGCTATTTTTAGAATTTTGTCATTTTCAAATACGGGCTTAAATTCATCAACTATTTTTTGAGCCTCCTCGCGACCAACAGGGGTTGGCACATAGTAGGCTTCACCTTTAAGGTAGGAAAATGCAATACCAACTAGGTTTGCCTCAATTGGTTCTAGGTTGTCGGTTTCAGTATCAAAGCAAAATTCATCCTGCTCGGATAAAAACCTTATTAAACGGGCTCTTAATGCTGGTGTATCAACCAAGTGGTATTGGTGTTCGACTTGACCAAGTGTCAACTTTTCAACCACTTCCTCTTGTTCTTCCTCACCATGTGCTTCAGTTGATGGAGCGGCTGAAAAAAGCCCCATTTGAGCCGCAGCGGCGGGCTTTGGCTTTGCAGATGTAACTGGATTTCCACCACCAAGAATTCTTTTGAGCGTTGCTCTAAATTCTAAGTCTTCAAATAGCTTCGTTAATGCTTCACTGTTAGGGCCGTCATATTTCATGGGTCCTGAATCAAAGGAAAGGGGCACATTAAGTTCAATGGTAGCCAATTCTTTTGATAATATTCCTTGGTCGCCAAACTCAGCTACTTTCTCGCCTAGTTTTCCTTTTAGTTCATGGGCATGTTTAACAATATTCTCTAAGGTGTCATATTCCTTGAGTAGCTTGGCTGCAGTTTTTGGACCAACCCCTGGGATTCCTGGAATGTTATCTACCGAATCACCTTGTAAGCCAAGCATGTCGATTACCTGATCAATTCTCTGAATATCCCATTTGTCCAGAATTTCTTGAACACCCATTATATCAACACCGTTGCCCATGAAAGCAGGCTTGTATAAATAGATATTTTCCTCTACTAGTTGCCCATAATCTTTGTCTGGAGTCATCATAAAGACTTCAAACCCTTCTTTCGCAGCTTTCTTAGCAAATGTTCCGATGACATCATCAGCCTCATAGCCATCCAGTTCTAATACCGGAATATTGAAAGCCTTTACAATCTCCTTAATTATGGGAATTGCAATCTTAATGTCTTCCGGAGTCTCATCTCTATTGGCTTTATATGCAGGGAATTGAACATGCCTGAATGTAGGTGCCTTTGTATCAAATGCGACGGCTATATGAGTCGGACGTTTTTTATCTATGATTTCAAAGAGACTATTTGTAAAGCCAAAGGGAGCACTAGTATTCATTCCTTTTGAATTAATTCGAGGGTTTTTGCTGAAGGCAAAATGGGCACGATAGATCAATGCCATGGCATCAAGAAGGAAAAGAGACTTTTCGGGTTTACTCATACCCATAAAGTTAATTAATCCGACAAAATCCGGGGGATGATTTGACTAATTAATTAGATCCCATTGAACTATTTTGTTCAATGAGGTTGACTGTAAAATCGAAAACAGCATCTCTTTTGTTGACCAGGTCTTCAAAAGACTGCGTAATGAAATAATCAGGGAAGGTTCCGCGTCCAGTATTTACATTCATATCAATGTTGATGAATTTTTCATAGATGACTGGGATTTGAATATTAACCTTAGAATTTGGCAGCGCGTATTTCAATAACATATTAGCAGTTCTTCCAATATGTGCTCCACCAGTCTCTTCACCTACAAGTATAACATTGTCTAAGTCTCCTAAGATTCTTCCGAGATCGGCAGCAGCGGAAAATGTTTTACCGGACGTAAGTACATAAACCTGACCATTGAATTCAACATCACTCACATCGAAATCCAATTTGAATTCATCATACCAGTTTTTTGTGTCAGAAGAAAATTGGTCATTGTTTGTGTTCACAAAATGTTTTTCAAGATAATCTTCAGCATTTGTAACCGCTTCAGTTGAGTTGAATGTTCCGTTGATTGCAATCAGGTTGTCAGTTTCTCTAATGTTTTTAGCACGTACATAAGTGTCAGAAGGATCATAAACATCCTTTCCAGCAATCATTTGATATAATATATTTAATAGTCTGCGATCGCCCCCTTCATTTCCTCTTAAGTCCAGAACAAGGTTTTGAAAATCAAATTGATTCGAAGCCTTGTTATATTTTGATGAAATTCTTTGAAAAAACCATTCAGGATTTGCCTGAAAAGTATTTAAAGTAATAACAAGAGTCTGAAGGGAGTCAATCGCATCCAGGTGTGTAAAATGATAGTATCGCTCATGCGATTTGTAAAGAGGACGGTAATAATTATTTGCCAACATCACGTTTCCTGTTGTCCCACTTACAATTGTTGACGATGCATTTTCATTAAATGAATAGTCAACGTCAAAAGCAGCCTTGGCTCCATACTTCATGTAAAAGTAATAGCCGAATTTACTCTCAAGCTCTCTTTTTCTTTTGGTCTCTATGTAACCATCTGTAATGGTTAATGAAGTCAAATCTTCCAAAACTTAACTGAATCAGGTGAAAAAGATTACTTCTCTGAGTTACTTTTGAATATTCTGAGTACTATGTCCTCTTTTGAGAAATCTATGATTAAAACTCGTCAAATGGAGGGTATTCGTGTTACTCAAATGATATCACCTGAAAAGTATAGTGGTAGGAAACAAAACACGAAGGAATCTACTTTGAAGTTTCTTCAGAAACATTCTAAAGCGGTATCTTATTTAGAAAAAGGAATGAAAGGAGTAGAGGTATCTAAATTGTGTGATATCTCTCTTAATACCATTACCAAGATTAAGAGGAAGTTACAATCAGAATTAGTGTAAGATGAGTAATCAAGAAAAGAAAGAGAAAATCTATTGAACTGATGGAGAGTATTAGAGTGAAGGATTGGGAAAAGAATCAGGTATTCAATGAAATCTCTTCTTTCGAGTGGGTAGAATTAAAAGTTATTTATTAAAGGAAAGCACACTTCTCATTTTCAAGAAGAAATCATTTTACCCAAACTTCAAAACTCTAAAATGTGTGTGTTAAGTTAGAAAGGAGTTTTGTGGGGTATGACTTCAATAAGTTTTAATTACTTCAATATTATGTATGTAGAATCTTTGAAAATTTTTACACCCTCACTATCAAAAAACATTGATCCTTCCTCTTTTGATGTAATTAGATGAGAATATTCTACTTTTATTTGCATTGTATCTCCGACCATTTCTCTGATTGGAGCAATCACTGTATTAAAAACACCTGTCTCAGAATTAGTGTACCCACTTGAATTAATAGTTGGGACTAATTCATCTTTCCAATTAATTATTGGAGGTAAATTAACATATGTAAGTAGTCCAGTGAAGTAATTAATATAAGTGTAAGTAATATTAGCTACTAAGTCACCTTCCATTAACCACCAAAATAAATTTGATGAGAATTCAACCTTCTTTGATTGTGTTCCACTACTTATATCTTCAATAGGTTTACCATTTCTTAATAATTTACCTGTAATTCTTTGTATGGTTTGATTTTTTGTTTTGTCCAATACCAAAACGTAATATCCATCTGTGTTTTTGGATATTTGAAAAGAAGGATTGTCATTTAATCCTTCGATAAATTCAATTGTGATTCCATCACCTTCGTCTGTTATTATTTCGTTTTTATTGCATGAAAAAAATAAAATTATTATTAAAAAGTATAGTTTGTGTTTTAAAGGGATCATTTAGTTATATGAAAAAATTATAAATCAAATTAATTCCAAAGATTTATTAAGATTTTGTATGTTAAGTTTTATGATTTGTTGATTTTTTTTCGGTTAACAACAAAAGTTATAATTAAAAAAACAATGTGATTTTTATAAATGGAATAAACCCTTCAGATAGATTATAACTACCTTTAGTTTGAAATAAACCAGTTCTAGCTGTAAATAATAAATGAACGAATAAGAAAAAAATTATAAAAAATCCATTTTCAATGTATTTTAAAATTTTTCGAGGAAATTGTTTTTGTTTTTTCAATTCAAAAATATTTATAATTGAAAAAGTTGTGACGAAAAACAACAACCCCACTAAATTGTACCCTATTGTTTGTCTCCAAAATTTGAATGAATCAACAAAAAAAGAAAAAATTATAGTTGATATTGATATTACAAAAGGAATATGAATTCTATATTTTGAATTAATTGAATAAAATATATCGTAAATGAGTTTTTTTAAATTATTTAGTGTTTCCATAATTATCTTTCATTATTTTCTACTATGCACTGTAAGCTATTTTTTTTGAATTGAACATAATTTCACACAATCGTTCAATTCATACACACCCTGAAGTCGGGGCTAGGAACATTTAAACAGCATCAATAAATTGAGCCATCATAATGACGTGTTGTTAGTTAATACAGGTTGTTGTTGGTAAAAGAGTTACCGGGAATAGTAATGTGAAGGAAATTGACAGATGCTTGGTGAAAGCGTTACTTAAAGATACAATGAAATGCGATTTGTCAAACAAGTTCTGTTGTTTACATACAATAATATGTTAATGTTATAATGTTTGGACTGGATCATAGAATCTTTTTTTAGCTCAATTTTTTGTCGAAATCTCACCTTAAATGGGTTGAGGTGGGTTCAAAGCAATTCAAATGATCTAAGTAATATTGATATTTTTGGTCAGTAATAGGGTATGTTTTATGCTAATTGTACTACAATAGATTAACTAATAAGTACTAATTGCTGTATTATGCGAGTTATTATGTGCAGAACAGAAGATAGAAGAACAATAGCTGGATGAGGTTGAAAGTGTTGAGTGTGGTACTGTTTTTTTTAGTCAACAATTTGGTTGCACAGCGCTATACTGGGTTTCTCTACTCCGATTATGCAGGTATTCTTGGAGCTAAAAGTCAACCAGCATCATTGGCGGATTCTCCTTATAAGTACGACATAAGTATTGTCAATGGAAATTACTTCATTACGAACAACATAGCTTATCAGGACAAGTCAGATGAAGGTAACAGCCTTGTTAGGTACAAAAACGACAAAATCAAATTCATTCAGACTAACCTGTCTGTTGGGGGCCTGGCAGCCATGGTCTCATTACCTGGAAAACAAGGCTTAGGGATAAGTTATTCTGCAAGAATTCACAGTAGTGGCAATGATATTTCTCCGGAGTTTATACAGCAGCTTTATCAATTTACTAGCCCTGAATATTTGGGACAAAAAGTGTATGATCAAAAATTGGATTATGCGGTTTCTGCATGGCACGAAATAGCCCTAACCTATGCTGCCGTGTTGAAAGATGATGGGTTTAGTAAATGGAAACTGGGAATCACTCCAAAACTTGTGAATAGTGTGGGCGCATCATTCGCCAAACTTAAAGACCTTGATTATGAAATTGATGATGTAAATGCTGAGGTGGATGTTACAGCACTTGATGTGCTTTTCGGCTATTCAGTAAACCTGAATACTTACGAACAGTTTGACGGTACAGACCCACTTAAACTCCCTAAAGGGTTAGGCTTTAAATTTGGACTTGATTTTGGTGTTACGTTCGAAAGGGCTGCATTTCGTAGTGATCCATCAGAAAAATCAGGAACTAAGCTAGACCCCGACATTACTTATGCACATAAAATAAGCGCTTCAATTACCGATTTGGGACGGTTTACTTTTGACATGGGCAGCGCCTCAACACATGGAACTTCTCTGCTCCCTAACCTTGGTGTTATTGACCTAGATGAAAAATTTGGTAGCATTGAAAGCTTCAGAGAAATGGCAGATAGCTTAGGTACTATTGCAGATACATTACAATTGACAGGACAATTTACTGTGAGCTTACCAACAGCCTTAAACCTCAATTATGATTACAATATTGGCAATTATTATTATATCAATGCGAATGCTATTGTAGATATGACGCGATTTATTCCAGCTGATTATCGACTTAATCATTTATCAAATTTTACGATTACACCCCGTTGGGAAAAAGGATTAACAGGGCTATACGCACCATTACATTTTAATCAAATTGGTGATGTCCACCTTGGATTGGCTGCTCGCATGGGGCCGCTTACAATAGGCACGCAAAGCATAGGTTCATTGATAAGTAGTAAGCCGAGGTCTGGAAACTTTTTCTTTAGCGTGAACATTTCAAAACTTAAGGCTAATTCCAAAAAACCATATTGCTTCGGAACTGGCCAAGGTGGAAGCGCAAGCACTAATAAAGTAAGAACACCGCTTTATAAAAGAAAGAAGTGGTTGTTTTTCTAAAGATTTGAAAGAATCATCTCCTTGCAAAGAATATAAAATCGGATGCGGGTGGAGCAATATCTTCTTGTCTCAAGAGTGTAGCTAATTGTCCCCGGTGATGGGTACCATGATTCGCAACATGTGTGATAATGTCCTTTAAAGCTGTTTGATGAGAATTCCCTTCAGAATCTGCATAGCTAATTATTGAATCTAAATCAGGCACCTTATTTAGAAACTGAAGCCATAACTCATCTGCTTTTTTCAGCGTCATTATTGCTTCTGCTGTAGGAAAGGCTTCCCAGACGTCAGGGATTATTTCATTAATGTCATCTACTCGATTAAGCCAGATTAGTTCAGCAGCAAGTGTGTGCGAAAGCAGAACATCTATTTTTGGATTCTTATAATCAGCTTTTAAAATAGTCTCTGAAAATAAGTTGTTTGCCCACAGGTTGTACTCAAAAATTCTTACAAAATGTGTTTTCATAATTTTTCATTCCTTATAAAGAATGCCTTGAATCCAATGAAAATCAATACAGGTACCCAAACACCATCATTCATTATTAAATGAAACAAGCCAGATTTTTCTGGTTGACTTCCAAGGATGTATATGTAAAACCAAGCGCCTCCAAGAATTTTTGTAGCTGCTCCTGCAAAGATTAAGTACCAGAATTTTCGAGGGTAAAGGGCACCAAATAAATAGGGTATTCCCATTAGTGCTGCGAACCGACCTTGCCAAACAATTATTGATGGGGCGGCAGAATCTAAAGTGGTTACCCATTGATAAAAAGTGCTTGGGTACCAAAAAATAAAGGCGCCCCAAGCTACATTATACACCATTGCTATTAACAAAAATCCCCTCATCCAATGAGGAAATAGTGGTTGGGTAGTCTCTATAGTTTTCATAACTTGATCAAGAATTCTTAATTATTTTTCCTACCCACTAATTTTAAAATTAGCCGATATGAAGCTCAAAAGTAAGCGAACTTTTACAATTGCCATCATTTTGTTATTGACTTGTTCCGCTTTTTTTGCTGGGTTCAAGATGGCTCAAAAAGCGAATATTCAAAAACAACACGTATTAGGCGCACAAGCTATTCTGGATTTAGATTATGATGAAAAGGAGATTGAAATGATGCTTCCAGGTTTGAACCGATCATTAGAAGGAGTAAAAGAATTACATGAGTTTAAAATAGGTAATGAAACACCTCCAGCGCTTTGGTTTAACCCTTTAGTGGCGGATAAAATAATAGAGGCCACACAAACTAAAATACAATGGGACTTTCCTTCTGGCGTCTCATTACCTGATAATATGGATGATTTGGCATTTTATACCGTTGCTGAGCTTTCTGTACTGATCAAAACGAAAGCAATTTCTTCGGTAGATCTTACTGCCTATTTTATCAATCGTTTGAAGACCCATGGCAATACGCTCGAAGCTGTAATTGCGCTTACAGAAGAACGCGCTATGGCTTCGGCAGAAAGGGCAGATCAATTGCTTGCGGAGGGGACTTATTTGGGTCCACTTCATGGTATTCCATATGGAGCAAAGGACTTATTGTCTGTACCAGATTATAAAACGACATGGGGCGCAGCACCTTATAAAGACCAAAATAGGGGGGAAGAATTGGCCACGGTCATTAAAAAATTGGATGAAGCTGGAGCCGTTTTAGTTGCTAAGCTAACATTAGGCGCTTTAGCGATGGGAGATGTTTGGTATGGTGGGAAAACAAAGAACCCATGGAATTTGGAACAAGGCTCTAGCGGTTCTTCTGCTGGGTCGGGCTCAACTACCGCTGCAGGATTAGTACCATTTGCCTTGGGTACAGAAACTTTGGGGTCTATAGTTTCTCCCGCAACTAGGAATGGAGTAACGGGCTTAAGACCAACTTATGGAAGGGTGAGCAAAGCAGGTGCAATGGCCTTGAGCTGGAGCATGGATAAAATTGGACCAATCGCCAGAACGGCCTTTGATTGCGCTTTGGTTTTTGACGTAATTAGAGGGGAAGATCAAAAAGATTTGGCGGTCAAAAATGCAGCTTTTAATTATTCGGGTAAAGCAGACTTGTCAAAATTGAAAATTGGTTACTTGAAATCACATTTTGATAGAGAAAGAAATCAGAAACCGAATGATGACAAGGTGCTTGACGTTCTTAGAAACTTAGGGGCAGAATTAATTCCTGTTGAGATGCCGGGAAATATGCCGTTTCCAGCAATGCAATCTATTTTGACTGCCGAGGCTTCAGCAGCTTTTGATGCATTGACAAGGTCCAATAAGGATGATCTATTAGTAAGGCAATCTTCCAACGCTTGGCCTAATTCTTTTAGGAGAGGACATTTTGTTTCGGCAGTTGATTATATCAATGCCAATAGGGCACGCTATATTTTGATGCAAAAGACTAATGCTGTTCTTGAGCAGTTTGATGTAATTGTTAGTCCTAGTTATGCAGGAGCTCAGTTATTAACCACGAATCTAACGGGTCACCCTTGTGTTGTTTTGAAAAATGGCTACAATGAGGAAGGTAGTCCAACTAGTATTTCTTTTCTTGGGAATCTTTATGATGAAGCAACAATACTTAGTGTAGCGAGGACTTATCAGGAAGCAACGGAATTTGATGAACAACATCCAGAAAGATTTAAAACAAAATAAGAGATGCTCTTAGCAGTCGATGCAGGAAATACAAACATTGTTTTTGGAATCCATGATGGCACAGCTTGGATTCATGAATGGCGATTTGAGACCGTACCAGTAAGAGATCAGATAGAATATGAGATGTTTCTCAGGCTTAATTTCCTTGAATCGAGTCTTGATTTGGAAGCCGTTGACACTGTAGTTGTAAGTTCGGTAGTGCCTCAATTGAATACAATTCTGAATGGTTTTGCACCTTCCCTTTTCAACATTGAGCCTATTTTCGTAGGACCAAAAATATACGATCGCCTTCCAATTAAAACCAGTAATCCACATAAAATTGGAACGGACCTTATCTCAAATGCCATGGCAGGATTTACACTATACGAAGGCAATGTCATTGTTGTTGATTTTGGAACTGCTTTGACGTTTACTTTGGTGAATGAAAATGGTAAGATTGAAGGCGTTAATATTGCTCCAGGGCTGAAAACGGCTATTAACGCGTTGGTAGGCAATACTGCTCAATTGCCTGAAGTGCCTTTGGAATTACCTGATTCCGCAATTGGTAAAAATACAGTTCATGCCATTCAATCAGGTGTGCTCTGGGGCTATGTAAGTATGGTAGAAGGCATGCTGATCAGGATGAAAAATGAATTCGAAAAGCCTGTTAAAGTGGTTGCTACTGGCGGACTATCTTCAATACTTCACCCGCTGCACGATCAGTTCGATGATGTGAGTCGAAAACTAACTTTAGAAGGGCTAAGGTGCATCGCCGAAACCCTTAAGTCATAAGTTTTATTTCAATTCAAAGTACTTGAATACAGGGTACTTTACTGCTCCATCTGCTATTCCATTGGCTTCAAAATACTCATCGAAGAAGTTCCAAGTAACCAAGCCATCATCTGATTGAGGTTCTAGCATATAGAAAATTAAGTTGGCTAAAGGCTGTGCCAAGTCAACCATAAAATCTCCTTTTTTGAATTTTTGAGATGCTGGAGCAAATTCTCCTTCAATGGTCAACATGTTGTGTTTTTCAAAGGACCTGCCTCCTTTTTTGATGGTCTGTACCGTAAATTCTTCACCTGTTGCTTTTGCATTTTTAGTCAGTTTAGTCACTGTAGCACCCTGCTTTTCTAGGTGTTTAGCAATGAATTCAAACTCAGCTGGAATGATGTACCCTTTAGGCAATGTGCTTTCAACGGTGGCTTCAAATGCACTGTAGTTAACGATACCAGATAGCTCGACAATATTAGGAGCCCTTACATATTTGATCTTACCATCTGCACTTTTGACTTCTCTATGGTCATAAGTCCTGTAGTTATTAATTGGTTTGTCCAATGGTGCCATTTTAAAGCGAACTCCTTTCTTCACTTTACCTCCCTGTTCCTTCACTAAATTGACCGCATCAATGTCTGCTTGCGCATTGATCTTCATCATTTCACTGCCATTCTTATTAGTGAACTCTAGAATTTCAGTAACAAATGCATGCGTAGATGTGATGCGTTCGTAAAGGCGTTCATGAGCGAAAGCCTCACTTAGGATTGCCATCCTATTCCTTAGTCCAAATTGATTGACTAAGTAGCGTGGATGGTGGTTATAAGTAGTAATGGATTTAGCTGGCCAGCCATCTCTTCTTGTTGAATAATAGCCATAAGGACCTAAGTGAACACCATAATTGTTCAAAACCTTGTCAGTGACTTCTGGTAAAATGCGGTCCCAAGTAAAGTCATAAGGTGCTTTTTCACCTGCTGAATGATAACTTGGCGCCCATGTTAATGAATATCCGTGCCACGTACCATTTGTAGTATGTAAATCAACAAACAGCGTAGGATCCCAAGGCACAATAATGTTTTGTATGAGCGCATTGGACTCAATTGTTTCCATTTTGATTCCGTCTCTATTTAAATCCCAACCTTGACTGTTTGATCTTTTACCAGTTTTTATTGGACTTCCTTCCTGTGACCTTCTCGTTTCTTCTCCAAATTTATCATTAGAATCTGTATTATAGATGGGAGTAAAAAGGATGATCTGGTTATCAAGTAAATGTGCTTTGTCACCATGTAAGATTTCTCTTAATAATATCTGAACAGCCTCTTTTCCTTCGACTTCGCCAGAATGAATGTTTCCTTGGATATAGACAGTTGGCTTTCCACTGGCCTTGGCTTCAGCCACGTTTGAAATTTTAGGGTTTGCCAATACTAATACCGGAATGTCTTTTCCCTCTAAACTTGTTCCCATAGAAATTTGGGTCACCTTATTTGATCCTTTTTTAACTTCATTAATGAAATCCATTACGTCTTTGTAAGTGGAGGTTTCTTGGTATCCCGTTTTTTCAGGTTTTGTCATTAATGTTTCGCTCCATTGTTGGGCATTGGCAGAGAAACAAAACAATACAGCGAGTACTATAAGAGACGTTTTCATAGATTTTAAATATTTGTTGAAAGTACCAAAATCTGACCATTTTTTTTAATGCCAGTGACCTGCAAATGGGATTAATTACATAAATGGTAGCCTTCGAATAAAGCGCTCTTTCTAACTTTCATCATAAACCACAACGCCATGACAATACAGCGACGAGATTTTATTTAAAGCACTGGACTTGCTCTGGGAGCTGCATCATGTTCGAATCTTAATTTTCTAAACTTTTTGTTTGTGCAGGATGGTTTCAAAATGACAGCCCTGCGTAATAATGTTGGGATCTTTGAAGAAAGAGGAGGGACAATTGCTTGGATGATTTCTAATGATGGAATTGTAGTTGTGGATACACAGTTTCCCGATCAAGCAGTACACTTGATCGATGAGATTAAGAAAAAGTCGACTAGAGAGATCGATCTTTTGGTTAATACTCACCACCATGGTGACCATACCGCAGGAAATATTGCCTTCAAAGGATTGTAAAAAACCACGTGGCACATCAAAATGCTGTGAAGAACATGAAAGCCACTGGTGAGAGGAATAAGACAATGGATAAGGTGCTTTTACCTAATAAAGATTTTAAGAAGCAGTTTTCTAAAAAGGTGGGAGATGAAAAAATATCGATGAATTATTTTGGTGCAGCACATACTGATGGCGACGCTATCATTCATTTTGAAAATGCCAACATCGCACATATGGGTGATTTGCTGTTTAATAGAAGGGTGCCATTTATAGATAAAAGTGCTGGAGCTAATATTGCCAATTGGCAAGTTGTATTAGAGCAAGCACAAAAATACTATGACAATGATACTTTGTTTGTATATGGTCATTCTGGTGAAGGGTATGAAATTCAAGGAGGAAAGGCTGACTTGAATGCTTTCCAACATTACTTAGGAAAGGTACTTGAGTATGTAAAAAAGGGAGTTGATGCAGGTAAGACAAAAGAGGAATTGGCGAAAACGGAAAGCATACCTGGTGCAGAAGACTTTAAAGGAAATCAGACAAGGGCTGTGAATGCAGCATGGACAGAAATCGTTGACGGCAAGTAATAGTGATTTTAAAAACCATTTTAGCAATATCAATTTTATTTATTGCCAGTAGTCACCCGATCAAGGACAGTGAAACCTTGATCCTAAAAATGCTGGATAAGTATGAAGGAAAATGGTATGAAACCCTGACTTTTGAACAGCAGACTACCAGATTTGATAGTACAGGAAATATCACCAGTGATCAGATTTGGCATAAGGCAATGCGCCTTCCCGATCAATTGGTGATAAAATTTGATGATATGGATAGCGGCAACGGCATGTTGTTCCGCAATGATTCATTGTACCAATTTCAGGAGGGTGAAATGGAAGGTTCAAGGCCTATGATTCATCCATTATTTGTTTTAGGGTTTTCGATATATGCACAATCTTTAGAAGAGACAATTTCTGAATTGAATGTACTTGGCTTTGACATGCGTAAATTTCATAAACGGACTTTTAAAGGCAAGCAATACTATGTTGTAGGTGCTGACGAAGGAGATGAAACGAGCAATCAGTTTTGGATTGAAAAAGATCGCCTGCTTTTCACCAGACTAATTCAAGATTTTGGGGATGGTAGAAAGCAAGACATTCGTTTTAATGACTACCGCAAACTTGGCGGTGGCTGGGTAGCAGCTGAGGTACTGTTTTTCACCAATGACGATTTAAGACTTAAGGAGATATATTCTAATATCCAATCACCACAGCTCAATGAGGCCATGTTTGAAAAGGACGGATTTACTAACGCGAAGTGGTAAATTTATGCCTTTGTTGGTGTTCTTCACCAACAAGGGCGTAAACGCGCGTTAGCCTCGCTTGGCTACAACCCAAACAAATGCTTGTTGAGTTTTTCTAGCACCTCTTTTTTGTAATAGCTGTCTACTAAAATGGAGATATTATGACGGCTTCCTCCATAAGAGATCATTCTTATAGGCACCTCTCTCAAGGCTTCGAAGATATTATTGACAACCCCTTTTTTCTCTGCTACGAAATTACCCACAATGCAAATGATGGTTTGGTTGTTGTCAATTTCTACAAGCCCTAAAGGCTCAAGTGCGCCCTTGATGTCAAGAATACTTGACTTGTCATCTATCGTTAAAGACACCGCCACCTCAGAAGTGGTGATCATATCAATGGGCGTTTTGAATCGCTCGAACACCTGGAATATTTTGGTTAGAAAACCATAAGCCAAAAGCATGCGTGAAGACTTTATTTTGATAGCGGTGATGCCATCTTTAGCAGCAATGGCTTTGATATCATCAGAAATACTAGAATGACTGATGGTGGTACCTTTGGCTTCTGGCTGCATGGTGTTCAACAGTTTTACCGGGATGCCAAATTTCTGCGCAGGCCAGATAGAAGCGGGATGTAGGATTTTTGCACCAAAATAAGCCAACTCAACAGCTTCATCAAAGGACAATTCCGATATAGGAATGGTGTTTTTTACCACCCTCGGATCATTATTGTGCATCCCATCAATATCCGTCCAAATTTGGATTTCTGATGCTTTGATGGCAGAACCAATCAATGAAGCAGAGTAATCGCTACCCCCTCTTTTAAGGTTATCAATTTTGCCGTGATGGTTTTGACAGACAAAACCTTGTGTAATAAAAATGGTTGTTTCTGACTGTTTGGAGAGAATCTCAGTTAATTGGCTTTCAATAAAATCAATGTCAGGCTCATTCTCTTCATCGATTTTCATAAAGTCTGTTGCCATGAGCAATGAAGAAGCAATGCCTTTTTCGTCCAAATACGTTTTGAAGAGCTTAGTAGACATTAACTCCCCTTGTGCTAATATCTCTTTCTCTCGATTTTTATCGAAATCAGAAGTGGTTGCAGATTCTAGGAAGTCAAAGTGCTCTTTTAAAAAGGATTGGGCTTTCTCCTTTTGAGCGTCATTTTCTAATAATGCCTCAACAAAATTGCCATAATGATCACGAAGTTGAATAATTGTTTCTAAAGCCTTCGCGTGAAGGTCATTACTCAGCAGAAGACAAGTATCAACCAAAATATTGGTTGTCCTCGAGAGGGCTGAGAGCACTATTATTTTTGATTCTTGATCACGAGTGATCAGATCACCAATTTGATGCATGCGTAAAGGTTGACCGACAGAGGTTCCTCCAAATTTTAATACTTGCATTGTTGAGTACCTCCGAGATTAAAATCCAAGCATTTTGACAGCTGTGATCCCAGCCTCATCACCTTTGTTGCCATGCTTTCCACCAGCTCGATCGAGGGCTTGTTGTTGGTTTTCAGTTGTCAATACTCCGAAGATTACGGGCTTGTTGTATTTGATGGAAACATTAGTGATGCCATTGGCCACAGCATCACAGATAAAATCGAAATGACGGGTTTCACCTTGAATTACGCATCCTAAACAGATGACAGCATCAATGTCTGCTTTCTCTGCCATCCATTGAGCGCTTAGGGAGAGCTCAAAGGTGCCAGGCACGCTTTTCCTGATTATGTTGCCCTTATCGACACCGTGACGTAAAAGGGTATCTTGTGCGCCTTGATAGAGTGATTCCGTTACTTCTTCATTCCATTCAGAAACAACAATCGCAATTTTTTTTGACGCCATGTCCCTAATGTTCTTATTGCTGTGATCGCTGAGGTTTTTTTGATTGGATGCCATATTCTAAGGTATAAAAAAAGGTAAGACTGTTAAGCCTTACCTTCATTGTTAAATTTTTTTTTTGGTTTAACGAGAAGCAAGGCCTTCTAGGCGTGCTTTATGTTTCTTCGCCTCATTGTATTCAGATGCACCAAAATAATTTTCGATAATCTCTTCCAATGAAGCAATGGCTGCTGAATAGTCAGTCATTTTTTCATGTGCTAAAGATTGTTTAATCAAATAACTTGGAGAAAAGAACTTATCGTCAGTTGCACTGGCAGCTTTTCCATATTGTGATGCAGCATCACTGAAGTTACCTTGTTCCATATAAGCATCACCCATAAGTGAATAAGCTCTTGCCTGAACAATGGATTCGCTTGTAGTAAATTTTTCTAAGTGACTAACAGCGGAAGCATAATCTCTTTGCTTCAAATAAATTGCGCCAACGTAAAAATTAGAAAGATTTGCAGCTTCCGTATTGCCATAAATATCAATAATATTTAAGAAGCCTAAGCTTCTTCCATCACCGTTCAATGCTAAATCCAAGCTGTCTTGCTCAAAATAGTATTGTGCTTGAAATATATCCGCTTGTGCATCATCGTTCTTGTTAGTCTTCATGTACCTCATGAGAAAGACACCACCAACAACCACTATGATAGCTACCATCGCTATTCCTATGACTTTCTGGTTCTTTTCGAAGAACTCTTCGCCTGTCATTTTTACTTTTCCTGAATCCGTATTCTTAGCCATCTTCGCAAATTAGGGTGCAAATATAAGGAATTTGTTGAAAAAAAATTGTTAAATCTTACTCTGTGATAAAAGGAAAATCTTCTTGCACATAAACATCCTTATATGCCTCCGAAGGATCGGGGTAATTTGACTCCTCAGCAAACTTCACACTTTCGGCTACTTGTCCTTTAACTTTATCGTCTATTGATTTTAAATCTTCCTCTGAAGCGTATTTCTTTTCAAGAATAACTGAACGCACATATTCTATTGGATCCCTGTCTTTATAAGACTTGAGTTCTTCTTTTGCACGGTATTTTGCTGGATCAGACATTGAATGCCCTTTATACCTGTAAGTTCTAAATTCAAGCAAGGTAGGGCCATCACCTCTTCTTGCCCTTGCCGCAGCTTCCTCTACTGCAACATGTACTTTTTCAGGGTTCATCGCGTCTACAGGTGCTGAAGGAATGTCATAAGACTCACCTAATTTATAAAGTTCATGTACATTGGAAGTTCTTTCAACAGACGTACCCATCGCATATCCATTATTTTCAATCACGAAAATAACAGGCAGTTTCCAAGTCATGGCCATGTTAAGTGCTTCGTGAAAAGCACCTTGTCTCACGGCACCATCTCCCATCATACAAATACATAGCTTTCCAGTCTTATTGTATTTTTCGGCAAAAGCGATACCAGCACCTAATGGCACTTGACCACCGACAATACCATGACCGCCATAGAAATTGTTTTCTTTATCGAACATGTGCATCGAACCGCCTTTTCCTTTCGAACAGCCAGTTTCTTTGCCCATGAGTTCAGCCATAACTGCATTTGGACTCGTACCCAAAATAAGTGGTTGTGCATGATCTCTGTATGCTGTGATCCATTTGTCGCCTTCTTCAAGTGCGGTAGCGGAGCCACTTGCACACGCTTCTTGACCAATATATAAATGACAAAAACCTCTAATTTTTTGTTGGCCATATAATTGACCAGCCTTTTCCTCAAACCTCCTCATCAATAACATTGTTTCAAACCAGTAGAGATAAGTCTCTTTTGAAAACTTAGCTTTCTTGCTTGCTTTTGCCTTTGATGTTCCCTTAGTTGCAGCCATTTGAAGTATATTTATAAGGAGTAAATCTCCTGAATTCTTATTCTTTTTATACGGACTGCGAAATTAAGATAAAAACCCTCAAATTAGAAATTAATGTTTCTTGATAAATTAAGTCTGATCAATTTTAAAAACTATGAGGAGGTAAAAGGGCGCTTTTCACAGGAGATCAATTGCTTTGTCGGGAAAAATGGATCTGGGAAAACAAACCTGCTCGATGCCATTTATTATTTGTGCATGACCAAAAGTGCTTTGACACCCCAAGACCATCAATGCTTTAAACATGAGGAAACCGTTTTCTCAGTTAAAGGCGAGTTTGAATTGGATGAAAAAAAGAGGGTGGTTGTATGTGGCATGCAGGTTGGAAAGAAAAAACTCGTCAAATTGGACGATAAACCATACAGGAAATCAAGTGAACATATCGGTAAATTTCCAGTGGTTTTAATTGCACCAAACGATACGGATGTAATACGGGGAAATAGTGATGACCGCAGGAAATTTTTTGATGCTATAATTTCTCAAACAGATCAAAATTACCTCAAAAGCCTTATCTCATATAACCATGTTTTGAAGCAAAGGAATAGTTTGCTTAAGCAGTTTTCGGAAAGGAATTATGTAGACAATGACTTACTAAGTCAATATGACAAGGAGTTAATCGAGCTAGGAAAATTGATTCATGGGATCCGGAAAAAATTTATTAAGAACTACCAGCCGAAAGTCACAAAACATTACTTGAACCTTTCTGAAAAGAGCGAGAAAGTAGACCTGGTCTATGAATCACATTATGATTTAGACATTCATACGCTCATAAATGACAGTCGACAGAAAGACCTCATTTTAAAAAGGACCTCTGTTGGCATTCACAAGGACGAATTTCATTTTATGATGGATGGAAATTTGATTAGAAAATTTGGGTCTCAAGGGCAGCAAAAAAGTTATTTGATAGCATTGAAACTTGCTCAATTTGATTTTATTCAAAAAGAAAAACAGTTAAAGCCTTTGCTCCTTTTGGACGATATTTTTGATAAACTAGATGATTTTAGAATTTCCAAATTGATGGAAATGGTTGCTTCTGACGCCTTTGGGCAAATATTTGTGACAGATGCAAGGCCAGAAAGAACTTTAGGTATCTTCGAAAATATTAATCATCAAGTGAAAATTTTTGAAGTTGACGCTGGAAAAATTCATGAGTTGACAACTTAATAGGTGATATTTTACGTTTAGTACAAAATGACCAACTCAAACCAATCTTTAATGAAATATAAAATAGCTTTCCTTCCTCTGATCGCAATGGTTACTATTGGTTTCATCTGATTAATTTTTTAAGACCATTTGCATTAAAAGAATTCGGTCAAAACTCAATTACAATTGTTATGTATAAAAGCTATTTCAAATTTGCCATGCGTCAGATGTGGCGTAAAAAAATGAGTACTGCGTTCAACCTTATTGGACTCGTTTTAGCCTTTACTGTCTGTGGTTTTATCGCACTCCACCTTCAACACGAATTATCTTATGATTCTTTTCATGACGAATCAGAAGATATTTATCGCGTTGCTTGGATGAATGATAATCCACAAACAAGGACACCCCATCCATTGGCCCAATCCATGGTTAATGATTTGCCAGAGGTAATAAGTGCGGTCAGTATTTCTCCTATTTATGGACCGGGACTGACTAAGCCGGTCATTAAAATTACGCTAGAAGAAAAGAACATAAGTTTTGATGAGCCGGATGCTTTTTTTGCGGACAGCACTTTTTTCGATGTATTTAGCTTCAAATTTTTAGAAGGCGATAAAAAGACGGCACTCACAAAATCTTGGGGAATTGTCATGACTAAGTCAATGGCAGAGCGCTATTTTGGTGAGGAACAAGCCATCGGGCAGCGCCTTTCATTTGGAGAGAATACAGACATGTTGGAAGTTGTGGCTGTGGTAGAAGATGTACCAGCCAATTCTCATTTTCATTTCAATTTTTTAATTTCTTATGTAGGCTTAAAGTCATTGGGTTTTAATGACCCTTGGATGTCATGGGCAGATTTTGGTCACTTCAATTATGTGAAGCTGGCACCAGGCACAGCAGCCAGTGTTGTCGAATCCAAAATCCCAGAATGGGCACTAAATTACCTTGATTGGTCGGAGGCTGGCGCTGAGGCGTTGCTGACAGGTGAAGATAGGTTTGAGCTACAACCATTAGAGGACATTCATCTTCACTCGAATATTCGTTGGGAACTGGAAAGCAATAGTAGTTTTTCATACTTGTTGATTTATGGTATTTCTGGTCTTTTTATTCTTTTAATATCGATTATCAATTTTGTTAATTTGAGTACTGCGCGTTCAGCAGAGCGCCTTAAAGAAGTAGGAGTCAAAAAGACACTAGGCGCTTATAAAAAACAGCTTCTGGGTCAATTTTTATTTGAATCGCTCTTTTCAGCATACCTGGCTTTAGCCGCATCTATCGTCTTAATTTATGGCTTAGAAAATGGCTTCAACCAATTGGTAAGCGGATATATTGAAGCAAATGATATCTGGCAACATGGTGTTATTCTTTTATTAGTTGCTGTTGCCACGATAACGGGTGTCCTCGCTGCAAGCTATCCTTCCATCTATTTGAATGCCTTAAATCCTGGACAGATTCTTAAAGGAATCAGTCATAAAAAATTAGGGGGTGCTTCGATTAGAAATAGTCTTTTAGCAATTCAGCTAGTGGCTGCAATTGTAATGGTGAGTGGCAGTTTAATTATTAATGGTCAGATCAAGTTCTTAAAATCGAAGGACTTAGGGTTTCGCCAGGATAATTTGGTCACCATAGACATGGACAACTGGGTCGACAAGTCTGAACTTATTAAAAACTCCTTTAATCAATTAGCAGGTATAAAAGCAGTGTCTACACTTTCTAATGTACCTGGAGGGCAGTTTAATCAACACCCAATCTACCTTGAAAATAATCCGGAGAATAGAGTGGATGCATCCGAAATGTTCATTGATTCGGAGGCAATTGATGTGTTAGGAATTGAAATGCTGAGTGGAAGAATACTTGATAAAAGCCTTTCTGCAGACTCTTCTGGAAATGCATTTCTGATTAATGAAACTGCCGCCATTAATTTGGGCTTAGAGAACCCTGTTGGAGAAACACTATTCTGGGTTGATAATGATAACTTAGTCAAGGGAAAAATTGTAGGCGTGGTTAAAGATTTTCACTATAAATCACTTCACGTACCAATTAGGCCTATGTTAATGATGATGCGTCCACAAGGGTATAACGTCATTCTGGCTAAGGTAGATGCCGAGCGTCTTACTACAAGCATTCCACAAATGGAGGCTGTTTATAAGGAAATTTTTCCTGAGAACACCTTTAAACTGAAGTTCCTAGACGATGAAATAGCATCACTCTATAAGGAAGAATCACGCACCTTACTCCTTACCTCAATGCTCTCAGGTATTTCTATATTTTTGGCGATTGCCGGATTAGTAGGAATCGTGAGCATTGCAATTCGTCAGCGGGTGAAAGAAATCGGCATCAGAAAAATATTAGGTGCATCTATTAAAGAGATTCTGGTTTTGATTAATACTTGGTATGTATTGATTACACTAGGAGCACTGTTGGTTTCTTTACCAGTTTCTTATTATCTAATGAAAAACTGGCTGAATAATTTTACTTATCAAAACGGTATTGATCCAGTGATATTTATTCTGACAGGTCTAGCGGCTGTGGGGCTTATCTTTCTGACCATTTGTGGTATTTCTCTAAAGACTGTAAAAAGTAATCCGGTCAATTCTTTAAGAATAGAGTAGAGAAAATAGTATTTAAAATGTTAGCCATTTTGTTGCTTTTTTAGGAGGCTTTGGCCTGTTTAGAGTAGCCAAAAGAGACCTTATTGATAATTTGAGCAACTAATAACATAAATCAGCCGAGGTAGTTTTACCTCGGCTTTTTCATTCCTGATATCTTGAAGCGCAACTTTTGTAAGCTTTTCCAATCTTTTGAGTAATGCAAGTAGCTCAAGCTCGTCTTTTGCTTACAAGCAAATTGGTCAAAAACTCAAAATAAATGCTCAAAACCATTATTAGAACCGCCTTACGTGTCTTTTGGAAAGAACGAGGCTATAGCTTTCTTAATATTTTAGGCCTTACAGTTGGTATTAGTGGAAGTTTAATGCTGATGCTCTACATTCAGGATGAATACGGAATTGATAAATTTCATGAGAAATCTGATAGGATTTATCAGGTGATGGAGCATCAAACTTACTCTGGTAATAACATCTTTACGACCAATGCCAACCCTGGACCTCTCAAGGATGCATTTAAACAAGAAATGCCTGAAGTGGAACATATTGTTCAAGTTAGTTGGGAGCAGGAGCGCCTTTTTATTGTAGGTGACAAAACCTTTAAGGAATCGGGAAGAATGGCAAGTGAAGATTTTTTTAAAAATTTTCTCTTTTCCATTTGTCGAAGGCGACATAGAAAGTTCATTAGTAGCGCCAGATGTGGCCTACATTTCAGAAAAATTAGCCACAAAAATCTTTGGAGATACACCAGCATTGGGTGAAACAATAGACATTAATGGTTGGGGTGATCATACAGTTGGTGGGGTCTTTAAGAATGTTGGGGCTAATTCAACTTTAGATTTTGAATTTGTCTTACCAATTCAACAATGGCTGGAACGAAATGATTGGTTGGAAGATTGGGGCAATAATGGCATCCGTGACTTTTTGACCTTACATAATGGAGTTAATGAAGTGGAGTTTAATGCAAAAATTAAGGATTATGTGAAATCAAAAAATGAGGGTTCAGTAGTAGATCTTTTCGTTCAAAATTTTGGAGAAAGGTACCTTTACGGAAGTTTTACAGATGGAAAGCAAGTGGGTGGTAGGATTACTTATATTAAACTTTTTACCGTTGTAGGTGCATTTATTCTCCTAATTGCTTGTATTAATTTCATGAATTTGGCTACAGCGCGTTCTTCTAAACGAGCTAAAGAAGTAGGAGTAAAAAAAGTAGTCGGCTCATCAAGAAGGTTTTTGATTGCTCAATTTATGGGAGAATCAGTAATAATGGCAATGATTTCTGCTTTGTTAGCTGGCTTATTGGTTATGCTGGTACTTCCTGGCCTTAATGGGTTTACGGATAAAGCGATGACTTTTTCAATTTTAGAATTGAATCAGTTGGGCTTGTTAATTGGAATAGCTTTAATAGTTGGTCTATTAGCAGGAAGTTATCCTTCGGTTTTTCTTTCAGCATTTTCACCTGTGAAAGTATTAAAGGGCAGTTTCAAATCATCCGGTTGGACGAATGGTATTAGAAAGGGCTTGGTCGTTTTCCAATTTATGATTTCCATCTTTCTGATTATAGGAACCATGTTAGTGCATAAACAAATCCGTTTTGTCAAAAACAAAAACCTTGGATATGATAAAGAGAACCTAATTTATCTTCCTGTTGAAGGTGACTTAAAGGAAAAACTTGATTTGTTCAAAGCTAAAATGCTGGAGAATCCAAGTGTGAATCATGTTACGTCCGCGAGTGGTTTACCTATCTATATGAACAGTTCAACTTCAGGTGGATTTCGATGGGAAGGTAAGGACCCAGAAAGCGAGGTTTTATTTCAAGTATTACAAGTAGGAGATGATTTTTTCGAAACCTTTGGAATGGAGATGGCTGATGGCAGACCTTTTGATCAGCGCTTAATCAGTGATACCGCTAATGTGATTGTCAATGAGGAAACAGCCATCAATATGGATTTAGAGGATGTCTTGGACTATCCTGTAACTTTTTGGGGAAGAACTGGCAAAGTGGCTGGGATTGTTAAGAATTTTCACTTTTCATCATTGCATTCTAAAATTGAACCGCTGGTGATATCACTGAGACCTGAAGATGTCAATTATGTTTTCTTAAAAATTGACGGTAACAATGTAGAGGAGACCCTAAAATATGTGGAATCACATTTCAAGGCTTTTAATCCTCGTTACCCTTTCGAATATGAGTTTTTAGATCAGTCTTATGCATCACTTTATGAACGAGAATCCAATATGGGGTCATTGGCAAATTATTTTGCTGGAATTGCGGTGTTTATTTCCTTATTAGGACTGTTTGGACTTGCTTCATTTGCCGCAGAACAACGTATCAAAGAAATTGGTATACGTAAAGTGCTAGGGGCGGGAATTGGTAATTTGATTTTGCTTTTGGCCAAGAACTTTTTGCTGCTTGTTATTATAGGTTTTGGTATCGCGGTCCCGCTTTCTTATTTCATGATGGCAGACTGGCTAACTGCCTTCGAATATAAAGTTACCATAGGCACCAGTATATTCTTAACTGCTAGGGGAGCGTCTGTTTTGGTGGCTCTAATCACCGTAAGCTATCACTCAATCCGTGCAGCTTCGGCTAATCCAGTAAAGAGCTTGCGTTATGAGTAATTGAAATAAGTTCAGCATGAATTACAGATCAAAAGTCTCTATAAGAACCATCCAAATACTGGTTGGCTTCTTCTTCAGCAAACTTGGCCTTTTTGTTATCCCAATGTAAAGTTTGCCCCGGGAATCGTCCTGCAATTACGCCCAATAAAATAGTTTCGGTCAGCCTTGAAGCATAAGAGAATGGTGCACTTGTTTTGCCATTGCCTAAGCAAGCATCTACAAACTGATGATAATGCTTATTTCCCTCTTTGGCATAGCTCTTTGTTGGCGCACCAAGCTTGTCCTTTTTCTTGACGGAAGACAAATCTAAATCTACATATTCACCATCAACAATATGTCTTGGCAATTGCATGAAGTGAGGTAATAATAATCGCCCCTTTTCACCAATAAACATGGCACCTTGGTCAGGTAATTCTTCTCCTCCTGGTAATTTAAGGTCGTCATTCAATTCTGGTGATCCGGGTCCATCATACCAAGTCCATGTAAAGTTTTTAGTTGTGTATTTGGTACCTGGGAATTCATATGTAACAATATTGTTCTCCGGAAATCCAAAACCTGTACCTTTCCGACATGTGTTTTTAATGGTTTTAGGTACATCTAACCTAAGTGCATTGTAAGGTGTATCAAAAATGTGTACACCCATATCGCCCAAAGTACCACAGCCATAGTCCATTATTTTTCTCCAATTTCCAGGATGGTATACTTTTTCTTTATAAGGCCTTTCTGCAGCTGTGCCAAGCCATAGGTTCCAATCTAAACTCTCTGGTACGGGATCAGACCCTGATGGTTCAGGGCCATCGTATCCCCAATTTTTTGGAGACCAAGCCTGCACACTTTTTACTTTACCAATTATCCCATCTTGGATTAAAATAGTGGCCAATTTGTAATCGTAAAAGGAATGAACTTGAATCCCCATTTGGGTCACTAATTTCTTTTTCTTGGCCAATTTGTTCATGGCACGAGCCTCAGAAACATGGTGGGTTAAAGGTTTTTGACAATAAACTGGCTTGTCCATTTCCATGGCCATCATGGATGCTGGTGCATGTGTATGATCTGGTGTTGAAACTACAACTGCATCAATTGAATTGCCCATTTCAGACAACATGATTCTATAGTCTGTGTAGGTTTTGGCATTAGGATAAAGCTTTTTAGCGGCAGCTAGTGCCTTAGCGTCAACGTCACAAAGAACTGTTATGTCTACCGAATCATGAGAGGCGAAAGATGCAAGGTCTGCAGCACCCATTCCGTTCACTCCTATATGGGCTGTTCTTAGGCGTCCATCTTTTGCAAGGGCCCATAATGATGAGGGTAATAATGATGCTGATGCCACAACCGCTGCGCTTTTTAGAAATTCTCTTCTTTTGGTCATAATTTATTCAATTTTTTGCTTCAATTAATAGTCAATTTGGCAATTGATCCTCTTGGCCCTGAAGCCCATACAGATTTGCCATCTTTGGAAGTGCTTACACTATAATATTTGCCTTCCATTGGGGTATATGCTCGGTCACCTGCTCTATAATAATCTGAACTACCACGGCCGACAACCAATACTAAATCTTTATAAAAATCAATACTAGAACGATACCCATTTGGCTCCATGCCGGGTATCACTTTTTTCCATGTCTCTCCCCCATCTTGTGTGTAAGCAATGTTATTTTTTGTGGTTAAAGAGTCTGCTCGATAGTCTCCTCCAACCATTATGCCATTTTTTTCATCATTAAACTGAATCGAAAATACACCGGCACTGGAATTATGGTCTAAAGGAGTCTGGGTTTTGTTCCAAGTAATACCTTGATCCCTTGAATAAAATAGCGTTGATTCATCTCCACCTAGTCCAATATAAACATTTTTGTTGCCTTGGGTACGCAGACAGGTGCCGCTCGCGGCGAATCCACCCTGTCCATCCAATGCTTGGGGACGATTTTCATACGGAAGTTCCTCCCAATTATCCCCTCCATCAAAAGTCCTAAGGATTAAAAGCCTTCCATCAACTGCGTCTCCAAAAGCAATGCCTGTTTGGTCATCCCAAAAGTCCATAGCATCATAAAAAGTGCCTTCTTTTTGAGTGAAATATTTTTGTTGCCAGGATTTACCTCCATTAGTGGTTTTATAAATCACCGCTGGCAGCCCTGCACTTAATACAATGGCAGTATTTTCATCAAAAGCTTCTATGTCACGAAAGTCGATTGTATCATTTTGAGCTACCGAGACATCTTCCCAGTTTTGCCCGCCATCTATAGTTCTTACTACGCCTCCCTTTGTCCCACTTGCCCAGGCTACCTTTTCGGAAACACTACTCAAGCCTCTTAAATGAGATTGTGTGTTACTCGTTTGCGGAGTCCAAATTGGCTCACCAACTGTTTTTTCAATCTTAGCACCGCAACTAAAGAAAATAGGTAATAAGAATATTATGCTTAATTTTTTCATTCGGTACCGGCCTGACTTAGGTTGGGTTTTTCAGGTGATGTAAATACAGATTCAGGTAAATCATCGAACACCATAATGTCTTCCATATTGCCGCGGCCTCTACTTCCAGAAAGTAAAATTTCACCGTACTGCTTATACTCTTCCCAAGGATTTATAAACCGAGCGGAATCATCCGTTGCTTTGCTATAATGTGCCCATTGGGTAACCAACCTAGAATATTTATCTACCCATACTTCATATTTGTTGTTAGGGGTCACACCAACTGCTTCAAAAGTCAACATAAGCTTGTCGGCTGCCTCACCTAACTGGGTAGTGTCTGAACCCATATATTTCAATGTAACACCAGAGTCTTTAAGCTTGAAAGGCATCACCAACCAATAAGAGTGATTAATCCAAGTACGCTTCACACGATTACTAAAATAAGCAACCGTATCCGGCTCCGTTAATTCTTGGCCTTCGGCATAAAAATGACCCTCACCAGTCGCAATATCTGCCAAACCTGTGACGCCATTACTCCAATCAATTCGAACCCTGTTTTCCCATTTGTCCCATATTAATTCATCTCGTCCAAAGAATTTCCAGCAGAGGTAGCGTGTATTGTCCCAGGCTTCTCTGCCCCCCATGGCCAACATTACTTCATCAGCAATAGCTATGGCCTGGGCATCTGAATTCGTCTGATTAAAGCCTTCAGCAGCGGGGTTTACTTCTTTGGTTTCTGAATTTTCATTACGTCCGCATCCGGCGATAATGAATATGATTAATAAAAAGGAGGAAAAATTGGCCAAGCATCTCATAGTTTCAGTTTTATTAAATCGAAGATACTATTAAAGATGGTTCAATTCAAAGAAAAGTGTTTCAGTGGAAAATGCCTACCAATTATAGACTTTTTCAACGCCAACACCTGCAACATTAAGCATATTCTCAAGGTCACCATCGACTATCATCGCTATGATTTCAACATTTTCGTTTTGATAACCTCCAATATTAAGACTGAATTTTCTGGTAAAAACTCCTTCGCCCTTGATCGCTTTAGGGGATATTTCGAAACTGGCAACCTCTTTTCTTAGCACAAAATTGTGCGTGAATTCACTACCTCCTAATACACGATTCTTGGAGTAATAAGGATGGTCACGTTGTCCGGATAAAAAAGAATAATAATTTTGTTGTGCACTGGCTGCTATCCCACTTTCCGTAACATATAGTACTAGGTTAAACGCATTACCTACCAGGTTTTCTTTGAAATCTACATGTACAACGCCCTCAAGATTACTGGCGTCAATAAGTTTAGTCTCAATGGCTATGCCTGCTTTTGCTACTTCATTAAGTCCCAGCGATGTGCGGCCCGCCCATAATTCCCGACTAATTGCACCCAGTTTTCTGTCTACAACTCCTGAGGGGTAAAATGAGGCATTGAATTGTTCCGATAAAGTTTGTGTTAATCCAGTTTGTAAAAAATCTCCTTGATGGATTGCAGTGGTAAAAACCCTTCCTGGGTTGTTCTCCATCAATGTCTCGATTATATAAGTCCCGTCTACGCACCAGCCACACCATTCTCCGGTAAATTCTTCAATGAGTACATTTCTTAATGCGGTAGCTGGTGGATTACCTATCGCTGTGAATCCATCATAGATGCAATTACAGGCATCAGCTGTTGCAGTGGATTCGAAATTGGCCGCTAAAGGATCCGTGCAACCAAGAATACCATCAGTTCCACCCCCATCATCTGTCTCGCATGAGATTAGAAAAAGCGTAATAAATCCGAATAGATAAAATGAATTTTTCATATTGACCGAGTGAATTTGGTGATAATTTACAATTGTATCGTTAGAAAATCAAAAGGGGTGTTGATTCTATTAATTGACATTCAAAAGATCGAATACCCTTAAAAAAGTAAGACCTGATTGATATAATTGTATCTTCAAGGCCAATTTTAGTTCTAGTAATAACACAAATTTAATTCGTAGCAAACAAAGTATTCATGACGGCTTTAATCTTAAAGAAAAATAAATTCCGATCGAAAATACTTTTGGTGTTGGGGACATTGTTATCAATCTCATTAAGCGCACAAGATGTTACTCAAATAACAAAAGGAGTTGAGGTGGAAAACCTAAAAGGAAGGACAATTGATTTTTCTGAAGTAATTAAAAATGACGGGGGTATTAAAATTGTAAGTTTTTGGGCCACTTGGTGCAAGCCATGTATTCAGGAATTGGGCTACTTGAATGATCTTTATGATGAGCTTCAATTAGATATGAATACTACTGTATACGCTGTTTCAATAGATGACGCACGCAGTAGAAAAAGAATTTTGCCTTTCGTAAACGGCAAAAGCTGGGAGTTTGAAGTATTGATAGATGAAAACAGTACGCTAAAAAGAAAAATGAGTGTACTTAATATTCCGCATACATTCATCATCGATCAAAAGAACAATATTGTCTACCAACACAATAGTTATGTTCCTGGTGACGAAGAAGAATATTTCAAGGTTATAAGGGAATTGAATTAAACCATTGATGATCCGGATTTATTTCTTAAGTAAAATTAGGCTTCAGGTGCTGCTTATTAGCCTTTTTGTGCTCAAATTTGGTTTGTTAGCACAAGATAAAAAGGGACATTTATCAGGAGATTTTTATGCAATATCTCAATATTATTTGGAGGACGAAGTCATCGGAGCCACTAAACTTCCCGGAGGGCAAAGTATAGGTATCAATACTGCGCTAAGCCTTAATTATACTTGGAATAATTTTTCAGCAGGAATAAGATATGAAGCCTATGAACCGCCTCTATTGGGTTTTGAACCTGCCTTGGAGGGGCATGGGTTTGGTTATCGTTTTGCTCAGTATAAATACAAATCCTTGGATGTTACAGTTGGAAATTTCTATGAGCAATTTGGTTCAGGACTCACAATGAGGTCCTATTATGAACCTCAACTTGGTCTAGATAATTCTATCGATGGTGCGAGAATTAAGTTCAGTCCAAAGGGTTTAGATTTAACCCTTTTATATGGCAAAAACAGAAAATATTTTGAAAAGGATGATTCTAAAATTGCGGGATTAAACCTTGACGTTTATTTGGCAGATTATTTGGAATCTCTTAACCAAAAAAACCTTTCTTTGGACCTGGGTTTTAGTGTTGTGAATAAAAATGAGACCGATGAAACGGGGCTAAATGTGCCTGCTTCAACTTTGACTTGGGCCAGTAGGATAGATTTAGGAATCAAGGGCTTCAGTTTTGGAGTGGAATATGCATCAAAAGGAGAAGAACCTCACTCATTAAATGGCTTTACTGAAAACCCTGGGCAAGGAGTTTTCATATCAGCCGGTTATTCTCAAAAAGGTTTTGGCGCTAATATCTACTGGAAATTTGTTGACAACATGTTTTTTAGATCGGATAGAGAGTCTTTATCTAATGTCACCTCTGCCATTAATTATTTACCGCCAAATAGCAATGTAAACACCTATCGTTTAATGACACTTTATCCCTATGCCACTCAAGGGAATGGTGAAAATGGTGTTAATGCAAACTTGTATTATACCATTAAAAAAGATACGCCTCTTGGCGGGAAATACGGGACTAAAATTTCTGTTGATTTATCATATATCACAGGAATCGAAACGACTCCCACTGGAGCAAAAACCTATGACACCAAATTTTTGGCATTTACGGATTCATTGTATTACGGCAACTTCAATGTTGAAGTAACAAAGCGAGTGAACAGGCAGCTTAGATATGTAGCCGGACTTGGCTATATAAACTATAACAGAGATATAATAGAAGGTATCCCTGGATCAGGATTTGTCAAGTCCCTGACCTTTTTTACTGACATTACTTACCGCTTGCAAAACAGAAAATTTGTAAGAACAGAATTGCAACACATGTCCGCTAAAAATCATTTAGGGAATTGGCTACTTGGTTTGGTTGAGTTTGGTTGGTCTGCAAAATGGAGCGCTTATCTATCTGATGAATGGAATTACGATAGTGGAACTCATTATTATGCAGCAGGAATGAATTTTCGCAAAGGCGCTACTTTGGTAGGATTAAGTTATGTCAGAGAACGAAGCGGGTTATTGTGCGTAGGAGGGATTTGCCGATTTGTGCCCGCATCAAAAGGAGTTAAAGTTGAGTTGAGCACATCGTTCTAGATCAATCTTTTAGTTTTCTTCAAATTTAAATTCAATACGGTCAATCTTCGGTTGACCGTAACCAATCAACGCTTCATGTAGTCAGACTTGTTGGGACAGAATACATTGCGCAGTTTTAAATTGTCAATTTAACTCAAACATAAGGTCATGATTAAAAACTACATTAAAATTGCCCTGAGAAGCCTTCTTCGGCACAAGGGCTATACATTCATTAATATTTTTGGTTTAAGCGTAGGCATTTGTGCCGTTGTTTTGATTTTTCTTTACGCCGAAAGCGAACTCAGCTACGATAAGATGCATTCGCAGGCGGAGGATACTTATATGATTTATAAGGAACGCATCACCCCAACTGGTACGCAGGAAACGTACGATACCTGGGCACCAATGCTGGAAGCCTTAAAGGGTGATTTCCCAGAGATAATTGGAGGAACGCGATTAGTAGACAATCCTGTTTGGCTTGTCGTGGGTGATCGAAGATTTAACGAAGAAGCTATTTTAGCGGATCCTTCGTTTTTCACGCTGTTTGACTTCGAGTTAAAATCTGGAGATCGAGCGTCTGTATTTAGTAATATTAATTCAATTGTGATTTCGGAAGAAGCTGCAGAAAGACTTTTTCCGAATGAAGACCCAATTGGGAAAACACTCGAAGCACCGAGCCTTAGAAATTCCTATATAGTAACAGGAGTTATCGGTAAGGTTCCTTACAATTCAAGACTTCAACCCAACGTCATCATACCAATTCAAAGTCATCCTCAATATGAAGGCATTGCTGGAAATTGGGGTTCTTCATTTTTGGAAACTCATTTACTATTACAACCAGGTACTAATATTGCAGAATTGGAAGCTGCTTTTGAGCCCTTCATTACTAAAATTTGGGATGAGCAAACAGCTGAAACCACAAATTTCAAACTCATCAATACATTGGATATTTATGATGAATTCAATAACAACAGGCAGTACGCTTATATTTTATTAGCTGTTGCCTTTATTATTATTACAATTGCTTCTATCAACTTTATGAACTTAGCGACAACCCGCTCTATGGAAAGGGCAAGAGAGGCAGGTATGAGAAAAGTACTGGGGGCATTAAAACGACAGTTGGTTGGCCAGTATTTAGTCGAATCGTTAAGCATCACCTTTGTTTCCTTGACAATTGGGGTTGTTTTGGCAGTATAGCTTCTTCCTCAATTCAATTCATTGTATGATATAGAATTGGCAATTAATATGGCGCAAAGACCAATGCATGTTGCAGGCTTGCTAGGACTAGGGTTGTTTATTGGATTAGTTTCAGGCTTGTACCCTGCTTTTTATCTTTCTTCACTAAAGAGTGTTGATTCTTTAAAAGGAAAAGTTTTAAAGTCGAGCAAAACCAGTAATGCCATTAGAAATGTATTGGTTGTTTTACAGTTTAGCTTTTCGATTTTATTGATTGTAGGCACGCTAGTAGTTGGAAAGCAGGTCAAGCATTTAAAAACGCAAGACATGGCTTTTGACAAAGCCAATTTATTAGTACTGCCAATTAGCGTGAACGATTTCCCAAATCCCGATGAAGCACCGAACGGAATTGCTTCGTTCAGAAATACATTGAGACAAAATTCAGCGGTAGCGTCATTGAGTTCTACGGCTTCTATTCCAGGAAATTTTCCTGGCCGATTCACTTTTGTTGTGCCAGATGGTTTTACTCCTGAACAGCGATTGAGGATGAGACAGACCTATATTGACCATAATTTCTTTTCCAATTTCAAGATAGAGTTACACGAAGGCCGAGATTTTTTACCAGAGAGTGAAGAAGATAGATCCGGTTCAGCGATTGTTAACAAGGCCGCTTTTGATGCTTTTGGTTGGGAATCGATTGAAGGCAAGTACCTTAATTTTGGAAGTAGAAAGATGAAGGTAGTAGGCGTTTCTGCGGATTATAACTTTGAATCATTGGCCAATGAAGTCGCCCCTATAATTCATTTTTATAGACCACCATCCAACGGGATTCACGGTTTGACTGTGGCTAGAATTCAAGAAGGAAAAGCACAAGAGGTTTTAAAATTGGCGGAGGCACAATGGAATCAACTGCTGCCATCGGTGCCATTTGATTATTACTTTTTGGATGATCAGTTTGCTAGATTGTATGAGTCAGATGATAGGCTGACAGGTGCAATTGGTACATTCTCTATTGTTGCAGTAATTATTGCTTGCTTAGGCTTACTTGGTCTTTCATCATTAATGACTACACAGCGGACAAAAGAAATTGGGATTAGGAAGGTCTTGGGATCTTCAGTTGCAGGAATCATTTACATGTTGTCACGAGGATATGCCATGTTAATTTTTGTAGCCTTTATAATTTCTGTGCCTATAGCATACTACGTTTTAGATGTTTGGTTGAGTGATTTTGCATATCGAATTAATGTTGGAGCAGTTGTATTTGTTGTGGCACTCATGGGAACATTAGTAGTTTCTTTGTTGACCGTTGGTCTTCAAACATTGAAAGCCGCAACTGCCAATCCGATTAAGGCAATGCGATACGAATAACAAAGTCATCAGGAATTATTCATAGCATGACTCGATTCAGGCCATGTATTTGATTAAAAGGCCATGATTTAATCATGGCCTTTTTTTATAAGTATTCTTTTTCACCAACCTGATTTTACGATTGACTTCAACAATCTTACGGTTCAATTCATATGGGTTTTTACTTGGCTTTAATATCAACATCATTGTACAGTCAAAAACTGAAAACAATGAAATTACAAAGAACAAAAAATGGGAGGATGTCAATTGGATTGATCACCTCTGTTGTGGTCATGATACTGATGGTCAGTCAAGTTCATGCGCAGAAAAATGAAACAAGCATCTCAAGTAGGAATGGTGTTCATAATTTTTCTTCAAGAAATGGAGGAGACAAATATGAAGTGGAATACAAAGGCCGTATTGAATTTTTGGAAGATGATAAATCAATAAAATCAATTTCTAGAGGAGGATACATGCGCTTTAAGATTAGCGATTATAGAGACAAAAGAGAACTTTTGGCGGAATCTGTAGGCGGAAATATTGAATACGAATACTATCTAGATAGAAAAAAAGCTGATTTTGATGCTGATAGAGAAGAATGGTTGGCCGATAACCTGGTTACAATTATTAGGGCCACTGGTATTGGTGCTGAAGCGCGAGTAGAAAGGTATTATAAGAATAGTGGTGTAGATGGTGTATTAGAAGAGATCAGCGAAGTGAGAGGTGACTATGTGAGTCATATCTATCTTCAGGAATTACTTGATCAAGATGGGCTAAAGGATGATGAAATTGTAAAAATTGCAGCCTACGTACCTAAAGAGCTTAGCTCGGATTATTACATCTCAGAGGTTTTTAAGGACAATGGGAGGCTTTTCACTAAAAATGATAAGACCATCGAGGCTTTTCTTTCGGCAATGGGTCGAATGGACTCAGACTATTATATCTCTGAGATCTTAGCAGATGTTTTACGTGAAGATTTAAGCAATGGAGCCCTTGATAAGGTGTTGGATAACCTGGGCAATATGGACTCTGATTATTACAAATCCCAAGTGATTAAAGATGTCTTCCGAAATGATTTGTCTAAACCTCAGATGATCAGTTTACTTGCTTCGATAGATGAGATCAATTCTGATTATTATAAATCATCTGTTCTCAAAGGAGCATGCCGATTAGTAAGTGATTCGGATGACGAAGTGAAGTCCTCGTTTAGAAAAGCAACAAAAGGCATTCGGTCTGATTATTACTATGGTTCAGTAGCCAGGTGCATTGATTAAAACTTAATGAAAACAGTAATAAAAAGGCTGTCCATTGAGGGCAGCCTTTTTTGTCATACCCTAATAATATTTTTAAAATGTTTTAAGCAAATTCCACTAATTATAGTAAAACAAATTTGAAGGTCTAATTATCACAATGGATTATTGGGCGATCATCTGTAGCCAAATAGAAGTCTACATTAATTGAATCACCGGGAGACATATTAATAAAATCAGTTTCAATAGTTTTATACCCCATCACGCGTGCTGTTACATACTCAGATAGCTCGTTTGAAGTATCTATTATTAGTTGGAACGCACCGTTTTCGTCAGTATAGATTTTATAACAGGAAATAGTTAGTTGCGCTCCTGGGACAAGGCTAATGTTTTCCACATCTTTTACTACTCCTAAAATCAAAATTTCATCCGTTTTCGAGGAGGGCGAACTACTCATGACGTAACCTCCAGCGTTATTTGTTGGGGTCAAATCAACATGATTAACTTTAGCACAATTGAATAAAGATGCGGTTAACGTAATTGTTCCAACCAGCAATACCTTAAGTTTTTTCAATACCATTTCTCAATATAATTAACAGCCACCATTGGTTCCTTTTTGCGACTTAATATTTCCATTTAAATCCTTACCTGACAATTCTATCTTTACTACATTATTAATTCTAGTTTGTTCGGAATTAGAAAGTCCGTTGAACACATTTGTTCCTTGCAATCCTCCCCAGGACAAATCTTCATAAAATTGTCTTGTCAGATTATAACCTTTAAGTAAACCAAATTCTTCTAAAGAATCGGCCATTCCTCCCACTAAATTCCTAGCCATTTCTTCATGCTGATAAGCTTGGACGTTTGACCCACCAAATTTGTAAGCCATCCAATCTGACCAAAGAGCCGGAAAGGAGACCTGAAAAGATGCAGGATTTGCTTTCATATCTGAAAGCATATAGGCATGAATTGCCTCATGAAGGATAGTTCGCGTAATTGATAAGTCAGTTGCATCTTGATATTGATTTGTATCAAATGTAGTAATGATTTTGCCTCCAGGATTAGTCGTCTTAGCCGTATTGCTTGGAGCAAGACCACCATCCTTCATTTCCCAATCAAATCCAGGGGTGTTACCAGCCAATTTTTTAACCATATATGATATGCCTTTATTCAAGGATTTTATGTTACCCATTAAACTTTTCATACAAGGTTTTAGCTGTGAATCATCTATTAACTCTTCCCATTCTGGTGCTTTTAAAATCGGAATATCTCCTTCATCATTTGGGCAACCTTCAGAATCTGAACTAGTACTTTCTGCAATTGAACATTCTATCGTTATATAAGATGCTATTTCCTGAGAGTAAAAGGAACAATCGCCACCGATGCAGTTGGCGTAATGCATTGTTTCAGTTACCTGAAAATATTCACAGGTCATTGTACCTGGGTCTGAACTACCATCTCCAGATGTGGAGGAAGAGCCCCCACCACCGTTTGTGAACTCTTGAGGACAATCATAATTAGGATCATTACTTGAATCGGAGCTGTCATCTTCACTTAGATCATCGCCTTTGGATCCAGCGAACCCATTATCAATTCCCCAATCGGACAATGGAGGTAAATATGACCTAGTGATTTTACCTTGAAAATTTTCCATTGATTGAGTAACCATGTATTCTTGTGCAAAGGCATCGGACATTTCATACTTAAGAATAAAAGGTCGCTTGAAATCTCCATAAGGTGTTTTTCCAATCACTAAATTTTTAAAAGTAAATGGTGAATTGTCCTCATCGTCGACCGCAATGGCATAATAAACTTGTCCAGAGCTGTCAATTTTGGCTAAGATATTTTCAAAATCAATTGCCATGCCGTAATAGGTAAAATTTAAATTGGCAGTTGGCATATTGCTGGAATTATCCAGAGCTGGGTTAATATAGGGAGCTAAAGCTTCTCCTAAGCCAGATACCGATGCAAGATTATGCTTTTCGAGTCTCTCAACCGGAATAAAAGGCTCGTTTTCTTCCGTTCTTTGGCACGATACGGAAATGGCAACAATAAGTAAAATTAAGGAATATATTTTTAATGATTTCATTATTATTGATATATAAAATGAATTTATTAATAATATTATAGATTAATTATAGTAATTAATAAATACTATACCCCTTGGTGATTTGAAATACTGAAGGTCACCCATTGGAGGGGATTTTATTTTATAAAATTTGTCTTTCACTTAAATACTCAATGACTATTCTGTTAAGTTGTTATGTTGGGATTTAATTTCCTTATCGGGAAATTAATTACTTATTGAAAAACTACTCCCAACATCTTTTCAATAAAGATTTACATTGATTCAACAGTTCAGTGCAGACTTATGACGGTTCGATTCAATAGGGTTTTAACTTCATTAAATTCTTATGATCATTGTACTGTCGATTACCGTAAAGGAATCCAACAAAGCTAAAGAACTCAATAACAACAGTTTGCACCGGGGTGGGTTTGGTCGCCCACCAACCGACAAACAATTAAATACAAGAACAATGAAAACGCACATAATGAAAAAGGGAAGTTTAATCATAGGAGTTGCCATAGCAATCATGGCAATGTTCACTATGGTTCATAAAGCAGAAGCTCAAAAAAGTTCTACAAGTGTTTCAATTGACAACGGAGTATACAAATACAAATCAAGACGTGGGTCAAACGGACTTGATGTTGAATATGATGGTAAGATTGTTTTCGCGGATGATGATAAGTCGATCGAGTCTATTTCTCGCGGAGGTTATATCAGAATAAGAAGTACGTCTTTTGGTAATAGAAGAGAGATCCTTGCCGAATCTGACAATGGTTCAGCAATCAATTACGAATATTACGAAGGACGTAGAAGAGCTGATTTTGATGAAAATGGTAAAAAGTGGTTGGCTGATATCCTTCTTGAAGTAGTGCGTACAACAGGAATAGGTGCAGAAGGTCGTGTTGCTCGTTTCTATAAGAATGGCGGAGTAGACGGCACTTTAAATGAAATAAGCGATATCAGAAGTGATTATGTAAGTCATATTTACTTACAAGAATTACTTGAGATTGACGGGTTAAGTGACAACGACTTAGTGAAAATTGCAGGTTATGTACCAAGAGAATTGGATTCGGATCATTATATCACTGAAGTTTTTAAAGATTACGGAGATCTTTTCCTTAAAAACGATCAAACAACCGAGGCTTTTCTTTCGGCTATCACTAGAATGGAATCAGATCATTATGTTTCGATTATTCTTAAAGAAACTTTAGAGCAGGACTTGAGTAATGAAATGTTAGTAAAAGTCCTAGATGCTGCTGGCCAGATGGGTTCGGATCATTATAAAAGCGGCATCGTTATGGAGCTGTTGGAGAATGACAACATCGAAGAAATTAACTTAAAAGAGATCATTGATTATACTAGGGATATGTCTGACCATTATAAGTCAGGTGTTTTGACTAAGATGCTTAAGAACGACCAGGTTTCTGAGAAGTATTTTAATGATGTGTTGCGGTCTGCAGACGAAATGTCTGATCATTACCGTAATAATATCTTGAACTATTTGCTGGACAATGAAGATTTGAGCTCTGAAAACTTCGATATTATTCTTGAAATGGCAGACGATATGTCTGATCATTATTCAACTAACACCTTGAAAAAATTATTAGAAGAGCACCAACTTTCTTCTGCTGATTATGATAAGGTTATTAAGAGTGTCGAGCAATTGTCTGATCACTATACTACAATTGTTATTAAAAGTATGCTTGAAGAAAGTGATTTGGAAGATTTACAATTTGAGGCAATCATCGATCTAACTGAAACTATGTCTGATCATTATCAGAGCGCAGTCATCAAAGAAGTAATGGAGAATGGCGAATTGAATGAGACCAGCTATGTGAAAATAATTGAAGTATCAAGTGGTCTTTCAGATCATTATAAGGTGCAGTTATTAAAAGAGCTTTTAGGGTCAAAACCTTCTAAAGCAACCTTA
>Ga0115557_1000056_pt1 | contig 73520 bp, 69 predicted proteins | sample COGITO_mtgs_1104_FD_87280 | JGI IMG/M metagenome (GOLD analysis project Ga0115557, IMG submission 87280) | Pelagic marine microbial communities from North Sea - COGITO_mtgs_110421 | ecosystem: Environmental > Aquatic > Marine > Epipelagic | place: Germany:Helgoland, sampling site Kabeltonne...
TATTATTATCTCTCGTCATGGCAACAAAAGTCCAATTATTAGCAGAAACAACAATATCACCAGAAAACTCACAGGAATCATCAGTGCCTTGTATGCCTCCTAATAAATATCCATTTTCATCTATCGCCAGAACATGAGCATCTTCTCCATAACTTACAAGATCGATCCATTCTCCATCTTGTAAATTACCGATAGTATTGGTTTTTACCCACGCTGAAATAGTAATGTCATTTGCTTCTAATTGTGAATTTAATGGAATTGAAATATAAGTTTGTTAATCCATCAAAGTAATATGCTGACTGTGTATTTCCAAATCTGTCAGATTTCAATGTAGCACCATTTACTGTACCATCGTTTACATTGCTTGATTCATCTACAGCATTTCCATTAAAAGGCCAATATCCTACAAGGCTGTCGGTAGGAATTTGAGCCTGTACCAATCCACTCAACCCAAATATAGCGAGCAGTAATAAAATTGTAAAGTTCCTTCTCATGTTTTTTTACTTTAGTTACTTATATATCTATTAGTACTATTTTCTTTGCCTTGTTGCTAACAATTAGCTACGATAAACTTTACATTTAAAAGTTGCGCTTATTTCGCGTATAGCTATAGGAAGGCCTCTGAAAAAAAGGAAAAAGAAGATGCTGAGAATTAAAGCCTTAAAGAAGGTAAGGTGCTTTGGTCTAATATCTAAAGCCGAGCATTAGAGCGCTTAACCTTCAAAAGACCCTAATATTAGCGCAAATCTGTGATAGCACTGGAATGTTTAATGTTGGTGCAAGCCGGTACGAAAAAAATAAACGTTTTAATAAGTGCTTATAGTCGATTATAAGCGTTTAATAAAACGGATAGATCCAAAAGTTACTTCTAACAAGTACCTTGCTAAGTTCTTTAGGAATTCCCCCATCTCGTCTCTTTCCAAATCTTTTGATCTTGTGGTGAAAGAAAGGTCCAGGCAACCACTCGGCTCGATTTATTGCCCGTACCCATTGGAATCGTTTTTACCAAACTGGCGCCGGCTTTTTCCAAAGCTTTATAAGTCCCTTTTAGGTTAGATTGTTTAGAGATCAACGTCGAAAACCAAAAGCAGTTATTGCCAACAGCTTTACTTTCTCGTATCATATTCTGGATAAACTGGTGTTCTCCACCTTCACAAATCAATTCCTTACTTATTCCAGCAAAATTGAGCTCAGGGGTTTTTACTTTTTTTCCAGATAGGTTTTTTACTTTTCTTCGAGTTCCTTTTTGTGCTTCTTCTGCCGAAGCATGAAAAGGAGGGTTACAAACCGTTAAGTCCACCTTTTCATCGTTAGCAATAATCCCCTGAAAAATAGCCGACGGGTTTTCTTGCAAGCGACATTCAATTTTGTTTTTTAAAGTGGCGTTGGCCACGATAATTCCATTTGCTGTTGCAATAGATGTTGAATCAATGTCTGACGCTATAAAGTTCCAATTGTATTCGGTAACTCCTATAATTGGGTAAATGCAATTGGCTCCAACACCAATATCCAGGCATGTAATCTGCTCTCCAATAGGGCTTCTGCCAAAATTTGTGGTGGTTAATAAGTCAGCCATGTGGTGTATGTAATCTGCTCGACCCGGAATTGGAGGGCACAAATTCTCATCGGGAAAAATCCAATGCTCAATTCCGTAATAGTAGTGGAGTAAAGCTTGATTTAACAGCTTTACAGCCTTTGGATTTGCAAAATCTATGGAATCCTTACCGTATTTATTGAGCACTATGTATGCTTTTAATTCCGGTTTGGAAATGATGAGCGCATTCAAATCATAGCGTTCTCGGTTTTTATTACGAGCATGCATTCTTGATTTTTCTTGCTGCTTTTTTTCTGTAGGTTTCATTTCTTCAATTTCAATAGTTTACATAAAAAAGCCCCTCTCAATTTCTTGAGAAGGGCTTCCTATATATTGTCTAAAACCGACTACTTAAAAATAGCGGTCATTTTTTCTGATTCTTCGTTGGCTAATTCTTCATCAACCAAAATACGACCACAGTGCTCACTGATAATGATTTTCTTTCTTGCTCTAATGTCCAACTCACGTTGAGGTGGTACCATAAAGAAAGAACCTTGTGTAGCTCCATCAATTACAGGAACAACTGCCAATCCGTGGATAGAGTTGTTTCTAATTCTACGGTAACCTTCTAACAACCTGGATTCAATTTTCGAAGCGTAATCGTCAGATAATTTAGAGAGTGCTTTTTCTTTCTTTTCGTTAGCGGAAACAATGTTATCCAATTCGCCTTTTTTGACAGCTAAATCTTCAGAACGCTCTTTCAATTTTTCGTCAGCCAAACCTAAAATCTCTTTTTTATTTTCGATTTTAACCTTGTACTCGTTTATTCTTTTTTCAGCCAACTCAATTTCTAAATCTTGAAATTCAACTTCCTTAGTAAGTGCTTCGAATTCTCGGTTGTTTTTAACCTCTTCCAATTGTTTCTTAAAACGCTTAATTTGAGCTTCAGAATCTTTAATCGTAAGTTTTTTCTTAGCAATATCACCATCTAAACCGGCAATTTCGCCGCTGAGTTTGTCAACTCGAGCTTGAATTTCAGCAATTTCATCCTCTAAATTTCCAACTTCTTGAGGTAATTCACCTCTATTCGCACGAAGTTCATCGATCTTAGAATCAATTAATTGTAAATCGTATAGCGATCTTAACTTCTCTTCGATACTTGCAATTGCAGCCTTTTTAGCCATATATACTTAATTAATAGTAGTTTACCGGATTTGTACTTATTTCCGTCAAATGGACTGCAAATTTAGGAAATTTTTCCTTCAGAAAATCGCCTAATAAGTCAATTGTGAATTGTTCACTTTCGTAGTGTCCAATATCTGCAATCACCAAGCTGTTCTCATGATCAAAAAATTCGTGGTATTTAAAATCTCCCGTTATAAATAGATCCGCTTTTACCGCCTTGGCACTTCCCAATAAAAAGCTGCCAGCTCCGCCGCACCATGCTATTTTTTTTACTGTTGATTTTACTGCACTTGTATGACGAATTACGTTGAGATGGAATTGTTTTTTAATCAGATCAAAAAAGGCATTCAAATCCTGCTCTTGTTCCAATTCACCAAACATGCCAGATCCAATGTTTGGGTGAGCGTTTAGCACGCTAAACAGGTCATAGGCAATCGATTCGTAGGGATGGAACTCCTTTAATTTAGCCAAAACTTCCGAGCGACGGTAATTTTCATAAATCACTTCTATCTTATGCTCTTTTTCATGATGACGCTCATTTTGAACCCCAACAAAAGGAGTTGCATTTTCATTAGGGGTAAAAGTTCCCGTTCCAATTGCATCGAAAGAACATTCAGAATAATTGCCTATGGTTCCAGCCCCTGCTGAAAATAACCCGTTCCTAACAGTTTCTAATTGATCAACAGGGCAGAAGGTGACTAGTTTTTCTAAAATTTGCTGTTTTGGTTGAAGTATCTCTGGGTGCTGAATACCCAATAGTGCTCCAATCTTGGCATTTACGCCTTGTTGTACATTGTCTAGGTTGGTGTGAATGGCATAAATGGCAATGTCATTTTTAATGGCCTTAAGTAGAGTTCGTTCTATATAGTTTTTTCCAGTTATACTTTTTAATCCTTTAAAAACAATAGGGTGGTGCGCAATTACCAAATTGCATTTTTTACGAATGGCTTCGTCAATTATTTCTTCGATAGAATCCAAGCAAATCAAGGCTCCAGAAATTTCCATTTTGTTGTTTCCAACCAATAAACCAGAATTGTCGTAGGATTCTTGCAGAGCAGGAGGCGCCAATTGTTCCAGTGCTTGAATGATTTGATAGAGTTTCATGATGTTGAATTTTGGAGTCCAAAACTAATCTATTCGGAATTTTAGCTTGAACGGTATCTTATTTTTAATAGACCTAAATAGATAGTGTCTAGGTTCTGAAATGCTTTTGCACTCATTCAACAAATAGGAGTTCGATGCTATTGCGCTTTTGCAAGGAAGAAGCTTATAGAAATAGTTTTAATCTATGATTAAGCTGTTTATACTTTATAACTTTGTGTCTTAATGAAAATAATTCGATTTATTCTTTATCCAATTGCTTTTCTGTACGGAGGGCTTATGACGTTGCGAAACTTCTTGTACGACATTGGATTCTTTAGTTCCAAAATCCACGATTTTCCTGTAATTTCTGTTGGTAATTTATCAATGGGTGGAACAGGCAAAAGTCCACATGTAGAATATATAATTCGATTATTGAAAAGAAAAAGCAAAATTGCTACTTTGAGCAGAGGTTATGGCAGAAATACTACTGGTTTTCTTGAAGTTTCTAGGAATCATTCGTTTCTAGATGTAGGGGATGAGCCTAAAGTTTTCAAAGATAATTACCCGTATCTAAATGTTTTTGTTGATGCAAACCGAAATCGAGGAATTAGAACTATTCGTGAAAAATATCCTGAGACGAAGTGTGTGATAATGGATGACGCTTTTCAGCATCGTACCATAAAACCGGGTCTTTCTATTTTATTGACCGATTACAGTAAGTTATACATTAAAGACCTAATGCTGCCGACTGGTGGTTTGAGAGAACCACATTGGGGCGCGCAGCGCGCCGATATTATTGTGGTTACAAAATGTCCTCCGATTTTTTCACCGGTGGATGCACGAGCCATTCGCAAGCAATTAAAAGCTAAACCGTACCAAAAAGTCTACTTCTCTTATCTATCGTATAACAACATAAAACCCGTTTACAAAAACGAACATCCGAAAAGTATTAAGCTCGGAAAAGAAAGTGATATCCTTTTGTTTACAGGCATAGCCAAACCTTCAATTTTAGAATATCATTTGAAAGATAAAGTCAATTCAATTCGTCATTTGAGGTTTGGAGATCATCATAATTTTATGATTAATGACATTCAGAAAATTGTGAAGGAATTTGAGCAATTAAAAGGAAAAAATAAAATTATCCTCACCACAGAAAAGGATTCGGTTCGATTGCAATCCTCTGGCATAAAGGAAATTCTTGGAGGTAAACCCATTTATTTTATTCCAGTTCAAGTACAGTTTCATGGAAAAGACAAGGATGAGTTTGATGAACAAATTTTAGAGTATGTTGCAAGAAATAAATAAAACAGCCGATTTTTTAAATCGTAAAATTCAACATCAACCTGCCGTTGGAATCATTTTAGGTTCAGGATTAGGAGGTTTAGCGGATAAGATTGAAGCAGAATTGGAACTGGATTATTCTGATATTCCAAACTTCCCAATTTCAACCGTTGAAGGTCATGCTGGTAAATTGATTTTCGGAAAACTTGGAGGTAAAAATGTAGTTGCCATGCAAGGTCGATTTCATTATTATGAAGGATATGGAATGAACAAAGTTGTTTTTCCAATTCGAGTTATGAAGCAATTGGGTATAAAGCATCTGCTGCTTTCAAATGCTTGTGGAGGAGTCAATGAAACTTATGAAATTGGCGATATAATGATTTTGAATGATCATATCAACTTGTTTGGAGACAATCCTTTAATGGGGCCAAATATTAACGAATTGGGTACTCGTTTTCCAGATATGAGTGAAGCCTACGATAAATCGCTGATTGGGAAAGCGCATTCGATTGCAAATGAGCACGAAATTAAAGTTCAAGAAGGCGTTTATGCGGGAGTAAGTGGACCGTGTTTGGAAACCCCTGCAGAATACCATTACGTGCGTGTTATTGGAGCAGATGTAGTAGGAATGTCTACGGTACCAGAAGTTATTGCAGCACGTCACATGGGAATTCCATGTTTTGCATGTTCAATTATCTCAGATTTGGGAGTAAAGGGTAAAATTGTGGAAGTAACGCATACCGACGTGCAGGAAGTTGCTAAGAATGCAGAGCCTTTAATGACAACCATTTTTACTGAACTAATCAGAAGTTTGTAGGGTTATTTTATTTTGAAGGTTTTGATTTTGCTTCACCTTCTTTTGGGTCGTAAGTAAACTCATCTATTACTCCAACTTTAAAGCTAGAACTGTAGTTTGTTGTTGACCAAATAACACCTTTGGCATCAACTCCATAAATGCTCCGTCCGTAACGAATATTCCAAGCGAAATTTGTCGTTTCCGACGGTAATTTCTTACCAATTTCTATTGGTCGTCCCCTTTCATTAAACCAGATTACTTGATCGTTTTGATTGATATAATACACGTTTTCATCGCCGTTAAAGGTGCACTTGTACAGGTAGCGATCGCTTGTAGGCGCTTCTGGAGTTTCAACTTTCTCCAGCACGGTACAGTTTAAATTTAAGGAAGCTGCCTGCATCCAACCTTCCGCCAAAGAAGTAATTCGAGAGTGAATAGGTGGGTGGTGAATCGTATCGGAAATACCGCCAATTTCTTCTAAACTCAATAAAGCAGATTCTGCCTCAGCCAAAGTAGCGCCCATTCTTTGTAAAATAAATCCGCTAAAATGATCTGCCACTAATTCATTTCCAGGGTTCGATCTTCCACTTTTTTCGGTATGGCCAGCAAGGTGGTGTCCAATTTCATGCGCCAAAACACTATAAGCACTCCAATCGGTTTCAGATTGAATGCGCAAGCGTTGAATGAACTTTGGATTGTAGCCAATGTAGCGATCTCGGTGTTTCGTATATGCTATAACATTGGGAATATCTAACTGAACTACCTTGAAGTCTGGAGGCAAGCCAATGTAATTCAATATATTGGTGGTTGCTTCTTTTGCAATTTTATCCGCTTCATAATCTAGGTTTTCGCGAGAAGTACTTTTTGAATCTTGAGCGTATGATGCAAAAAATGACAGGCCAATAATTAATAGGGTAATCAGTCTTATCATGATTCTAATTCAGTTGCAAATTGCATATCGTACAAATTTTTGTAGAAGCCATTTTCCTTCAATAATTCTGTATGATTGCCACTTTCTATAATTCTTCCATCGTCAACCACCATAATCCGATCTGATTTTTGAATCGTCGCCAATCGGTGGGCAATTATAATGGAAGTTCGGTTTTCGGTAATTTTTTCAGTAGCTTTTTGAATCATTTCTTCAGATTCGGTATCTACAGATGAAGTTGCTTCGTCTAATATTAAAATTTCAGGATTGTAAAGATAAGCTCTGATGAAAGCCAATAATTGCCTTTGCCCAACAGATAATGTTCCGCCGCGTTCTCCAACTGCATATTGATAATCTCCTGGCAAACGCATAATAAAGTCATCGGCACCAATTTCTTTGGAGGCTGTTCTTACTTCCTCCATGGTAATTCTTGGGTTGTTGAGCGTAATATTATTATAAATAGTATCCGAGAATAGGAAAACATCTTGAACTACAATTCCTACATGCTTTCGCAAAGAATTAAGGTCAATATCCTGAATTAAGTTTCCATCAATACTAACCGTGCCTTTTTGGTATTCATAAAATCGTCCTAAAAGGTTAATGATGGAAGATTTTCCAGCTCCTGTTGGCCCAACTAAGGCTACTTTTTCACCAGGTGCAACGCTAAAATTTATATCTCTTAAAATCCATTCGGGTTCATTATAAGCAAACCAGACATCTTTAAAATCAATTTGGCCTTTTGGATTTTTCAATTTAAGATTTCCTTCATTCTCGATTTTTGCATCGGTATCTAAAACTTTAAAAACACGTTCAGAGCTCACCATGCCCATTTGCAATGTATTGAATCGATCGGCAAGTTGTCTGATAGGTCGGAAAAGCATGTGGATGTATAAAATAAATGCCACTAGGTTTCCAAATGAAACAGATTCATCAAGTATTCCTTTAGAGCCAAACCAAACTAATAGCGCCAGTGAGGTAGCGCTGAATAGTTCTACGACCGGAAAGAAAATAGCATTAGCCCAAACCGTTCTAATATGCGCATTTCGGTGCTTTTTATTTATTCCTTTAAACTTTTCGTATTCCTTTTGTTCGCGGTTAAAAATCTGAACGATATTCATGCCCGTAATGTGTTCCTGAACAAAAGCATTGAGACGTGATACCTCTGTTCTTACATCTTGGAAGGCTGATTTTATAGCCTTGTTAAACATTTTTGTAGCAATTAGTAAAAAGGAAATTGACCCTAAACTCAATAAGGCTAGTCGCCAATCGGTAACGAACATGATTATGATCACGATTATGAGTTTCAAAATATCGCCAGCAATTATTAGAACGCCATTTGAGAAAACATCGGCAATGGTTTCAATATCTGATACAACTCTTGTAACCATAGTTCCAATTGGAGTTTGGTCAAAGTACTTTAGCTTAAAAGCAGAAATTTTATGATAGGTTTCCTCTCTAAGATCTTTTATTACATTTTGACCAACCCAATTGGCCATATAGGTTTGGTAGAACTGAACCACAGTTTCTGCGACTAAAAGGCCAATCATGGCAGCTGTTAGCTGAAATAGGAGGGTTGGATTTGGAGTTATAATGGAATTATCTAATGTGTATTGCACTAAAATAGGTCTGGCAGGCCCTAAAAACCCAAGCAGAAAAGTCAATAAGCCCGTAAAAATAAAACGCGATTGATAAGGTTTTACGTATTTGAGAATACGCTTAAATACTTTGTTATCAAATACTTTACCCGTTATTTCACTCATAACTTTTAATATTTGGGTAAGTAATATGCCAAAGAAACAGGCCCTTTGCTGGTGCAGAAGCTCCGGCTTGGCTTCTGTCCTTATTTTTTAGAATGTTTTTGAAGTCTTCTATTGTGGTACTCTTTAAACCTACATCCAACAAAGTTCCAACAATAGCGCGAACCATATTGCGTAAAAAACGATTAGCCGAAATTTCGAATACGATACCACTTTCTGTTTTTTCCCACTTGGCATGTGTTATATTACAAATACTCGTGGAGTTGTCCGAGCCAATTTTCTCAAAGCAAGAAAAATCGCGCTCTCCAAGCAGGAATTCAGCAGCCTGGTTCATGAGTTCAACATCAGGTTTTGCACCGTATATATAATGACTGTATTGGAGTTCAAATGGGTTTTTATCAAATAGGACAAAATACTTATAGGTTCTTGAGTTTGCATCAAACCGGGCGTGAAGTGTATCACTAACAGGACAAATTCGTGAAATACCGATATCGTTTTTTAGAATACTATTCAATTTAAAAACTAACGCATTAGGTTCAATCGAATCTTCTGTATCAAAATGAGCAAAGTAGGATTTTGCATGGACTCCAGTATCTGTTCTGCCGCAACCTAACAGCTCAATACGGTTTTGAAATACTAGGCTCATTGCTTCTTCAATAGTTTGCTGAACAGAAGGAGCGTTTATTTGACGTTGCCAGCCACTAAAGGCAGCACCATTATAACTCAATTCTATGAACCACCTTTTAAGCTTCGTTTTCACGGCGGCAAATTTACTTTATTAGGTCTTGAATGCTAGCTTGAAATAGTGGTTTCCAGTTAAAAATTAAGAACAAAAAATAACGCTTTTAAAATGGTCTTGAATAGAATCATAAGTGAATTTCCACTTTCTTCGTTAAGTGCTATACAGCTTTGTGCGTTAAACATTCATTTAAGAATTCAGAAAGCAAAAAGAACATCAACAAAGAATAAGGGACATGCAGAGTTTTGAAATAGCAAATAGTAATTCAATTGGTAGATTTACCAATTTAATGAAGGAAATTCATCGAGTTGAAATGAAGAAGCATTGAACTTTTTTCGTGAAGTTAAGTTGGATGCGGTATTAATAGATTTGAATGCTCTATTTTACACAATAAGAAAAACAGACCAAAAATGAAAGTCGTAGGTTTTTGCATATTAGTCCTTTTCTGCAGTTGCTCCTACAATAAGGACAAAATAGTGGTGCAAAAAGGCTCTATTTCGCCGCAAATGCATATTCATGATGAAACTGAAGAAATTTTCGGATTGAGTTATGTAGCTGGTCCAAGAGAAATTACAGAAGCAGATATGCTTCCTGTTAAACATACAAATGCCAATTACATTGCCGTTATTCCATTTGCTATAGGAACTAGTGGCGAATCCCATCTCCGATTTGTTGATAACAATCAGTGGTGGGGAGAAACTACGGTTGGTGTCAAAAAGACAATAGATTTAGCTAGAGAACAAGGCTTGAAAATAATGGTGAAGCCACAAATATGGTTTCGAGGAGGGGCTTACTCAGGACATTTTGAATTGCACAGTGAAAAAGAATGGATAAATTTTGAAACGAATTATCGTGCGTATGTTCTAAAGTTTGCAAAAATTGCTGCTGAAACTAAAACGGAGATATTTTGTGTAGGTACAGAATTAGAAACCTTTATTGACCGCCGACCAGAATTTTGGAAAGATTTAATTGTAGAAATTCGCTTGATTTATAAAGGTAAGTTAACTTATGCCGCTAATTGGGATGCCTATAAAAATACTTGGATTTGGAAGGATTTAGACTTGATAGCAGTAGATGCCTATTTCCCATTATCAAACGAAAAAGTTGTAACAAAAGACAGTTTGGCTATTGGTTGGGAACCTTGGTTAATTGAAATGGAAAATGTTTCTAAGAAATACGACAAAAAGGTACTCTTTGCAGAGTGTGGCTATAGAAGTATAGAATATGCGGCTAAAAGACCTTGGGAATCTGACAATATCAATCGGACTGTTCATTTAGATAATCAAAAAACACTGTATTCATCGATGTTTGAAGAGGCATGGTCAAAGCCATGGATTATTGGTGGGTTTATTTGGAAATGGTTCCCTGAGCATAAAAATTCAGGTGGTGAGCAACACATTGGCTTTACTCCTCAAAATAAGCCTGCAGAGCATGTGTTGAGACATAATTATTCTAAGTGGCAATCGGTTAAATAAACTTTCAAAAAAGGAAGCTAGGCCTATTTACTTGGGAAGAAATAGGGTTGAATAGTATGATAGATATGGCGCCCCTGCATCGACCTTAATTCGTGAAAATAGTCTGTAAATAAAAAAGCTTCTACCGGAATTCCGATAGAAGTTTTCATGTCTGATTTTTATGTCGTTCTATAAGTATTTCTTTACCAGTTTTTCAATGGTCATACCTTGAACAAGTATAGAAAATACAACTACACAATAGGTAATAGTTACGATCAAATATTTTACGTCTTTTCCAATGTCTTCTCCAGATAATGAAAGTGCGAGCGCAATTGATATACCTCCTCTTAAACCACCCCAAGTAAGAATTGGAATTGTTCCGGTTGCTGATCGCTTGAAAAAGTCAAGAATAGTAACAGGAATAGCAACTCCAAGGAACCTTCCAATAAGAATAATGAATATGCTAATAACTCCTATCTGGAAAAACGCTCCTGAACTTTCTTCAATTATTATTAACATTTCAAGTCCGATAAGTATGAACAGAATTGCATTCATAGCCTCATCTACTAAGTGCCAAAATTTCATTACATATTCACCGGCAATTCCTTCAATTTCCTCACCGTTTTCGTCTAACTCCCCATGACTAGCGTTTCCACGTCCTATAATAAGACCCATTACCACCATAGCAAGTGGCGCTGAAATATGCAAGTGAACAGCTATTTGAGTACCAACCAATACCAATGCAAGAGTTGTTAATACTTCAAGTTCCTCGTGCGCATTGTCAATAACAACCAATAGCCAATATCCAAGTGCACCAAAAAGTCCTCCTAATAAAAGTCCACCGAAGACTTCTTTGCCAAACAAGAAGGCAACAGATCCAGCTGTAATCTCTTCACCACCACCATGGCCCGAGCCTCCAGTTGCGATAGCAAGAATGGTAATAAAAACAACAACACCAATACCATCATTAAACAATGACTCACCTTCAATTTTAATTTGAAGGTTTTTAGAAATATTAGTCGTTTTCAGAATTGCTAATACGGCAATTGGATCGGTAGGGGAGATAAGAGCTCCAAGTAATAAACAATGTATGTACTCAACTTCAAATGATAAATCAAAAATTCCAAGGAAATAATAGATGGAAGTAGCGATTAAGAACGTCGACATTAATGTTCCGAAAATGGCAAGAATAAAAACAGAGGCGGATTCTTCTTTCAACTTGTCAATATCCACATGCAATGCACCAGCATAAAGCAAGAAACTAAGCATGATATTGAGCAGAACCTCTGTAAAATCAACATTTCGCATAATATTTTCAGCTCCTTGTCTAATTGAAGGGAATGCAAAACCAGCTCCTACTATCAGTAAACTTAAAAACAATGCTTGAAGCATTAGTCCAATAGTTCCGGGAAGCTTTATATAATGAATATTGATAAACGTAAATAATGCAGCTAACAGCACTAATAATGCGATTAGATCCAAGGTGCTCATTCCTTTATGATCATGACCACCATGTTTTTCACTTGAATCACTTTCTTCAGCCGACGCACTATGAGACTCAACTTCAGATGAAGCCGATTCTTCAACTGCCTCTTCTGATGTAGATTCAGACATCGATTCATTGGTTGGCTCACTAGTTTGTTCAATCGCAGGTACATCTTCGTCGATAGTTTGATTATCATCAGCTTGTCCGTATGACAATCCGATTATAAATAGTCCAATTAAGGACGTAAGTACAAACTTCCAGTTACCCTTCATTTTAATAGATTTTGTTTGTTAGATTTATATTTTTAAGTGTTTCGACCAAAACTAAGAAACTTTTAATAATGTGAACTAATCTTAAAAATATTTTAATTAACTGTATTTCAGATATTTATGTTTTTATTTTTTGTTGATAGCCTGTTTCCTTTCTCATTTGGAAACCTTATTTAGTTTGCTACTTTAGTCGCACCACAAAAAACAATGATATGAGTGTAAAAGGCATAGGAGTTACGGTTTTGTCGCTGGTGTTAATTTTTAATTTTTCATTTGGTCAGAAGAAAAGAGGAAAATCAGACGATTCTGGTCCGGTAGAAATTACAATGAAAGACGCATGTACCTATAAAGAGACTACTGAGAAAATAAAAGTTGAAATTGCTCCATTTAAGCTTGAAAAGATTACACCCGCCAAAATTCATTATAAGGCTTACACCCAAGTAAAGGAAATTGCGATACCTATCTATCATACAACAAAATATAAATTTGTTATAAATGTAGAGGGAATGCCAACAGGTGTTGAGATGAAGATTACCGATAAACCCCATAAAGTTTCAGGAGCAAAAGTATTATCGACCTCTAAAGATAAAACCTTTAAATATGAAACAACTCCTGATTTTGATGGTTCAAGAATATATTTGAGCATCAAAATTCCTGGCGACCCAGAATATAATAATCATGTTAGAAATAGAGGTTGTGTGCTTATCGGAGCAGGATTTGAAGACATAGATTTTTAAAAAAGGAAATGCGTTACAAAAACCCAAGTGAGTAATTTATATATATTCGCAATTATAAGCCTAAAAGGATGAAAAAATGAATAATAAAGTCAGTTCAGTATTAGTAATTGCAACCTGTTTTTTTGCAGTTTCGTGTGGAGAAGCAGAGGCTCCTGATGCTAATCCCGTAGAGGATAACAAAGAAGCAGTTGTTGAAGAAGTAGAAGTTTCAATGGAAGAGAGTGATGAACCAGAGTTTATTATTCCTTCAGCACTTCAAATTAGTGCTATGTTTAATAATTCTGGTCTCACTTACATAGACGGAATTACAAATAGTCCAGACAAAGTCTCTGATTATAATTCAAAGTTCGAAAAGCTGCTTAACTTCGGTGTATACAGTGGAGATCTTTTTTATTGCATTTTAAACGATCAAACCCAAATGTCTATACAGTATTTGAAGGCAGTTAGACAATTGGCCGATGAAACGGGTATGGCAGGCATTTTCAACACGGGTCCATTGTTCGAGCGATTTGAATCGAATATTGGGAACAAAGATTCAGTATTCAATATCATGCTCGAGTTTCAAGAGAAAACAGATGTTCTTATCGCAGAAAATAATGAAGAGCATACGGCAATGGTAATTTTTGCTGGAGCATGGACCGAAGGAATGTACATTGGTTTAGATGCAGTTAAAAATACGGGTAACGAAAACTTGAAGGCTCGTTTAGCGGAGCAAATGAGTATTGTTGGAAATCTAATAAAAGGATTACAATATCAACCGAATAGAAATGATGCTTCTATTGCATATGAAGCAAAGTATCAAGCAATTTTAGATTACTTTATGGGTATTGATGGTGTGAAAGGAGCCGATGAGTATTCTTACGATGAAACTGCCCTTACAGACGAGGATTGGAAGGCTCTTTATGAAATGGTAAGAGATTTGCGTAATGAAATAACTAAATCTTAAATATTACCTATTAAATAATCTATACAGACAATGAGAAATTTATTTTTAGTTCTAGCAATTTCAATAGCAACTCTTTCAATTCAAGCTCAAACAGTAAGGAATTCTTGCAAGTGGGATGACCAAGTGAAGAAAAAGTGTAAGCACGACTTAAAGCCATATCATTATTACGCTTTTAAAATTACAAAAATCACATTCACTGCAAAAAGTCAATTTAAAGAAGTGGAAGTGCCGCTTTTTCATGATGCCAATTATCGTTTTGTTTTCAATACTGAAGGTTTACACCAAGATGTGAAAATTGAAATTTACGATAAGCCGGCGAGTAATTCTAGTCGTAAGAAAATTTATGATGGCACCAGCCATGAAAGACATTTTGTTTATGATCCTCCTAAAAATGTAACTCATAATAGGATTTACATCGATTATATTATTCCTGCTTCAAACAATAGTGATGCAAGTGTAGTGGATAAAGGATGTGTCATTTTTTACTCAGGATTCAAAAATTAATATCAAGTACTAAACAAATTCCGATATAATGGATAAGAAGATAATAACAGCTTTGTTTATTTCAGCAATGATATTTTCATCTTGCGGTGAAGAAACAAAACAGCAAGTTTCTCAAGAGGAGCAAGCACAAGATGACTTATTGAATGAAATGGCTGAAGAAGGAGAGGATCAAGAACCTGAATCTTTTTACTTACCATCAGCCTTACAAATCGGCTCTATTTTTCAAAAGTCCGGGTTAAGTTATATTAAAGGTTTAACTAATCCACCTGAAAATCAGGAGCAATACATTACGAAGTCGCAAAAGATTTTGAACTTTGGAGTGTATTCTGCCGATTTAGCGTATATCGTCCTAAATGGACAAAGTCAGGATGCTACGGCTTATTTGAAAACCATAAAAAGTCTTTCAGATAAAATTGGTTTTGGAGCAGTTTTTGAATCTGAGGAATTAATGAACAGATTTCAAAATAGCTTAGGAAACGAAGATTCAATTCTTAATGTCATGATTGATATACAGATGAAAACAGATATGTTCGTTGATGAAAACAACCTGCAAGATGTTACTCACATTATCTTTGCGGGCGCTTGGATTGAAGGAATGTACTTAGGTGTTAAAGCTTCCAACCCAGATAACCAACATGTAATTTCGGGCAGATTGGTCGAGCAAATGACTATTCTTGGCAATTTAGTGAAGGCTTTAAGGTCAAATTCTAATCAAACTGAGGATATTAAACAACTTACAAAAGATCTTAACAAACTAGATAAGTTTTTTAGTAGGCTAGAGGAGAATAAAAACTCTCAAAACATTAAGTCTTTTAGAGATTACAAGGTTTCTAAAGAGCATTTAGATGAGCTATCAGGTATGGTAATTAGTTTGAGAGACCGTGTTACTAAAGTTTAATTTTAGAAATAAGACATTATGAGAATTTTGCTGTCAATTTTATTTTTAGGTGCTTCTTTCTATTTAGGCGCTCAAGAAGCCCCATCTTCATACTGCCCAAAAGGAGATGTAGTAATTAAGTGTAGAAAGGCTTTGGTGCCTTTTAAATATACTAATATGATTACCAATAGAATCGTTTTTAAACGATTCAACTACGTCAAAGAAATTAGTATTCCTATCTATTACGATGCTAGATACCGATTCGTATTTAATACTGAATTGCTTCCTAAAGATATCAAGATTAGAATATACGATAAGCCTCAATCTGAAAAGAAAAGAGAGCAACTAGCTGAGTTTGAAAGTTCGCAAAAGCAATTCAATTTTGAGCCAGATGCTGAGTCCGGGTTATATGAGGTCTACGTAAACTTCCTTATTCCAGCTTATATCGCTGAGGATGGTTCTTCAATTATTAAGGGTTGTGTTATTCTCATGACTGGCTATGAAGATGAAGTAGCTGATGGATTTGATAACACCGAATCAGAATAAGTATTTATAACATTAAATAATCCCTATCCAATTAATGGTTAGGGATTTTTTTTGCCCATTACTTTACTCTAAGAAATGTTCAATTTTGAGTTTTCATCAATCCTTGAAAAACACGACTCATCACTGGGTTGGTTCTACGTGGTTTTTGTGCCTGAGCAGTTTATTATTGAGTTCGGTGATGAAAAGAGTCCGAGAGTGAAGGCATTATTTAATCAAAAACATGAATCACATATTTCAGTAAAATGTAGAAATGAGGAGCGCTATATTGTAATAAATAAAACAATTAGAAAAAAGCTTAACCTTCAATTGGGTGATTTGGTGGACATAAAATTAGAAAAAGAAGTGAGTGAGTACGGTATGCCCATGCCGGAAGAACTAGATGAAATGTTAGCTCAAGAACAAAAAGCAAGAAAATATTTTCAAGCGCTAACCCCTGGTAAGCAGCGAACTCTCATTTACTTGGTTTCTAACTTGAAGAGCAGCGATGCTAGAATTAGGAAGTCTTTGGGAATAGTGGAGCATCTTTCAGAATATGAAGGTGAATTAGACTTCAAATTGCTCAATGAAAAGTTTAAAGCAGTTAATATTCGATTCAAATAACCCATGAAGAGTTACGAGTGGGATAGAAAATCTTAAAGTGACTTTATTTTTGTCAATTAGTTGACTAATATGAAAATATTACCTAACTTTCAACTTTTAAAGTTGTTCTTTGTCTCAACTCTAAAAGTATACCATGAAAAAAATAGCTCTCTGTTCAATTCTTTTAATTAGTAGTATTATGGCACATAGCCAAGCAAATTGGACTACTAAAGCTCCTTTTCCAGGTACAGCGCGACATCATCCCATTACCTTTTCATTATTAGATTACGGTTATGTTTTAGCGGGAGTAGCTGGAGCACAAGCTGGTGTTGGACAAGATAGTTATGTAAAAGATTTTTACAGATATGACCCTATTAATGACTCTTGGACAAAGTTAGCGGACTTTCCGGGTGCAGCCAGGGGTTTTTCGTATGCAGTAACAAACAATGGAAAGGCATATGTTGGATTTGGAATAAGTTCAACCAATCAATATTTAAATGATTTATGGGAGTATGACCCTATCACCAATACATGGAAGCAGCTCGCCTCTTGTACCTGTGATGCTCGTTTTCACCCAGCTTTTGTTTCAACGAACAACGGGAAACTTTTTGTAGGCGCTGGTGGCAGTGCGACAGGAAACCGAAAGGACTGGTACGAATACAATATTGCTTCGAATACTTGGATCAAACAACCAGATTTACCAGGAGAAACAAGACATCATCCTTATTATTTCGGAATTGGCACCGATGCGTATGTAGGTTTTGGCCACGGGTCAGTGTTCGTTCCAGGTTTTAGAATGACTTCAACAAATATTTATAAGGATTTTTACAAATTCAACACCTTAGATAACACTTGGACAAAGTTGAACGACTTTCCCGGAGAAGGTAGAGTCGCTGGTGGGCAATTTGATAATGGTAAGTACGGTTATATTATAAGCGGCGAAAATGAACAACATCAAAACTTTGCGAACGGAGATTTTTACCAGTATTTAGTGGATACAGATTCATGGGTAAAACAAAAGTCACACCCCGGGAACGGTAGTCGTTGGGCTACAGGAACTTTCGTTATTGATGATGTTATCTATCTAGTAGGAGGAGAAGATGCTTCTGGATTGCGTCTAAATCAAATGTTAGCCTATGATTTATCCACAATTGAAGAAGAGGAAGAGGAAATCGATATTAATGTTGGAGTTGAAAGTTTTGTAAATGGTACTAAAATTCAATTGTTCCCAAATCCAGCAACAGACGTTTTAACTGTCAGAATTGACTCTGACGATGAAACTTCAATCAGTCTTTTCGATTTAAAAGGTAAGCTTGTTCTCGATCAAACGGTTACCAACTCAGAGACTTCTATTTCTGTAAGTCATTTAGATCCTGGAATGTACATAGTACAAATTGAAAACGAGGGAGTGCTTACACGAGAACGAATAATAAAACAATAGAAGGGTATTCGATAAATTTTACGTGGTTTAATAATTAATTAAATAGGGCTTTTTCGAATTTCGAAAGGGCCTTTTTTAGATAGTGTTGTAGAGCTATGTGGGAAATGTGAGTAGTACACTCGCTAGCCGTCAAGCTGAATTTATTTCAGAATCTCGTTATTCGCAGCTATTATTGAGATGCTGAAATAAATTCAGATTGACCCCACATTATTCTGCAACCACGCGTTTTTTTATGTAAAATAGTTCTGTTACCAATTATTTCGGATAACAAGTTTACCACCCAAGGCAGTTACAAGCGCTTTTAAACTCTCGATATTATTAGTTTCAATACCTTAGATTGGAAATACCGTTGAACCGGTTTGAATTAATCCCATATTGATAACGCTTCCACTAATCCAGCCAATTACAATAGCCAAAATGTTTTTAAGAATAGGATTCATACCTTGAATTTATGCTTTGAACAATAAAATTAAAAGAAGTTATTAGAACTTTGCCAATCTCTGCAATTTTTGGTTTACTCGACTTTCAATTTAATGTCTTTATAAATGGATTCAATCCAAATCAAGTATTGCTCTTGTGATGGATGCAGCCCGTCTTTTGCCACTAGTTGAGGTTCATTTATGCCTTTTTTAGAAATATCGGTAATATTGAACCAGCTTACATTTAGTTCATTACAAATTTGCTTGTTTATTGCATTGTATTCAATTAGTTCCTTGCTAATTTTTTCTTGTTCTTTTTTGCCGAAAGGGGTGTAGCCATAGTCAGGAATAGAAAGAACGAATACATTTTCTGGGTTATCACCAGCGTATTGAATTGCAATTTTAAGCAAAGTTTTGAACTCAATTTTATACTGCCTCACCGACTTGCCTTGGTATTGGTTGTTTACCCCAATTAACAGGGAAACGAGATTGTAGCTTTCATCTAAATTTGACGAGTCAATTGCCTGAATTAAATCATCAGTTCGCCAACCCGTTTTCGCAACGATTGTTGGTGGTATAAAGGTTAGGGAGTCTAATCGCAGCTTTTCTGCTAACTGGTAAGGATAAGTTTCAGTTAGTTCGACACCTTCCCCAATAGTGTAGGAATCTCCTAATGCCAAGTATTTTAATGCAGCTTCAGTTTTGAATAAGTTTATATTCTCATTACTTTGGGCTATATTGAGATTGCATCCAATAGACAATTGAATTGCAACTATTACAATAATGGGCTTTAAGTGAAACATATTAGATAGAGTTAAAATTAAAGATGATGAAAAAAGCATATGCGCTTATAAATACAATCATAATTGTTACTGTAATTTTTTGGAATTACTGGAGCAATACGGGAGCCATAGGAGGAAAAACAGTAGGTGAACTTAGTAATCAATACGCCAATTTGTTTACTCCTGCTGGATATGCATTTGCCATATGGGGGCTTATTTTCCTTGGTCTTATAGTGTTAGGTTTTAATCAAATTAAACTTGCTTTTTCTAACGATAAAAATAGTGAAACAATTCTTCAGATTGGACCTTGGTTGTCCCTTGCAAACATTGGAAACGCTGCATGGTTGTATTGTTGGTTAATGGAGTTTACTGGATTATCGGTGCTCATCATGCTCTTCATCCTGTTTTCTCTTTTGCAAGTAATTCTGCGATTAAATATGGAACGCTGGGATGCTCCACTAAGCATTATCGCTCCGGTTTGGTGGCCCATATGCCTTTATAGTGGTTGGATAGCCGTTGCTACGATTGCTAATGTATCCGCCTTTTTAACTAAGCTAGGTTGGAGTGGGGGACTTTCAGAAATTAATTGGACAATTATTATGATTTCTGTAGCGGGATTACTAAACCTATTTATGATTTATACCCGTAATATGCGTGAATTTGCGCTCGTGGGAGTTTGGGCCATTTTAGCGATAGCTGTCAGGCATTGGGGCGAACTACCAACAATTGAGTGGACATCACTGTTCTGGGTAGGGGTTTTGATTGTCGCTATTGGTATACATGCAATTAAAAACAAGGACACGAATCCTTTCTTTAGAAGGAGCTAGCACTTATTTTGACAGGCATTTTTAATACGATTATTTTAATTCAATGTTAGACCTTTGGGGGTAATTTAACTGTATGCATCATGATTAAGTCCTACGAAACGGTAAATAGAAATGAAGACTCGGTAACTTTTGGTATTTCTCGAATGGAAGAGATTTACGAAAAACATCAAGGTAAAGTAGATGAACCTCATAGGCATAATTTTTATACTGTATTACTTGTAAAAACAGCCAAGGGAAAACATTTAATTGATTTTAAGGAGTTTGAATTAAGGGCTAATCAAGTGTTTTTTATATCTCCGGGACAAGTGCATCAAGTTGTCGAAGATGAAATGTCTGTGGGGTATAGTATGGTTTTTTCTGCTGACTTTTTAGTGCAGAATAACATTCCTCTGCGGTTTATAGAGGACCTGCACTTATTCAACGATTACGGCAATACACCGCCATTAAATATTGAAATCGATAAGATGGCTTCGCTGACTGACCTTGCCGAGCAAATGTTAAGCTATTACTTGGGAAGTGATAATTATAAATACCGAGCAATAGGAGCTTTACTTTCGTTATTCCTGATTCAATGTAATAATCTATGCGATCAGCCAAATAACTTGCAAATAGTTGAAGCTGGAAACGCAATACTTAAAGAATTTAAGGTGTTGGTAGATAGTCACTTCACTAAGTGGCATGCAACGAATAAATATGCCGATCTATTACACATTACACCTGACCATTTAAATAGAACCGTAAAGAACTTAATGGGAAAAACAGCAAAAGAGTATATCCAATCTAGGATTATAGTTGGCGCTAAAAGAATGCTTTATTTTAGCGATAGTTCCATAAAAGAGATTGCTTTTGAATTGGGATTTCAAGAACCATCAAACTTTAACGCATTTTTTAAAAAATGTACCGGTTTGTCTCCAGGCGAATTCCGAAATAAGTAGGCCAGTAAGGTGAAGCCAACACTTTTGTAGCCAATATCGGATTTTCATCACACAAGGCCGCTTTTTAAGAATAAGCTTTCATGCGAACTAAGTCACCTTTGTATTGTTAAAACAAGCAGTATGAATAGAAAAGAATTTTTAAAGAAAAGTTTAATTGCAGGAGCGGCAGCTTCCATTATGCCGGCATTTGCATCGGCAATAGAAGTCAATGATAAGAATTCCACCTATAACAGAATGCTTGATAAAGTCGGATTTAATCATTTACCAAATAAAGAGGAAAAAACTATGAATACAATATTACATCAGGCAAATACTAGAGGTCATGCAAACCACGGATGGCTAGATAGTCATCATAGCTTCAGTTTTGCAAACTATCACAATCCAGAAAGAATGCATTTTGGAGTTCTTCGAGTGCTAAACGACGATCAAGTATCTGCAGGAATGGGTTTTGGAACACACCCACATGACAATATGGAGATTATTTCCATTCCTCTAGAAGGAGACCTTGAACATAAAGATAGTATGGGAAACTTGGCGGTGATTAAAGAGGGAGATGTTCAGATAATGAGCGCTGGTACTGGTATCATGCACAATGAATATAATAGAAATAAGGAAAAAGCAGTAAAGTTCCTACAGATATGGGTGTTCCCAAACAAGAAAAATGTAGAACCGCGTTACGATCAAATTTCAATTAAAAATATTGAAAAGAAAAACGAGTTTTATCAGATTTTATCGCCTTCCCAAGAGGATCAGGGAGTATGGTTGTACCAAGATGCCTGGTTCCATTTAGGGAAATTCGATGCAGGAAAACAAACACGCTATTCGATAAATAAAAAGGGAAACGGAGTTTACGTTTTTGTTCTGGACGGTGAAGTTGAAATAGAAGGTCAGCAATTAGGAAAACGCGACGGTTTTGGAATTTGGGACATTGACAGTTTCAACTTTAAAAGTAATAGCAATGCAAGGGTTTTGTTATTGGAAGTTCCAATGAGTTTGTAGTAAGAAATTAAAAGTAAAAAGATGAAAATTATTGAAGATTTAAAGTGGCGATACGCAACTAAAAAATACGATACAACAAAGTCAATTTCAGATAAAGATTTTGAAACCATTAAAGAAGCAATTCAACTTGCGCCAACATCGTATGGCTTGCAATTGTTTAAGGTACTTGAAATTGATGCAGCTGATGTTAAACAAAAATTAGTACCTGCTTCATGGGGGCAGGAGCAAGCTAATACCACTTCAAAATATTTGGTTTTTTGTGTACCAAAGCAAGTTACAGCAGAAATGATTGATGAATATGTAGAAATAAAAGCACAAGTAAACGATAAGGACCCCGAACTATTTGCCGGCTATGCCGATTTTATGAAAATGAAAGTACTGGCCTTGTCAAATGAAGATGCGGTTAATTGGATGAACAAACAAGTTTACATTGCTTTAGGTGTTGCCTTATCTGCTGCTGCTTCCTTACGAATTGATTCAACGCCAATGGAAGGTTTTGAGGCCGATAAATACGCTACTATTCTTGACTTAAAACAAAAAGGCTTAACCGCTGCTGTAGTCTTGGCTTTGGGTTATCGATCTTCTGAGGATATAACGCAACACGACAAAAAGGCTAGGAGACCTATAAAGGACCTATTCATACAAGTCTAAATATCGTTAATGTATTGAATATCAGATTACTATTTAAAAAACAAAAAAATAGATGTATATACATTAATTACTGAATTAATAATTATACTTTCGCCTTACAATAATTGAACTGTTTAATAATTAAGACTGAAAAGATGAAAAAAATTACATTATTAGCTGCTACTGCAGCATTTACTTTCGCTATGACGGCTTGTGGTGGTGGAGAAACAAAAACTGAAGAAGCAGCTCCAGCAGCTCCAGCAGCAGAGGCAGCTGAAATGAAATCTTACCCAATCGACGCTGCTTCTAGTTCAGTGAACTGGAAAGGAACTATGGTAGGAGTGTACTCTCATGAAGGAACGATTGCTATCAAAGAAGGGAACCTAGACTGGAAAGGCAATGATTTGGTTGGTGGAAATTTTGTAATCGATATGACTACAATTAATCCTACTGATAGCGGTTACACAGAAGAAAATACTGCTGAAAAATTAGTAGGTCACTTATCTACAGATGATTTCTTTGCAGTTGAAAGCAATCCTACTGCAACTTTCGAAATTACTGGTTCTGATATGACAGCTGGTACTGTTTCAGGAAACCTTACTGTTAGAGGAAAAACAAATGCTGAAACAGTAAGCAATGTAGTATTTGATGAAGCTACAGGGGCTGCAACGGGTGTTTTGACTTTTAACCGTCAAAACTATGATGTTGCTTACAAGCATGCTGCAAAAGACATGGTATTGAGTGATGATATTGAATTGGCTATTAAGTTGAGCCCAGCAATGTAAGGTTAGTACATTAACAATATTTGAAAGCCCAATCCGGATTACTATCTGGATTGGGCTTTTTTTATTTTATACTATTGATTGTGCAAATTTCCAAAACCTCATATTGGGCTGTAATTATTACCGCATTAATTCATTTGGTAATGGTGTTGGTCTTTGCGTTCCTTCAAATTGAATTTAATAGCGATAAAGACTGGTCCTACATAAACATGAGTTTACAGGAAATAAAACCACCTTCAGAATTACGAGAAATTGAAAAGGTGAAAATTCCAAAGAACTTCGAGGAAAAAGGATTGGATGCAAAAAAATACTCAGTAGCAAAAACCAATGAAGCAATAAACGAGGCTACCAATGAATTGAGTAGGGCTCAGAAGGCTAAAATTGAGCAAGACATTGCTAAACAAGTGCAAGACATGGCTCGCAACGAAAGCACCACAGATCTAGGACGAAAAGGTCCCGGTAGTTTGGAAGGAGAGATACTCGATAAAAAGAAAAGCAAAAAGAAAGTTTCAAGTGGTGCTGAGGGGAAAGCTGATTTGGGGAATAAGCACAATGAAGTAACTAATATTACTTACTATTTAAAAAACAGAACGGAAGGAATAATTGGTTTGAACAACCCCATTTACGTTTGTCAGGGTGGGGGCATAGTGGTTGTGAATATTACGGTAAACAGGTTTGGAGAGGTTATTTCTGCAAGCATAAATTCAGCAAAAACCAATACCAAGGATAAATGCCTGCAAGAAGCTGCAAAAGATGCCGCATTCACATCAACTTTTAATGAAGACATAGCCGCTGCCTCAAAACAAACGGGAACTATTACTTATAATTTTATTGGTCAGTGAATGTGCCCAAAGACATCTGTAAAATGATGCAAGGCATACATGGCAATTGTGAAAACGGTGGTACTCCAAAGAAATGCCTTTGAACTTAATAGGTTTTTATGATTGTGTTCTTCACAATCGCAATCGACTTTAGGTTTTGGTTTGTACACTTGGTAGAAAGAATAACTCAACGCAACAATAGAAAAGCCCATTAAATAAGGTTCAGCTGGCTCAATCCAAGATAAAGTAGAAGCTGCACCAGATAATCCGCCCAGTACAATAACCAAAGGCATTACACAGCAAAAGGAATGCATTAGCATAGCAATAAAGCTTGCCCCAATAACGGTTTTTAATCTACTCGAATCCATAATTTCAATGCAAAGGTAAAGAACTGTTTCTACATCAATGCTACAATTATCATGCTGAAAGCACAATATCAACTCTTTTAACACCCCAACTGCTAAAGTTTTGAAAGGAGATCGTGCTGTTTTTAAGCGGTGTACTGGTATAATTTTGAGTTATACTGAATTTACCCGCCTGAACTTTCGGGCAGGTTTCAGCATCTCAATAATAGCTGCTTATAACGAGATTAGCTTCGTTGAGCTCCTTCGTCGGTTCTTAAACGAGTTCAGAATTACTAATAGCGAGTGTATTATGTGTGTTACGGACTTTACAATAACTATTCTATAGTACTACCTTTTTTTAGTATTTATAATTGACGACTGTAATCACGACTTCTTCCATAACACTTCTTGCCTGAACAATTGAATTGTTCCCCGTTCAGCACATGTAGTGCGCTATTTAGAAAAACTCCAAGGCATTGAAGTAATACCTTTTAGTCATTGATATCATTGCTTAATAATGTCGCTTTTTGTTAAATATACGTTATGTTCACTCCTAATAGGGGGGTGGTTTTGGTTGTTTTTTGGTTTAAGTTGTTTTGATTTTTCGGATTACTTTAAACCAAAATTTCTTCTATTTTTTCTCGGAATTCTGGATAGTTAATCAAGTCGGAATGAGTAGCGCCCTTCATGGTGGTCAATTCAATATTGTCACTTAGCTCATTCAACTTTACGCTGGATGCGTAGGGCACCAATTCATCTTCAGTGCCGTGCAACAAATAAATAGGGCAGGTGAGGCTTTTTAAATATTCATTGGTTTTGAATTTATACTTCAATAAAACTGAAACAGGCACCAAGGGGTAGTTGTATTTTACCACATCGTCAAAGTTGAAATAAGGAGTACATAATACCAAAGACTCGGGTTGATGCAAGGTTGCTAACTTGGAGGCAATGCCAGTGCCTAAACTCCGTCCATACAGAATCACGCGTTTTTCGTGGTATTCGGGAATTACTTTATTGAACACTTCTTCGGCTTCTACGTGCAGTTGCGTTTCATTGTGGATCCAACCGGTAGATTTTCCATAACCTCGGTAGTCGTACATCAACACATCCCAATGGTGTTCTTGAAAAACACTGGCCCATTGTCCCCAACTGGCAAGAGATCCCGCATTTCCGTGAAAGTAGAAGACAATCCCTTTTGGTTCTTTAACTCTGAATTGTAAAGCATGAACCGTTTCTCCTGATTCTAATTTCATGAAACGTTCTTCTACATCTCCAGGGAAGTTAAATACGTGATTTCGAGGAAGTTTCTCCGCTAAAAAAATCATTTTCTCTTGGCGCAAATACAAGAATAGCAATATGCCAAAGGCTAATGCTATTAGTACTATTAAAACAATTACTGGGATTGCAATTTGCATAGGAATTCGAATGTACGAGAATAAGTGTTTCTAGGTTATTACGATTCTAATATTTTGGAAATTTAATTGAGATTAGGTTGGATGTTTTCTTTGAGTGCAGTCTCAAATTACACCAAGTAGCAGCCCCAGCTCCCGCGCGATTGCATCGCGTGGTTTTATCAGCTGAGCAGCAGCTAAATTAAGTTTAAATTTAGAGGTTATATTTAAAGAAAAAAGATCAAAGCATTTCTGACCGATTGCAATACAATCGCGCACGAGCTCCGTGTTAAAGAATATGTTTTAGAAAAAGGACTGTTGGAAAGTGTAGTGGTGGTCTAGTTTTACCAAGCGATACAATCGCGCGGCAGCTATGGGGTTTATTAGTATAAATTACAACAGCTCCCAAACCTAAGCGCATTATAACTGCGCTTTTTTAGTTTATTGTAGACCAAAAAATATTTTTGGTTGTTTTCAGTGGGCGTAGTTTCAAACTACGCCAAGTTCCAGTGAGTCTTAATCAATGTGCCTAGTTTCAAACTACGCCAAGTTCCAGTGAAAGCGCAACACTTTTACTCACCCTTCCTCAACTACCTTAATTACCTCAATCCGTCTTTCTAATATCGCGGCGGGACTAAATACCGATAAGGCTTTGTTTCTGCGGTTGTCGCTAACCGCTTCAGAGGCTTCTGATTCTCCAAAGGAAGCTTCCACTAAGATAATGCGCCCCGAAGTTGAGGTGTCGCTCAAAAAGGGCTTTAAAATCCCTTCTTGATAAGTGTTGAGGTAATTGATGATGGAGGAAATTCTCCGTTGCGAGAGTTTCAAGTTGTAAGTCGGTCCAGCAAGGGGAGAAGCATAGCCTTTTATCGTGACTTTTATCTTTTTACCAGCTTGGAGTTCGGGCAACATTAAATCGATAAAACGATTGAGATCTTTCAACCCTCCGCTTACCTTTTTATCGAACAATTGGTTTACTATATTAATTAAACTATCACTTTTAGTAGATTCTTTAAAATATTGATTGTTAGAAATATATTCATTTTTATTATTGATAAATTGACTCAGTAAATCAGCATAGTTTTCTTTGGTGGTGGTGTTGAAGCTACCCGGGTTAGGCTGGTCATTTTCGAAGTATAAGACGGGTAAATAATTGTTCAATTCTGGAATCGTGATTACCAAAGGAACAGTGTCTTTTATCGTATCTAATGGGGTTGGTGGCGGTGGCGGAGGTGGAAGAGGTTCAGGTGGCGGTTGAATTCCTGCAAAGTAAATGTCGTTGCAGCAGGTTTGTCCTTCCATTTTAGTTCCTCCCGGTCTATTGGAGCTTACAAAAATGGTTCGCTGCGGTGTTTCCCAAAAGTACAAGTCGTTAGTAGGTGTGTTAATGGGTTGAGAAGCGTTTTGCGCTTTGCTGGTTGACCGAAGACTCGTTACATCAACTTTAAAAACATCGTAACCGCCGTAACCTTCCCACCAGTCAGAACTAAAATAGAGTTGATTGCTGTCGGCTGAGTAGAAAGGGGTAATGTCGTTGCCTGCTGTATTTACTTTCTTACCCATATTTCTGGGGTATTTAAAGCCTTTTAAGCGCACTTCGTAGGTGGAGTACCAAATGTCTAAGTTGCCTCTTCCTTGTGGTCGGTTAGATGCAAAAAACAAGGTAGGTTTGCCTTTGATAATAGCCATGGTGGGTTGTGTTGCTGAAAAACCTTCAAGGTTAATGGTAGGAGGTAATTCAATGGCTTCGCTCCATTGTCCATTTTTCCACTGTCGGTATTTTAGCTTGCAATTGCTGTAATCCGAACATTCGGAATAGAGGAGCCAGTTGCTATCTGCAAAATAACTTGCGTTTCCTATATGCGCATTTGTTACGTTGAAAAGGCTATCCCAGCTGGCTGCTCTAGTCCAGTTGGAATCTAGCTGCCGAGCACCGATAGTCTGTACTTTCTTAGACCGTTCTGACTTAGCTACTTTAAGTGTGCTGTCCTTTTTTAGAAAGCGCAAGGAAGAATACAGCAGGGTGGTATCGTTGATCAATGTCCCTCCAAAATCTGCGTAATTACTCGCGAAATTAGTGTTGGTAAACACCACCTCATTGGAGTCGCTAATGTTCTCTAATGCCCATTCACACGAAGTTATTTGCTGTTTAGCATCCTTCCAAAAGAACGAGCCCGCTTGTGCTTCGTAATTGGCATAGCGTTCAAAGTTTTTACCAGCAATTTCGTACTTGCCTTGCGACTGTTGCATACGTGCCAGCCAATAGGCGCTCATTCCGTAATTTGCCCTAGAAAGTGATGGAGTAGGCCTAGAATACACTTCTTCATAAGACTTTTCGGCCATTATGTAATTGTTGTTTAGGCGATAAGCATCGGCCAATTTCATGAGGTTTTGTAGCTGAGTGGTGTCGGCATAGTATGCTTTTCCGTAGTATTCAATTGCAGCGTAAAGGTCGCCTTCTTCAAAAGCCATGTTGCCAAACTTAGCCCATTGAATAGGGGACTGTGCGAAGCACATCGCCATCCAAAAAGTGCAGCAGGAAAGTAGAAAGCCTTTTTTGAAATTCACGCTATAAAAAGTTTGGGCAATACTTGTAATTGCTACGCTTTGGAAGCAATTCGCGCAAGATATAAATAACTGAAACTTCCCAACCACCGCGGTTTGCTGAGGCGGTTTCGAGTTGAGAATAATTAACATCATAGCTAAAGCCTACGCGCCATGAATTGTAATAAAATCCAATATCAGCAATCGCTGCATCTTTATTCCGATTCCATGCGCCTAAAAACAGCGCGCGGTAGCGGTAAGGGGCAGCATCAAACTCGTAATTGAGTTCAGTTCCGAAAACCGTTTCTCGAAATTCTCCTTGGTTGGAGTGAATAATGCCAGGTGTAATAAACCATACTGGACTTAGGTAAACGGTTGCTCCCGCGTGGTAATTGAATCTTCGTTCTAAGGTTCCTGTAGCACCGTTGGTAAATGCAATGTCAGGTTGATTAAGGTTGTAAATGCCTACTCCTGCCTTGAATCTTAAATTTCGTGATATATCGAGATTGTAAACCGCTCCAGCTGCGAATACAGCATTTCGAGCACTACTTCCAGAAACGTTTTCTCCAGCTAAGTCGCCATCGTATCGATTGCCATTATACTGTGAGCCAAAGGTGGATTGACTACCATCTAAGGATTGGCTTTCAAGTCCAGCCTGTGCGCCAAGGGTTATGCTGTGCACACTGTCTTTTGTAATGCCTATCCGGTAAGAAACTGGTATATTAAACTGAAGGGTTTTGAAGTTTGTTGTGCCAACTTGATCGTAAAAGAAGTTTAAACCCAGCCCAAAGTTTTTAAGATTTAAAAAATCGCGCGCATCCAATCCTATTGAAGTAGTTTGGTAGGGATTAATAAACGATTGCCATTGCTGACGATGATTAAAAGCCACTCGATACCTGCCATCGAAATTACCGGTCATGCCCGGATTTAGGTTGTGGGGAGAGTATAAAAATTGGCTGTAGTGAATGTCTTGGCCTTGCAAAAATACTTGCACAGAACTGGTGAGAAACAGTAGTAATATGACTTTTTTTAAATTCAAAATTACTTCACAATTGTTATATCGCCTTTATTTTTATATTCTTGACCGTCAATACACTTAACGTACAACTGGTAAACAAATACTTCAGGCCAATTTTCATTTCCTTTATAACTTCCATCCCAAGTTTCGGATGGATCATTTGCTTCAAAAACCAATTCTCCCCAGCGATTAAATATTTGGAGATTCATTTCGTCAATGTACTTTCCATACAGCTGCAGCTCATCATTTTTCCCGTCACCATTTGGTGTGAAGGTATTTGGTAAAAAGACATAAGGAGGTTCGCAAAATAGTTCTTCAACAAACACTTTAAAATTTCGTTGTACAGTGCATTGTGGTACTTCGGGGTCGACAATAGTAACCGTATAGGTTGTTGTTGTATCTGGTTTTGCAAATGGATTGTCCGATCTTGGATCACTCAACCCCTTTGTTGGCGACCAAAAGTAAGAGTAGCCTTTGGGCTCAGCGTTCAATTCTGAATTCAAAACCTTCACTATGGTGTCTCTTGAACCTGTGAGCAGGGCGGTGGAAGAGTCCATATCTGAAACAAATACATACACTTCTCGAGAAGCTCTGCAGTTAAATGCCGTTTGAACATCTACAAAATAAGTTCGGCTTTCGCTCGGGTTAACTTTAATGCTACTCGTGTCGTTTGGACCATAAATATCCTTGAAAGGAGTCCACAATACATTAAGTGTGTCGTTTTCGATTAGACTAACCACAGAAAGGGTAGTTGTGTCGTTTAAACACAAACTTATCGAGTCAGAAACGCGAATACCGAAGTCGTTAACGAAAACTTTTGTAGAGTCAAAAGCATTACACCCCCTGGACGAAACAGAGCGCATATAATAGGTGTTCTCAAACAAAGAACCATAAAACACCCGTGCCGTACTGTCCAAAATAGAGGTGTTTAATTGATCGTCAAACGTATTGTTCGAACTCCATTGGTAGAGCGTTCCGGTTCCGAAATGTTTTCCGTCTAGCACAAGCGAAGGAACATTGGAACAAATTACCGTATCGCTGTGGGTTGAAATCCGAATACTATCTGCTTGCAGCAATTGCAGAGCGGTATCGGTACAAACTCCTTTATTTATGAATAGTTTTAAAGTAGTATCTACTAAAGTTCGACCCAAGGGATCTGAAACGGTAGAGTCGCTAATGCCCAAAGAAGTACTCCAATTGTAAACATAGTTAGTATCAGGGGGCAATCCTATCGGTAATGCGCTGTTATTGCAAATTAATATATCCTTCAATTTAAAAGTAGTATCGGATTTTGCCTCGATTGTTTTTCTAATGGAGTCTGCTTGATTGCAAGAATTTGAATCAGTTAACACCAAAAGGAACTCATAAAAACCAGGTTTAATAATGGTATAATTTGGAGAAAGCACCGTATCTGAGGAGCCTCCAGCTAAATCCCAGCGTATTGCAGTTTCAACTAGCACATTACTGCGGTTTGCAAGGCTAATAGTATCAGGGGTGCAAATGGAGTCTGGAATCAAGAAATCGGCCCTAATAAAGGAATCTACTTGAATAAATTGGTAATTGGTATCTATGCAAATACCGTTATCGATTAGCAGTATAAATTGAGTTGGAGCAGTGGGAGAAGTGCTTGGGTTTATTTTAGTAGAATCATCCAATAGATTTCCCGGTGACCAATTGTAGCTAAATTCGCTTGGGTTTGATTTTCCAAGTACAATTGACTCTCCAATGCAAATACTATCGTTGGGAAGGGTTGAAGAAACTGGATCAATGAGGGTTACTTTCTTTGTGATACTGTCGTTAAGATTGCAGGATGTAGAATCGGAAACAATCAACAATATTTCATAGGTGCCAACCGAATCGTAATTGACTTTGGGTGTTTTTAGCTCTGACGAGTCACCATTTCCGAAAAACCATTTGTAGTTGGTGGATTTTTGCTCTAAAGATAAGTTGCGTAATTGTATGCTATCGTTGGTGCAAATGGTTCTTGGTAACTGAAATTCGGCGACAACCGCTGGCAGAAGAAAGTCCATTTTGAAAATAGCATTATTACAACCTCCACTGGCTCTGTTTAGATTTGAAACTGCGCCCGGATTTGGCTTTGTTGGAAAATCACTGGATCCATTTGGCTGCGAAGCAGTTGGACAACCAGCGCAAACTGCTTGATAGATTTTTCCTTTGCGGTCAAATCTCGAGGTTCCACCATCTACGTGCTCTGCAGCAGATGAACCACCGAAGAAGGAACCGTAAATCAATCGGCTAGCATCATCGGCTAAAACCATTAAATACAAATCGCTTCCTGTTGTTGTGGGTTGAAATGCATCTCGTGTGGTGTCCATACCAGTAACTATGGTCGAGTTGTTTCCATTTCCAGCGTTGGTAGTGCCACCCCAACCTGATAAATAAACGGAATTGCACAAATCGACTAAGAAGGCGGTAGGAGATATGTTTGGCCTCGCATTACCTGAAGTTACAGGTGTTCCAAATTTAGTGGACCAAATGATAGAGTCAATCGCAGGAGTAAACTTGGTAATAAATTGGCCTGCAGTCGGTTCGGCGTATTGTGCATTTTGAACCAGTCTGCTCGATGCGTCTTCGGTTTGCCCAAAAACATAAACGTTGTCGTATCGATCGCGTTCCACAAAATAGATTTGATCGTACTCTCTGCTTCCAAAATAGGTGGAGGCAACAACCGCTTGACCGTCTTGCCTTATTTCTGCCACAAAACCATCTGCTCGGCCACCCTGAAAAGTAGTGAAGCCTGTTAGGGAACCCGAAGGAAAAAGAATAGAAGAAGTCGTTCCTCCCGCAATGGTTATGTTTCCGTTTTTTCGAAATGCTAGGGAATAAATGGCATCTGAAAATGCGCCTCCAAAGTAACTGCTCCAAATAAGCGTATCCAGCAGAGGTTTAAACTTGACAATAATTCCGTCCTGAGTTCCACCTCTATAGGTAGGGTAAATGGGGTTTCCTTTTATGGGGAAGTCAGTGGACCGAGTTGAGCCGACAATATAAATATTATCATCTTTATCAATATCTATTTCACCTCTAGCAACATCTGCGTAGTTGTAATTTAATACTCTAGGATTGCCAAATCCAAATGGGCTAGGGTTGTTTATACCATCATTTTCACTACCACCCACATAAGTGCTGGCCAACAATTGTCTTCCATCGGGTTGAAATGCTGATATGAACATGTCGCAACCCAGTAAATAGCCAACAGCAACCTCTAAGGTTCTTGAATTTGCTGCATTGGGATTGGTTAAAGTGTCTTGGTAGGCCGCTCCAGTAGTAGGGAAGTTTTGCGACCCTGTTGTGCCATACACATACAATTCATCTCGGCTATTAACTACAATGGAATGAGGCATTTCATCGCCAGATCCGCCCAGGTAGGTCGAAAAAATCGCTTTAGTACCAGAGGTATCGTATTTAGTGACAGCAACATCACAGCCCGGCAATCCAAACACCCTTGAACCTCCGTTAAAGGATTGGTCAAACGCACCAGTTGTAGTAGGGTAACCCGTTCCAAAGATGAGGCTTCCGGAGTATAAGAAGCCTTCTGAATCGTAAGTCGCAGTAAATCCAAAATTGGTAGTCGTACTGCCAGAATAGGTAGAAAAAATAAGGTCAGGATCAATTACAATCGGAAGGTTTTTGTTTTTGTCTTCAACTTTCAAATCATAGGTCAGTACGTTTTTGGAAAGTGAATACTTGGCGGAGAGGGTATCGTTATTTGATTCCGATGAATGAAAAACAATAGGAGCACTTTCACTTACGTCTCCTAAGCTGGTGTACACCGTAAAAATTCCGTCTTTTAGTTTTAAATCATCTTGTCCTTCGTATTCAATTTGAATTTGTTGAGCAGCAGCGTAATTCTCACAATGAAATTCGTACTTAATGCCACCTTCATGCGAAAAAATAAGCAGATCAACGCCAGGATAAAGAGCTTTGTAGCGCACAGCATGACTTGCAGGAGTTCCACTTGACCACTTTGTTTTGTCGTTCCCCAAGTAGTAATTGTAATACATTTCTTGAAGATCTTCTTGGACAATTTGACAATTGGTGTTAGCGCCAATAAAATTGGCATTGTACACATGATTTTTGATCATGGCATCTTTCCAATCGCCTTTATAATCTCCGATATGAATTTGACTAACCACACTCATATCCGCCAAATGGAATTTAAGTCGTCCTTGCTCAATGTAAATATTACCCTCGGGAAGTTGGACTTTGTACTCAATATTTTTGTGCCATTGCCCTTGGTTTTTTATGAATTCAAACTCCGTAAACCCTGTATTATGAGCACTCAGCACAGCACTAGCTAGAAGCAAAGAAATCAACAGAAAATAACGGCACAATTGACGCATAAAATTCACAATAATAAAACGCTCAATTGACTTAAGCGTTGCCTTTTGTACATTGAAAAAGACGAAATGTAAATCTACTGAAAAGGATTGAAAACTTATGTGTTAATAATAGGTATTCATTCCTGTAATTATAGGTACGCTGAAATTCCGTTTATGTCACTGCGTGAAGGATTGATGCATTTGTAAAATTACCGGTAATAATTCCTCTAGGTTAATGATCTAATGTTTTAGGCCCTGAAAACCATTCTATTCAGCCTAGCGATTAAACAATAATTTAAAATAGAATTTCGGTTTTTGAAGTTCTTTTCTCAAATCGAGATCATAAATCATTGCGGTTAGGAAGGTTTGTAAGGATTTATTTTTAGCGGCTTTATTTATCAGTAAGTTGAATAAAAAAGGGAAACGGAGTAGTTTTTTCATCGCAGCACTTACCCTAAATTCGTTACCCATTCGAGCATAAATCTCCTTATGGTAACTTTTGTTGAAGTCAGCATCGAAACGCTGTTCTTGAAATACGCGAGTGAGATGGTCAGCAGCTATTCGCCCACTTCGAATTGCGTTTGCTATTCCTTCGCAATACTTAAAAACATAGTGCATCAGGAAATTGAGCTACTGCCAGAACACTTTAATGAACTAGAGCCTAAAGACAGATTAGAGCTTTTAGTTAAATTACTTCCTTTTGCACTTCCTAAAGTAGTGCCAACAACTTATAGAATTGGTGAGCCAGATATTTGGGACTAAAAATAAAGGTGAAATGATTGGTGAAATAACTACTGATGCTTTTTTGATTAGCATTTTTTCAGAAGAAAGTAATCTTATAGACTGTATTTGCCGTTTCCAATAAAATGCAAATAACCTTGCTATGAAACTCTCATTTAGACTGAGAAAGCTCTTAAATAAAACAAACTTGAAAATGAATAGAACCTCAGGTTACATCAAATCTGCAGATTTAGTTATGTTTGATAGTCAAGAACAATCATTAGACTATGAAAAAAGTACTTCCTTTCCTTTTTGTCATCCTGAGTTTTAGCCTTATTGCTCAAGAGAAAACCTTTATCAGAGACTTTACCTATAATGCAAGTGATTTAGATAGCAAGGTCTCGTGCAGAGCAATAGCTAAAAAGGAGTTGAGGTCTTTACTGTTAGATGAGATAGGAAGTTATGTAGAAAGTGAAAGCATTCTTACTACATCAGAGGTGGGTGATAAATTCTCTCAAGATTTTGTAGAAAATATTTCTACTATTAGTGCAGGGATTACAAAATTTAAGATTTTAGAAGAAACATGGAATGGTAAAACATTTTGGATGAAAGCCTCTATAACTATTGACAAAAAGAGTTTAGAGGAATCATTGAAACAGCTCATTAATGACAGACAAAAAATTAAAGAATTAGAGCAAACAAAACAAAAACTAGAAACCTCTGAAAAGGAAATAGCAAGAATCAACAAAGAACTTCAAGAGAATAAGTCTGCTAAGCTTGAAGAGATTGCAGAAAAATACAATGCTGAAATAAAAATGCTAGTGGCAATAGACTATTTCGAAAGTGGTTTGGATAAGCAAAATTCAGAAGACTATGCAGGTGCAATAGTTGATTATACCATCGCAATAAAAAGTGTCCCTGATTATGCTTTTGCATATGTCGCCAGAGGGTATGCATATGATGACTTAGGAGATTATAATACCGCCATAGCTGATTATACAACTGCTATTAGATTAGACCTTGATTATGCTTCTGCATATATCTACAGAGGGTTTGCATATGAGAACTTAGGCGAGTATAATACCGCCATAGCTGATTACACAACTGCTATTAGATTAGACCCTGATTATGCTGAGGCATATTACACCAGAGGGAATGCATATTCTGACTTAGGCGATTATAATACCGCCATAGCTGATTACACAACTGCTATTAGATTAGACCCTGATTATGCTTCTGCATATAACAACAGAGGGATTGCATATAGTGACTTAGGAGAGTATAATACCGCCATAGCTGATTACACAACTGCTATTAGATTATACCCTGATTATGCTTCTGCATATAACAGCAGAGGGAATGCATATTTATACTTAGGCGATTATAATACCGCCAAAGCTGATTACACAACTGCTATTAGATTAGACCCTGATTATGCTACTGCATATAACAACAGAGGGATTGCATATAGTGACTTAGGCGAGTATAATACTGCCATAGCTGATTACACAACTGCTATTAGATTAGACCCTGATTATGCTGATGCATATGTCGGCAGAGGGAATGCATATGTTGACTTAGGCGAGTATAATACCGCCATAGCTGATTATACAACTGCTATTAGATTAGATACTGATTATGCTCTTGCGTATAGCAACAGAGGGGTTGCAAAAGAAAATGCAGGTCTGCCCTATTGCAGTGATTACCAGAGAGCTTGTGAATTAGGAAAAAAGGAGTGCTGTGAATGGTATAATGACCAATGCAGATAAAGCCCAGTTAAAAACCCTCATTTAGCGACATAATTACCTTATAAAAAAAGGTGAAATGAAAAGCCAGAAATGAGTTTTACATACTGTTTTGCTGCTAAATTACATTTAATCAGTACTAAAAACTACTCAAACTACTGTATTATAATGACATAACACACATACTTTACTTTTTGTATTGACAATTGCTTTAACAGGGTTAGGGTATATTCTAATATTAGGAATATTTTCAGAAGATATTTTTTGGGTTAACAACGTTGTTCCGGTCATTGACAACTGTCGAAACCAAATATTGAGCTTTCCATTTCTAGTATCTCCCCATACCGCATTTAATGTATCATCCATTAATTTAATGCACATAAAATCATTCCCCGAAAAGGATAGTATGGTATCGTAAGGAACAATGTTATCTGATAGTTTAAAGTTGGCAGAAAAACTGGTTGAATCCTTACTTCTGTAGGCTCCCCAAATTTCTGATGACGTGGTATAGGTGGAATCTGTACCATTTCTTCTGTCTCGCCAAGAAACTACCAAATTGCCGTTTACGTCAAAATCTGCCCATAGTAAATCCTGCATTCGGTTATTTGCAATTGGGTCGTCATTTATTCTTATGCCACTTGTCCAGATGGCTCCTTCATCAAAACTTTCACTCATAAAAACATCTATATCTCCATGCACTTTGTTTAAATAGAAAAATGCTAGATGATTTGCATTGGCTGGGTTTGATCTGATTAAGTAGCCTTTTTTTGACAAAGTATCTGAAATCCCAGAAGAAAGATTGAGAACAGTATGGTAGGTAAAACTATTTCCAGCATCATTGCTTGAAGCGATAATGTATCTTGCAAAGAAACTCTGAACAATAAGATAACTTGGATAAATAGCATGAAATGTTCCATTTGAACTAACACAATTTGTTGGCATAGGCTGAGCAACGGTATTTCCGGCAAACCAATTATTGGTATCCAAATATACCCAAGGATTAAAAGAACTACCCCCATCAGTAGAAACCACAAAATATGGACGATATGGTGGAGCAATTGGTCCGAATACTTTTGGAGACATTGAGGTTACGTAGATATTCCCATCATTTACTCCACCAGAGTGGTCTATACTCATCCAAGGTCTGTCAATAGGATATTTCCCTGGGTCAGAATGGGCACTTATTGCTTCAACAGCAGCTCCCCAGTTTAATCCGCCGTTAGTTGATTTTGAAACGTAAACAGCTCCGGAATCTATGCTTCTACTATAATCAATAAATGATAAAAAGATATTTCCAGAGGCGTCAAATTCTATTGACGGGTCTGCAGAACAGTAAACTGGTTTTGCATGTACAATTGAGTTTATGTTGCTCCAAGTTTGCCCCCCGTTAAATGTTACTCTTGTTTTTATAAGAACATTTGTTAAAGGTAAATAGCCCATCCAAGCCACCACCATATGTTTTGGATTTTCAGGATTTATGGAAAGGTATGGTTCACCATCAAAAATATTACCATTAGAAATATTTTGATTTTGTCCAAATGAGCTGCCGCAAAAAAACAATAGTGTTGACAGTATCAAAAAAGTCTTCATGTTTTCAATTTTCAATGTGTACCAATACTTGCTGGTAAGAGTATAAATAACAAAGGACTTATTACTTCTTATCCGTTATTATGTGCTCTTCTTCAAATGACTAGAAATAAAGTTAGCCAAGAAATGCACAGAACAATTGTTAAACCAATTTTTAATTCATATGTTTGATAAACATAATTATTATTAATTCTCTAATTTAAAAATCTAATGCTATGTTAATTTTAGAAATTCTAACAATACCAAAAGACGATCCTGTCGCTTTTACATTTTTCACGGGATACATGGCCATGATGGCCGCATCAATATTTTTCTTTTTTGAAAGGTCCCGCGTTTCAGATAAATGGAAATTGTCCTTATTAGTTTCAGCCCTGATAACTTTTATTGCAGCTGTCCACTATTATTACATGAGAGATTACTATCTCGCGACGGGAGAAAATCCTACTGCTCTGCGTTACATCGATTGGACATTAACGGTACCTCTAATGTGTGTTGAATTTTATTTATTGACGAAAGCCGCCGGTGCAAAAACGAGCCTATTGTGGAAATTAATATTAGCGTCAGTATGGATGTTGGTATTTGGATACATAGGGGAAGCTTTCAACCCAGAAGGTGGTAGTTCATCACATTCCGTAATTTACGGTGTATTATCAACACTGGGTTACATCTACATTCTATACACTGCTTGGATAGGCGAAGTTGCGAAATTGGCAAAAGATTCAAACAACGCATCCATCCAAAAGACTGTTAGAATATTAGCATGGTTCGTTCTTGTTGGTTGGTCAATTTATCCTATAGGTTACATGTGTATGCCAGGTGGTTGGTTAAATACAGGATTAGGTTGGGATTCAGCTAATGTAGATTTGTTTTATAACATCGCCGATGCCATTAACAAAATAGGTTTTGGTCTAGTTGTATATAGCCTTGCAATAGGTCAGACTGAAGCTAATAGAAGTGCTGCTAGTGCTTAAATAGCAAACAATACAATTTGAATATTTAGAAATTAAAGGAGATGGATTTTTGTAATCCATCTCCTTTTTTAACATCTACTCGGTTTGAAACAATCACTGTTTATCTACATTATCTTAAACTTTCTGGCAATTCAGTTGCTTAGTTTAGAGTTAGATACAGTGACGAATGTTTTAAAAGTACTATCCATAATCGGAATTCTAACTATTGGGATATCTCATGGAGCTATAGACGATGTTTTACATTTTAAAAAACTAAAAGTCAATAAAGGCCCCTTTATTTTCAAATATGTAGTAGCAATAATAGCTTATGCCGCTTTATGGTATCTTTTTCCAAATGCAGCTGCTTTAGGTTTTATTCTGATTTCAGGTTATCACTTTGGACAGTCTCAGTTTATCGATTATAAATTTACAAATTGGATTACAAGTAATTTAATTTATTTGAGTTGGGGAAGTTTAGTACTGTTTATATTTTTCTATTGCAATGCAGTCCCCTTGATAAAGGATAGTAGTCAATATTTTGGAATTCCCAAGCTTCTCATATGGTTGATTCAGAATGCCAAGTACTTTATAATATCTTTCTCGGTCATTCTATTAGTAAACTTTATCCATTCTCTGATTAAGAAAAAGATTTCATTTCAGAATGCCATAATGGAATTGTTATTGTTGTTTGCTATTTCGACCTCGTTTGCATTGATAGATCCGCTGATTGCCTTCTCTTTGTTTTTCGTAATTCTCCACTCATATCATGTGATGATTCATGAGATAAATTTTTTAGAGGTCAAAAGTAATGGCGAATTTATTAAGACTCTTCTGCCTTTCACTATCATATCATTGGTCGGTTTCACAATTATACTATCTGGATTATATTTTTTAGGCTTAGAAATATACATTCCACTAGTTACCCTAATTATTATATCAAGTGTGACTACACCTCATTCTTTTATTATGGCTAAGTTTTACTCTTCCAATGACACTTACCACGCCGATTGGACATAACAAATGAACCTTTAGAGCACTAGACTTAGACAGAGTTTGTCTTTTGCACTTTTAATAAGTAAAATTTGCAGCAGCAGCAGCAGCAGCAGCAGTAACTTTACAATTATTTCCAATGGCAAAGCACTTATTGTATTGTATTTTAATCCTTTTCTAAGAAGTTGATAGATCAGCCTATAATCGTATCTCCATCTACCAAAAATTAAAAGGTAAAAAAAATGCCTGAATCCAAAGGAACAATTCCTCTGCATTCAAGCATTAAATCTTAAAAAAGTACGCTGTTAAGAAAGCGTAGCTTTCCGAATTTCTTTTTCAATAATATCGAGACCTTTGTTGAGCAAATCGTTGCTAATTGTCAAAGGGCTCAACACTCGAATGTTGTTTTTGTAGGTACCAGCAGAAATAATGATTAAGCCTTGTTCTGCACAACCTTTTACAACTTTGCTGCAAAGGTCACCATCTGGCTGACGCGGATCTCCGTTTTTCACAAATTCAATTGCCATCATAGCTCCCAAGCCTCTAACGTCTCCAATTTGAGGGAATTTAGTTTGCATGGCTGCAATCGGATAAAAACATGACCTTAATGGTACCAGTACTCACCTGTTCAATTGTTTTGTACTTAGTAGTAAATAAACCTTGTCTTACGCTGTAATCATAAGTAGCAATTTTAGTAATTCCACCGTTTTTAGCTGCTTGATATAGACCCACATCTACATTACCCAATCCTAAAAATAACTTAGCTTCTACTTCGCCTGTTTTTACAATTTTGTTACTAGTAGCAACACCTGGGTAAACTACTGTACATGAGCTAACTAGAAATACTAGACCGGCTCCTAATAATAATGATATTTTTTTCATGTCTAATATTTTATTCACCTGTTACGATTAATGTTTTCTTGCTATAGATAATGTAAGATTGAGTTCTTTCATCTACGGTAGCAATACCTTTAGTAATTCCACCTTTTTTAGCGGCTTCTTTTATACCATAATCTCCGTTAAGGTAAAAAACACCAAAAACAACTCCAGTTTCAGATTTTCCTACATTATCACCAATTGAAGTATTTGATACTGCCATTGGCAAAGTTACTGAACAAGATGATAAAAGCGCAGCTGCTGCGATTCCACCAAATATGTTTCTAAATTTCTTCATAATTTCTTGATTAATTACCGTAAACAGTTGTTTTAGATACTGGGAAAACTAAGATCATTTTTTGAGTGTGCTGTACCGCTCCAATAGTAGTAATTCCACCATTTTCAGCCGCAGCTTTTACACTAAAGTCTTGATTTCCAATAATTTTTGTTTTTGCGACACCCTCTTTACTACCAATAGGAGCTCCAGTTACCTGATATTGCTGCCCCACTGTGCAAGAAGACATTATGTACATGATAGACCCTGCTAACATGAGAAACTTTATTTTCATAGTCTTTGTTTTGATTTATTAAAATAACTTGCGTCTAAATTGGTCAAATATTTTTCAAATATTTTAACAAGTTATAAAAAGAACTAACCATTTTTGGTAATATGGCCTTTGCACCTTGTATTTTTGCAACATGGGAGCAATATTCGAAATAATTGGCCTGATTTTATTTTCTTCGGTAAAGTTTCTATTTGCCCCATCAACTGCCTATGCATTGGGATATACCTTTTGGCAAACGATTCTAATTTCTTTAATTGGCGGCTGGTTAGGCGTATTTGTATTTTATTTTGCAGGCAGTTTTGTTTTTGACTGGTGGTCGAAAATCTCAAAACCAAGTGATAAGAAATTCTCAAAAAAAAATAGAATCATTGTTTGGTTTAAGAATGATTTCGGTCTTCTAGGAATCACTTTAGTACTGGGCTTTGCTTCAATTCCAATTGTTAGTTTGTTGGCGGCTAAATATTTCCGTCACTTGCCAATCACCATCTATGCATTATTAGCATCTACAGTAGTTTGGGCATTTTTGTTGACTGGAATATCGGTTTGGATGATTCCGCTATTTAAAGGAATGTTTTAATTATCGGGTTGTTATTGTTCCCGAACCTTGTTTCTGAATTTCAACTTTTGCTCCGCCTTGACATTCAATGTCTCCAGATCCAAAAGCCTCTCCATTAATTAGTTCAGCAGCATTTAGATCAATTTCTCCAGAACCCTTCGATTCAATTGTAATTGTTTCAGCTTCCATTTCAAATGCGTGAATGTTGTCCGAACCAAAACTTTTAAGATTAATAGAAGTGGCTTTTCCTGCTAACCTGTATTCACCAGAACCGCTAATATTCACCACTAAGCTCGTACATTCAGCAATTAGTGAACAATCGCCTGATCCACTAGAAGAAAATTTCAGTTTTTCGACGCTTATTAATTCCGATTTAAAGTCACCAGAACCAAATAAATTAATTTCCTCAATCGTTGTGCATCGAATTTCAATTTTAATCGTTTTATATTTTTTAAACCCCTTTTCAGGTTTAATAGTTAATCTACCATCTTTCACCATGGTTAGAATTCTTGAAGTAGACTCTTTTTCTCCAAATAAAGTAATCTCATTTTTGTCTGAAGGTATGAGTGTAATATCGAAGGAACCACTGCTTTTTATTCCAGAAAAATCCGGAAGAATTCTTATGTCTGAATTAGTTGAGCCCTACTTATTCCAAAAATGAAAAGAGCGCTTAATAGTATAATAGTTCTCATTGTTAACTTTTTAAGTGTACAAATTGTTCTTTCACTACTCGAAACAATAATGAATCAAAGGTAATTTTGATTTAACAAATACAAGCTATATTTATGTTTTTAAGGTTAAAACGAGTTGAAAAATATTTCTCCAGTAACAAAATAACAAAAGCGTTAAAACCGCTTTCACTTTCCATAGATTTAGGTCAGCATGTTTTTGTTATTGGTGAAACGGGGAGTGGAAAAAGTACTTTACTCAAATGTCTTGCTGGAATACATGACCTTGACGGCGGTGAGATATTGCTGGAAGGCAAACCGATTTTAGGGCCTGCTGTTAATCTGATTCCAGGTCATCATGATATTCGGCTGGTGGAGCAGGAGTTCAGTTTAAAGAAATTCAATACAGTTTCTCAAAATTTAGAAATGGCGTTGGATTCAACTTTGTTGGTAAAGCAAAAGAAGGCACGAATAAAACAGATGTTGGATTTATTTGGTCTTCATCGAATGAAAAATAAATTACCAACCGAACTTTCGGGCGGTCAGCAGCAGCGATTGGCGCTTGCCGTTGCATTAATAGAACTTCCAAAGTTATTACTGTTAGACGAACCCTTTGCTCATTTTGACCCTCAGCTTAAAAGCCGAATTTTTGAGTATTTAAAAACAAAGATTTCGGATCAAAATTTGACGGTAATTACAGTTACACATGACTTTAGAGAAACCTTGAAACATGCAGATAAAGTACTGGTTTTAAATAAGGGTAAAAAGCTGCAATACGAGAAGGTTTCGTTAATTTATAACCAACCAAAGGACCTTTACACTGCTGGTTTATTGGGCGAATTCAATATGCTGAAGCAGAAAGGGGAGATTTGGTTAATTCGTCCAGAAGAATTGCGTTTTTCTGATGTTCAAACCGAACAGGCTGTAAAAATTGAGCGGGTTGAGTTTTGCGGACACTACTACGAAATAGTTGTTTCGGACAAATTTAAAGATGAGCATGTAGTGTTTGTAAACGAAATAGATTCGTTTCAAGATGGTGAACAGGTTTTCTTGAATGCTATTCCAATGCAACGAAAGTTGGGAGAAAAAGAAAAATTAATTTATGCTTGAAAATTTGAACGAAGATTGGGCTGGTTTTTTAGCCCACCAGTTAGAGCAAGAATATTTTCAAGTATTATCAAAGGAGCTCGTTTTAGAGTATGATCAGCAAGTTGTTTTTCCCGAAAAAAAGGATGTTTTCAATGCGTTTAATAATTGCCCACTTTCAAAGCTAAAGGTTGTCTTGGTTGGTCAAGACCCATATCATGGAAAAGGTCAAGCAAATGGCTTGGGTTTTTCTGTAACTGCAGGTCAAAAGTTACCTCCATCGCTCAAAAATATTTTTAAAGAACTGAAAAGTGATGCAGGTGCAGCACCAAACAGTGGGGATTTAAATTATTGGGCCAATCAAGGAGTTTTGCTATTAAACACTGTACTTACAGTAAGGGAAGGGGTTGCCAATAGTCACAAAAATATAGGTTGGCAAGCATTCACGAAGGCAGTAATACAGAAAATAGAAACTGAAAAATCTGGAGTTGTTTTTCTACTATGGGGAGGTAATGCACACAAGTTCGAAAAGTTAATTGATGCTGAAAAGCATTGCATTCTGAAAAGTGGTCACCCTTCACCGCTTAGCGCAAATAGGGGCTTTTGGTTTGGGAATAAACATTTTAGCTTAACAAACTCCTACCTTAAATCAATAGGAAAATCTGAAATAAAATGGTAATACAATTTTTAACCCGCTCAAAAAAATAAATTTAAAATTGAGTCCTAAATTGCACCATTGAACGTGTAGATTGTTATTCGTAAAAGAAAAGAAAGAACACATGGAAGTTACAACATTAGGTGCAGGATGTTTTTGGTGCGTAGAGGCAATTTTTCAAGAGCTCAAAGGAGTGGTTAAAGTAGAGTCTGGATATATGGGTGGTCAAATTAAAAACCCATCCTACAAAGAAGTTTGTACGGGCAGAACTGGACATGCAGAGGTCGCTCAAATTAGTTTTGATTCTTCTGTTATTAGTTTCCAGGAAATTCTAGAGGTTTTTTGGCAAACACACGACCCCACTACTTTAAACAGACAAGGAGCTGATGTTGGTACTCAATATAGATCTGCTATTTTCTATCATAATGATGAGCAAAAACGAGTAGCAGAAGAGCTAAAATCGAAACTAAATGAAGCCAATGCTTTTTCGAATCCTATTGTCACTGAAATTGCAGAATTAGATACATTTTATGTTGCAGAAAACTACCATCAAGATTATTACAAGCAAAATGGAGAGCAAGGCTATTGTCGAATGGTTATTAAGCCTAAGTTAGATAAGTTTCACAAGGTGTTTCAAGATAAAGTTAAGTAGGTTAAAGTGAACTCGGGAACGTTCGAAATAAGACCTATTAAAGCTTCCGATAATAATAGGGTTAAAACTATTGTTTTATCGGTTTTGTATGAGCACGGGGCAAAAGGAGAGGGTTATGCTTCGTCAGATCCGGAACTGGAATCCATGTTTCAGGCTTACCAAGCATCAAACAGTGTTTATTTCGTTTTGTTAGAAAATGATGAAGTAGTTGGCGGTGCAGGTGTTGGCCCATTAGCAAACGCAAGCGATAGTTGGTGTGAATTGCAAAAAATGTATTTATTACCTGTTGCTCGAGGTAAAGGATTCGGTTTGAAACTGATGAATACATGTCTAGAAGCAGCTCGAAAATTTAAGTATAACTATTGTTATATAGAGACTTTAGATAATATGCTAGCTGCTCAGTCATTGTATGCCAAAATAGGGTTTAAGCTTGTCGAAAATAGGAGAGGAGCTACCGGTCATAGTAGCTGTCCAGTTTTTATGGAGCTGAAACTGTAGTGGCCAAGTGCTATTTAAATCAACAGAAAGCTAACCCTCCTTATGCTATTTAGTAATAATTAATTGAGAATTGACTTGCTCTCCATTGATATTGATCAAAAGAGAATAGGTCCCCATAGCAATACCGCGAACGTCTAATCGCATTTCGCTCAATGCATCGTGTACCGTTTGTGTTTCATTTTTCACCAACTGACCAGTACTTGAAATTATTCTTATATCCACTGGTGTCGAGTTATGAATTCCTTTAAAGCTTATTCTCACATAGTCTGAAGCTGGGTTGGGATAAGTGCTTATTTCTATTCCCGAGTGTTCCATAATACCCACGCAAATATCTTCGTAGCTCACATTTATGGAATCTCTACTAAAGCAGCCTGCTTGAGTTGTAGGGTCCGTTACCTTAACCCAAGCAATTCCGTTTTGCTTCATTTTAGTACTGTCTCCTGTTTCACCATTGCTCCACAAGTAGGTCATTCCAGAAATTGTTGTTTTTAAAACAGGTGCTTCATTAGGACCACAACCAACAGTATCTCCAGTAATGTCGAACTTTGGAAAATCTTCGATTTCGATGTTGTTCGTAACCGTATCTGAACAATTGTCCGTATTTGTAAACGTATAGAAAACTGCATGATTACCCAACCCTGCTGCTTCTGGATTGAAATTCGAAGTATCGACATTAGAACCAAAATAATTACCTCCGGTTGGTGTTCCCTCAGTAAGGATGCGTTTACCACCATTAATACACCAAAATCCAAGCGGACTGAGTAATACGTTAGGAGTTGCCACTACTAGTAATTGACTGGTTGTAGAATCGCTACAACCATTATTATCAGTATAGGTATAAGTAAAGATTTGTGAACCTAAAGTCGAATTTGCTGGATTGAAAACATTTGAAACAATAGAGCTCCCTTTGTAAACACCACCAGTGGGTGCGCCGCCAGTAAGTTCGAAACTTGTATCATTTTCGCAAATCTTTAAAGTTCCAGAAAAAGTTACTGTGGGAGACTGAAAAAGGTCATAAAACGCAGTGTCAATAGTTACACAGCTATTGTTGTCTGTATAGGCATAGGTTATAATATTCTGACCCAATGTTCCTTGTGCAGGATCCAATATTCCATTGGAAACACTTGGTCCGCCATAAATCCCGCCAACAGGTGTAGCAAATCTCAAACGAAGTGTGTCTGAATTTGTACATTGATTTACAACGTTTGGAAAGTTAATAAAAGGAACAGGGTAGGCACTAATATTTACCGTATCACGAGCAGAGCATCCTGCATTGTCTGTTACTTTGCAGGTATATGAACCTTGATTAGTTGCGGTAAAAGTTGCCGAGGTGCTGGAATTACTCCACAAATAAGTTGAATTAGCAGTAGTAGCATCCATGGTGTAATTTACAACGCCCTTACAAAAAATAGTATCAGGGCCTAAATTAAATTGAGGGCTCGGCAAGGTATCTACTATTACCATGCTTCGTTCGGAAGGACAGCCTTCTGAAGTAATTTTCCAGTTGTAGAAAAAGTAATAGTAACCAGCTAAATTATTAATGGTTTGTGTAATTGATACAGCTCCAGTATTGTTTGTGTAAGGATAAACCGCACCAGTAGTATTTCGATATAAGTTTGAAACTGAAGAGCCACTAGCGTCTAACTTATATCCATTTCCAGGATTAATAACAAATCCAACTCCTATCTCTTCACCGCTAGAGGTTCCGTTTACCGAAACCGTTTTTGTTTGTAAGACCTGATTAGAAGCATTTAGTAGTCGAATAACTACATTTCCAGAGGAACCTGGATAGACCGTTACTGAATCCAATGTAAATTTTGAACTGGCACTAAAAACTAATCCGTCAGTGAAGGAAGTATAGGTGCCTCCAGTTCCAATGGAATTGGAAGAGGGGCCGAATAATGATCTTGAAAAACTAAATGTTTCTACAAATGCCGTATCTGGTTTTGTGATATTTACAAACTTAAAGGTACTGTCTTTTGAGGCAACAATGCTGCTATTAGCCTTAAACCATCTGAAACCAATACTACTGCTTTTTGCAACAATTGTGGAGTCTGTTCCTGAGCAAATACTTACCCTAGAAGGTACTGTAGGATTTGAGGGGGTTGCCGCAATGGTAATAGCAGAAAATTTCATGGTGTCGTTTTGTAAATTCTCATCGCCAGTCAATGCGGTAAAAGCATTAAAACTTATTGATCCACCATTTTTTAAACTGATATTTCCGATTGAAATGGTGTCGGTGGTTCCTGCTGTTGAAGAAGCAACCATCGAAGAAATTGTAGTATTTACCGCACCAGAAACCTTAACATAAACAGGGAAATTTGTTTGTGTTCGTGCGCCGTCATTTTTTATTACAACCTGAAATTTCATTGAATCTAGACCACAACTTCCCTCTTGTGGATCGATTACGTCTACCAACACCATTTCTTTTAATGGAGGTGTACCAATAAATATTTCTCCAATATGCATATCATAATCCTCGGTATTATCAGTTGGGCCATCCTGCGCTAAAAAACCAACTATCACTGAAGAACCAGCGTAAGCGCCTAACGGATATTTAAAGTCGCTAAGAGAATTATTAATTGATGTGCTGCTCACAATTGCTCCAATATTATTCCAAGTAGTTCCACCATTATTGGAAACCATTATTTTCAAGCTATCGTCTGAACCCATAGAAGCCGTTGCTCCACTATTCCAGTCTGTTACAGCAGCTGTAAACTTTATACTATCAGTAGATTTAATTAAAATTTTTGGACTTATTAACCACTCTTCACGAGTATTCGTATACAAGTTAATGCGTGCAGTTGCCTTCCCTAAAGCAGTAGTTTGAGCAGCATTTGAATTCGTCCAAGTAGATGTAGAACCTTGAGGAATTGGAGTGCCAGTAGATTCACTCCAACCGGATTGAACAGCGCCAAGGTTAGCTCCTGTAAAATTCGTGAAAATTATTTTTTGTGGGTTAGAGTAAGTGGTGCTAAACGTATATTTTGCAGGTTTAGAGGTGTCTGTTCCACTGCAGATAATTCTGATATAAATATCATAGACAGTAGAGGAGCGCAAGCCATTAATAAGCTTGTAAGCACCTTTTGCATCGGTGGTGTCGGTCAATGTTGTGCCAGTGCCAGGAACAAAACCCGGTGCACCATATTCATAAAGAACGGTTTTTCCAGACCCTGTTTTAGAATCAAAAACAACATAATTCGATATTCCAGTGGTTAATGAATCGCGAATATTTCCGGGAGCCTTGCAAGTAGGTTCAGTAAAAGCGTAGGTTCTTCCAGAGTCTGGAGCTGTTGATAGGTTTAAAGTTTCAACTGTAGAAGAAGCAGTTGGAGTTGCACCGGTTCCATTTAATGATAAAAATGTGCCAACACCTGTACTTGTTCCAGTAACCCCAATGCTTGCCGTTGGACTATTCGGCATACTCGTCTCAGGCCGATAAATAAACTCTATTTTATTTGTTGTTTCATAGAGTTTTACTTGGAAAGAAACGACCTCAGCTGACGCACCATAATTCCACTCCCATTTTAACCATTCTAAAGTAAACACTCTGTTTGGAGATGTTCCACTAGTAAGGTAGGACGCTTTTGAACCACTGGCGCGACCGTCAAGGTCATCCCAAAGTGGGGCAATTATTGGTTCACCTACATTGTCTAAATCATTTGTTAGTCGAGTACCGGTTTTGCTAGTATCTAAGTTCAAAAAACCGTTGGAACTCGCTTTGAGATGGGTATAATTTACACCTCCATACTCAAAATTGAAATTTATTGGAAGCCCTGCGCTAAGCTCATCATCATCTTCTATAACATTTATGTCTGTTCCACCAGAGAGTTCGGTAAAAGTTCCTGAAGAAGGAGTGAAAACATAATCTGCTTGGGCGAATATGTTTAGTGAGAGTGAAGAAAAAGAAGCGGTAAAAAAGAGTAGAAATAATTTATTTCTCATGGATGAGTTATTTTTAATTTGAAAAAACTTTTGTAAAGGTATTAAATATAATTGCACTAGTATCCCTGATAAATCAGGGATTATTTTCATGGAAAGATAAAAAAATGATATTCATTAAGAACTTATTACTAAGCTTATTTTCGTCCTTAAATTATTTGATTTGAATCTCAAACAATTAAGTAAAATAACACTTGTCGTGTTGTTTGCTGTGACGCTGTTTTTGGGCTTAGAGCTGAAGGGCTTAAAACAGTATTACAACTTTGAAGATTTTTTCCCAAAAAACCATTCTGACACGGAGTTTTTTCTCGATTACAGAGAAAAGTTTGGTTCGGATAATGATTTTGCTTTAATAGGCATAAAAAACCAGCAGGGAATATTTAAGCAGAACTTTTTGTTAAAAGTCGATAGTTTGACCAAAGAATTGAGTCAAATTGAAAATGTCAACAAGGTTTTGAGTCCAACCAACTTAAAGCTACTAAAGAAATTTGACCTTTACCCTAAACCAGTAGAATTCCCCGTTTTGCATTGGCAAGATGAGTCTAAGTATACCGCAGACAGTTTGACAATTGCATTATCTAAAGGCTTTGAGTCTCAATTTTTTAGTCTAGATAAGCAATCGGTACTAATTTATCTAAACCATGCTCCAAAGGTAATTGACACGATTAGTGTTCAAATATCCAGAGATATAAATCAAATAGTCTCTAAGTATGATTTTGAAGAGGTTCATCTTGGAGGAAGAGTAGTAGGGCAAACCGTTTATATTGATTTGATAAAAGATGAAACCATTATTTTTATTGGAAGTTCTTTGCTGTTTGTTATCCTCTTTTTGGTTTTTACTTACCGCAGTTTTCTAGGAGTTATTTTACCATTAATTATTGTGGGATTAAGTGTTTTATGGACTCTTGGTTTTATGGCTTTATTCGGCAAAAGTTTAGATATCGTTTCTACCGTTTTGCCAAGTATTATAATGGTAATTGGTATGTCTGATGTCATACACCTCACAACGCATTATAGAAATATGCTTTCTAAAATGTCCAAAAAAGAAGCACTCAAACACTCTATCAAGCGAGTAGGCTTAGCCACTTTGTTAACATCGTTAACCACCTTAGTAGGCTTTTTATCCCTTCTCACAAGCGCTGTTAAACCCATTATTGAGCTCGGGATATTTGCAGCAGTAGGCCTATTGATTGCGCTATTTCTCACCTACACCTGTTATGTGGCGCTTTTGTATTTACTTCCTTTTCAACTGGAAGAAAGTGACCATAAAAAGAATGCAGTTTGGAAAAGTAAAATGCTCAACATCAACATTTTTGTAAAAAAACAACGCAATCAAATTTTATGGTTTTCACTGGCACTTACTATCGTTTGTGCGGGTTTAACGTCGCAATTAGAAATCAATAATTTTTTACTAGAAGACCTTAGGGAAAGTCATCCTCAAAAAGTGGCCTACCGGTTTTTTGAAGAAAAATTTGGTGGGGCTCGACCATTTGAACTTGCCGTGTGGACTAAGAATGGTAACTCCATTTTGGACTCCAATTCAATAAATGAACTAAAAAAAGTGGAGCATTTTTTAAAACAAGAATATCCGGTTGACATTCAACTGAGTCCTGTAACCGTTCTTTCTGAAACCAATAGAATTATCAATGGAGGAAAATTAGAAGAATTGAAAATTCCCACTGAAAAGCGCGCATTCAATAAGCTAGTGAATGCGGTAAACCGAGCTTCCTCTAGTGAAGAGTCAAAGCGGGTTTTCTCCCAAAATAAGGACACATCAAGAATATCGGGAACTATTGGTGATTGGGGAAGAAGATCTATACTGGATCGGAATGAAAAGTTTTACAATTATGTGGCAGAAAACATCGATACGAATTTGCTGCAATTTAGAATTACCGGTTCAGGGCATTTGTTGGATTTAAATACCGAAAAAGTTTCAAGCAACGTTATAGAGGGATTGATTTTAGCGATTGCGCTAATTGGTCTGATTGTAGGTTTGTTATTTAGGTCCTTTAAAATGACGCTAATCTCTATTATTCCTAATGTAGTTCCCTTACTGATAACTGCCGCGGTAATGGTAATGTTTGGGATTGATTTAAAGATTTCTACTGCTATAATTTTCGTCATCAGTTTTGGAATTGCTGTTGATGATTCCATTCATTTTTTAACTCGTTTTCGCCTTGAAATTAAACAAGGCAAAACCGTTGATGAGGCAATGGAGGTTACCTTTACCGACACAGGAAAATCAATTGTTATAACCACTCTCATAATTTTAAGTGGGTTTATCTCGCTTTGCGCGAGTAGCTTTTTAAGCACCTTTTACATTGGCTTTTTGATTAGTATTACCTTGATTGGAGCTTTGATTTGCGATTTACTTTTGCTCCCTGCATTGCTCTACTGGGTAAATCCAAAACCCAAACCTTAGGCCGATTCGCTTCTAAGAATAAGCTCAGTTATTTCAGGGCGAATTCCAGATCTTCCGGGAAAGCCAAGAAAACCAAAACCACGATTTACATAGAGATGTTTTTTGCCTTCGGTGTACAAACCTGCCCATTTTGGATATTTAAACTTTACAGGGCTCCATTTAAAAAATGGCAAATCAATGCCAAATTGCATTCCGTGCGTATGGCCGCTCATGGTTAGGGCAATATCGTGTGGGTGTTTTTTCACTTGGGCATCCCAATGCGATGGGTCGTGTGACATAAGCAGAGTAGCGGCGTTTTTTGGAATACCTTCTAGCGCTTTTTCTAAATCTCCATGCTGTGGAAAAGGAGGAAGGCCCCAGTTTTCTATACCCGCTAAATAAAAATTGGAGCCGTCGTTTTCAATGTTAACGTGTTCATTATCCAACAATTGAAACCCCATTTCAGAATGAATTTCATGCAATCGATCTAAGTTTTTCTGTTTATCTGCTTCATTGGACCAAGCTACATAATCGGCATAGTCGTGATTGCCCAATATGGCAAATTTTCCATGTTTGGCTTGCAATGCTTTAAAATGTTCAATATATGCTTCGGCTTCCGTTGCCAAATTATTTACCAAATCACCTGTAAATAAAAGTAAGTCAGGGTTTGTGGCTTTTATTGCTTCAATTCCTTTTGCAAAACCCGACATACTATCAAATGTTCCAAGATGTGCATCGGATATTTGAACCACTTTAAAACCATTAAATGCTTCAGGTAGGTTGTTAATGGTTACTTCAACTCTTCGAGTTTTAAAATGGTATTTGCCAAAAACAACTCCGTAAACGAGAAAAAGAATTAAACCTAAAAAAGCAATAGCTCCAGCGTAGTCTATAAATTGATTAGCCTTTGCAGATATAACATAACCCCCTATGTCACCGATTAAAAGAATTGGAATCAATAGCAATTTCGCCACTATCCATCCAAATCCAAAACTGACAAATACATTACTCCAATAAGGATAATATTCCTGATTGTTTCGAACCGACATCAAATAGCGGATCATTCCTATGTAAGAAAGCGCAGTAATGCCGAGGTAGACAATGGAAAAGGTAGTTCTATCACCAGTAAAATAAGGTAAGAAAGAAAAATATGGGAACAGCTCTAGCAGCAGAACGATAGCTATAATGAGAAATATCATCGCGCAAAATTAACTGAGGCACTCAGCTGGATTATTGTGAAAAATAATTGCTTTGATAAATAATGGTAATCGAATGGTGTATTGCTCTTTTTAATTCTGATCAAGCGTTTAGTTTTGCCAAAATTTTTAAGTATGCCAAAGTTTCGTTTGTTGAGCCACGAGGAGCTCAAAGAGTTTGAAAAAGAGTTTATCGATTATCTTGTTGTAAATGGAATTACAGGAGAGGATTGGGGTCGCATAAAAGAGAATCAACCCAAGGAGGCTATTAAAATAATGGACCTTTTTAGCGATGTAATTTTTGAAGCGGTAATGCGGAAAATTGAATTTCTAGAGATTAGGACTCCAAAAGAGGTGCAAACTTTTCAAAGTACAAGCACCAAGCTGGTAATGGTAGGAATGAAAATAGATCCGGAAAGCGAAATTGATTTTACAATACCAGAAGATATTGAAAAGGCAATGCAAGCACCTCCGGGAAATATAGAGGTATACACTGCGAGCCGCGAATATAAATTAGAGCGCGAACAGGAATTGTTTGCCATGACCGAAAACGGTGCCCGAATCACGGACGGAAAGTTGTTTAAAGCACTAAGTTTAGCGCTAGCCGAATCAAAAGAATCGTAGCTGGAACTAAAGCTTAGTTTATTGATTTATGCTGAATTCAGAATATAAAAGGAAGGTATTAATTGCCTGTCAAAACCTTATAAAAGAGAAGCGGAAACTGCTTTCTCAACAGCTGGATTCAGCCCGTCTATCGGCCAACTCAGAAACAAAAAGCTCTGCTGGAGACAAGCACGAAACCGGGAGAGCACTGGCGCAGTTGGAGCAGGAAAACCTGCTAAAACAGTTTGGCTTTTTGGTGCACTTAGAATCCGATTTAGGTCAATTGAAGTCAGACCAAGTTTCAGCTAAAATAGAAAAAGGTGCATTAGTCGAAACCGATAAAATGACCTTGTTTTTAGGTGTAGCCTTGGGTGCGCTAAAAATTGAAGCCAAAACAGTTTTTGCTATTTCTACAGCTTCTCCAATAGGGAAAGTTGCACTTGGAAAAACTGTGGGAGACGGTTTTTCTGTAAACGGCAATACTCACATTATCAAACAAATAGCTTAGTGAAGGTAGCGGTAATAGGGGGAGGTGCAGCTGGTTTTTTTGCAGCTATTTCGGTAAAACAGCATCATTCGAAAGCCAAGGTGGTTTTATTAGAAAAATCGCCCAAGGTACTTTCCAAGGTAAAGATTAGCGGAGGAGGAAGGTGTAACGTAACACACTCCTGTTTTGAAATTTCAGAATTGGTAAAGCACTATCCTCGAGGGGAGCAGTTTTTAAAGAAATCTTTTCATCAATTTAAAGTAAACGATACCATCGACTGGTTCGATAAACGTAACGTACACCTTAAGACAGAGGAGGACAACCGCATGTTTCCGATTACCGATAACTCGCAGACCATTGTAGATTGTTTAGTCAGCGAATTTGAGCAGTTGGGTGGTGTTTTGAAATTACAATCAGCAGTTACAGCAATTACTGCACTAGGTGATAACGCAGGGTTTGAGTTGATTGTAAACGGTCAAAAAATGTACTTTGATAAAGTTATCGTTGCAACAGGAGGTTCACCTAAAATTGAAGGCTTAAAATGGCTGCAAGAATTAGGACACAAGATTGAAAAGCCGGTTCCAAGCCTCTTTACTTTTAATATGCCGAAGCATCCGATTACTGCATTGATGGGAGCTGTTGCAGCAAATGCAAAGGTGAGAATAGAAGGACAAAAACTTGAAAGTACGGGAGCTCTTTTAATTACGCATTGGGGCATGAGTGGGCCAGCGATATTGAAGTTATCTTCATTTGGCGCAAGGAAACTGGCCGAAAAAAACTACCAGTTTAATATTCTTGTTTCATGGATAGGTGAGCATTCTGAAGATGCCGTTAGAACTCTTCTTCAAAAAGAAATAACGAATCATAGCTTAGCGCAAGTTTCCAATTATAAGCTAGCCGATATCCCTAAAAGACTTTGGGTATATCTTGTTCAGAAAGTGGGAATTGAACTGGATAAACGTTGGTGTGATTTTTCTAAAAAAGAGTTGAATCGATTGGTAAACGGATTGGTAAATGACTGTTATGAGGTTAGCGGTAAAACCACTTTTAAAGAAGAATTTGTAACCTGTGGCGGCGTTAGTTTAACAAATGTAAATCCGAATTCGATGGAGAGTAGGAAAATCTCAGGTTTATACTTTACAGGAGAGGTAATGGATATCGATGGAGTAACCGGGGGCTTTAATTTTCAAGCAGCATGGACCACTGGATTTATTGCGGGTAAGCTCAATTAAAAACGAACCCTTAAGCGCATTAGTGGACGTATTATTAAGTCCAATCTTGTTGAAGGCGATTCCTCGTAATAAGGATAGGAATTGTAATACTTATCAAGAAAATGCGACCGACCACTAATGCGACCCCCAATGTCCATAGATAAAAATTTGGTTGGATTTATTTCAACGCCCAAAATTCCAGAAAGACTGTAAAAGTTATTTGTAACATCTTCATTGACGTAATTATAACCCGGGTAAGTGAGTCCTGTAAACTCATCGTATTCAACAATTTCTTCCGTATAATAGCTTATACTCTCTGCTTGCCCAACATCAAACCCAAACCCAACATAAAACGATACCGATTTTTGACCATCAAAGTAAAACTTAAGGTCAGAACCAGCACTCCAAAGCAAGGCAAATTCATTAAGACTTCTCGTTATTCCAGGATTCATAACATAGGTTATAGGAAAGGATATGCCAATTACTCGGTTTGGAAATAAATACTGGTAATCTAGTTCTAGTTGCTGGTATAACAATGGAACAAAATTAAGAGCCAAAGAATGGCTATTAATAATCATAGCCGTGTCATTTTTATTTTTCGTGCTCGCAGAAACGACTTTTTCTACCTCGTAAACTTCGGTAGTTCCGTTGGCATATGTGATCAATAAAACATCGGTAATTTTTTTAGAGTATAGCGGCCCTTCTGGGTTCGCTTTACTTTTATATTTTATAAATTCAGGGGTAACTTCAATCACTCGTGCATCAATCTTTTCGCCAGATCGCAAAAAGATTTGATCTTGTGAAAAACCTAAAACGCTGCAAAATAAAATGGAGATAAAAATTACCGAAAAACGGCTGAGAGTAGATTTCATAGTGGTTATTTTTATCAAAGCTAATAATTTCAGCCTAATGGTTCTCCATTCAAATTGGTCGTTAAAATCTCGCTCATGTAATCAAAGAAAGGCCGCATAGCCAAGAAAGACGACTCGATTTCGTCCAATAATTTTGGGGAAGTTAATTGAGAGACATCAATTTCTTTGCTCAACAAAAATTGTTTGTAGCGCAATAAATCAACTGTAGGATCTTCTTTGTCAAAGCCCTTTGGTGCTGTTTTTAATTGTTCTCCTTTTAATTCTCCAAAATGCGATTTGAAGGATTTACTAGCCAATATTTTTCGAAGTGGGGCAGGGTCAGCCTGGATTTGTTGTCGAATCAATAATAGATCATCTTTATTAGGCCCCCAAAAACCTCCAGCCGCAAATACCGAATTGGGTTCAAGATGAAAATAATAACCCCCTCTCAACTGTTTTGTTGCTCTTTTAAAACCACCAGCAAACCAAGTTTTATATGGGCTTTTGTCTTTACTGAATCGAACGTCCCTGTAAATTCTGTACAATGCTTTTTTGCCAGTAGGAGTTTCTATTGCGTCATGAGCAGAGAGGCGTTCCAATAGTTCAGTAGAAAAGTCAATTACATTTTGATGAGCAGTTTCATACTCTTTTTTGTTGGCTTGAAACCAATCTCGATTGTTGTTCTTCTTTAGCTTTTCTACGAACTGAATTGTGCTTTTATCTATGTTGCTCATTATGATTTTTTGTTTGATACATTAGAATCTTGATATCTGTAACACATCCTCTCGATGTCATGCTGAATTTAGTTGAGCATCTCCATTTTATACTTCGGTTGAGACATTGAACTAAGTTCAACTTGATCGTAAATGGATATAATACTTAACCTTCGAAAGTATTCGAATGAATCGGTTTTTGAAATTCAAAAGCTGTTAAATGTTTCCAATTGAATTGGATGAAGGGTAGCCTGTAATACACCATAAATGCCGTTATTAGGAATCACATTGCGCAGGCAATAGAAGCGTAATACCGTTGCCTCGACTTCTCTACCTTACTAATGGAGCGAAACTTTATAAGGTAGTCTGTGGTTTCTGCTATCCCTTGGCAGTCAGCACAAAATTGAAATCCCTTTCTCCCGAAAACTCTCGGGTTGAAAAGGGCTTTTGTTAGTTGGACTCTGCCTCCTTCCTCAACGCCTCATTCATAGCTTCAAAACTATCTGTCGTTTCTTTTCGAATAGATTTTAAAATCAGCCCTGAAAGAATTCCAGAAAACCTTTCTCGTTGAATGAACAAAGTTTCATTTTCTGAAATCTTTTGTAATTCAAATACATGATGACCATCAAAAATGCCAGGAATTAGCAAATGTCCAAGCCACCCAAATAACTTATTCGTATCTAATTCTTTTATTTCAGGTTTAAAAACCATTGTTTTACCTCCATTATTCATGGTGTTTTTTATGCGTTTTCCGAGCTCAATTTTTCCTTCCGATTTTACGATAAGTGGGTTCCATTTCTCGTAATTTTCATTGTCAATTAAAACGCTCCAGACCGCTGCTGTAGATGCGTTGATGATGATTTGGGTGTTTATTTCCTTTTTTCCTTGTGCCATAATTTTAATTGTTAATATGCTTTTTATAGGGTAAGTAATACTAAATATTTTACAGTACAAAGTTCTGGTAATCAACAATCTATTGTTACTCTTTTTACGCCAAGTTCTTGACAGATCACGACACGCAATATATTTTAGCACTATGGTATTCAATGGGAGATTTTTACACAACATTATAGAGCAAGCTTCGTCAAGAGGAGCTTCAAAGGCGACTTTACTGAACGTTTCGGGTAAACCGGAAGCTGAATTAATGGAAAGCGATTGCAAGATTGATTATCAATCTTTTAATAAAACGTTTGAAACAGCACTCAAAGAAGTAAAGGATCCTTTGTTGGGGATACACATCACTCAGTCGATGAGCCTTACTGCTGCCGGACTTATGCTGCAAATTGCACAATCAAGTGCTACCTTTAAGGACGCTGTTCTTCTGGCTTGTAACTATGCTATGCTGGGCTGCGATTCATTGCCTATGCGTTTGGAAGAGACTGAATATTCCTACGATTTGATATTCAATTTTGATAGAATGTGGCGTTTAAATTCAGAAGAAACCTTTCAGCATACGCTGGAGGGCTCTTTATTTTTCTTACTAAAAGAATACGAAGCTTTAACGGGTAAACGATTTTCTCCAGTGAAAATAACATTGGATTATACGCCGAGAGTAAGTTTCAAAGAACTCGAGAAATACTATCGTGCGCCTGTTTTTATTCGCGATAATAGAAATACCGTAGTTTTTCGCAAAACAGATTTAAATACACGGATTACAACTGCCGATCATGAGTTATTGCAGCATCTTATTCGATTCGCAGAAGAAAAAATTTCTACTTTAGATCAAAGGGATACGGTTGTAGAGCAAGTAGGTAAAATCATTATGAAAAATTTACCAGATCGCGCTTCTGCAGATTCAGTTGCTCGTGAGCTCAATATGTCTGTGCGCACCATGCAGCGCCATTTGAAGTATGAAGACACTTCATTTAGAGGTATTTTGGAAAAAAATCTAATGGACTTTGCAAGAAAGCAAATTATTAGAGGAAAACATTCTCTGAGTCAAATTTCTTATCAATTGAATTATAGTGATTTAAGTGCTTTTAGTCGCGCTTACAAAAATCATTACGGCGAAGCTCCAACAAAAATGATTAAGGTGGCTTAATTTATCTTTTCGCCTATATTTTTAAGGAGACTATTGCTGTTTACAAAATCGTTTGCTATTCAAAAAGCCATTTCTATGTTGTTGGTAAGTAGACTTTGATTCCAATTTCAGCTCCCCTATATTTGAGAATCTAAAATCTCAATTATGGACGCACCTTGGTACCGAGTTAATTCATTTGAACATTACAAAGAACTTTACAAACAAAGCACGGATAATCCTGATGAATTTTGGGGAAAAGTTGCTGAGAACTTTCGTTGGCGAAAGAAATGGGATAAAGTTTCCGAATGGGATTTTACCGAACCAAACATAAAGTGGTTCCTGAATGGTGAAACGAACATTACCGAAAACTGTCTCGATCGACAATTGGATGCTAGAGGTAATAAAACTGCTTTAATCTGGGAACCAAATGATCCAAAAGAAAAATTCGTAAAATGGACCTATCGTGAATTACACGAAAAAGTTTGTCGATTTGCCAATGTTCTAAAAGAAAACGGTTGTAAAAAAGGAGATCGTGTGGCGATCTATATGCCAATGATACCCGAGCTAACCGTTGCAGTGTTGGCATGTGCACGCATTGGCGCGGTTCACTCGGTGGTTTTTGCAGGTTTTTCGGCGCAGGCGCTAGCAGACAGAGTAAATGATGCTTCTGCTAAAATGGTGCTAACTTCTGATGGACTGTATCGAGGAACTAAGGAAATTCCTGTAAAAAGAGTGGTAGACGAAGCACTTTTACAAAACGATTCGGTAAAGAAGGTAGTCGTTGTGCAAAGAACCAATTGGTCGGTGAACATGCAACACGGAAGAGATTGCTGGTATCACGACGAAATGGATAAGGTAGATGCTGATTGTCCGGTTGAGGTAATGAATAGCGAAGATCCCTTATTTATTTTATATACCTCTGGCTCTACAGGAAAACCAAAAGGAGTGGTACATACTTGCGGTGGATATATGGTTTACGCCGACTTTAGTTTTAGAAACGTATTTCAGTGCGAAGAAGAAGACGTATACTGGTGCACTGCCGACATAGGCTGGATTACAGGCCACACCTACATTGTATATGGCCCTTTACTTACTGGAGCAACCACCACCATGTTCGAAGGGGTTCCTACTTATCCAGATCCAGGTAGATTTTGGCAAATAGTAGATAAGTATTCAGTAAATCAATTTTATACAGCACCTACGGCTATTCGAGCTTTGATGGCTTGTGGAGACGATCATGTGCTGTCCTATAGTTTGGACTCTCTAAAACTTATAGGAACTGTTGGAGAGCCTATTAATGAAGAAGCTTGGTATTGGTATCATGTGCACGTTGGTAAAGAGCGTTGTCCAATTGTAGATACTTGGTGGCAAACTGAAACGGGGGGCATAATGATTTCTGCCTTGGGAGATCATGGTCCGATTAAACCAACTTTTGCTGGCTATCCACTTCCGGGTATTCAACCGGTTTTGCTTGATGCTGAAGGGAAAGAAATAAGCGAAAATGGACCAGAAGGATACTTGGCAATAAAACATCCTTGGCCTTCAATTATTCGAACGACTTATGGCGATCACGACCGCTGTAAAAACACTTACTTTTCGAATTATAACGGTTATTATTTTACGGGTGATGGTGCAAAGCGTGACGAAAACGGAATGTATAGAATCATTGGTAGAGTAGATGATGTTATTAATGTGTCTGGCCACAGATTTGGCACGGCAGAGATAGAAAATGCGATTAACAAAAATCCACAAGTAGCTGAAAGTGCTGTGGTTGGCTATCCTCATGACATAAAAGGCCAAGGCATATATGCATACGTAATTTTAAGAGATCGAATCGAAAATGATGATATTCTACGCGCTGAAATTATTGAAACTGTTGTGGAAGAAATAGGGAAAATTGCACGACCCGATAAAATTCAATTTACTACTGGGTTACCAAAAACAAGGTCTGGAAAAATAATGCGCAGAATCTTGCGAAAAGTAGCGGAAGGAGATACTTCGAATCTTGGAGATACAAGTACTTTGTTAGACCCAAAGGTGGTGGAAGAAATTATTGATGGAGGCTTATAACCTAGTGACGTGCAGCGTACAACGCATAACGTATAACGTATAGCGAATTGCACTTGAGCTTTTTTCTTAAGACGTTTTACGTAATACGACTCCAGGCTGAATCGAAGACTAAGTAGCATACTTAAGCACAAATTATTAAACACGAACTAGAACAAAAAAATGACAAACTTTAAAGCATACCGAATATTTGAAACAGCAGAAGGCAATTTTGAGCGAAAAATAGTTGAGCGCCGAACAGATGATTTGCCAGAAGGTGATGTGCTTATAAAAGTAGCTTATGCGGGACTCAATTATAAAGATGGGTTATCGAGCAGTGGTCACAAGGGAATCACTAAAGAATTTCCGCATACTCCTGGAGTTGACGCTAGTGGTTTTGTAGAAGCATCAAGCTCTATAGCCTTCAATGAAGGAGATAAAGTTTTAGTGACGGGTTACGATTTGGGAATGAATACTGATGGCGGATTTGGAGAGTATATAAGAGTACCATCTGCTTGGGTAGTTCCATTGCCAGCAACCTTTGATTTGCGCAGTGCGATGATTCTTGGAACTGCTGGATTCACCGCCGCATTGGCATTGTACAAAATGGAAATGGCCGGGCAAAAACCTGAAATGGGAGAGGTAGTTGTGACTGGGGCAACGGGTGGAGTGGGCAGTATGGCGGTTTCAGTTTTTTCTAAAGCTGGGTATGACGTAATTGCGTCATCTGGTAAAACGGCTTCCTACGATTATTTAAAAATGCTAGGTGCTACGCGCTGCGAGGGAAGAGATTACTGTAATGACGAAAAAAAGCGGCCTGTTGCACGAATGAAGTGGGCAGGAGGGTTGGATACAGTCGGCGGGAACACATTAACATCACTAATGGCAGCTTGTGGTAAAAACGGCTCTATTGCAGTTTGTGGTTTGGTCGGTTCTCCAGATTTCAATGCAACAGTTTATCCCTTTTTATTGAATGGTATTAACCTCATTGGTGTTGAGTCTGCCGAAACTCGAATGGAAACAAGAGTTGAACTTTGGAATAAATTATCCAGTATTTGGAAGCCAGAACACTTGGATGAAATTGCTACCGATATTTCTTTAGATCAATTGGACGAATACATCCTAAAAATTCTTGATGGAAAAACGCAAGGCAGAGTGGTGGTGAAGCATGGATTTTAGATTTTGACATTGGACATTGGACATTGGACATTGGACATTGGACATTGGACATTGGACATTGGACATTGGACATCGGACATCGGACATCTGAAATCAAATATTACCCCTCTATCTTATGCATTTTGATAGGAGTTTGGCTGTTATTATTGTTTTTTATCTGCACTTCTAAAAAATGACTTCCGCTTTTCGTATACTCAATAGTAATAGGAAAATCGCTGCGGGTATTTTCGAATCGAGCCGTTTTTAAGGTCTTGTAAGTTAAAGTAAAAAAGATTCTTTCCTCTTCATTCTCTCCGAAACCCTTGGCAGATAATATAACCTTTTCGTTGCGTGATTCCAGCCATAGGTGCTCATTAACAGTGGTGTCTCCGTTTTCTTTTACAGTAAAATTAAACCCTTCATAAAGCGTGTCAGTAACGGGCTTCCAAACTTCGAAGATTTCTGAATGATCTTGCCGCACCTCCCATTCGCCAAGAATCCAATTGTAGTTATTTAAATCGGGCCTGTGCTCACAACTGCTTAATAAAACAACAGCAACTGCTAATAGCAATGTATTATAATTGAGGAAATTACGCATGAATTGCAGGGTAATTTGTGGGGTTAGATTCGTTCATTATTTTGTAAACAGCTTCTACGATATCTTCGGTACTTGGTTTAGAGAAATAATCTCCGTCAGAACCATAAGCAGGTCGATGTGCTTTAGCGGTGAGGGTGCTAGGCTGAGCGTCTAAATACTTATAACCTTCTTGATTTTCAAGCACTTGTTGCAGCATAAACGCAGAAGCACCTCCTGGAACGTCTTCGTCAATGAACAAGATTCGATTCGTTTTCTTCAGTGACTCAACAATACTTTCATCAATATCAAATGGAAGCAAGGTTTGCACATCGATAATTTCTGCACTAATTCCGAGCTCGGTCATTTCTTTTGCCGCAGCTTCTACCATTCTAACCATAGAACCATAAGTTACCAGCGTAATATCGTTTCCTTCTTTCATAATTTCAGGAATACCCAATGGAGTTTTGAACGCACCTAAATTTGAAGGTAATTGCTCTTTTAATCGATAACCGTTTAAGCTTTCAATGACGATAGCAGGCTCTTCCGCACTCATCAAAGTATTGTACATGCCTGCAGCTTGTGTCATGTTTCGAGGAACACAAACATGGACGCCTCTTACAGCTCCTAAGATCATTCCCATTGGTGATCCTGAATGCCAAACTCCCTCTAATCGGTGTCCACGAGTTCTAATAATTACTGGGGCTCTTTGCCCACCTTTACTTCGGTATTGCACAGTGGCTAAATCATCACTGATCAATTGAATTGCATAATGCAAATAATCCAAGTATTGAATTTCTGCAATAGGACGCAGCCCTCTCATCGAAAGCCCAATTGCCTGGCCTATGATAGTGCACTCACGAATTCCAGTATCGAACACACGATGAACGCCATACTTCTCTTGTAATCCTTCTAGCCCTTGATTTACCCCGCCAATTTTACCTGCATCCTCACCAAAAATCAACATTTCTGGATGCTCGCTTAAGAGTTTATCAAAATTCTCTCTAAGAATCTCCCTTCCGTCAACAACCGTTTCTCCATCATAATTAGGCTGAACTGGAAGCACTTCTAATGCGTTGCCTTTTGAATCGTTGTATAAAAATGAATCGTAACGGGTTTCGTTAATTGCTAGTTCAGATTTATACCATGTTATTAGGTTTTCTTTAGCTGAGTTATTTTCTTTTCGTAGGTATCGAATTGCTTTTCTAACGGCTACAAAAATGTCTCGTCTTTCTGGCTCTCCAATAGTTTTTAGATCACTGCTAAGTTTCAGAACGAAATTTTTGTTTTCACTTGCCGAGGCTGCTGCTTCAATTAAATCAACAGCCGTGCTTTGCTCTTCTTTTATTTCATTTAAAAATGCATCCCAAGCTGCTTTTTTAGCATCTCTAACTTCTTTTTTACAGTCCTTTACAATTGCGTCCAACTCTTCGTCATTGCTTGCACCCAACTCAATCATCCATTTGCGATATTGGGCAATACAATCGTATTCAGTTTCCCAAGCCAATCGCTCTGCAGATTTATAGCGCTCGTGAGAGCCAGAAGTAGAATGCCCTTGTGGCTGAGTTACTTCTTCTACATGCACTAAAACAGGCACGTGCTCATCTCTTGCAACGCGAACCGCTTCATCGTAGGTTAAGCATAGGTTGCGGTAATCCCAACCTTTTACCTTAAAAATTTGAAAACCATTTGTTCCTTCTTCTCGCTGAAACCCGGCGAGTGCATCAGAGATGCTCGCTTTTGTGGTTTGGTATTCTTTTGGAACCGAAATTCCGTGTCCATCATCCCAAACAGACATTACCATAGGAACACTAAGCACGGCTGCTGCGTTAAGTGCTTCCCAAAACATACCTTCAGATGTACTGGCATCGCCAATTGTTCCAAAAGCAACTTCGTTTCCTTTGTTCGAAAAGTTCTTTTTGTCTTTGAGTTCTGGAGAATTTCTATAAAATTTTGAGGCGTATGCCAAGCCCAATAATCGAGGCATTTGACTGGCTGTTGGAGATACGTCGGCAGAGGAATTTTTCATTTCGGTTTGAGGCAACCAATTCCCGCTTTCGTCAATAAAACGAGAAGCGTAATGACCATTCATTTGGCGACCACCAGATGCAGGCTCAGCTTCAATAGAAGGGTGGGCATAAAGTTGAGCGAAAAACTGTTGAACGTTCAACAATCCAGCGGACATCATCATGGTCTGATCGCGATAGTATCCACTGCGCCAATCGCCATTTTTCCATTGTTTGGCCAAAGCAATTTGAGCGATTTCTTTTCCGTCTCCAAAAATTCCAAATTTTGCTTTTCCAGTAAGCACTTCGCGACGTCCTAACAAACTGGTTTCGCGACTTAAAGTTGCCAACTTAAAATCGGCAAGTAATTCTTTTCTAGCTTCTTCTGGAATTGTATTTGCAGCTGCCTCAACCGCCTCTTTTTGTTCTGCCATAACCGAAATTTTAAACTTAAAAGTACCGATAAAAGTACTTTTTTGAGAGTGCAAAAGTAAGTATAAAGAAGGCATTTAAAAAAGAACAGAATTGACGCTAAAAATGAGTCGGAACACATTTCTTAAGCCAATTCCGTTTTCAGATAACTTCTGGAATAATAAGCCTAGGTTATTATGGTGAAAGGTGTTGGAAAAAGCGGCTGCATTTCATGTTCTTCGGCAGGAGTTATAACAGCAGTAGTTGTTGTATCAGCTTGCTGTTTAGTAGTTTTAGGTGTGTTTTTTAGCGTCGGAGTTACCGGTTTGCTAGAGGGTTGAACTCTTCGTTCTTTTTTCGAGATCGAATGCCTTCTTTAGACATATCCATATGTTGGCACTCCAGACCTCTTTCGGTCATAGTCCAATATTTCCCCAGCATATATTTGTCCCGAGTAGAGGTAGTGTTTGTTATATCGTAAATTAACCAGCCACTGGTTTTGTCCAAATAAACTGTTTTCATGGCGTAATTTTTAATTATTCAAATATAGTTGAATTTACTATTCATAAAAAAGCATTTTCAGTTAGAGATTATATTTTCCTGAATTTCCGGCTAGATTTATCTGTTTTATGATCTACTTTTCTGATAGGTCCACAAATGTCAATTGAGCCGCAAAGGTTAGTGATCGAAATGCCAAATACTCTCATGTATTAGAGAGAAGTCGAACAGTGTTTGAAGGAGTTACTTCATTAAGTCATATATAAAAATCGTATGCTAAAAATTTCAACTAAAACAACCTACATATTACTACCATTTTCAAAAGTGTTTTGATTAATAAACTACTGTTTACTAGCTTGGTTAGCCGTCCGAATAGATGCTTATTTATACCTGAGAAAGCTGTATTGTAAATAGAATAAGCGTTTTACCCTTCGAAGTATGCCCAATAATAGAGCTAAGAATTTAATTAATAGTACTTTCGCGCCAAATTAGAATACCGTTATGACATTTGCAGAACTGGGCCTTTCGCCTGAAATTAACAAGGTTATTGCTGAACTTGGATACGAAAATCCAACTCCAATACAAGAACAATCGATTCCAAAATTATTAACTGAAAGCACAGATTTTATTGGGCTCGCTCAAACAGGTACTGGTAAAACAGCAGCTTTTGGATTACCATTACTGCACCTTATTGATGCAACTAATGCAAATACTCAGGCACTTATAGTAGCGCCAACACGTGAGCTGGCAAATCAAATCGCTGAGCAAATCGCAATTTTCGCGAAGTATATTGATGGATTGCGCACTGCAGTAGTTTATGGTGGAGGAGCGAACATATCTGGTCAGATTCGCGAACTAAAAAGAAAACCACAGATTATTATAGCTACACCGGGCCGTTTATTGGATTTAATAGGTCGGAAAGCAATTAACCTATCAACCGTGGACTATGTAGTTTTGGATGAAGCCGACGAAATGTTGAACATGGGCTTCAAAGAAGATATCGATAAGATTCTTGAATTTACCCCAGACACGAAATTGACTTGGTTGTTTTCGGCAACAATGCCAAAGGACATCAGAAGAATTGTAAAAGAATACATGACTGATCCTTTTGAAGTACAGGTTAGTACTGGAACAGAGGTTAATAAAAATATTGAGCATTTATACGCTCAAGTAAAGTCATCGGATAAGATGGATGCCTTAAAGCGTTTCTTGGATCAAGATCCAGATATGCGTGGTGTAATCTTTTGCCGAACAAAAATTGACACTCAAAAAGTAGCTGAGAAATTAGCGAAAGACGATTACAGAGTAGAGCCCATGCACGGTGACATGACGCAAACCATGCGTGAACGTGTTATGCGTAGATTTAAAGACCATGAGTTACAGGTTTTAGTTGCAACTGATGTTGCTGCACGTGGAATTGATGTAGATAATCTTACCCACGTAATTCATTATTCGCTTCCAGATTCTAGAGAATATTACACGCACCGTTCAGGTAGAACTGCTCGTGCTGGTAAAAAAGGTATTTCATTGGCTCTTGTAAATAGTCGTGAAGCAGGTACGCTTAAGCAGTATACAGATCGTCTGAAAATTACGTTCGAAAAGATAGCTGTGCCAAGCGTAAAAGATGTCCAAATGAACAGAATGCGTGGTTGGTTTCAGTCGATTGCAGATACTGAACCTTCAACTCACCTGTCTGAAGAGATGTTAGATGCAGCATATGAAGTATGGGAAGGGTTGGATATTGATATGCTTATCGAAAAATTGGTGAGCCATGAGCTGAATAAGTTGAATTATTCTCAAGATCATGCAGATTTGAACGATACAAGTCGACCTGGAAGAGGAAACGACAGGGATCGCGATAGAGGTAGAGGTCGCGATAGAGATCGAGGAAGAGGTGATAGAGATCGTGCTCCAAGAAGTAGTGATAGAAGAGATAGCGGTCGTGGAGACAGAGATCGTAGAGATAGGAGAGGAGACCGAAGCGATAGAGGTGCTCGTGAATCAAGAAAGCCAAAAACTACTAGTGGTGACGACGTAACTTTCTTCATTAACCTAGGTCGTAAAGACGGAATGAATGAATCGGAATTGCGTACTTATTTGAGTGAGAAAACAGGAATTAAAGGAGAGGAAGTTGGTGATATCCGATTAAGAAACCTTAATGCTTATTTCGATATTAATAAAAAGCACTCTGGTAAAATGAGTTCTTCGTTTACCGATCAAGAATACAACGGACGTGAATTAAGAGTTAATAGAGACTCTAGTGGAAACTAGTTATCCGAGTATCTGATTTGATTCAGCATTTGCAATCAAATTAAGACATACAAAAGCCCTGTATCGTATTTCGATACAGGGCTTTTTGGTTATATAACTTGAAGACTAGTTAATGGATTGGACGAATAACCTGCTCTTTGAGAATTGAAGGAATTAAATCTTTCACAGAGCGTTTTACAATAGTTTGTAACTCATCAATGAGTCGTTTCTTTACAAAATGCTGATGAGTCAACAAACCAATTGAACGCACTGGAACGGGTTCTGAAAATGGAACTAGACGTTTGTGCTCTTTTTTAGATAAATGATTTATCGCCAACTGCGGAACGATGGTCATGCCGCTACTAGCCTTAGTAAAATTCAATAAACTCCCCATTGAGCCAGATTCAAACTCAAAGTTCCGATTAGCTTTTGGATTTAAATTTGATTGTTCGCAGATTTGAAATACTTGAGTACGCAAACAATGACCCTCATGTAATAGCCAAAGATTCGAGTAATCCAACTCTTCTATTGCCACCGAACTGGGCAGTTTCTTCTCTCCACAATCGTATACCATAAAAGGCTCTGAAAAAAGCGGATATTCAATTAACTCATCATCTTCTATTGGTATGGCAAGAATTCCAACATCCAACAAACGGTTTTTTAGTTGTTCACGAATTTGGGCAGTAGGCATTTCTTTAACTACAATTTTTACGTTGGGGAATTTGCTAGCAAATTCAGTCAGAAACAATGGAAGTAAGTAGGGGGCAACAGTTGGAATTATTCCAAGCTTTAGTTCGCCAACCATTTCTCCTTTTATTTCTTGAATTATGTTTTTTAAAGCGCCTACTTCGTTTGAAATGATGCGCAAACGTTTGATTAATAATTCACCTTCCGCAGTAACAGATACAGGCTTTGTTTTTCGATTAAAGATTTTAATTCCAATCTCATTTTCGAACCTGCCGATCATGGTACTTAGTGTAGATTGAGTAATAAAACAGCGTTCTGCGGCATCTTCGAAATTCTTTGAATCAACTACCGCTAGCACATATTGAAATTGTTGAATATTCAAAGTGCAAATATCTAATATTTACACTGTCAATGAAGATATTGATAATATAGTTTTTATAAATAATAATATTAATTCACCTTTGTGTCAGATAATAAAAATGAAGGTTATGAAATCGAAATTATTACTTACGGCATGTCTGGCTCTTGCCATTTCTTGTGCAGATAAACCAGAACAAAAAATGGAAAAAAAAGGAAGTTGTCCTTTTGGGTTCGATAAAATGAAATCGTCCGGACAGGTATTAAAAGGGGAAGGAACTACTAACAAAGATTGGTGGCCAAATAAATTGGATTTATCCGTGCTCCGCATGCACAGCATGAAATCCAATCCAATGGGAGCAGATTTTGATTACAAAGAGGCTTTTAACTCTATAGATTATGCTGAATTGAAAAAAGACATTGCGGCCACGTTGACCGATTCTCAAGAATGGTGGCCAGCAGATTATGGTGATTACAGTGGATTGTTCATCCGAATGGCTTGGCATAGTGCTGGGACCTATCGTACCGGAGATGGTAGAGGTGGAAGTAGAGAAGGCCAACAACGATTTGCTCCACTAAACAGCTGGCCTGATAATGGAAATCTAGACAAAGCGAGGCGACTGCTTTGGCCCGTAAAACAGAAATATGGAAGCAAAATCTCATGGGCCGATTTAATGATTTTGGCCGGAAACGTGGCATTGGAAACGAGTGGATTTGAAACGATTGGCTTTGCCGCTGGAAGAGAAGATGTTTGGGAACCAGCAAACAATGTGTATTGGGGATCAGAAAGTAAATGGTTAGAAGATAAACGATATTCAGAAGAACGGGAATTAGAAACACCGCTTGCTGCTGTGCAAATGGGCTTAATTTACGTAAATCCTGAAGGGCCAAATGGAAACCCAGATCCGGTATTAGCTGCTATCGATATTCGCGAAACCTTTGGGAGAATGGGTATGAACGACGAAGAAACAGTTGCGCTCATTGCAGGTGGACATACCTTAGGTAAAACGCATGGTGCTGCCAGTGGCGATAATTTAGGTGCTGCACCAGAAGGTGCATCAATAGAGGAGCAAGGTTTTGGTTGGAAAAACGAATATGGAACAGGAGTAGGAAAGGATGCTATCACTTCAGGATTGGAAGTTATTTGGACACCAACGCCTACAAAATGGAGTCAAGCATTCTTAACAACACTTTTTGCATACGAATGGGAGTTAACTAAAAGTCCGGCAGGAGCGCATCAATGGGTGGCTAAAGATGTAGAAGCAGTATTTCCTGATGCATTTGACAAAGACAAAAAACACAAACCAACCATGTTAACTACGGATTTGTCGTTAAGGTTTGATTCTACATATGAGAAAATTTCTAGAAGATTCATGAAAAACCCCGATGCGTTCAATGATGCATTTGCAAAGGCATGGTTCAAACTAACACACAGAGACATGGGGCCAAAATCTACGTACGTAGGTCCCGAAATTCCAGAGGAAGATTTTGTATGGCAAGATCCAATTCCGGCGCTTGATCATGAATTAATTAACGAAAAGGACATCTCAGCATTAAAAAGTCAAATTCTGAATGCAGGTTTAACTACTGGAGAATTAGTTGGTACAGCTTGGGCATCTGCTTCAACTTATAGAGGATCAGATAGAAGAGGAGGTGCTAATGGAGCAAGAATTCGTTTAGAACCTCAAGTAAATTGGGAAAGCAATAATCCTGCTCAATTAAAAAAAGTACTGAAGGTATATGAAGAGATTCAGGCTAGTTTCAATGAAAAATCTGGTGCCAAGAAAGTTTCAATCGCAGACCTTATTGTACTTGGTGGAAATGCGGCAATTGAAGATGCCGCAACAAAAGGTGGTTTCGATATTAAAGTTCCCTTTAGTCCTGGTAGAATGGATGCAACTGAAGAGCAAACAGATGTTGAAAGTATAGCCTTGCTTGAACCAATGGTTGATGGTTTTAGAAATTATCAAACCAAGGAGTATACGCTGTCTACTGAAGAGCTTTTGGTAGATAAAGCACAGTTACTAACGCTCACCGTTCCAGAAATGACAGTTTTAGTAGGAGGGATGAGAGTACTCGGGGCTAATTATGATGGTTCAAATAAAGGGGTTTTCACTAAAAATATCGGAGTATTGAGTAATGATTATTTTGTAAATCTTATGACCATGAACGTGAGTTGGAAGGCAATTGCTGAAGATAAAATGAACTTTGAAGGGCGAGATCGAAAATCCAACTTGGTGGTTTGGAATGCAACTAGAGCGGACCTAATTTTTGGTTCGAACTCTGAGCTAAGAGCAATTGCAGAGGTATATGCAAGTGATGACGCAAAAGAAAAATTTGTAAACGATTTTGTTACTACTTGGTCAAAGGTTATGCAACTCGACAGGTTTGATTTACAGTAGCTTAAGGCAATATGATAATTAATAGAAATGACAGCAAAGGAAAATTTTGCTGTCATTTTTTTTGGCGTTTATTGATTAATCAGCTTAATAGCGGAATTATATTCTCTATTAAACTCCAGCACTTTCTTGAGCTTGTTGTTACGGATAAAATGGCCAATTATTCCTCTCGAATCTTTGTCGTCTTGCATGGGTTTTATGTTGTCCAGGATTTCTGTTAAGGAAAGGTTTTCTTCTTCTGATATTTCTCCAATTCCAAGATAGGCACCATTTTCAATAGCCACTACATTTTTTTTGTTTTTCTCGGGTCCAGGCTCAATTATGAGCAAGCTTCGATTAATAAAACGTAAATTTTCCAATGCGTTTTTTACCTTCAAATTGTAAGTATCGGCCTCTTCACTGCAAATCGCTGCACCTTCACATTGTTGTGTGCCAAAAAAGACACAACCCCTGTTGCATTTCTGCAAACCAATCATTCCCAAACACAAACCAAAATCCCTAGAAACCTTTTCTAAATAACTTTTAGTTTCGGCTAAACTTGAAAAGGTAGATATCGATTGATGATGTGCTTCTAGCTTTACAGGACGGAGCAAATGATACCCAAATAAATCGAATTCTTCTATAATCCCGAAAGGGAAAGAACTGCGCTTGAGTGCTACGTTATATTTTGGCTTTAGGTTTTTTATTTCTTGCGACTCCTTCAGTAAGGCTACAATTTCAGATCCCGTAATTTCATACGAAATATCCGCAACTTCGGCATGCATTTTTATTGCTTTTTGAGTCTTTGGTTGTCTTAAATGATTGAATAATCGAGTGCGGAGATTAGTGCTTTTTCCAACGTAAATCACGTCTTTATTTGAGTTGTACAAATAGTATATTCCTATCTTTTTTGGAATGCTCAAAACCTTCTCCACATCAAGCTCAGGATGCAAGTATTTAGACAGCTGAATTTCAGGTTTGAGTTTGAGTCCAAATTTGGGATCTTTAGCGTATAACAATTCAAACAATTTTACCGTAGCTTTTGCATCTCCAGCGGCACGATGTCGACCATCTAGAATGATATTTAAATCTCGGCATAATTTACCAAGAGAGTAGGAGCGGTGACCTGGCAAAAGAACTCGACTTTGTTTGACCGTACACATTTTTTTGCGTTGAAAATCGTAGCCCAATCGATCAAACTCTTCTTCAATAAAACCATAATCAAAATTGACATTATGCGCAACAAAAACACAGTCCTCAGTTATGCTGATAACATCTTTGGCTACTTCGTAAAATTTGGGTGCATTTTGCACCATTTGGTTCGTGATTCCTGTTAAACGACTAATGTCGAAGGGTATGCTGGTTTCAGGATTTATTAGGCTTACAAATTCATCTACGACCTTTTTACCATCGTGTTTGTAAATCGCAATTTCTGTGATTTTACCACGGTGTTTACTTACGCCAGTTGTTTCAATATCTATAATACACCACACTTTTCAAATGTACTTTCCTCTTCTTTACTGAATACTCAGTATTAAGTATTTTTTTAAGTGTATTTTATTGGGTCTATTGAAGTGTGTTTTAAAACCAAAAAATAATTAAATTTAGAAATTATTTTAAGTAAGAAAAATACCATTCAATAGTTTGAAAATAAAAGAGTTAACTATTTTATTTGTACTTTCATTTGTCGCTTTCTATATAGGAATTGCGCAAGAAAGTAAGTTAGAGGTACTTTCTTGTGCCAGCGAAGATAATAGAGTCGGTAATTATCAGCTTTCATACACGATTGGAGAAACAATCTCAATTACCCAAGGAAACCGATATTATTTCGTTACACAAGGGTTTCATCAAGTTGATTGGAATGCTGTTTCTGTCTGGGAATATACTCCTGAAACATTTAGGCTTGAGGTATTTCCAAATCCTTACTCAAGAAGTCTAAATATATTGATTACTGACTTTTCTGCTATTGAATTATTTCAGTATCGGATTTTAGATTTAACCTTCAAAGAAGTTGCTGAGGGGATCTTGGAGCAAGTCGAAAACAAGTTAGAATTGCCCTATTTACCTCCTGGAAGTTACCTCCTGAATATAACCAAGAACCAAGAATTAATAAAAACATTTAGAATCATCAAAATCTAATAAATATGAATTTCAATTTTAACCAATTTTTAAAATCTGCTCTTGTTGTAGTTTTTATTTGGCTAA
>Ga0115557_1000076_pt1 | contig 65088 bp, 50 predicted proteins | sample COGITO_mtgs_1104_FD_87280 | JGI IMG/M metagenome (GOLD analysis project Ga0115557, IMG submission 87280) | Pelagic marine microbial communities from North Sea - COGITO_mtgs_110421 | ecosystem: Environmental > Aquatic > Marine > Epipelagic | place: Germany:Helgoland, sampling site Kabeltonne...
CCAATTACTGGAGGTGAAATTAAATAGCAAAATGCTTTTTTATTTGATCTTCCCACCCTTCCTCTCATCTGGTGTAAATCGCTGAGACCAAATCTATGCGCTTGATTAATAATCATAGTATTTGCTGTGGGAACATCAAGTCCACTCTCCACAATAGTGGTGCTTACAAGAATATCATATTTCCCTTCCATAAAGTTTACTAAAACATCTTCTAGATCTTTCCCCTTCATTTTACCATGACCAATTGCTATTTTAACATCCGGCAACAGCCTTTGCAAAGCCCCAGCAATTTCTTTTATATTTTCAACTCGATTATGAATAAAGAAAGCTTGTCCCCCGCGACTAACTTCATAATTAAGGATATCGCGTATTTTCTCTTCCTTAAATCCAATAATTTGAGTATCTATAGGCTGTCTATTTTCAGGAGGGGTATTCATTACACTCAAGTCTCGAGCAGCCATCAATGAGAATTGCATGGTTCTAGGGATCGGCGTAGCGGTCAGAGTTAAGGTATCTACATTAACTTTTAACGTTTTTAGTTTATCCTTTACATTAACCCCGAATTTCTGCTCTTCATCAATTATGAGTAGGCCTAAATCTTTAAAATTCACATCTTTACTTACAAGCTTGTGGGTTCCAATAAGTATATCAACTTTACCTTCGCTTAAATCATTAAGTATGACTTTTAAATCTCTGGTGCTCCTAGATCTATTAATGTATTCAACTCTTACAGGGAAACCATTGAGGCGATTGCTGAATGTTTTGAAGTGTTGAAAAGCTAAAATTGTTGTAGGCACAAGAATTGCAACTTGTTTATTATCATTGACAGCCTTAAATGCTGCCCGAATAGCGATTTCAGTTTTACCAAATCCTACATCTCCACATATAAGTCGGTCCATTGGAATACTGGATTCCATATCAGATTTTACATCTGCGGATGCCTTTTCTTGATCTGGAGTATCATCATATTGAAAATACGCTTCTAGTTCATTTTGCAAATAATTATCAGGTGAAAATGAAAATCCTTTTGCTTCTTTTCTTTTGGCGTAAAGTTTAATTAAGCTGTAGGCGAGCTGCTTAACCCGGGATTTTGTTTTTTTCTTTAGGTTTTGCCAGGCGGGAGACCCAAGTTTATTTAACAATGGAGCATTTCCTTCTTTAGAATTAAATTTTGATATTTTATGAAGGCTGTGTATACTCACATACAATAAGTCTGAATCCTTGTAAATTACTTTGATTGCTTCTTGCTCTTTTCCCTGGACATCAATCTTTTGGAGTCCTCCAAACTTCCCTATTCCGTGATCAATATGGGTTACATAATCACCAATTTGAAGTGAGTTTAATTCTTTTAGAGTTATCGCTTGTGCTTTTCCAAGTCCGTCCCTAAGCCTAAATCTTTGATGTTTCTCGAATATTTCATGATCTGTAAAGGCAATTTTCCCACCATAAGGATCTTCAAATCCGCTGTGCAATGCATCATCTAACCAATTAATTTTTAAGGGCTTATCACTATGGTCAGATATAATTGATTCCAAACGTTTTCTTTGCTGGGCTTGTCCACACATTAGCCATATTTCTGAACCTTTATGCTCTTGTTCCTTTAGAGTCTCAAATAATAAATTAAAATTTTTCCCAAAAGAAGTTCTTGGTAATGTTCCCCAGGATTTTTCTTTTGAATCAAAGCTGCCGTATTCAGTTATTAATATGTTTGTTTCAAATTCAGTTTTTATTTCTTTTCTCGATAAATACAAACTAGAGGGTTCAATTCTTTCAATAGTTGAATTTAAATTCTGATAAATTTTTTTTGAGTGCTCAAAACACGCTTCAATTTTATCTTCAGTAATTGATGGGTCTTGAATCCATAATGAAGCTAAGTTTTTTGAATAAGAGATTAGTGACTGTCTTATTCCCTTTTGGTACTTGTCTTCAATGTTTGATACTAAAGTAATGCCGACAAGATTATCTATACTTAGCTGATCATCAATAGAAAAAGAACGTAGACTTTCAATTTCATTACCAATGAATTCAATTCGAGAAGGGTTTTGTTGAGAAAATGAAAAAACATCAACTATTCCTCCTCTGACAGAAAATTGTCCCGGTAATTCCACAAAGTCAACTCTTTCAAATCCTAGTTCAAATAAACTCTCATTTAAAAAATCTAGATCGATATGATCTTTAACATTGATGTTTAAAGTTTTAGATTTTAATAATTGTCTTGTAATAACTTTTTCTGCAAGAGCTTCGGGATATGTAATTACCAAACATGGTTTTTCAGAAATTAATAGCCTTTCTAATGCCTCTGTGCGCAGGCTAATATTTATATTATTGACCTGCTCTTGGTCCGAATATGGTCTCTTATATGAGTCTGGAAAAAAATAAACATCTTCGGTAGTTAATAATTTCTGCAGGTCATTATAAAAGTATGCAGCTTCTTCCTTATTCGAACGAACAATAATTATAGACTTTTTAGATTTCTGGTAGGTGCAAGCTGCGATTACAGAAGTCAATGATCCTTTTAATCCGATTAGCTGTATAGATTTACCTGGCTCACTTTCAGTCCATTTAGTATAGAATTCCCTAAATCGGGAGTCTTTTAAATAGGATGGAATTAGATCTTTTACTCGCATTAAATCATCTTTCCACTAGGAATGATTCGGCCTCAAGGACCATTTCGGTGGAGCCTGCAAAGTAAGGTACTCGTTGGTGAAGTTCAGAAGGTTTTATATCTAAAATTCGAATTTCTCCATTTGTAGCTCTTCCTCCTGCTTGTTCTATTATTAAAGCCAAAGGATTACACTCGTATAGTAGCCTTAGCTTTCCATTAGGGCTCATAGTTCCTGTAGGATAAATATAGATTCCTCCTTTTAGTATGTTACGATGTAAATCGCAGACTAGAGATCCTATATATCGGCTCGTATATGGTCGGTTCGATTTTAAATCCAATGTTTGGCAAAACTTTATATATTTCTTAACACCTTCAGGAAAATGAACATAATTACCTTCATTTATCGAATAAATATTTCCTTTTGAAGGAATCTTCATGTTTGGATGAGAGAGGCAATAGGTTCCTATACTCGGGTCTAAAGTAAAGCCATTTACACCGTGCCCAGTCGTAAAAACAATCATTGTACTTGACCCATAAACTACATATCCAGCAGCTACTTGAGCATTTCCAGGTTGTAGGAAGTCTTCTAATTTTACTGGACTGCCTGGTTCGCTAATCCTCCGGTAAATACTAAAAATAGTACCTACAGATACATTTACATCAATATTACTACTCCCATCTAAGGGATCAATTAAAACGACATATTTACTGGAAGAATGAATGTTATCATTAAAACTAATGAAGTCATCTAATTCTTCACTCGCTACCCCACATACTTCGCCCATAGATCTTAATGTCCTTATAAATGTATCATTTGCGAAAACATCTAATTTCATTTGGTTTTCACCCTGTATGTTCTCAGATCCAGAAAGCCCAAGAATATCCGCAAGGCCTGCTTTATTTATTTCTCTATTTACAACTTTTGAAGCAAGACGTATTGATGATAAAAGCTGAGATAGCTCGCCGGTTGCATATGGAAATTTTTCTTGATTCTCTATTAAAAATTCTCCAAGAGTTGTGGGGCGATGATGTTTCATAAATATTATAATCAAGGGTTGGGTTAAAGATAGAGTATGGGTTATTACTTTAGCGGAATGAAGGATCAAATGGAAGATATTTCAATTCGTTGGGCAAAAAAATCAGATATTCCAGTAGTTTTTTCGCTAATACAAGAGCTAGCAGTCTTTGAGAAAGCACCGGATCAAGTGGAGATCACCGTAGATCAATTGTCAATGGATTGGGAGTTAAAAAAATTTGTTTGTTTTTTGGCGGTATCAAATTCTTCAGATGAAATATTTGGTATGGCACTATGCCATGAAAGATATTCCACGTGGAAAGGATTGACTGCGCATCTTGAAGATTTAGTTGTAAGGTCACATTTTAGAGGTAGAGGAATTGGTAGGAGATTAATGGAAGCAACGATTCAATGGGCAAAATCAATAAATGCTCATAGGCTACATTGGGAAGTATTAGACTGGAATACTCCTGCAATTAATTTTTATGAATCCATTGGTTCAGAAATATTAAAAGATTGGTATCCATGCAGGCTGACTGGCAAAGAATTATACAATTATTCATTTAAATATCCTCAATTCATTCATTCATAAAGATGACGAACTGGTCTGTTTTTAAATTTGGTGGTAATTCTTTAAAAGATATAGATTCTTTAAAAAAAGCAATTGAATTAGTCTCTGATTTTGGCAAGGATCCTTTATTAATTGTTGTTTCAGCAATGGCCAAAACAACAAATTCCCTAGAAGCCTATTTAGAAGCAAAAATCAACGGAGATGAAATTCTAGCGAAGAGTATCCTAGATGAAGTAATAAATTTTCATTTTCAATTATCTGAATCAATGGGCTTATTGGATCAGACTCTAAAATTAGGGTTGGAAGGTGAATGGAATCGGATTCAAGGAGTCCCTTCAGATTTCGCATACGATAAGCGCTATGATGCTATTGTCTCTGCTGGAGAAATAGTGTCTTCGATTATATTGCATGCTGCAATTCAAACAAAGCATCCCCAGTCTTCCTGGCTTGATTCTCGACGAGTTATTTCTACTAATAATAATCACAGGCGAGCGGAGATAGATCTTCTAACAACAGAGCACAATATTCAGAATGATTTGAAAAATGAGCGTGGTATTTGGATCACTCAAGGATTTATTGGTTATTCCATAGAAAATCAAGATTATACAACCTTAGGTCGTGAAGGTTCAGATTATTCTGCGGCAATATTCGCATACGCTCTGAATGCAGAGGAATTGACCATTTGGAAGGATGTCCCTGGTTTGATGAGTGGTGATCCAAAGGTTTTTGAAAATGTCAGACTTTTAGAGGAAGTTCCCTATGAAGAGGCAATAGAATTGGCATTTTTCGGAGCTTCTGTGATTCATCCAAAGACCGTCCAGCCTTTGAAAAGTCGTAATATAATTTTACATGTCAGGTCTTTTTTGAACAATGAATCCAAGGCTACAAAAATTGGAAATTTTAAAAAACTTAAGCCAGTTGTTCCTTGCTTAATTAAGAAATCAAATCAGGTCATGCTATCGATACGGACTAAAGATTTGAGTTTTTTGTCAGAAGGTCAACTGAGCGAAATTTATAATATTTTTTCTGATATTGGGCTTATTGTGAACCTGGCTCAGCATGGTGCGGCAAGTGCGACTTTCAGTGTTTCAAATGATCATATTATATTACCTCTGGTTTTATTAAAACTGCAGGAGTATAAAGTTGAAATTGAAAATAATTTGGTTCTTTACACTGTCAGATACTCGGACGAAGTATCAAGAAATTGGCTATATATGAAAGGAAAGCCTAAAATGGAGCAAAGAAGCTTGAATATAGACCGAGTACTTTTGAGTGAATAATTTTAAATTTTTTAAAATCATTGACTACCAAGTGTAGATGGAATAATTAATTCCAAATCGCAGTCCAAGTAAAATATCTGGGCTTGAATCATCGTCTATGTGAAAGCCCTCAAGGCGATCCCCAGGAACTTGATAATTGTAGATTTCGGCATTCGTTGTCCAGTGCTCATTGTGTCGAATCTTCAGTCCGATTCCACCACCGTATGTCCCCGATATATTTGTCCCTGGGTCGAAAATACATGTTGTAGGATAAATTATATCTGTCATGTATTTACTTTGACTAAATAATACGCCTCCCATTCCAAAAATATATGGAGTTGCAGCATTTCTTTTCCAATATTTTCCAAAAGGTAAAATATTATATGTTACGCGAATTCCCGAATTGAAAAATGAACTACGCACCAAAACTCCTGTGTAATCATTTTTATTATGGTTAGCATTATCTGCGTATAATTTACCGTAATCAAGTTCTAGTCCAATTCCCCATTTTGGACCAGTATAAAAACTAAATTCCCCACCAAAGCTATTTCTGGCTTCTTGTAATATTGCATTAGCATCACTCGAGGCCAATTCCCCTATGTGACTCGCAGAACCTAGGTGAAGGTTTAGATTAATGGATTGTAATGACCGCTGTCCAAAGGAAGCAATACTAGTTATTGCAAAAAGAAAAATTAGGATATGTTGCATTTTGCTAAAGTATTTAATTATTGAGCGAATTTGTTAAAGAATATTTTTCTTGTCAAGGTAGAAATCTGAAATCGTCAATTTTTTCTATGTATTAGTCTTTCAATTTTCTTAAAAAGAATTTCACCCATTTTTGGGAATGATTGTTTACTCCAGCCTGCAATATGGGGTGTTATTAAGACTCTTGGATGTTTTATGAGGTCTTTATAATCATTCAAGAGAACCTCTGGTAAGTTCAAAGATTTCGGTTCAATATCTAGCACATCTAATCCCAAACCTAGTAATTTATCCTTCTTTATGAAATGGAAAACATCTTTTGTATTTAATATTTTTCCTCGACTGGTATTCAACAAGATTTTTAGTTTTTTGCATTTTTCTATAAAAGAACTGTCAATAAAATTTAAATTCTCGCTGGTAAAAGGCAAGTGAATACTTATAATATCAGAATTAGCTTGCAATGTTTTCAAGTCAACTTCATCTACATATTCTGGGGCAAAACCCTGAATATATTTATCATGAGCAAGTATTTTCACATCCATACATCTCAATTTGGAGGCAAAAGCTGAACCCATTGGACCAAATCCTATTATTCCTACTGTACTACCTTTAATTTCCCAACCAATATTCTCTTTTCTCTGCCATGATCCTGATTGAATTTCTTGGTTTGAAGAGGAAATTCGATGAGCCAAGTTTAAAAGTAATCCCAGGGTATGCTCAGCTAGGGAATTCGCATTTCCTTGAGAAGCGCTAAAGCAAGCTATTCCTTGTTTTTTTGCATATTTGATATTGATATTTTCAAGACCTGAGCCTAGGCGACCAATCCATTTTAAATTCACAGCCTTTTTTAGAATTTCATCATCAAGAGTCACTCTGCTTCTTATTATGATTCCTTGCGCCCTCGCAATATTTAGGTCAAGGTTAGATATATCATCACTGTATTTCTTATCTATTCGGAAGCCAATGCTTGATAGGTTTTCTTCTAGTTTTGAATCAGTTGCATCAAGCGCAAGAACCCAGCCTTTGGACATAATTAAAGTAATGCGTTTGCAATAGCAAAATAAATACTTAGCCCAAGCACGTCATTAGTCGTAGTAATAAAGGGTCCAGTTGCAAGTGCCGGATCTATATTATAACGATTCAAAACCCATGGAATTGCTGTACCAAAAAGGCTGGCAAATAGGACTACTGCAAGCAAAGAGGAACCTACAGCTATTGCAAAAAGAAAGCCTTGCCCCATTGCCCAGCTATAAATGACAATTACCATTGCGCAGATGAGGCCATTAAATAGACCTACACCTAATTCTCTAGCTAAACGTTTCCATATATTTTTTTGAAGAGTTGAGTTGGCAATTGCTTGAACGACAATTGCAGACGATTGAACACCTACATTACCGCCCATAGCTGCAATTAGTGGGATAAAAAATACAATTTGTGGGATCAAAGTAATTTCAGACTTATTTCCAGAAATCACAGTTGATGTTAATACTCCTCCAAGTAGGCCTATCAATAGCCAAGGCAAACGAGCTTTTGTTGTCTGAAAAAGTCCATCTTCATTGCTTACTTCGTCGCTAAGACCAGACATTAATTGATAATTACTGTCTGCTTCTTCTTGAATGATATCCACAACATCATCCAAAGTTATTCTTCCAAGTAATCTTCCAATCTCATCAATTACGGGTACTACAAAAAGATCATATTTTTTCATTATTCTCGTAACCTCTGCATCTTCAGTTGTTGAAGTTACTGAGCGGATACTCTTTTCGAAAATCTCTGAAATTTCAGTTTTTGTAGATGTTGTGAGAAGCTTTTTTAGAGATAGAGAGCCTAGCAGTATATCATTATTATCAACCACATAAACCGCATGGACTACATCAATTTCTTCAGCTTGGCGACGCATTTCTCTTACGCATCTTAAAACTGTCCAATTTTTGTTCACCTTGACAAGTTCTGTGGCCATTAATGCTCCTGCAGTTCCCTCAGCATGAGTCAAGAGATCAGCTAAGTCTTTTGCAAAATCAAGATCATCAATATTACTTAAAACATCATGTTTTTTCTCCTCTGATAATTCTGAAATAATATCTACAGCATCATCGGTATTCATATTATCAGAGACAAGTAGGGCAATTTCTGAGCCTGTCAATGTTTCTAGTATTTCCTCACGTATATCTTCATCCGTATAAATTAATATTCCAGAGAGTTTTTCTTTTGGTAAAGCATCTAAAAGCTGAAGAACCTCGTCAATGCTGAAATATGTCAAAATTTCCGCAATATCAGCAGCATGAAGTTCTACTAATAAACCTTTCAGACCAGAATTTTTAGATTCTAGAACTTGCCTTAAGGACTTAATGTAGTCTTCTGTAACTTTAAATGACATTATTGAAACTCTGTGCTAAGGAAATAAATTGGTCAACACTTAATTGTTCAGCTCTTTGCCCAGAAACCGTATCTAAAACCTTGTTATCTACAAAATTAAGGGATTTTAATGCGTTCTTGAGAGTTTTTCTTCTTTGGTTAAATGCTGTTTTTACAATTAGCTTAAGAGTATCAAATTCAATATTCGGAACTGTGGGTTTTTTTTTAAGTCTAATAACACCACTTTGGACTCGTGGAGGCGGGTTAAAACACTCTGGATTAACGGAAAATAGATATTCAACGTCATAATATGCTTGAGTAAGGACACTGGTTATCCCATAATTTTTATTCCCGGGTCCACTAGCTATTCTTACTCCAACTTCTTTTTGAAACATTCCAACCATCTCAGGAATTTGATTTCTTCTTGAAAGCATCCAAAACAATATTTGAGTGGAAATATTGTAGGGATAATTTCCAATCAAAGCAAACTTATTTTCTTTAAATATTTGAGGTTCCTTCCATTTTAAAAGGTCTTCGTTGTATAATTTGTTTGAGATCTCCGGGAATTTGGATTGGAGAACAGGAATACTCTCCTTATCTAATTCTATAGCATGAAATTCTACTGATTTCTTGACAAGAAATTGGGTAAGTACTCCAGTTCCGGGACCGACTTCTAATATCCTGTCATAATCAGAAAAGCTCAGTGAATTAGAAATTTTTTCTGCAATTTCGATATCTACAAGAAAATGTTGACCCAGTTTCTTTTTTGCCCGAATTTCAGTTTTCAAGACCTGCTCTTTTTAAAAGTGCGTTGACTTTTGGCTCTCTGCCCATGAATGTTTTAAATAAATCAGATGCTTCAATGGCTCCTCCTGAAGTAAGAATTTTCTTGAAATCTTTTGCGACAATGTTTTTATTATCCTCATTGATGAATCGACTAAAAGCGTCTGCATCAAGAACTTCAGACCATTTATAGGAGTAGTACCCAGCGGAATATCCCCCTGCGAAAATATGAGAGAATGCAGGGGATATACTTGCTTCAGGTTCGTAATTCAATAGCTCCAATTCAGTTAGAATATTTTTTTCAAGCTCAATATGATTTTCGATTTTCTCTTTCGGGTCATGCCAGGCTAAATCAAGAAGACCCAATCCTATCTGTCTAATTGTTGCCATTCCTTCTAGAAATTTTTGACTCTTTTTGATATTTGAAATTATAGATTTAGGCATGCTTTCACCTGTTTTATGATGTTTTGCCCATTTTGACAATTCTTCGGGCTGGAAGCACCAGTTCTCCATAAATTGAGATGGTAGTTCCACAAAGTCCCAGGCGACAGAGGTTCCTGTTAGGCTTGCATATTTACCTTCCCCTAGCATCCCATGTAAACCGTGTCCAAATTCATGAAAAAGAGTTAGCACTTCGTTGAAAGTCAAGAGAGGAGGTTGCCCATTTGCTGCAGTACTGAAATTACAAACTAAACTAACGACTGGATAAACTCGTCTACCATTACGATCAAATGATTTACGATAGCTAGTCATCCATGCCCCATTTCGCTTTCCTTTTCTAGGATGCCAATCAGTAAGTAAGTGCGAGACCCAATTCCCATTGGAATCAGTAACATCATAAACTTCAACTTCTGAGTTGTATCCCTCCTGTTTTGAATTATTAAATTCTAAACCATAGAGCCTTTTTGCTATTGAGAATGCCCAATTTAAAACTTCATTTAATGGGAAATAAGGCTTGGTGATTTCATCATTATAATTAAGTTTTTCTTTTTTAAATTTTTCTGATATGAAGGCGATATCCCATTTTTTAATTTCTTTAAAACCCAAAATGTTTTCAGCAAATTCCTTTAGTTCAAGGATTTCTCTCCTTGCTGCGGGAAGGGCATTAATTTTTAAAGATTGAAGGAAGTCATATACAGTTTTGGGGTCTTTTGCCATGCGCTCTTCAAGAATAAAATGGGCATGGCTAGGGAAGCCAAGAAGTTTTGCTCTCTTTTGACGTAGCTCTGATATTTCTAATATTAGTTTTCCGTTGTCATTTGAGTCCCCTCGTGAAGCACGCTGATTATAAGCTCTCCAAAGTTCCTTTCGGAGTGTTCTGTCCTTAGAATAGGTCATAAACCCTATATATATGGGAGCATCTAAAGTTAAACAATAAGCATTTAAATTCCTCTGTTGACCAGCCGTTTTGAGCATATTTTTAATTCCTTCTGGTAGGTCGCTAATATCTTTTTCTTTTAATTTTCGAAACCAATTTTCAGTGTCCTTTAAAACATTTTCTGAAAATTCAAGGCTTGCTGAGGAAAGTCTCTCGTCAATAGATCTGAGTGATGATTGATTTTTTTTATTCAGTAAAGCCCCATTTCTAGAAAAATTCTTAAAATACTTTGACAGGAGCATTAAATCTTCACTATCTAATTCCTGCGGATTATCATTGATACTTGCGATTCGGTCAAATAATTTTTCATTGGTTAAAATATCATTACTCAGAGCTGATAATACTGGAGATATGGATCTAGTTGCCTCCTGAATTTTCTCATTGGTACATGCAGAATTAAAGTTGAAAAGTAATTCCGTCAATTTTTGAAGGTGCTCATCAGATTCTTCAAGGGGAACAATGGTATTCTCAAAACTTGGAATTTCTTGATCAGTTGTTATTGAATTGATTCTTTTTTTGACCACTTCAATTTCATCTAAAATGCTGAGTTCAATGTTATCCGTACTTGGGATATTTAAATCAAAGCCATGAACATATGATTGCAAATATTGAAATGATGCATTTAACTTTCCGTTTTTAGTTTGTGTTGCATTTGCTAGAATATCATCGGAATCATTATCAAATAAAGAAGGGAGAATATGATCAATAAACATATCTCCAAACCCATGAGTTGCATCTAATGGGATAGCACTGGGAAGATTATCCACTGCGAGCACTCCAATACTTTTATCACGACCAAATTCCACTTCTTCACCGTTTAAAACGGAATAAAATGGATCATTAAGAGTACTAGATCTTAACGTTGTCGCAATTGGACCAGCGATATCGCAACTAATGTCACCGACAAATGATATTCGAAAGTCAGAATGAGAAATATCTTCTAAATTGAAAAAACTTGGACTGCCTTCTTTCCAAAAATGGCAGGGGACAAAAAGATCTGAACTATTAGCGAATGGTAAAAATCCATTTTTATAAAGTTCAGGGTTTTTATAAAATTCAACTTGATCGTAAGATTCATCCGAATATCGTTTTACATAGTCTGATGTTTTAAGAATAGTAAACCTGGGTTCCTTTGAGTTAGTATCTAAATATTCTAAAGAAGTACACTTTTTGATTGCGGCAGCTTGAAATAATTCTTCAGCCCCTTTAGATACATTACCCGTTCCAGTAATAACTGACTGGAAGTAATCAGGTAATTTAACCTTATTTAATTCATCCTTAATTCTATCTAATGTCAATAGTTTTTTTGCAGATTCTAAAGAGTAGCGGCCTGTCATTAAACCAAATCCTCGAAGACTTTCGTAAGCGCCTACAAGACCGGCATAATATCCAAATCCAATAAGTCTTTTTTTATTCTTCTTTAGCAATTCCCAATCGATCAAACGGATGTTTTTATCTAAACAAGCCTTCAATAAATTTCTATTATACGGTTGTTCTTTGTAAGTATGTGAGAAGAAAAAATAAGTTTTTCCTGAAATCAAATCTTTAACGGGAACTTCTTTTACACCTAATAAAATATTGCATTGATTTAAATCAGAACTTATTATGCAACCTGATTTCTGATAATCTAAATCTGGAAAAATTCTTACATCACTTGGTTGGACTATTATCTTGACGTCTTTGTTTGCTGAGAGTAAATTTTTACACTGTTGGGGTGTTAAAACGGCCCTCCTGTCGGGAGGTGTTTTTCCTTCTTTTATAAGTCCAATAATCATTTGGTAAAAATACGACCAACATATTCATCAACTGCGCAATTAAAAACGGGGCTGCCGACTTAATTGTTTCTTGAATAGTCCGTTTGGTCCTTGAGTTTCTCCATACTCCATTCCCAATAGGATATCGGAATAGCATCATTATGAATATTATTTGCTTCAATCGTAGCATTTCTTATTTGACTCGCCCAAAAATTAATGAGACTGTTTACTTGATTTTGAGAAAAGATTCCATTTTCAACTTGACTTTCAATTTGGCCATATAGGGGCCCTCCATAGGACACCCAACCTGCAACTAATTTATCACATGCCGCAGATTTTTGGTCTAATAATCCATATTTAAATGGGTAGCAATTATTCGATGTAATTCCCCAATCATCTTTTAGATTGGTAACGGTATGTTCATTGGTGATTGAGTTCATAAATGCTAGATCTAAATCCCAAGGAATTAGATGTAATTTCTTATTTGTCGGTTCTTCATACCAATAAAAATTGTGAGGTGCACAGTCTGCTCCAAAACAATACCAATGAAAGGCTCCATCATCATGTCTGATCATTCTATCAATTACAGCATAAGAAATTATTTCATCCCTATCCATATGATCACTGATGATAGGAATTATTTGATTGCTAGATGCATTGGCGATTTTTTCGCCAAATTCTTTTATTGTTTGTACAGAAGGATTTTCATCTTCGTTAGTTTTTAATGCATCGATATATTCTGATGAGCTTTTTGCTGTTCCATTGCTATTTAAGGGCCATATTTCTTTGTAAATATTCCCACCTTTATCATCAAAATTATATTTAGCAAATTGTCCATCTATTTGCTCAGTTAATGCAAATAAGCCCACATAAACATCATTAATTACAAGACGCGCGTGGACGGATCGGGGGGCAGGAATGCCTGCAGCTCGATACAGCCAGTAACCCAATCGTTCATGCATTTGAGAGGGATCATGATTCATTGAATGAAATTGCAGTTTTTTGAGTTTAAAAAATTTACGAGAAGATTCTTTATAATTTATTTTGATCTTCATCGATAGCTTTGTACAGGTTTTAAAGCCAGGACCGTTTCCGGAAGTGCATCCCCACCATGCGCCATTGGAGCCCTTATATCTTATACCTACAGAATTCAATGTATCTCCTTGAAAGATTAATTTGCCCTCCGTGTAGATTTCAGCGCTGGGTTCAGAATCAAGGAATGCAAGCGATGAGTCAGGTAAATCTAGCTCAAAAGTATGAACGCTATTTTGATCAAAAATATAATCAGAACTTTTTACCAAATAATTTGGAGGAGCGTTGGTGTCTATTGGACTAACCGGATCACCTGAATTATCAGGGATAATATCAGGTTGGCAAGAACAAAGAATGATAATAGTAAAAAATGTAAAATACCGCATTTATGTTTAGCACAATTATTTTAACAAAGTTAACTTGCATGATGTTATTGTCAATTACAAATCTTAAAGCGATACTATGAAAAAAATAATGCTTCTGGGATCAGGAGAGTTAGGTAAGGAAGTTATTATTTCATTGCAACGCTATGGTATGTTTACAATTGCTTGTGATAATTATATAAATGCCCCGGCAATGCAGGTCTCTGATGCTTTTGAAGTATTTGATATGTTGGATGCAAAATCACTTGACGCCGCAATTGTTAAGCATAAGCCAGATATTATTGTTCCTGAAGTAGAAAGCATAAGAACGGATCGTTTGTACGATTATGAGGCGGAAGGCTTTCATATAGTCCCGAGTGCAAGGGCAGCGAACTTCACTATGAACCGTAAACTCATTCGCGATTTAGCGGCAAAAGAATTGGGTATTAAAACGGCGCCATATGAATATGCATCCTCACGAATTGCATTTGAATCAGCCATAGAAAAAATAGGGCTTCCCTGCATTGTAAAGCCATTAATGAGCTCTTCTGGAAAGGGACAGTCTATTTTGAAATCTATGGATCAGGTTAGTCAAGCTTGGGATTATGCGATGAATGGGAGCAGGGGAGACCTTAAGGAGGTAATTATTGAGGGTTTTATAAATTTTCATACGGAGATAACATTACTCACAGTCACTCAAAATAGCGGAACGACCTTGTTTTGCTCCCCTATTGGCCATAGACAAGAAAGAGGTGATTATCAAGAAAGCTGGCAACCATCAATAATTTCTGAAAATGACCTTATCGATGCTCAAGAAATGGCAAAAAAAATAACAGAATCTCTGGGGGGAGCTGGTATTTGGGGTATTGAATTCTTTCTAACTGAAGATGGAGTTATATTTTCAGAGCTATCTCCTAGGCCTCATGATACGGGAATGGTAACACTTGCAGGTACGCAAAATCTTAATCAATTTGAACTCCATGCAAGAGCATTTTTAGGATACCCTATTCCAAATATTACTAATTTAAGAGCAGGTGTGTCTTCAGTAATTCTTGCATCTGACGAAGGAAATAGCGAACCTAAATATGTCGGTCTAGATGAGGCGTTAAATCAGGCAAATACGGAATTAAGAATATTTGGTAAACCATCTACTCGAGAATATAGAAGGATGGGGGTAGTTTTAGTGAATGATGTTCTTGATAGTGAAATGGAGCTATTGAGAAAAAAAGCGAATGACATTTCTGAATCGATAGATATTATTAGTATTGGATAAAAAATGCTAAATAATATTATTTTTTCAAGTATCATTATTCTTGCCTTTGGCACTTCAATATTTGCTCAATCCACAAATAATGCGAAAAACAATGTTATCCAACTTGAACAAGCATTGGTCACCGCTGAGTCCGTGGACATTGCAAAAGAAGTTATTGGTAAATTAATTTCTAAACGATCAGCACAGCAAATACTCTCAAAAACTATACAATGTTCAACATATGTCAAAAGTTCATATCAAGAAGGAGATGATTTATCCCTTCTTGAATTTTTAAGTTATTCAAGCTATAAGAGACCAGGCGAATACCGAGATTTTATTGTTGCTATTGATGACCATTCTTCAGACGATAAAGATTTTAGTATTAATGTTGGGTTTGCAATTGAAATCGGAGGTGATGATGTTATTCCCTCTCAAGGTGAGTTCAATATTGGTCAGCATTTTTATCAAGGATATGGTGATGGGAACATCGATTTATTTTCAAATACTATAAGCTTGCCCAAAATAATAGCCAATAAGATTCCTAGCCCATTGGGTTTTGATGCTTTTTTGAACTATAAATTCAAAGTGAGATCTATCGCGGGTCACCCTGGTAATTTCACTTATCATATTGAATTTGAATCAAAAAAACGAAATTTTATTAAAGGCATATTAAAGATTCAACAAGATGGCTGGATTTTGGAGCAGAGTATTCTGGAGCCCCATAAAACCTCTTTATTTGATTTAGACGGATTAAAGATTACCCAAAAGTATATTCAGTCAATATCTGGTGCATCATTAGTTAATGAAAGATATTTTGATTGGTATTTGAAATCGGATACGGGATCCATAAAAGTGATTCACAGTGATTTTATTTTGAATGAAAATTTATCTAGAAAAAAATTAGGGTTAGCAATAAGGTCTTATGCTGAAAATGCTTTTGATATTGATGATAGTGATTGGAGTGATTTGAGGAAAATACCTCTGGCTATTGCTGAAAAAGCATTTGTATCCATACAAGACAGTCTTATTTTATATTTTGATAGTGATCAATACGTCGACAGTGTAGATGCCTTTGTAAACAAACTACATTGGTATGAGCCGCTTTTCTCCGGAATTTCTTTTCGCTCCCGAAAAAAGGGTTATCGGTTTTACCTCGATCCTCTAATCAACCAATTTAACCCAGCAGGGATTGGAGGATGGCGTCAACGGGTAGGATCCGAATTTAGGCGCATTTTTAAAAATGATCAACGTTTGACATTCTCGGGTTATGCAAATTATGGATATGCTAATCGGGACTTAAGGGGTGAGCTATCTGTTAATTATCTATATAACCCAAAGTCATTTAAAGAGTTAGAGGTAGCTGTAGGGGATGATTATATGATGATAAACACATATGAATCTATATTGGGAACTTTTGCTAGGCGAAATTTTGCGCGAAGACAATTTATAAACTTAATGCATCGTTTCGAGCTTATTAATGGTCTGTTTGTGCGATTGACTTATGATTATTCAAAAAGAAGTTCGATATCTAATTTGACTTTAAATTCTAGTTGGGATGATCTGCTTGGTGATATTAACCCTCCCCAATATTTTCCTGATTACACGGTCTCAATTGCTGGAATAGAAATTCAATACCGTCATCGGCAACGTTACATCATGAAGAAAAATAGGAAACTACTTCTTGGAAGCAAGTACCCCACTTTAGCATTGGAGTATCGTAAGGGGATCCCTAAATGGCTGGGGTCTGATGTAAATTATAATTTGTTGCGAGTAAACGCTTTTGATCATATTCAATGGCCACGACTGGGCTATTCTAATTGGTCTGTTGGTGCTGGAAGTTTTCTCGGTTCGAATTTAGATAGTATTCGTTTTATTGAGCACAAGTTTTTCAGAGGGTCTGATCAGTATTTATTTTCGAATCCAATAAATAGTTTTCAGGCTTTAGATAGTACCTATCATACTGCTCGCTCGTATATTGAATTGTATGGTATTCATCATTTTCAAGGCGCTCTTTTCCAACAAATACCTTTACTAAATATTCTCAATTTTGAGATAGCAGTGGGAGGCTCTGCTCTTTATATTCCGTCATTAAATAAAACTCAAATTGAAACTTTCTTTGGGCTGGAAAAGCCCTTCAAATTTTTTGATGGAATGCTTAGATACGGATTCTATTATGTCATGACACCAGGGTTACCTATTCCTGCCGGTTTTCGTGTCAAAATAGGGATAGACGGTTATGATAGATACAGTGGTAAATGGGGTTATTAATATTTCACCCATAATCTAATTTTTTGTCAATTTGATTCTTTATTTTTGTGAAATATTTGAAGCATTCATCTATCTACTTTATTTAAAATTTGAGAATATTCATATGAAGTTCATCCATATTGCTAAAATTTCAATCACTCTATTGTTATTGAATATTTCCGAAACCCAAGCTCAAAATCTTTTCACCATTGGAGACAAGGATGTTACCACTGATGAGTTCTTATATGTTTATGGAAAGAATAAAGATATTGGCAATCAAATTGACCCTAAAACAGCTGCGGAATATTTAGAATTATATGTTCGCTTTAAAAGAAAGGTTATTCAGGCTGAAGTCGAAGGTCGTGATACTTTGGAATCATTTAAAAATGAATTCAATAATTATTATCGCCAATTATTGAAGCCCTACCTGACAGATAAGGAAATTGATGATCAAATAATTGCAGAGGCTTACGAGCGTTTAAAATCAGATATTCGTGCTTCACATATTATGTTGGACCTTCCAAAAGACCCTTCACCTGCTGATACATCAAAGGTGTTCAAGAAGATAATGAGTTTAAAAAGCCGTGTAGAAAATGGTGAAAATTTTGAAGATATCGCACGTATTAATTCAACAGATACTTACAGCGCGAAAAATGGGGGTGATTTGGGTTATTTCACAGTATTTAATATGGTATATCCCTTTGAAAATGCATGCTATAATGGATCTATGGGTCAATTAGTAGGTCCGATTCGTACAGATTATGGCTATCATATACTAAAGGTTACAGATAAAAGAGATTCCAGGTACAGAATGTCTGCGGCACATATACTTCTTTTAGATTCGAAAGATCAGCCCAAAGAAACTGCTGAGACAAAAATTAATGAAATCTATAATCGCTTATTGGCAGGGGAGTCATTTAATATGTTGGCTAGAAAGTACTCTGAAGATCAATCTAGTGTTTCTAAAGGTGGTGAATTGCCTGATTTTGGATTGAATAAAATGTTACCAGAGTTTGAAGATGCTGTATATGAAATAAATAATGATGGGGATTACTCAAAGCCATTCAAAACAAAATTAGGTTGGCATATCGTCAAGAGGCTTAAAAAATATCAAGTGCCAGAATTTGAAAGAGTGAAGGCAGATATCACCTCGAAAATAAGACGAGATGAACGTTCCAGTGTATCTCGAAAAGCATTTATTTCCAGGTTAAAACAGCGTTTTAATTTAAAAGTCAATAATGCCTCTCTGGAGGCTGTTGTAAAAGCCATTAGAAAAGGCAAGAAAGTCTCAAAATATAAAAAAACAATTTTTTCGTTTGAGGGTTTAGATGGTTCCATAGATTTTAATCAGTCAGATTTTGCCAAAATTTTTAAAAAACGTTTGAGCCGTGTTCCTGATGTTTCAGAATATTTAGTTCTTGAATCTGCTATTGATAATGCTTTGATGAAAGAGGCAGAGCTAAGACTTCCAAATGAAAATAATGAGTTTAAATTCCTGGCCCAAGAATACCGAGAGGGCATTTTAGTTTTTGATTTAACTCGCGAAAAAGTTTGGGATGCAGCATCAAAGGATAGTGCTACAATAATGGACTTTTTCATTGAGAATAAGAATAATTACAAATGGAAGGAAAGACGCTCAGGGTCGGTTTTTAATACTTCTAATCTTCGGATCGCTAAAAGGGCCGAGGCGATGCTGAAAAGAGGAGTTCCCGGGGAGAAGGTTTTAAGTGTTTTAAACTCAAAGGATCCTTTGGCAATTTCAGCACAGGACTTTGAAAAGTTAGAAATTGGAACAAATACATCGAGCACAAATCAAGAGAGATTTCTTGGTGTCAATGGTTCGGAATTAGTTTCAGGAGTGAAATTAATGGAGCACTCTGATGGATATACCTTGGTCCATGTTATTGAGAGAATAGAACCTGGTCTAAAAATATTATCTGACTGCAGAGGTCAAGTGATTGCTGATTTACAAGATTTTCTTGAAAATGAATGGGATAAAGAATTATTGACTTCATACCCTTTGATTTGGAATGAAAATGAATGGAAACGAATTCAATCTCAATTATAATTAAATGAAATTAATAGGAATGTTTATTTATAATCCGAAGTGAAAAACGTAGAAATTATAGGAACTGGTTCATATGCTCCTCCGCATATTCGTTCAAATGAATTTTTTGAAAAAGTTGGATCTTCTGACCATTGGATTAAAGAGAAACTTGGGATTCATGAGCGCAGAATAGCTTTAGATGAAACGACAAGTGATTTGGCATCAAAAGCGGCTATTGAAGCGATACGCGATGCGGGTTTAAGTCCAAACGATATTGATTTAATTGTTGTCGCCACTGCGACTCCCGATCGACAAGCTCCTTCATGCGCATGTTTTGTTCAAAAAAAAATCAATGCTATAAATGCAGTTGCTTTTGATATTTCTGCGGTTTGTTCTGGAGCCTTGTACGCAGTTTGTACAGCCATGCAATTTGTCAAAACAGGGGTTTATAAGAATGTTTTAGTTATCGGTGCTGACACCTTTTCTACGATAACGGATTGGAGCCGAAGAGACTCAGTCTTTTTTGGAGATGGTGCTGGAGCGATAATTCTTTCCGGAACAAATGAGGACAAGGGATTCATCGATTTTTCTATGCATACAGATTCTGTCGGGTTAGACCATTTCACAATACCTGGAGGTGGAGCTGAGCAGCCTTCATCGCTTCAAACTATCGACTCAGGTAGTCATTTTTGGCAGATGGATGGACAGGAAATATATAAAACTGCAATTGATGTATTACCGAAAAGTATCAATAAACTATTAGAAAAAAATAAATTAACCATCGAGGACATTCATTGCCTTTTACCTCACCAACCGAGTATAAGAATCTTAAAAGATATTGCGGCTTCAATTGGTATGCCCTTTGATCGGGTTAAAACCAATATGGATCGTTATGCGAATACATCTGGGGGCACTATACCCATAGTTTTGGATGAGGTCCGAAAAAGAGAGGGATTCAAACCGGGTCAAATAGTATTGATGGCATCTATTGGCGCGGGTATGACATGGGCAACCGCTCTTTATAAATGGTAATTTTATGATTTTAACAAATAAAACGTTCTTAATAACAGGAATAGCAGATGAACACTCATTAGCTATGTATGTTGCAAAAGCAATTATTGCAGAGGGTGGAAAAGTCATATGCACAGGTTTAGGGGTTAGTCCATTTCATCAAAATTTATCTGAAAGGGCCAAATCATATTTGAATAAGACGTTCGATGATTTTAAGGATTCAATAAAAACTCATTTGGGCTCTAAAGCCTCTGTAGAAATACTCGATGTTACATTAGATGAGAATTTGAAATATTTTGCAAAAAACTTATTGAAGAACAAAATCAATATTGATGGCGTTTTGCATGCTGTAGCTATGGATAAAACAATTAGAAATAAAAAAGTAAAACCTCTTCTTGAGGTTTCTTTTGACGAGTTTTGTGGTACTATGGATGTTTCAGCATTTTCTTTAATTCGTTTAACCAATAGTTTATTCAAGTCTAAAGTTTTAAATGCCGGTGCATCGATATGTGCATTAAGTTATATTGCTGCTGAAAAGGTTACATTTCATCCTTATAGGAATATGAGTATCGCCAAAGCCGCCTTAGAAAGGATTGTCATTGAATTGGCAGACGAAATGGGCAGAAAAAACGGAACTCGTGTGAATGCAATTCGATTTTCAACATATTTAGGTAGTAAAGCAGGGGCTGCTACTTTGACAGAAGAAGATGTTTCCACATCAGATAGAATAAGTCCTTTGGGTAATGCTACTCCGATAGACTTAGCAAACGAAGTGGTCCACTTATTTCGTCCTGATAGCAGGATTACTGGAGAAATAAGGCATGTGGATGGTGGCTACCATATAATGGGTTAAAAAACTTCTTTTAGAGACTATATCTGTTAAAGAATTCCCAAAGTATGAGACCCGTATCATCGTCAGGCCTACCAGCGGGGTAAATCTGTTGATCCATCCTCCAGACATGACCACCATCTATAATTTTATAATGCTCGACAGAAACATCGTTGTCCCCATTTAGGTAACGGTAATGTTCAGTGGTTATTCCATATTGACTGTTTTCACTAGAAATGAGAGGAATTGAATCCGTGTTATTAATATTTACCCAAAAATCTATTTGGGATGGAATAGAATTGTAGAATGAATTTCCTGCGTATGGTAAAGACTCATCTAATGTGCCATGAACGATAATTGTTGGCACCGGTCGTGAAGGGCTCTCAAAATCTAACATTGCACCAGAAACCGATCCTACTGCTGCAAATCGATCGCTTTTTTTCATACCTAATCCCATAGCCATCATTCCCCCATTTGAGAAGCCACAGGCATAAATTTTATTAGAATCAATTCTAAATTCTGCAGAAAGACTATCGATGAGAGCTTCTATAAAACCAATATCATTTAGACTACATTTATTATCTCCGCCTAGTTCAGATGGGTTCCATGCTAGCCCACCATCACAATATCCAGCTTGAGGATAAACCAGAAAGAAAGGGTTGCTTTCAACGCTTGCTATGGAACGCATGTCTGAAGTATTTATGAAATATTCATATGCATCATCATCAAATCCGTGAAAATTGAACACGACAGGTAGTGGATCTGTTCCGTTATACCCTGGAGGGATGTAAAGTTGATAGTCTCTTGAACCTCCTTCATGTATTATGCTCGATGGGCGAATACCGTCATCTGGGTAACGATCATCATTATTATTCAAAGTGTCTCTAGAACAAGAAGCTAGAGCGAGCGTGATAAGGATAAATAATACATTTTTCATGGCTTCAATAAGACAAAAATTATGCCAAATACTAATCAGTTACTCATACAAAACTTGATTGTGCAGAGTCGAATTTATGAGTATTATCAGATTCGGATTTATCTAATTTGTTATTTATGGATAGAGCCCATAAAATAACTTCCATTGAGAATGACTGATCTTTTTTACTTAAATGTGATGCATATTTTTTAACAATTGCAACCAATGGTTTTATGCTTTCTAAACTCTTAAAAAACTCATTATCCTTATCATTATAGTTCAATTCTATGAAGTCACTATCGAACCAATTAATTAAGTCTGTGTAAGGAGTTTTTGATCCATCTTTTTCTAATTTAGGAATTCGAGGAAATATTTTTTCAAATTCTGTCATCACGGATTTGTCTATTAGCAATTTAGCTACTTCATCTGCACCCTCTTGCTCTCCTTCATATACTAATTCAATTTTTCCAGTTATTGATGGAATAATTGATACGAAATCAATTAATCGAACAGTAGTTTCTTTTGATTTTGTTTCAATCAGTCTTAATTTGGCAGCAGCCATTAAGTTTTCCATTGCACTTATTGTTAATCGTGCACTGACTCCACTTTTTGCATCTACATACTCACTTTCACGAGCTTCAAAAGAAATTCCTTCTAAAAGATCCTTAGCTAAATCTGGAATAGATATTAGGGATTTATCTGTTCCTGTCACTTTTGCTTCTTGTTCTGTAATTTGTCGAGCAATAGCGATTGATTTTGGGTAGTGAGTGAAAATCTGAGATCCTATTCTATCCTTTAATGGAGTAACAATACTGCCTCTATTTGTATAATCTTCTGGATTTGCTGTAAAAAGAAACTGAATATCTAGTGGCATTCTTAACTGAAATCCGCGAATTTGTATGTCACCTTCTTGCAGAATATTAAATAAGGAAACCTGAATTCGCGCTTGTAAATCTGGGAGCTCGTTCAAAACGAATATAGACCGATTTGCTCGAGGGATCATTCCATAATGTAAAACACGTTCATCAGAATAGGCAAGCTTCATCGTGGCTGCTTTAATAGGATCTATATCACCTATTAAATCTGAAACATTAACATCGGGAGTTGCTAGTTTTTCGAAGTAGCGATCTGATCTGTGAACCCATGTTATGGGTGTATCATCGCCATGCTCAGCGATTAAGTCTCTTGAATATTTAGATATTGGTTGAAAAGGACTGTCATTTATCTCTGAACCTTTTACTATCGGCATATACTCATCAAGAAGGCCGATCATACTCCTTGCAATTTTAGTTTTTGCTTGACCTCGTAATCCTAATAAGTTGATATGGTGCCCTGCAATAATGGCTTTTTTCAATTGGGGGACAACACTGTTTTCATATCCTATAAGACCTTCAAAAACAGGTTTATTAGACTTAATGCGTGTGATTAAGTTATCTTGAATTTCCTGATTAATAGATCTATCGATAAATCCTGTTTTTTTCAGTTCTTTAAATGTGGTTTCTTTTTTCATATTCGTTTAATTCTATTTTTTTCGTAATCTTCAAAAATCATTTGTCCTAATCCTGAAAGTCCTGTTAAGAAAGCTTTTCCTTTATTCTGTGCTGTAAATAAATCAACAAATTGACGTAAATATGGATCTTGTGCAATCATGAAGGTTGTGATTGGAATTTTTAGTTTTCTCGCTTGATCAGCTTTATTGAGACATTTGGAAACGATCATCTCATCTAATCCGTTGCTATTTTTATAAGACTCCCCTGAAGGCAGCGTAATGCAACTAGGTTTGCCGTCGGTGATCATGAAAATCTGTTTGTTGGTATTTCGTTTTCTACGAAGGATATCCATAGCTAATTCTAATCCTGCCACTGTATTTGTATGATAGGGGCCAACTTTTAAGTAGGGTAGGTCTTTTATTTTAATTGGCCATGCTTCATTTCCGAATACTATGATATCAATAGAGTCTTTTGGATATTTTCTTCTAATTAGCTCTACTAAGGCCATTGCAACCTTTTTTGCTGGAGTTATCCTGTCTTCACCATAAAGAATCATAGAGTGACTGATATCAATCATTAAGACAGTACTCATCTGTGCTTTGTGTTTTGTCTCTTCAACAATTAGATCATTTTCTGTGATCTGAAAATCTGATAATCCATTATTTATTTGAGCTTTTTTGACACTCTCTGTCATATTTATAGATGATAAATCATCACCATATCTAAATTCTCTGACCTCTCCATCTTTTTCATCACCTAATCCTGATTTGGTTGTTTGGTGATCTCCTAAACCGCTTTTTTTAAGTTTTCCAAAAATTTGATCAAGGGCATACTTCCTGAGTGCTGATTCTAATTTTGCTGTTAATATTTTCTTCCCTTTTCCTTTTCCAGGGCTATCATCGGAATCAATTTCTTCTTTTATATATCCACGTTTAGTCAAATCATCACGAAAATCTTGGAGGGTGTACTCCTCATTGAAAATATCATATTCTTTATCCAATGATTCGAGCCAATTAAACGCTTCTTCTATATCTCCAGATGTATGCGTTATGAGTTCTTTGAAAATGTTAAACACACGATCAAAGTTGTCTATATTTTCAGGAATATGCTTGCTAAATGTCATTCCTGATCCTAAATTAAAGTCAATTCCTTTCATGTAGGTATTTTGTTTCTATTATACAATAACTCCATTCACTTGTAAGTGTTCATAGAAATATGCAGGGAAAGTTCTCAAAAACATCTCTAAAACGACTTTTTTTCATAAAAAACCTAATAAGTTTCTTTGTTCATAATATTATCGCTTATAAATCAACTAATATTATGACCTGATATAAATGAATGTCATATGTTAAAAATTGCTTTTGACCCGATTTATAAACATCAACTTAAAATTGGACACCGTTTTCCGATGGAAAAGTATGAGTTGTTGCCAGAACAATTATTGAGAAAAAATATCTGCAAAAAAGACAATTTTTTCTCTCCGTCACCCATAGAAAAACAACTACTATTATCCACACACGATGAAGGCTATTACAATAATTTGATCAATTTGTCATTGTCCAAATTAGACGCAAGGCAAATCGGTTTTCCGCTTTCTGAAGCTTTGATTAAGCGGGAGCATATAATAGCACAGGGGACTATTCAAAATACGCATTATGCACAACTACATGGTATTTCAATGAATATAGCTGGAGGTACTCATCATGCTTTTCGAGATCGACCTGGTGCATTCTGTATGCTTAACGATCAGGCAATAGCCTCTAATTACTTAATAAACAATAATTTAGCTAAAAGAGTTATGATTGTTGATTTAGATGTACATCAGGGTGATGGAACAGCGTCTATTTTTGAACATCAAGACTCTGTTTTTACTATTTCATTTCATGGCAACAAAAATTATCCATTCAAAAAACAGAATAGTGATTTTGATTTACCATTTGATGACAACACTGAGGATGGAGCTTATCTAAATGCCTTAAAAAATCATCTTCCAAGGTTAGTCGATTTATTTGAGCCAGATTTTATGTTTTATTTAGCTGGAGTTGATGTGTTAAAAACAGATAAACTTGGTCGGTTGGGGCTGTCTATAGAGGGTTGTAAAGCAAGAGATCGTTATGTCTTAACCCTATGTAAGGAGCAAAATATTCCAGTTCAAGTCAGCATGGGAGGAGGTTATTCTATTCAACTAAAAAATATTATCGATGCCCATTCCAATACTTTTGAAGTAGCTCAAGAGTTATTTTTTTAGCATTTAAATATTCATATTACTAAAAACAAAAAATTATTATTGGGAATAATGTCGTGGAGCCGAAGAAACAAATAAAACTATGCACAACAAAGGCTTAAATGACAATAGCCCCTTTGCGGGGCTACTGCGTTTAGAAAAACCGTAGAAGAAAAAAATAAGGGACAGTTTTCGCAAAAATTAAAACTGTCCCACAAGGTGGAGCTGGCGGGAATCGAACCCGCGTCCAGACGAGGAAAACAGATGTTTTCTACATGCTTATTCCAGCATTAATTTTCGATATCTAGCTGATGTTGGACAACCCACTAAATACTTATCTACTTAATTTCGGAATGTTATCGTAGAAAAAACATTCCTATTCCTGCTTTATTACACCTCTTTATCAATCTCCGCAGGTCATGGATATCGAGAGATGTCTCACTTTCACACCTGGTGTGAAATTAGCTTAATAACCTATCAGATTATTAAGCGGCAAGAGCGTAGTTAGACTCGCCAATTATAAAATTCGATATTGTATTTACGAGCGTCAATCGAATAGCTCGGCATGCTTACAAATCCTTTCATCTCGCTGTCAAAACCGGTCAGCCCCGATGAAATAATATGCAAATGTAAATTGAATTAAACGAATTTATTAAGAAAGATCTTGAATTGAAGATCAACTAAATATTTAAGAATTGTAAATTAATACTACCTATCCCAGATAAGTTTTGAGTATGGTACTTCTCGACGTATGCTTTAGACGGCGAATTGCTTTCTCTTTAATTTGTCGAACACGCTCTCTAGTTAGATCAAACTTTTCTCCAATCTCTTCTAATGTTAGTGGGTGTTGTCCGTTAAGTCCAAAATAAAGTCTGATTACATCTCCTTCTCGGGGAGTCAATGTAGTTAAAGATCTTTCTATTTCTGTCCTAAGAGAGTCCACCATGAGATCATCATCAGGGTTTGGTGAGTCGGATGAATTCAGAACATCATATAAGTTGCTGTCTTCTCCTTCTACTAGGGGCGCATCCATTGATACGTGTCTACCGCTATTTCTCATGGACTCTTTAACATCCATTTCGCTCATCTCAAGCTTCCCAGCAATCTCTTCTGCACTTGGAGGACGCTCATGAGCTTGCTCAAGAGAAGCGTATGCTTTATTTATCTTGTTTATAGATCCAATTTTATTCAACGGTAAGCGGACAATTCTCGACTGCTCAGCTAGTGCCTGCAAAATACTTTGCCGTATCCACCATACAGCATAGGAAATAAACTTAAAACCCCTAGTCTCGTCAAATCGCTGCGCTGCCTTTATGAGGCCAAGGTTTCCCTCATTTATTAAATCTGGAAGTGTCAGGCCTTGATTTTGATATTGTTTAGCAACAGATACGACAAAACGAAGATTTGCTTTAGTTAATTTTTCTAAAGCCCTTTGATCACCAGCTTTTATTTTCTGGGCTAATTCAACTTCTTCTTCTGCTGTAATTAATTCAACCTTACCAATCTCTTGAAGGTATTTATCTAGAGAAGCAGTTTCTCTGTTAGTTACTTGTTTTGTTATTTTTAACTGACGCATCGAATATAGTTTATTCGTTATTTGATTTAATCAAGGATATTTTAAACTAGCTATAAAATTTAGGAATTCTTATTGTCTCGTTGAGCTCCTCGATCTTTCCGCGGTCCGCGATCCTCTCTTGGTCTTGGGGCTCTTTCAACGTAACCTTCAGGTTTTTCTATTAAGACTTTTCTTGAAAGACGCAGTTTACCTTTATCATCGATATTCAAAAGTTTGACCTGAACTTTGTCACCTTCTTTATAAAGTTTAGATGGGTCTTCAACGCGTTTCCAATCCATTTCAGAAACGTGCAATAAACCTTCAGTACCTCTACCTATTTCAACAAAAACTCCGAAAGTTTGAACACCTTTCACAATACCGTCATAGATATGGTCAACTACAGGGACAAAACATATTTCATTGACACGTTCTTGAGCTAGAGCTATTCCATCAGCACTTGTACCACTTATTTCTACACGCCCAATATTACCGATTTCTTCAATTGTGATGGTGGTTCCAGTTTCAGCTTGCATACCCTGAATTATTTTTCCGCCAGGGCCAATGATACCACCGATAAAGCTCTTGGGAATTTCCATAACAACCATCTTCGGGGCATGAGATTTCATTTCCTTGCGATGGCTTGGCATTGTGCTGGTCATCACTCCTAGGATATGTTCCCTTCCTTCTTTGGCTTGATTAAGCGCATTTTTTAGTATTTCTACGCTCAAGCCTTTGGTCTTAATGTCCATTTGACATGCGGTGATACCATTTTTTGTACCAGTTACTTTAAAGTCCATATCTCCTAGATGATCTTCGTCTCCTAAAATATCACTTAAGACAGCATATTTGCCAGATTCTTCATCAGTAATTAAACCCATCGCTATTCCGCTTACAGGATTTTCTATTTCTATACCTGCGTCCATAAGTGCTAAAGTTCCAGCACATACTGTAGCCATGGAGCTAGAGCCATTGGATTCTAAAATATCAGATACTACTCGAATGGTATAACCTGACTCAGAGGGAATCATGTTTTTAAGTGCGCGCTGCGCAAGATTACCATGACCAACTTCACGTCGACTCGTGCCTCTCATCATGCGAGCTTCTCCTGTCGAGAATGGCGGGAAATTATAGTGTAAATAAAACTTCTCGTCACCGGTAACAGTTGCTGCATCAATTCTGTTGGAGTCTAGAGCTGAGCCTAATGTGACTGTTGTAAATGATTGAGTTTCACCACGAGTAAATAATGCACACCCATGGGGTCCTGGGAGAACATCTACTTCGCACCAAATTGGTCGAATTTCATTAGTTTTTCTTCCATCAAGTCTGATTCCACTATCTAAAATTTGATTTCTTATCGCTTGACATTCAACATCATGAAAATAAATTTTAGCCAAGTCTAATCCATTTTCTTTTTCTTCATCGCTCATGGTAATAGAGAAATCCTCAAAAACTTGTTTGAATTTTGATGACCTTTCTTTTCTGTCTGAAATTCCGAGACCCGCAGCCTCATATGCTCCAGCATAGGTAGCTTCATGAACACGCTTTCTGAGATCCTCATCATGAGTTTCATGGCTATACTCTCTTTTTGGTAAAGCACTTGGGACCATTTTAGTCAAAGCATTTTGAGCTTCTACTTGCTGCTTAATCGCATCATGGCCAATTTCAATTGCTTCTAGCATTTCGTCTTCAGAGACTTCTTTCATTTCTCCTTCAACCATCACAACACTTTCGGTAGTTCCACCGATCATCATTTCGATATCAGCTTCCTCTAGTTGCTCATAATTAGGATTAACCACGAATTCCCCATTAACTCTAGCCACTGAGACCTCTGACATAGGCCCATTAAATGGAATGTCACTTATTGAGATTGCAGCAGATGCAGCAAAACCAGCTAATGATTCTGGGGCAGCAATGGGGTCAAATGACAGCATTGTAATAATTACTTGAATGTCGGCATGAAAGTCATCTGGAAATAGGGGTCGTAAAACACGATCTACTAAACGGCAAACTAATACTTCTCGATCGCTCGGTCGTCCTTCACGCTTTAAAAAACCGCCCGGGACTCTTCCGGCACCAGCAAACTTTTCTTTGTATTCAACGGATAAAGGCAAGAAATCAACTCCTGGTCGTGCCTCTTTGGAGGCTACCACCGTTGCCAAAAGAGCTGTGCCTCCGCAAGTCAATAGAACTGATCCATTTGCTTGACGAGCCATTCTCCCCGTTTCTAATGTTATTACTCTTCCGTCTTTGAGAGTAATGCTTTGGTATATCGCTTCTGGTGCTTTCATTCTTTTGTTTTTCGATGCTTATATTAACTAACGACTGCTTTTATCAATGCGAAAAGGCAATTCAATATTGAATTGCCTTTGTCGATTCCTCTATTTGGAATCCTTTAATTTTTATTTTCTAAGACCCAGTTTTTCAACTATCGCACGATAGCGTTCAATTTGATTCTTTTGAAGGTTGTTTAGAAGTCCTCTTCGTTTACCCACTAGGCGAATTAATGATCGTTCTGTATTATGATCCTTTCGGTTCTTTTTAAGATGCTCAGTTAAATGAGTTATACGATAAGTGAATAGAGCTATTTGCCCTTCTGCTGTTCCAGTATCTTCTTTTGACTTACCGTGCTGCGCAAAAATTTCACGCTTTTTTTCTGAATTCAAATACATGCCTTAATCATTTAGATGTTTGTGCTGTAATATTTCCGTCTATCGGAAGTTTGCAAAATTACAAAAAAATCACTCTGCTTCGGCAGGTTTTGGAATATTGCCTACACATCGCAGCCAATCTGATATTTTTATTTTAAGGTCATTCCTTTTTACAATGAAATCAATAAAGCCATGTTCTTTGACAAATTCACTCGTTTGAAAACCTTCTGGTAAGTCTTTGCCGATAGTTTCTTTGACTATTCTAGGGCCCGCAAAACCGATTAAAGCCCCAGGCTCAGCGATATTTATGTCTCCAAGCATAGCGTATGAGGCAGTAACTCCACCCGTTGTTGGGTTTGTTAAAAGACTCACATATGGGATTTTAGCCTCATCTAAAAGAGCAAGTTTTGAAGAAGTTTTAGCCATTTGCATCAAAGAAAATGCGGCTTCCATCATTCTCGCACCACCACTTTTACTGATCATTATGAAGGGTATTTTATTTTTTAAGCTAAAATCAATAGCTCGAGATATTTTTTCACCAACTACAGATCCCATACTTCCTCCAATAAATTTGAAATTCATGGCTGCTATTGATACTGGCATGTTGTCTAAGTTACCTGTGGCAGTAGTAATTGCATCTTTTAACCCTGTCTTTTCTTTTGCAGCCTCAAGACGATCTTTATATTTTTTGGTATCTTCAAAATTAAGTGGGTCGAGTGAAGTCATATTAGTATCTAATTCTCGGAATTCACCATTATCAAATAGGAATGAAAAATAATCAATAGCCTCGATGCTATTGTGATGTCCGCAGTTACCGCAGACCCATAAGTTACCTTCATATTCGTCAATAGATACGATTACTTTACACTTTGGGCAGCCATGCCACAATCCATCAGGTGTTTCCTTTTTTTCTTGAGTTGGGGTTGTTATCCCTTCTTTCTGACGTTGAAACCAATCTGAAGACATAGAATTTTATTTAGGCAATTGATATATCCTTATTCAGATAGACATCTTGAACAGTATTTAATAAGTCGACCCCTTCACTCCAAGGTCTTTGAAACGCCTTTCTGCCAAGAATTAAACCTTGTCCGCCGGCACGTTTATTTATTACCGCCGTAATTACAGATTCTGAAAGATCACTTGCTCCTTTTGATTCCCCTCCCGAGTTTATCAAACCAATTTTCCCCATGTAACAATTTGCAACTTGATATCTTGTTAAATCAATGGGGTGGTCTGAGGATAATTTTGAGTAAACGTTCTGGTGAGTTTTTCCATGTTTCGTGGCGTTATATCCGCCATTATTAGTCGGTAATTTTTGTTTTATTATATCAGCTTGAATAGTCACACCAAGATGATTTGCTTGTCCTGTTAAATCAGCAGAGGTATGATAATCGACCCCATCAACCTTGAATCCCGAGTTTCTAGTGTAACACCATAAAATAGTAGCCATTCCTAATTCTCTTGCCCGCTCAAATGCCTCTGAGACCTCTAGTAGCTGACGGCGTGATTCTTGAGCACCAAAGTAAACAGTTGCTCCAACAGCTACTGCGCCCATGTTCCAGGCATCTTCGACAGATCCATACATAGTTTGATCATATTGATTTGGATATGACAAAAACTCGTTGTGATTTAGCTTAACTATAAAGGGTATTTTGTGGGCATATTTTCGAGATACATTTGCTAAGACTCCAAAAGTTGAAGCAACTGCATTACAACCAGAATCAATCGCTAATTTGACAATATTTTCAGGATCGAAATATAGCGGGTTTGGTGCAAAACTTGCTCCAGCCGAATGCTCAATACCCTGATCTATCGGCAGAATGCTCATGTAGCCAGTATTTGCAAGCCTACCTGTGCCATAAAGTTGTTGCAAAGATCTAAGAGTTGGTATTCCACGATTTGTGCCTAAAAAATTATCATCAACAAAACTGCCTGATGGTAGATGAATTTGATTTTTAGTTATTGCTGTTGATTTATGCTCTAAAAGATATTTTGCTTGTTCTCCAAGTAATTCTTGAATTTTATCTATGGCCATGAGATCTGTTTCTGAGTTTATGTTTTGTATAAGTTGCAAACGTATTATTTTTCTTTCACATCAAAGCTTATTTCTTGAGATTTAATTCATTAATTGCTCTTATGAAAATAAGTTATTTGAAACAATCAAGATTTATTGAGCATCGATATGGATTTTATTGGTGACTCAGATTTAAAAACAGCATTTCCTGCGACGAGTACGTCCGCTCCTTTATTCTTTAGTTCCGAAGCATTTTCTAAATTCACACCACCATCAATTTCGATCCTAGCCTTACTCTGGCTATTGGTAATCATCTCTTTCAAAATTTGAATTTTATCAAAAGTTCTTGGGATAAATGATTGTCCTCCAAAGCCAGGATTTACGCTCATTAAGCAAACAACATCAATATCATTTAAAATCTCACTCAAGCTTTCTACGGGAGTATGCGGGTTAAGCGCAACGCCAGCAAGCATACCCTCAGAACGGATTTCTTGAATAGTTCTGTGAAGGTGTGTGGATGCTTCTAAATGAACGGTTAAAATATCAGCTCCTGCATTTTTAAATTCTTTAATGTACCTCTCTGGTTTAGCAATCATTAAATGAACATCCAATGGCTTTTGCGCATGTTTTTTTATTGCCTTTAAAACCGGTAATCCAAATGAAATATTTGGAACAAATATGCCGTCCATTATGTCTATATGGAACCATGCAGCTTCACTTCCATTAACCATTTCTATGTCACGTTGTAGGTTTGCAAAATCTGCAGCAAGAACTGATGGAGCTATCATAAGAATATTTTGCCTCAAATTTAAATATAATTGAACGAACTTTCCGGTTCTAATTCCAAATTTTATGTTTTCAAAAAGTCATTCAAAGCTGATTCGATCGTTGCATTCAAAAAAAATAAGATGGGAAAGAAAATTATTCATAGTTGAAAATCCCAAAGTTTTAGGAGAATTCATTTCTGAGAATTTTGAGATTATATTTTTGTTCACTTTAAAAGATGGGTTTTATGTGAATCATCCTAAATCGATACTACTTTCCAATGAGCAATTGAAAAAGTATTCATCTTTAGATAATCCCCAAGAATGCATTGCTATTTTAAAAATGAAGAGTTTTACGCCCCATTCGAATTCATGGTCTGTAATACTCGATAGAGTTCAAGATCCTGGAAATGCTGGGGCTTTAATTAGACTGGCTGATTGGTTTGGATTAGATTGGATGGCTATACCTCCTGGAACAGTCGACCCGTATAGCCCAAAAGTAGTTCAGGCCAGCATGGGTTCCTTGGCGAGGCTGCCATTAATTTTTGAAAGTGATTCAAATCTTGATATTCTTTTGAGAAAGGAGAATAGAATCATCGTGTTAGCAGATATGAAAGGGATCTCGCCTAAGGATGCTCTTGCATCAAACAAAGGATGTCTAATTTTAGGCAATGAGGGCAATGGTCCAAGTGATTTTTGGAAATCTCGATGTGATCATTTCGTTTCGATTCAAAAATCTCCACGGAGCAAAACAGAAAGCTTAAATGTCGCAACTGCTGCCGCAATTCTTCTTTACGAAATAAGCACTTGATCGTGGATATTACTCAAAAGTAAAAATCCAGGAGATGGCTTGTGTATTCAGGTAAGGAAGGGCCTCTGAGTAACTAGTGTTATCATTAACTCTTAAATTACCTTTTCCAAATGTTGCTCTTAATTGAGGTGATAATTTAAAGTACTCAAAGTAAATATCAATTCCCACACCTATATCAATGCCAAAATCACTTTGCTGTAATTTGAATATCCGATTATCAACTACTTTAGCTTTTGATGATAAATCTAATGCCCCGTAAAGGCCTCCTAAGACGTACCATCTATGATTATCAATCCGATTTGTTTTCCACTTTATTTCTAATGGGAATATTATTAGTGCTGATTCCATCTTGCGTTCAATCCATTTTCTATTTCCGTCACTAGGATCGATCGCATCAAAGAAAAGTTTTCGCTCACCTGATGTAAAGGTGGGTATGAACCGAAAATCAAGATTTTTATTTAAACGAACATTAGAGACTATTCCCACAGTATAGCCTAGCTGTCTGCCAACCCTGACATTATAAACATCCTGAGGCCATTGAATTTGATTGCGATATGTAAAACCTAAGTTACTTGTGCCCAGAATAAAACCAAAATGAAGTGGTTTTTGATCATACCGTGGAAGATTAAGAGAATGATGCTGTCCAATAGCATCTATATTAAAGGTAATTATGCACAATAAAAAAAGAAGGAATCGCATTCTCATTTGTATTTAACGATTAATTCTTTCTTGAAGTATAAGCAACGTAAAGTGTCGCAATTCCAAATGTTAACGGTTGAGACTGTATGTTCTTAAAATTGAATTCGCTCAGTTTTGACATGAATTTCTCTCCGTAGGGAAATGCATCAACAGAAGCCGGTAAATATGAATATGCGGAGGCATCTTTCGACAACCACCTTCCTAAGGTTGGTAAAATGTACTTGAAATAAAAGAAATAAATTTGCTTGAATGGGGCTTTTTCGGGTTTAGAAAATTCAAGAATAGCAATACATCCTCCTGGTTTTGTAACCCGATTCATTTCTGATAACCCTTTTTCTAAATCCTCAAAATTTCTTACCCCAAAGGCTACAGTTACCGCATCAAATGAGTCATCTTCAAAGGGTAAATTCTCTCCATCTCCAATAATTAGTTTTACACTTGAATTTAATTTACGGCGGGATATTTTTTGCTTTCCAACTTTAATCATCCCCGAGGAAATATCAATGCCAGTAACTTGAGAATTTGGAATTCCTTTATTTATAGAAATTGCTAAATCTGCTGTTCCAGTGGCTACATCAAGAATTGAAGTTGCGTCAGTTTTTTTTAAAAAATTGACAGTCCGCCTTCTCCAATTGATATCAATTCCAAGCGATAAAAAGCGATTCAGGAAATCATATCGCTGAGAAATGGAGTCAAACATTTCTGCAACTTGTTTTTTTTTAGATCCTTCTTTATGGTATGGTTTTACAATTTTCATTGGCAACAAATTCTAACCAACTTGAACTTGAGCTTTTGGATATGTGTAATCATGAGATTCTTTTTTTCTTCTCGTTAAAGCAAAAGCCAAAGTTACAGTACCAATTCGACCAATTAGCATTGATATCATTAGAATTATTTTGCCCGCCGAGCTCAACTCTGATGTTATACCCATGGATAATCCAACTGTACAGAATGCAGACACTTGTTCAAAAACTATCCTAATTAGTCCCAAATGTCCATCAGTTATTGTCAATAAGAATATTCCTATTAAAACCCCACCTAAAGTGAAGAGAAAAACGCTCAGTGCAAGGTTTAACATTTCAACAGGAATAGTATGCTTAAATAGCTCTACCCGTTTTCTTCCTCTAATTGTTGATATCGCATTCATTAATACTAAGGTAAATGTTGATGTTTTGATACCTCCTGCTGTTGAACCTGATGCCCCGCCTATGAACATGAGAATAATTAATACAAGCAGGGTTGGGAGAGCTAGGTCTCCTATTTCCATAATGTTAAATCCTGCAGTTCTTCCAATGGTTATTTGAATAAAGGATAAAAATGACTGGCTCCCAATTTTCAATCCATCGAGTATTTCTTTATTTTCTAATAATCCATAAAATAAAGATCCTACAAGGATCAGAACTATCGTTGAGTAAAAAGAGATTTTTGAATTGACCTTTAAATGTTTCCATGGGTTTTTTCTGCGCATTAGAACAGCACGATAAGAAAATAAGTCATGGATTGTCCCAAATCCAAGACCACCCAGGACAATGGTCGCGGCCATTATTGTCATAAAGGAAATATTTTGACTAATTAATGGGTGTGCTAAGCCCTCAGGGAATAAAGTAAATCCAGCGTTATTAAATGCTGATATTGCGTGAAATATGCTAAAGAAAATTTTGTCACCTATTTGCTTAAATTCATAATCTCCCCATGAAAAAAACAACAAAACAGTCGCAGCAATTTCAAATATAATTGAGAACCTAAATATTTGTCGGATCAGGATTGCTGATGATTCAAGTGAGTCTGAGCTATATTCCACCTGAATGAGACTTTTATATCGAGTTCCGATTCGCGAGTTTGCTAAAAGCGCAAAAATGCTTGCAAAAGCAATGAAATTTAACCCTCCTAACTGAATTAGAATCATCACCACAATTTTCCCTTTAAAGCTTAAAAAATCTGCAACATTTATAATATTTAACCCTGTGACACTAACTGCAGAAACACTTGTAAACGAAGCTTCATAAATACTCATTCCAACTCCGCTTTTTGTCATTTCCGGCATTAATAAAAATAGCGAGCCTAAAGAAGTTATAATTAGAAAACTGGAGACTAAAAGAGCTGGTGGGCTTAATTTTAGAAATGGTAAAAGTCTACTGGCTTTTCCCATTTCTAAAGCCACAAAAACTAAGAAATATCCTTGAATAAATAACATCATAAATTGGTCTAATTGTTTTATACCGAGGTAATTTCCAAGAGAAGATATTATTTCAATATTAAAAATATTTATACATAAAATATTAATCGTCATATAAATAATTAGCCCACTTTCCCATTTGGAATTTCTTATGTAATCCAGAGGTGAAAATGAGTAAAAAAGCTCAACTAAATACTTAATAATATAAAATCCAATGGTGCTTTTAAGTATGTAATTCACCAGCAGGATTTCATCTTCTGATAACGAAAATCCGTGACTATATACTAGAGAAGCAATTGCTGTTAACGATAGAGGAACACTTAGGTAACGAAATAATTTGATAACAACTGATTTACTGCTGTAAATTCTTAGGTTAATCCATTCACGGATTATTAATAATATTTTGCGATTTGAATCACTCACTTAATTCGGTTTAATTGCAAGTAAGGTTGCGATTATACGCTCCCCTGCTTTTTTAAGATTTTCTTCAGAGGTGGCATAACTGAATCGTATGTACCCGTCAAGCCCAAATGCTTCTCCTGGCACAGACGCCACACCCCCATCAAGAATTGCCATGCAGAGATCCAGTGCAGTTTTATAAGTTTTATTTAAGTAGTTTGAGGCATCGACGAAAAGATAGAATGCTCCATCTGGTTCTATAAAATTTAAATATTTTGCCTTTTTGAGAATATCACCCAATATTTTTCTTCGAATTGTGAAATCGTCAACCATATATGAGACTTTTTCCGGACCAGCAAGAACTGCAGAGATTGCAGCTCGTTGAGCTATACTAGATGCTCCGCTTGTAAATTGACTTTGAATTTTTTCACATGCTTTGACCAATGTTTCAGGAGCCCCCATAAAGCCTATTCTCCATCCAGTCATGGCAAATCCCTTTGAAAGACCATTAACAGTGGCAACTCGATGCTTCATCCCTTCAAATGAGGCCATACTTACATGTTTTTCCCCATAGCTTATATACTCGTATATCTCATCACTAATAATCCAAACTTCAGGATGTTTTTTAAGGACATTAACAAGAGATTTGAGCTCTTCTTTCGAGTACATTGCACCACTTGGATTATTTGGACTAGAGAAGATCATTAATTTTGTTTTTTTTGTTATTGAATCTTCTAATTGAGCTGGTGTTATTTTAAATCCCTGATTTAATCCTGCTTGTGGAGAAATAATATTTCCTCCAATAAATTTAACAAGGTCTGCATATGAAACCCAGTATGGAGCGGGTATTATAACATCATCTCCCTGATTAACAATTGCTAAAACTATATTTGCTATTGACTGCTTAGCTCCAGTACTTATAATTATTTCATTGGGCTGATAAGAAAGGTTGTTATCCCTTTTAAATTTTTCTGAAATAGCTTGCCTCAAGTCGAGGTAGCCAGGAACTGGCATATAATGAGAATAATTTTCATCAATACCTATTTTTCCTGAAGATTTAATAAAATCCGGGGTATCAAAATCAGGTTCGCCAAGACTTAAACTGATGATATCGTGCCCTGCTTCTTGCAATTCACGACTTTTTTTTGTCATTTCAATAGTCATGGGTACTGCCAGAGACCTGACTCGGTTAGATAGAAAAAGCATGAGTGTAAAAGTATGAATTGCCGTTAAATGCCCGATATTTGTTTTATGGATATTTTTTTAGATACTTTTCGAACCATTTTCCCGTCTATTCTAATTTTGATTGTCGTTTATCTAATGATGTCTAGTTTTCTAGAAAATGAGGATAAGAGAAGAAAAAGCGAAAGAGTTAGAGCTACCCAAAAGCAATCACTTCCTATTAGAATGCAGGCTTATGAACGTTTAGCACTATTTCTCGAACGCATTAGTCCAAATTCTCTTCTTTTAAGAGTCAAAGCTGGAAATCTCACTAATCAAGAGTACTTGCTTCTCATTCAGCAAAATATCAGAAGTGAGTTTGAGCACAACCTTAGTCAACAAATCTATGTTTCGGATAGAATGTGGGAGATGGTTGTTGCATCAAAGAGCACTATGGCTTCAATTGTAAATACCGTCTCTGCTGATCTTGGCCCTGAGGCAAGCGGCGCTGACTTGAGTAAAGCCATTTTAAAAGCATGTATGCAAATGGAAAATATCCCTTCTAAGTCTGCTTTAAGTTATTTGAGACAAGAAGTTATCGAGGAGTTTTAATAATCTCGCGAAATTCTTGAATAAAAATATCTAAAGCTTTTTCTGGTGTAATATCTCCTTTGACAATTTTCTCTTTCAGAGATTTATTGAGTTCATGGAAATGTTTTTCCTGAATCAGTTCATTAGCAATATGGCTTCTCCAATTTTTATCAAATGCGATTTCATTCTGTTTTTTTCTATTAAAATCAAGATATCCTCCATGCATTCTATGTCTGCAACATTTTTCAATCAGCTCTAAAAGATGATCAACTCCTTTGTTTTCTCTAGCACTTATTGAAATTGCAGGAACTAACCAACCATCTTCATGCGAAAACAGGTGTAGTACATTCTTTAAGAAACCTAATGCGATTTTTGCCAAATTTATTTGTTCTCCATCTGCTTTGTTTACGGCTAAAATATCAGCGCTTTCGAGAATTCCACGCTTTATACCTTGAATTTCATCTCCTGCTCCTGGAAGAGCCATTAGAACAAAACAGTCAACAAAATTATTGATTGCAATTTCATTTTGACCAACACCTACTGTTTCTATTATTATTCGATCGTATCCAGCAGATTCACAAAGGTGAATTATTTCTCTCGTACTATTTCCGATACCACCTAGCTGTCCTGATGATGATGAGGGTCTTATAAAAGCATTATTTTCTTTGGATAATTTTTCCATTCTTGTTTTGTCTCCAAGGATACTTCCCCCACTATTCGGACTACTCGGGTCAAATGCGAGTACCGCAATTCTGTGACCACTTTGGATGTAAATATTTCCTAATCTCTCAATTAATGTGCTTTTTCCCACTCCTGGATTTCCCGTAATACCGATTCTAAAGCTGGTATTTTTATTTTTTGGTAAGGACTCAATTAATTTTCTTGCTATCGCCCTATCAGCTATTTTTCTGCTTTCCACCAATGTTATTGCCTGAGAAAGCATAGATCTATCACCGATTTGAATTCCTCTTACTAATGACTTAACATCTAAGGAGGCTCTTGGTAAAGATTTTGCATTTGGATTTATGGACATGATTTAAAACCTATCATTTAATGCAAGATCTAATATTTTCGAAGCTGATTCTGAAATTGGACTTCCCGGTCCAAATACTGCAACTACACCAAGTGAAAAAAGAAAATCATAATCAGCCTTAGGCACAACACCACCAACAATAATTTGAATATCTGAACGATTTGAATTTTTAAGCGATTTAAGTAACTCAGGAACCAGTGTTTTATGTCCGGCAGCAAGAGATGAAACCCCAATCCAATGAACATCATTTTCAATAGCTTGTTTTGCAGTTTCTTCTGGGGTTTGAAACAAAGGACCCAAATCAACATCAAAACCAATATCTGCAAAACTGGACGCTACAACTTTAGCTCCTCGATCATGCCCATCTTGACCCATTTTAGCGATTAGAATCCTGGGAGCCCTACCTTCGGTTTGAACAAACAATGAAGTCATATGTTTTGCTTTGATAAAAGCCGGATCCTCAGCATTTTCTTTTTTGTACACACCGGAAATTACTGAATTATTTGCTTCGTAACGACCAAATACTGATTCTAAAGTATTACTGATTTCGCCGAGTGTTGCTCTTAGCTCTGCTGCTATAATTGCTTTTTCTAATATATTTCCTTCTTTACTTTGAGCACATATTCTTAGGTCTTCAAGAGCAATGGATACTTTAGTATTGTCTCTCGATTTTTTTAACAAAATTATTTGCTTTAATTGCGACTTACGGACCTTTGAGTTATCAACTTGACGAACTTCAAGTGTTTCAGCTTCTTTTCTTTGAAATGCGTTTACACCTACAAGTATTTCTCTTCCAGAGTCTAATCTAGCTTGTTTAATGGCTGCAGATTCTTCGATACGAATTTTTGGAATACCGAGCTCAATTGCTTTTGTCATTCCACCCGCATTTTCTATTTCTTTAATTAATTTCCCTGCATCAGATAATAATTGGGAAGTTCTTTTTTCAATAACAATACTTCCTCCAAAAGGATCCACAAAATCCAAAAGTCCAATTTTTGATTGAAGATAGATTTGAGTTTCTCGGGCAATCTTAGCGGAATATTCTGTTGGTAGAGCTATTGCCTCATCTAAAGCATTTGAATGCAACGATTGAGTTCCTCCTATAACAGCGGATAAAGCTTCAAAAGCTGTACGCGAAATGTTATTAAAGGGTTGCTGCTCAGTTAAACTCCAGCCACTGGTTTGGCAATGTGTTCTCAGGGCAGAGCTTTTTGGATTTTTTGCTCCAAACTGTTCAACAATTTGGGTCCATAAAACTCGCGCTGCTCGGAGCTTTGCAATTTCAGTTACAAAGTCCATTCCGATACCCCAAAAAAAACTTATTCTAGGTGCAAAATCATCTATTTTCAATCCAGATGATAGACCTGTTTTAATATATTCAATTCCATCAGCCAAAGTATAAGCTAATTCAATTTCAGCGGTTGCTCCTGCCTCTTGCATATGATAACCTGAAATACTGATGCTGTTGAATTTTGGCATATTTCTGCTGGTGAATTTAAAAATATCTCCAATTATTCGCATGCTATCATCTGGAGGATATATGTATGTATTTCTCACCATAAATTCCTTTAGGATATCATTTTGTATCGTTCCAGTTAGTTCACTCATTTTAACCCCTTGCTCTTTACCTGCAATAATAAAAAAGGCTAGTATGGGAATTACGGCACCATTCATTGTCATGGAAACGGACATTTGATCTAATGGTATTCCATTAAAAAGTCGTTTCATGTCTTCAACACTGTCAATTGCTACTCCTGCTTTCCCAACATCTCCGGTGACTCTAGGGTGATCACTATCATATCCTCTATGAGTTGCTAGATCAAATGCAACACTAAGCCCTTTCTGCCCAGCTTTTAAGTTTTTTTTGTAAAACGAATTACTTTCTTCTGCAGTAGAAAAACCTGCGTATTGCCGAATAGTCCACGGCTTGCTTGTGTACATAGTTTTGTACGGCCCGCGCAAGTAAGGTGGCTTTCCTGCATCATCTGATTCGTGTGAGAAACGTTTTTGTTCTTTCATTCTCACCAATTTTTATTTTCAATATTCTCAATTGTAGAATGATTTTTAGTGCATTCACTGATTTTTAATTTCGCGGCTAAAATTATTTTCTCAGACCATTCATCTAAAAGGTATGAGCCTTTTAGAATGTCTTTTTCTTTGGTGAGACCCGTTTCATAAGCCAGGATAAGAAATTGATCTCGCGCCCATTGTTTTGCTTTTGCACTTACTTCGACAGGATGAATAATAATTTCATCACAACCTCCTAACCATAAGGATTGAGCTTCGATACCTCTTGCTATTAACTGTTCAGGAGGGTCTTTTTCAATATTTGATGATGTTTCTCCACAAATCCATAAGGATGAATTGTCTCTATTTTTCTTCTTTAAAATAGAATTCCATAAAATTCTAATCGCCTGAGTCATTGCGATTGTCTCAAGATAATTACGATGAGATTTTATAAACACTATACATTTATCTGTGTTTTCCCATCCTAATGTATCTAACTGAATTATTAAACTAGATATTGTAAAAGCAACATGATCAACAGAATTATTTACAGTATTAGAGTGAGTATAAGAATATATTGTTCGAACATTTTTTGGCGTATTTAAATCTAATTTGGAAATTCTTTTTTTAAGAGATCCTAGATCCCAATCGCCTTTAGTGATAGTTTTTTTCAAAGAATTAAGTCTCATGCTACCATGCCACTCACTTGGGTTTTGAGAATCAGGAAGCGATCTAATGGATGCTGAAATTAATTTTTGATCTACATTACCAACAAAATGAATCGGACAAATATCAAGTCGTATTTTTTTCAAAATAGTGGGAATATCTTTATGGTTTTTTATATGAATCATAAGGGATGACGCACCATTGTTAAGAGCATTTAATGCAATGGAATTGGATTTTTTAATATTTGCAGTTGAATCAATTATCTCAATATAATTTTTATGGGGAAAAGGTGATTTAACCCCTGTCCATGGGAGAAAAGTGTTTCCTGACTTTTTCCCCGTTGTCGGTAATGTCAGACCATTTGGCAAGATGATATTATCACTCACTCTTTATCTTTTAATGGCTCAACTAGAATTACCTGTTCTCCAGGTTTGTGCATCCAGAAAGTTTCTCGCGCGAATCTCTCTAATTTTTGAGGGTCTGAAGAAAGGGCTTCAATTTGATTTTCAGTATTTTTTAATTCTTTTTTGTAAAAATTAATTCCATCCTCTAGGGCCTTTAGTTTGGAATCTAGTTCATACTGGATCAAAACGGAACTCCTATCAATAAAAATCATCCAAAAGGAGAAAAAAACCGCAGCTAGAAAGTATTTATTGGTGAGACGCCTCCACCATTTAGATTTTAGCAAAAGTTTCAGCCGGTTCATACTCAAAAGTACAACTATTCAAGTTCTAAGCTTCTAATATAATTGTTGCTTTACGAATTGCTTATAAATACCACTTTTCAGATTCATCAACTCTTCATGACTTCCTAATTCTAATACTTGACCTTCGTTGATAAAAGCAATTCTATCAGCATTTCGAACTGTTGAAAGCCTATGCGCAATAATTACGCTTGTTCTGCCTTTCATAAGCCGCTCAAGTGCTTCTTGAACAACGGATTCGCTTTCTGCATCTAAAGAAGATGTAGCTTCATCAAGGAGTAATATTTTTGGATTTTTTAACATTGCACGTGCGATGGCAATTCGTTGTCTTTGCCCTCCACTTAGTTGGACTCCTTTTTCTCCGATTTCAGTATTAAAACCCTCTGGGAATTTATTAATAAACTCCATTGAGTTTGATCTATTTGTAGCATCAAGCATTTCTTTTTTTGAAGCATTTGGATTACCGTAAAGAATATTCTCTTTTATACTTTGACCAAATAAAATTACCTCTTGAGGCACCCACGACATTTGTTTTCTTAGATATGTTTTAGAATATTCAGATGCTTTTTGCCCGTAAAAAGAAAGGTCGCCATTTTGCGGTTCTTGAAATCTCAATAGAAGCTGCATTATTGTAGATTTTCCTGCACCGCTGGGCCCTACAATTGCAATCTGTTCACCTTGATTTACTTCAAGGTTAAAATTCTTTAAAACTGATAAATCTGGTCTCGATGGATAGGCGAAGTCTATTTCTTTAAAGGAAACAACAGATGCTTTTGTATCTATTTTTTGCTCAATGTAAGTATCTATTTTACTATCCTCTTCAATATGTTGGTCTAACATTACTAAAATTGCTTCAGTAGCACCTACCGCTTTCTGAAGACGAGCATATACATCAGCGATACCGCCCATAGAACCACCAATAAACCCTGAATATATAACAAAACTAAAAAGCTGTCCTGGATCTAGTTCTCCAGTTGAAATGAGAGTTGTGCCTTTCCATACTACTAAAACAAGTGCTCCAAATAGACCAAGAATTAGAAAGCTAGCAAATCCACCTCGTAAAATTCCTCCTGTAATTGCGAGCTTGGCTACAAGCTCTGTTGATTTTTTATATTTCGAGCGCTCTCTATTCTCGCTAGTAAATGCCTTCACAGTGGCAATAGCTGATAAACTTTGTTCAACAATAATATTACTTGAAGCTGAGGCGTCCTGAACTGATTTTGAGAATTTTCTAATTCTACTGCCAAATATTATTGCTAATAAAATTATAAATGGAAGTACGGTTAGCATAAAAAAGGTCAGTTTTACAGACGTGTATGCTAATAATGCTATTCCTCCAATAATTATTACTAGTTGTCTTATGAATTCTGCTAACGTACTTGTGAAAGTTTCTTGAAGCACTCCGATATCAGATTGTAAGCGGTTGGTTAATTCACCTATTCTTTTGCTATGAAAAAAGGAAATGGGCAAGTCAATGAGATGACTATACATCCCCTGTCTCAGAGAGGCTAATGCATTTTGAGCAACTCGTTCAAAAAAAACAATTCTACCAAAACTAAAAATGGCTTGTGAGATCAGCAAAAGACCCAGAGTTAAAGCTATGCCATCTATTTTTTCTGGAGACTTTTGGGCTGCATCAACTAAATCTCCTAGAAAAGATGGGAATGCGAGAGCAGTTCCAGATGATAAAATCAAAAATACCATTCCAAATGCAAACTCAGCTTGAAATGGCTTTATGTAAACATACATTTTAGCAATAGCTCTTAGAGCCTGCCATGAGATTTTTCTTTTATTCGTGTGAGACCCAAAATTTCTACTCACTTTATTTTTTGTTCGTGTCTTGAAAGTCCAGAGACTTTATTCCTAATTTTTTTAGTAATCTTTTTGCCTGAATTTTTATGCTTTCCTTAGCTTGGGTTGCTGTTCTTTTTAAAACACTATCATTTGGACGAGGAATAAATCGGGAATCACTGTATTTAAAACCTTCACCAATTTCTGTGTAATAATATGCATAAAAGCTTTTTCGACTTTCTCCTTCAGGAACTTTAATGGCTTTATATCCATGCGGGCTATTTTCATCAGTGAGGAAAATGACAGCTCGATTAAATAATGGGGAAACAGAATGTTCGCATTTTGACATATCAGGGCTCCAAATTTCTAGGTGTCCACCGTATTCTTCTTTCCAATTTTTATTCAAATAGATAAGTAAATTTATACGCCGCCACATCTCAGATTTTGGATCAAAATTTACATCAATATGAACATCTACAAAGCTACCATCTCCACCTTGATGGATTCCAGAACCAAGAGAATTATTGGGTGTAACAAGCTTAGGTATTCCCGTAAGCTCGCTTATCCAACTTAGAAACTCATTTGATTGAATCATTTCCCTGACCTCTCTAAAGGAAGGATCCCATCGTTCAAAATGATAGTCCTCGACTTTATTTTCATTTAGACTCTTTCTTTTGACTTTTAGAGAATTTAAAGATGGAAAATTTGAATACAGATTATCCGCTACTTCTGGAATGAGAAAGTCATCGAGGATAACGAATTTACATGGGGACTTAGATTTAAAATCACTCGATATCGATGAGAGTGAATCTATGTGTTTGGTATTAATCTGCATATCTCCGTCGTAAAAGAAAATATAAAATTTTTGGTGAAATTCGATGCAAAGGAAGTGCTAAACCTTCAATTCCGGTAAAAAATTTATGAAATCGTCTTGTTTTACTGAATCTATAAATTTTCCGAGCAAGTTTTTCAGGATTCATTCCTTTTTCTTGATTTTTCCCAACTTTATTTAGTCTTTTTCCCATGGCATTTAATGCAGAGCTCATGATCTTGGTATTAATGATTCCAGGGCTTATAATTTGAACTTTAATTGGAGATTTATAAAGTTCTTCTTTCAAAGACTCCATATAAATCTTCAATGCGGACTTACTGGCTGAATAAGCAGCTAAATTACGTTGACCAAACTCACTTGAAATACTCCCAATACAAATAATCCTGCCAAACCCTTTTTTTTGCATTTTAGGTAAGAGAAATTTTATTGTTTGAATAGGTGACCAAAAGTTTAGATTAAAAATTTTGTTTTCAACTTCAATTTTTGTGTCTTGTACACTTCCCCATTGACCAATTCCTGCATTTAGAATCACAGTATCAATTCCTTTATGAATTTCCCATAGATTGTTGACTAATTGTTGTAGTTGGTCCAATTTTTCTAGGTCTGCAATTGAAATCTTGACATTTTCAGGATGTAAACAAGAGGAAATAACTTTTTCTAATCCTTCTTTTGAACGTGCTGTTGCAATAACATAATGGCCGGAATTACAGTATTGACGTACTAATGCCGCTCCAATTCCTGATGATGCTCCGGTAATCCAGACTACTTGCTTCATGTTTCAAAGATATCTATATGTGTAAGTTGAAAAAATTGAAATATATTTGCCGCCCGAACAAGAACTATAAAAATGAAACGCACATACCAACCTTCAAAACGAAAGCGCAAGAATAAGCATGGTTTTCGCGAGCGCATGGCTTCAGCTAATGGAAGAAGAGTCCTTGCTCTGAGAAGAACCCGAGGACGGAAGAGTTTAACTGTTTCAGACGAAAGCAATCATAAAGGTTAATGCGAAAAAAAACATATAAAAAAGGTGTTGAATTATCAACACCTTTTTTTTTGTTCCAATTTCTTACGATTTTTGAATTAAATATTTGATACATGCCTAAAAATTCTAAAATTCAATCAATACTAATTATCGGTAGCGGTCCTATTGTAATTGGTCAAGCTTGTGAATTTGATTATGCTGGATCGCAGGCTTCTAGATCATTGAGAGAAGAAGGAATAGAGGTGTCTTTGATAAATTCTAATCCAGCGACAATAATGACCGATGAGGTTGTCGCAGATCACATTTACTTACTTCCCTTGGAAGTGGATTCTCTAAGAAAAATATTAGAAGAAAGGAAAATTGATGCTGTTTTGCCTACCATGGGAGGTCAAACTGCTTTGAACCTGTGTATTGAAGCTGATAGTCAAGGTCTTTGGGAGGAGTATAATGTCGAAATTATTGGAGTTGATATAGATGCAATAAATATTACTGAGGATAGGGAGAAGTTCAAGCAGTTGATGACAGAAATAGATATTCCTATGGCACCGGCAAAAATTGCGACGAGCTATCTCAAGGGTAAAGAAATAGCTCAAGAATTTGGTTTTCCATTATGCGTTCGGGCTTCTTTTACTCTTGGAGGGAGTGGGGCATCATTTGTTTGGAACAAAGAAGAATTTGATGATGCTTTGCAGCGAGGATTAGAAGCTAGTCCCATTCATGAAGTATTAATCGATAAGGCTCTGTTGGGTTGGAAGGAATTTGAGCTTGAATTACTTAGGGATAAAAATGATAATGTAATTATCATTTGCTCAATCGAAAATATGGATCCTATGGGAATTCATACTGGGGATTCTATAACTGTCGCTCCAGCAATGACGTTGAGTGATACAGCGTATCAGAGAATGCGCGATATGGCAATTTATATGATGCGCTCGATTGGTAATTTTGCAGGAGGTTGTAATGTGCAATTTGCAGTATCTCCAGATGCTGAAGAAAAAATTGTTGCAATCGAGATCAATCCAAGAGTTTCACGTTCATCCGCCTTGGCTTCCAAAGCTACTGGATACCCCATCGCTAAAGTTGCATCAAAGTTAGCTATTGGATATACTTTAGATGAACTAAAGAACCAAATAACGAAGACTACAACAGCTTACTTTGAGCCTACATTAGACTATGTAATAGTTAAAATACCCCGATGGAATTTTGACAAGTTTGAGGGTGCTGATCGTCGCTTAGGACTCCAAATGAAGTCTGTGGGTGAAGTTATGGGTATAGGAAGAAGTTTTCAAGAAGCCATACATAAAGCAGCCCAATCATTAGAGGTAAGGAGAAACGGTCTTGGAGCTGACGGGAAAGGAATTTTAGATCAAAATATTATTCTCGATAAACTTAAAAATGCTTCTTGGGATAGAGTTTTTGTTATTTATGACGCCATTCAGATGGGTATTCCATTGAGAAAAATAAATGATATTACAAAAATTGATATTTGGTTCTTAAAACAGTTTGAAGACCTTGTTGATACTCAAATTCAATTAGAGAATCAAACTTTGGATTCTATACCTTTTGAATTGCTACTTAGCTCAAAAATGAAAGGATTTGCCGATAGACAGATTGCTCATATGACGAATTGTATGGAGTCTGAAATACATAAAAAACGTACAGGGCTGGGTATAGAAAGAGTATGGAAATTAGTTGATACTTGCGCAGCTGAATTTAAAGCAAAGACCCCTTATTACTATAGCACTTTTGAATTACAGCAACAAGATTCTTCAGGGAATGTTTTTTCTGAAAATGAGGTTGTAGTAAGTGATAGAGAAAAAGTTGTAGTTCTCGGTAGTGGGCCCAACAGGATTGGCCAAGGTATCGAATTTGATTATTCATGTGTTCATGGAGTTCTTGCTGCAAAAGAATGCAATTATGAAACAATTATGATTAACTGTAATCCTGAAACTGTTTCCACAGATTTTGATACAGCGGATAAATTATACTTTGAGCCAGTTTTCTGGGAACATATTTATGATATTATCAGACACGAAAAACCCAAAGGTGTAATTGTTCAATTAGGAGGTCAAACAGCTTTGAAACTTGCAGAAAAATTAGAAAGATTCGGAATCCCAATCCTCGGAACGAGTTATGAGAGTTTAGATTTAGCAGAGGATCGTGGTAGATTTTCAACGAAATTAAAAGAATACAATATTCCGTATCCCGATTTTGACGTTATCACTCATGCTGATGAGGCTCGTGAAGTGGCTTCTAAACTTGGGTACCCAATTTTAGTCAGACCCTCATATGTCCTTGGCGGCCAAGGAATGAAAATAGTCATCAATGATGATGACTTGGAAACACATGTGATCGAATTATTTAAAAATTTTCCCGGCAATAGAGTTCTTTTAGATCATTACTTGGATGGCGCTATTGAAGCAGAAGCAGATGCTATATGCGATGGAGAAGATGTCTATATTATTGGAATAATGGAGCATATTGAGCCATGTGGCGTCCATTCTGGAGATTCTAATGCAACGTTACCCCCTTTTAATTTGGGACAATTGGTAATACAACAAATTATTGACCATACTCGGACCATTGCTAAAGGTATTGGCACGGTAGGTTTAATTAATATTCAATTTGCTGTAAAGGATGAAAAAGTATTCATTATTGAGGCGAATCCCAGAGCTTCTAGAACAGTTCCTTTTATTTGTAAGGCATATGGAGAGGCTTATGTCAACTCTGCGGTTAAAGTTATGTTAGGCGAGAAAAAGGTAAAGGATTTCAATTTTGATCCTGAGCTAGATGGATGGGCGATAAAAGTTCCAGTTTTTAGTTTTCACAAATTTCCTGGGGTAAATAAAACATTGGGTCCACAGATGAAATCGACAGGTGAGGCAATTTATTTTATTAAAAATCTAAAAGATCCATTATTTAGAAAATTATATTCTGAAAGGAATTACTATTTATCAAAGTAGAAGCTTCATTGAGGGTTTTTTAAATCCAGTAAAATTCTATTGAGAATTTTTTGAGCTAATCCTTCTCGAGTGTATTTTTCTCGTAAATTTTTAGGTGCTCCTCTTGGTCTTTTTTCAATTTGTTTTTCCAGCGCTTTAATAGCAGATCCTGATGTTTCATAAAGACTACCTGCTTCACATTTATGTAAAATTTCTTGGGCGTCTCCGTCAATAGGTCCGAATCCCCAGACTGGTAATCCGCTTCCAATGTATTCAAAAATTTTCCCAGTGAGTATTCCCTTATTCTCAGCAATTTTAGGAATTAAGAGTAAAAGCGAGTCTGCTGATTCAATTAATTTAACAGACTCTTTGTGTGAAATATATCCAAGAGATTCAAATTGAAAATTCAAATGTTTATTTGATAAATCAGTAAGATACTCGACACATTCTTTAGCCGGCCTTCCAGCTATTTTCAAGCAAAAATCATCATCTGTTTTTTCAATTATCCCCTCTAGGGAATCGTAAAGTAAGTCGAGTGGATAATCAAGGGTTAGCGTTCCTGTGTAAACTAAAGTGAATATTTTGTTTTTTACCGTGGTTTTTGTTTTGGAAAAATCTTCTGGATCAAAGCCATTTGGTATTTCCAAGAATTTATCTTTTTCAATTTCTGGTTCTTTATTTTTTAATATTCTAATCAAATCTTTACTTACAGTAAGGATTCCATCTGATTCTTTTAATACACTTTTTTCTAATTTCTTGTCATATAGCTTAGCAAAAAATAATGGGTAGAATTGTTTGTAGTAATAAATATCTGTCCATGGATCTCTAAAATCTGCATACCAGAGACAATTTATTTTTTTTTTCAAAGCTTTGCCTATCAAATGAGTGGAATGCGGCGGCCCACTTGTGATTATGGCATCATATGAATGTTCTCTATGGAGATCGATAGCTTTTTCTAATGCGTATTTATTCCAACTCCTTCTTGGGTCCGGTAAGAAAAAGTTACCTCTTATAAATCGTGAAAGCTTTTGAATGGGACCAGGTTTTCCTGCTTGATTTGCAAATCCACTAAATGGTATTTCTTTTCTTCTGGTGATCTTCTGATAACTATTAAACCAGTTTGCTGAATAAGTTTTATAAACTTTGATCTTCTTAGTCTCTGTGACTAAAGTGGGATCTAGTAGTGGGTATGTTGCGAATTTTTGATCTACTGTTAATACCTCTAAATCAATTCCTTTTTTAATAAGCTCAATACTCGTTTTTAACCAGCGTTGTACTCCTGGGCCCCCTGATGGAGGCCAATAATAGGTAATAACAAGTAATCTCATTAGTTCCTTACTCCTTATTTTTTGATTTGATCAGACGATACTCTGAGAAGCCTGCAAAGCCAATTACTGCAAAAAGTAGTATGCTAAATCCGAGGTTTATTTGCTCTCCAATATGATATGTTTTGGGATTAAACGTGAAAACTAATTCTTTTGTATCGGCGGGGATTACAGCAGATCTCAAAATATAATTAGCTCTCAAGATATCTATCGGTTGTCCATCAGCCGTGGCTGTCCATTCTTGATTAGGCGCAGAATAGTATATTTCAGAAAATATTGCAAGCTGATCACGGTTAAGATCTGAGACAGAATAAATCATTTTATTCGGTGCGTAATTCTTTAATTGAATAGATGCATTTTTTATACTGTCATTTTTAGTCGAGAGCAATTTAGTCCATCTTTGAGCATCATCTTCTCTAATGAAATCAGGTTCAAAAATTACTGTTTTCATTGGATTAAAATCCGTCAGAAAATTCATTGCGTCATTAGGGCTGGTTGCTAGCTTTATTTCTTCAGGGAACCAAGCGTGACCGCATGCATCAGGATTTGCCTGTGCTGTAGTACTTTTCTCACCATTTGATACTATAAACCATTTAGCATTTAACATACTAAAAATAGACATATTACCTTTGCTCATCTGATTTTCAATAAGGTCTTGGTATCTGGCTAATTTTGCACCATGGTAACCTCCAATAGATTTGTGATGAGCAGATGTATATGCATCAGAGGTCAAGCTTACAGTCGTATTTAAGACCCTGTAATGAGGATCAGTATCTTTCAAAATGAATAAGTCTGTCGCACTGGGTTTTTGCTGTTGGTTTAATTTTCTAGAAGTTATTAGATCTTCAGAACCAAGTTGATCTTTATCGAATTTCCATAAATCAATAAGAGTTAAAGAGCATAGTAAAAGCGCTAAGACTCCAATTTTAATTTTCTTTTCAATGAATAACCAAATGGAACCTGCAGATAAAATAATAAAAAGTAAAGTTTGTAAAGCAGAGCTTTTTAAAAGTGATTTGCGATCATTTAATATAACATCCATTGGGAATCCTTGATCAGATAGGTTTGCATCATTTGGCCCTTCCAGGCCAAGTAATACGGGCCCAAAAAGCCATATTATTAATGCAAACCCTCCAGCAATTAATGTGGAGCGTATAAGTACTTTAAGAGCTTTCTCCTTTGTTTCTCCTAATAAAATATCTACTCCTTTAAACCCAATAATTGGAATTATAACAAAAGCGATTACTAGTGCCATGCTCGGAACTCGAAACTTATTGTAGAGAGGTAAATACTCAAAAATGAAACTATTTATAAATTCAGCATGTTTCCCCCAAGCTAAAATCAAAGTAATTAATAATGCGGAAATACTACCCCAAAGAAGGGGTCCGCGTACGGAGAAAAGTCCAATGATAAAGAATAAGAAAACTACTGAACCCAAATAGTATGCCCCATTGACTAAAGATTGATCACCAAAATATAAGACGCTTCCCGCATACTGATTGGCCACTTTTGTTGCTTGGGATAGTGGCATTTGTTGTGAGAAATTATTTGTTAGGACTTCAACTATTTCAGTGCCTTCATAATTTTGCTTGGCCCCACCTCCTGTCGCGTTAGGTATGAAAAGATTTACGGTTTCACCAATACCATATGACCAGCTCATCGCATAGTCGAAATCTAACCCCTTGGAATTCTCTTCTTGAGAATTTTCAGTAAGAGCAGAGTGCCCACCTCTCATAGATTCTTGCGTGTAGGCATAGGAAGACCATAGGTTTCCAAAATTTGGACCTACCCCTAACATAGCTGCCAATAAAAGTAGTAAACATCGTTTTGCCCAAGAATTCATTTCACCTCTTTGAAAAGAATAAACGCCATAGGAAATTACCATTGTTAATATTGGTAGTGCGGTATAATAGGTGATTTGAAAATGATTCGCATGGATACTCAGGCCAGTAAATAATGCGGTCAAAGCAAAACCCAGCCAAATACGACCTTTTAGAGTAAATAAAACTCCCATTAAAAGAGGTGCTATATAAACTGCAGTTCTTATTTTTGCATTGTGGCCTGCGGCAAGAGAAATTATAAAAAATGCTGAAAATCCAAAAGCTAAGGCACCAATAAGAGAAATAGATGGTCGGACTTTTATCGCTCTTAACAAAGCAAAAAAGCCTAGCATTAACGATATGATTATATAGATTCCTGATTTTTCGATAAGGATTTTATTAATCCCGCCTTGGACATATGATAACCAATTATTTGGATAATTAGTGGCGATTTGAAATGTCGGCATTCCTGAAAACATCGAATTAGTCCAAAGAGGTTCTTGACTATTTTCACTTCTAAATTCTCTGATTTCACGCCCTTTTGCAAGCCCCATCAGAATGTCATCTTGCTCAATGGTTTGATTTTCAAATACTACTGGCCAAAAATAAATGATAGCAGAAAGAACAATTATTAGAGGCGCTAAATTAGAAATTGTTAAATTTTTTTTCATCGGTTCAATTAAGAGGGTGACAATGTAAAGCTAAAGGGCAATGTTACGAACAAAACATCGTTACTTTGGTCTCAGTATGAATCTAAATCATCTTCCTAATGCCATTATTGCTGGAGCACCTAAGTGCGGTACTAGTTCTCTCTATTTTTGGTTGTCTGCACATCCTCAGGTTAAAGCCTCAATGGTTAAAGAAACTTTTTTTTTCGCTGATGAAGTAAATCGATTCAATAGAAATGCAAATATCATTGATCATTCAATTGATAAATACACAACCTACTTCAAGTCTCATGGCTTAAATGAAAGTAAAATTAGACTTGAGGCAACAGCACCTTATATCTATTATAAAAACGCTTTAAAGCATATACCGGCATTAGCTTCAAACCCTAAGGTTATTTTTGTTTTAAGAGAACCTTCGTCAAGATTATATTCTCAATATCGTTTTGAAAGTCATCGGACGAAGAGAATAAAAATGAATTGGAGAGATTACTCTCAAGATGAGGTGCTAAAATCTCATGGTGATTATGAATTCTATTTAAAAAAATGGATGAAGGCATTAGGTTCAGATAGAATTCATGTCTGCACCTTTGAATCTTTGGTAAAAAAGACGAATGAAACCATGATTGATATCGCAGAATTCCTTGACATCGATTCTTCATTTTATAAAGACTATGTTTTTGTTCAACACAATGAGACAGTTGCGATAAAGAGTAAGTTTATTCACCGAACCGGTTTATTACTCCAGCGTTATGTTCCACATTCAATTCAAGAGAAAATTTTGCCATTTTATTTATTTCTCAATTCCGGAAAAATGCCCAAGAAAGATCCAATTGATAAAAAAATTCTTGAAAAAGTTAAATCGGAATACCGAGAATCAATTAATAGACTTAAACTTTTATTTCCTGATTTAAATTTAGATTTATGGGAATAGTAAAACGTCAATCTATTTGGAATCTTGCTTCTGGATATTTGGGTGTTTTTTTTGGCGCCATGAATGGTCTTATTTTATTCCCATGGGCATTTCCAGAAAATCCTGAAGAAATGGGATTAGTGAGATGGGTAATTTCAGCATCTTTATTATTAGGTGCTGTATGTCATTTGGGTTGGCCTCAGACTATTGTTACTTATTTTCCAAGAGTAAATTCTGCTTTGCATGCTAGAATTATAAATACGGGCTTACTTGCTTCAAGTATTTGTCTTTTAATATTATTTTTAGTAGCTCTTTCATTAGGGGATTCGTTAATTATCTTTTTCATGAAGGATTATTTTGATCCAAGCTTTTGGCTTGTATTTCCTTTTGCGGCTGTATATATAGTTTTCGAATTATATTCTTCACAACTTATTCATGATCAGCAAGTTATACTTCCTTATTGGTTAAAAGATACAGGTAGAAAATTATTACTTACTATTCTTTTGATGGCTTTTGGTTTGGGGGTTATTTCAAGTTTAGATATTTTTTTATATCTATTGATGCTTGGATATGGTTGTTATGCTTTTTTTATTTTTGTTAATGCTAAAAAGATAAAAATATCTATTCCTGAAGCTAGTATGGCATGGCCTAAAAGTGAGATGTTTGGATATAGCTTAGTAATGTTATTAACGGTTAGTGCTCAAATGTCATTTGGACAACTGGATATTCTCATGATTGGAAGTTTTTTAGGACTGGCCGAAGTTGCTCAATATAGTATAGCATTCAGTTTTGGTATTGTGGTCGCCATGCCTATGAAAGCGATGAATGCATCACTGCGTCCTATTATTTCAAAATATGTTGCTCAAGAAAATTGGGTAGAGCTTCGTCATATCGGTTTGCGAAGTCTGAGTACTCAGTGGGTAGTATCTTCTTTTTTGTTTTTAATTATTCTATCAGTTAGCCCGTGGGTATTTAATATTCTTCCTGCAGTTTACCAAGGAGGTGAACCTGCTTTGTTTTGGGTAGCTGCTGCGCAACTCGTTAATGTATCAACAGGCCCAAGTGGTTTAGTTTTAGTGGCATCAAAAAAATTTAAATGGGAATTATATGCTAACCTAGTTTTAATTTTATTTGCTTTAACGGCTGGTACTTTTTATATACCAAATAAAGGTTTAGAGGGTGCTGCTCAAATATTTTTCACTGCCATAGTCTTGTATAATTTAGTTAAGTTGATAGCCCTATATAGATTAACAGGGGATTTTTGGTTAGGAATCAAATTTTTTAAATCATTCATATGGTTGGTTACAGGAGTGTTTTTCCATTTCATATTCTGGGATTTATTGTTTTTCATAAATATTGATCATCTATTTACGAATTCTATTGATGGGGCTTTTTATTCCATTATTGAAATATTGGTATTTTTAATTTGGACTCTTTTTGGTGTGTATCTTTTAAATTTATCTCCTGATTTAAAATTTTCGATAAACAGAATATTAAACTGGAATAAAAAATGATTCTCTGGTTAACTTACTGGTACCCTGATAAAGAAAACCCGGTTCGGGGTAATTTCATTCGTGCTCAATGGAAGGCAGTTCGTTCTGTAGGCTGCGAAGTTGAATTGCTTTTTATCGATATAGCTAAGGGAAAAAAAATGATGGAGGTGAATTGGACAAGAGGTTTAGAAGGCGAAATAATTTTAAAAGTTAGATCTCGGGCATGGAAAACAATATATCATACACCTATTTGGGCAGCAAAATTGATTACTCGTAAATGGGCTGATAAAACAGGATTAGATCAGCCCACAGCAATTCATGCTAATGTAGTCTTCCCAGCGGGTATTCTTGCTGAACATTTGGGAAGGAGATGGAATATTCCATATGTCATTACTGAACATTGGTCCAAGGCGGGAAAATGGACACGTCATAAGTTGTTCGGAAAAAAGGTAAGATCCTCATATGAGGAGGCTTTTGCAATTCTACCAGTTTCTAAACATTTATCAGAGGAATTACAGAACAAGTTACCAAAAATTGTAAAAGATAATTTCAGGATAATTCCTAATGCAATAGATATCAATTCTTTTAAGTACTTGAAAAGAAAACTAGAGCCAGAGAAAAAAAGAATAAAAATTTTAGGAGTTGCAAGTTTAATTTCTTCAAATGCTCTTTTGAAAAGAGTTGATTTTTCAATTGAAGCGCTGTCTATTCTTAAGCGAAAGCACCCTAATATAATCTGGGATTACACCCATATTGGTTCTGGTAGTCGATTGAAAGTCCTGCAAGATTATGCCGAGGGTCTTGGTGTAGACGATAACATCAATTGGTTAGGGTCATTGAATTCAAATCAACTTTATGAAGAGTATTGTAAAGCAGATATTTTTCTTCAACCTTCAAAATCAGAGACTTTTGGAATTGTTGTTCTTGAGGCTATTGAAACAGGTCTTAGCGTAATTGCCTCAGATATTCCTGCTTTTAAATCCTGGGTAAATGAAAAAACAGGTGTTAGAGTAAAATTGAATCCAAATGCAATTGCCGATGGAGTGGAAGGTTTATGGAAAAATCCAATAGCTGTTCCTAAAGACGTATTGGAATCAAAAAAATACGCCCCGACTGAAGTGGGGGCGCATATAAAAGAAGTTTATGATGATTTATTAGGCTCGCGTCAAAATGGTAAATCTTCGGTTAAAAAGGAATCTAATTAAATATTGTTAAAGTTTTAACGAGATGTTTTTGGGCAATTAACTACCGAGCATTTCATCTTTCAGGCTTTCTTGAGCAGGAACATCTCCCAACCATATGCTAAATAACGCTTGTTTAAATGCCAAACCTTTAAATGTGCCAAGTTCCTTTTGGTTTTTGGATAGATATACGGCATCTCCGGAATGATAGTTCAATGAGATAACATCCCCTTTTTTGAATTCATCTTTCAAAAAGTCCTTAAATTTCTTGATATCATTTGCATTTGACTTACCCGCTGATGCATTTGCAAAGCCTTCTTCTAAGGCTTCAATAAAGCGTTCTTGTGTGACCAATTTTGAAGCTATTTCAATACGAATACCCATTTCTTCATCAGCCATAATTACTTTTTTGGCTTCAGACGTCTTGGATTTCACATACAAGGCACCTACATAAAGATCCAAGAAAATTAGTTTTGTTCTCAAACCTCCGCCGTTCAATACGGTTTGTTGGCCATTCATGGATATCGTTTCTGGGAAGTCTATACCCTCAATATTTTTGGTCTGAGCTTGCGAGCTAATGCAAAATGTAAATGCCCCAGCCAGTAAAAGTGCTTTGAATGTTTTCATTATTTTAATTGTATTGATTATTTTTTTTTATTCGAATTCGATGAAGTTACGCGGTTTTTTGCTTCCGCTAAACTAGCATTTAATTCGAAACCTATTATTAAGCCAATTGCATTAACATAAATCCATAATTGAACTATCAATAATGTTCCTATTGATCCATAAAATTGATTATATGTAGCGAAATGAGTAACATATGTCCCAAATAATGTTGACGATAAGACAACTAATAATGTCGCAAGTAAGGCTCCTGGCGAAATAAATCTCCAAGGTGCTGATCTCATGGGACCAAAATAAAATAACATTGAAATCGCTAATAGAATTATAATAAGAAGAATAACGTTTCTTAATCCAATGAGCAATGTTGAGACGGAAACACCAATCCAAATATCTTGAATATATTGATCCAGAAATGACTTAGAAATTGTAATTAATGAAATGCCAATTATAATTAGGACCGCTAATGTTAGTGTCAAAGCTAAAGCAGCTAAATATTGAGACCAGAAACCCCTTACATTCAGTTTGTAAATTGTAAGGCCAAAATTTCCAATTAAAGATAATGTGCCATTTGTTGCAAAGACTAATGTTGCCAGTATAGTGACGCTCAAAAGATCACCCCGGCGAATAGTTAAAATATCATTAATGGTTGTTTCAACAGCTTCAAAACTATTAGGGGGCAGAACTTCCTTTAAAAGGAAAAAAACTTGTTCTTGAAAACCATCAATAGGAATAAAAGGGATCAATGTAAATAAGAAAATAATTCCTGGAAAGAGCGCAAGAAAAAAAGAAAAACTTATGCTGGCTGCACGGCTTGTTACCGCACCCTCCCAGATTCCTTTTCCAAAAAAAACTGCAACATCAAATATGCTTAAGCCATCAAAGTATGGGACTTTAATTTTTTTTAAATTTCTTTTCAATGAGTTTTTTATTTTTTCAAACATCATCTCAAAAGTCGGCTTTAAAATTTAAATCTAGGTTTTTAGAAGAATGAGTAAGGGCGCCTACTGAAATGAAATCTACTCCACTTAGCGCGTATTCTCTAATATTATCTTCAGTAATACCGCCACTGACCTCTATCTCCTTAGCTCCATTAATTATTTTTACAGCCTCAAAACACATTTTTGGCGAAAAATTATCGAGCATAATACGATTAATGTTTTTTTCATTTAAAGCTTCCTTAACTTCATTTATATTGCGTACCTCAACCTCGATTTCTCTGAATAGATTATTATTTTTTAAATATTCTGAGGTTCGAGCCAATGCTTCCTTTATTCCTCCGCAATAGTCGACATGGTTGTCCTTAAGCATTATGTAATCATGTAATCCCATTCGATGATTAAATCCGCCACCCGTGTTTACTGCATATTTTTCAAGAATTCTCCAACCTGGAGTGGTCTTTCGCGTATCGAGAAGTTTACACGGAGTGCCTTCAATTTGTTTGATTATTTTTTTAGTCAGTGTTGCTATTCCACTTAATCTTTGAGTGTAGTTTAACATAATCCTTTCCGCACCCAATAATGACGAAACTGGACCAGTCGCAGTCAGGAGAATCTGACCATTTGAGATTGAATCTCCATCTACTACATAGTGCTTGCAAGAAATAGCTGGATCAATTGCTTGAAATATATGCGGCACCAGATTTAAGCCTGCTATTATGCCGTTTTCTTTTGCTTTCAGATGGGCTTTCCCAAATTCATCCTTATCAAAACAAGCTAGGCTAGAATGATCTCCTGAACCAATGCCAGAGCCAAAATCCTCTTGAATTGCAGAAGTTAAATGATTATTCCACTCTTCTCCTTGTAAATATTCTATTATCTGCTTCACCTTTGCAAAGAACGTAAGAACTATGGAAATCATTTTACTAGTCGTTGGATCGACTCAAGAAAAATACCTCAAGGATGGGTTAGAGGTCTACAGCAATCGTCTTTCGAAATACTCAAAATTTAAAATAGTGAGTGTTTTAAATTCAGATAAATTATCTGATTTCATTAAGAAAGGAGACCGATTCATATTACTTGATGAAAGAGGATCCTCTTTTTCTAGTAGAGGTCTGTCTAATCAATTTCAAAAGTGGATGAATTCTGGTCCGAAAAGATTAATTTTTGGTGTTGGAGGACCATATGGATTTAATAAGTTGACGTATGAAAAATCTGATGATATGATATCATTAGGTCCAATGACATTTACTCATGATATGGTAAGATTAATATTTCTTGAGCAGCTATACAGATCATGGACTATTTTGAGAGGTGAACCATATCATCACGAATAATTAATACATTACTTTTGTCGATTATATGACAATTCAAGGGCTATCATTAGAACTAAAAGCAGGCAGATTCATGCCTGTATATATTTTTGATGGAGAGGAACCTTTTTTTATTGATCGTGCATTAGAAATGATTATCAATGAATCATTGCTTGAAAATGAAAGAGATTTTAATTTGAATGTATTGTATGGAAGGGATACTGATGCGCTCACCGTAATAAGTCATGCCAAACGATATCCCATGATGTCTGAAAGAAATGTTGTCATTATCAGAGAGGCGCAGGATTTAAAAGATATAGAGCTTCTTTCTAATTATGTTAAAGCTCCTCAATCCAGTACAATTTTAGCACTTGGTATAAAGGGAAAAAAGTTAGATCGGAGAAAGGCCTTATTCAAGACTTTAAGGAATAGCTCTAATGCCATTCATATTGAATTCAAAAAAATATATGAAAATCAAATTTCTACTTGGATAAATACTGAAGCCAAAGCTTTGGGTTTAAATATGAGTGACAAAGCATCTATTCTGTTAGCTGAAAGCATAGGATCTGATTTATCTAGAATTATGCAAGAATTGGAGAAGCTTTTGGGATACTTAGGTAATAATAATGATGTCACTTCTGAAGTTATAGAGAAGGTAACAGGCTTTAGTAGGGAATTCAACAATTTTGAATTAATCAAAGCCATAGCTTCAAAAAACCTGACTAAATCATATCGAATTGCAAAAAGCATGGGGGAGAATCCAAAACGTAATCCGATAATTGTTACGATTTCGATACTCTTTTCGAGTTTCTCTAAATCTCTCATTTACAGTAGTATAGAAGACAGAAATCCAAAAAATATATCAGAAAAACTAAAAATATCAGAGTATGCTCTTCGGGATATTGCTTTAATTAATCAAAATTATTCCCGTCACAAGTTGATACGAATCATTGGGTATCTTCGCGACGCCGATCGCCAAGCAAAGGGAATGGGTGGCCTTAATCTAAAAGATGAAATTATTCTCAATGAATTACTTTTTAAAATACTGTACTAGTTTTTCAATATTTTTTCTTTGTATTTCCACTTTTGCTCAGGATGTTGGAGGCATAAGAGGTTATGTTTTGGATAGACAAAGCCAGCGCCCTTTAGAGTATGCCCAAATTTCAGTTGAAGGTGCTGAAATAGAGAATCTTGTTAAAGATTTAGACATTAGTGTTAACGCGAACAGTGATGGATATTTTCAAATGACAGGCTTGCCCTTTGGAGATGCAATTATTACTGTCAAAATGCCTGGCTATGAAACCCGGTCTCGTAAAGTATCAATTAAATCCTCTCGCATTGGATTTGAAAGGTTTTTGTTAAATGAATCTGTTGTTACTCTTGATGATGTTGTAATTGATGTTAAAAGACAAGAGCAGCAAACAAAAGTGGCGACTGGAGTAGTTCAATTGAGTGCAAAATCTATAACAACATTTTCTATTGGTGGCGAACCTGATCTTATGCGTGCGCTTCAAGTTCTTCCAGGCGTTATAACGACCGGTGATCAAGGTGGTCAGCTCTACATAAGAGGTGGAGCTCCAATTCAAAACCTTGTGAAGTTAGATGGCATGATTCTGTATAACCCTTTTCATAGTATTGGATTCTTTTCTGTATTTGACACGGATATACTTCAGCGTGCAGATGTATACACAGCAGGGTTTGGTGCAAAGTATGGTGGTAGGAACTCTTCTGTAATGGATATCAGAACACGATCCGGAAATCGAAAGAAATATTCAGGAAAGGTTTCTTCTTCTACATACATGAGTAAAGTTTTATTAGAGGCGCCTATTGGTAAGCGAGGGGTTGATGGATTAGCTCCAAGTTCTCTATTGATATCAGCAAAAGCTTCTTATTTGGATGCCATAGCTCCAATAGTATATCCCTATGTTGCAACTGAATATGGTGGACTGCCTTTTTCTTTTCAAGATATTTTTGGAAAGTATTCAATTGAATCAAAAGGAGGAAATAGAGTCAATTTGTTTGGTTTTAATTTTAATGATGCAGTTCGTTTTGCCGGCGATAAAACCATTTCGTGGCAATCAAATGGTTATGGTGCAGACTTTTTGGTAATCCCTGCATCTTCTGGAACGTTAATTGAAGCGCATTTGGCTCAAAGTAATTATAAAATTCAATCAACGGAATTATTAAATCGACCAAGACAAAGTGCAATAGATGGTTTTAATGGAGGTCTAGATTTTACATATTTATTGCGTAAGTATGATGAGTTTAAGTACGGCCTTGAATTTGTTGGCTATCGTACGGATTATGAATACACCAATAGTGTAGGCAGAACTCTAGACCAAGTCCAAAACACCACTGAAATCGGTGGTTACATGGAATACAAAAGGCAACAGGGTAGATGGCTTGTTCAACCTGGATTGCGACTTCACAATTATGGATCTTTGGCTATAGTTAGAGTTGAACCCAGAATTGGATTAAAATTTAATGCCACTGAATATTTGAGATTCAAGGGTTCTGCAGGTAGATATTCACAAAATTTAGTTGCTGCAAATAGTGATCGAGATGTTGTTAATTTATTTTACGGCTTTTTAAGTGGAGCTGGAGACTTACCAAATGAATTTGACGGAACTCCAGTTGTAAATAGTCTTCAAACTGCCAATCATTATGTTTTAGGCACTGAATTAAATTTATCAAAAGGTTTTAAAATAGAGCTAGAAGGTTACATCAAACAATTTGATCAAATAACAAATATTAATCGCTATAAGATTTATGATGACATTCCTGTTTATGAGGATCAAGATGAATTATTAAGAAAAGATTTTATGATTGAGAGAGGATTGGCCCGCGGAATCGATGCACTCTTGACGTATCAAGACAAGCATTGGTATTTTTGGGGCGTTTATTCTTTAGGTAAAGTATCTCGTTTCGATGGTGTTCAAAATTATGCTCCACAATTTGATCGCCGGCACAATTTGAATCTTTTGCTAGCCTACAAAGGTGATAAGGATTGGGAAATAAATTTCAGATGGAATTTTGGGTCAGGATTTCCATTTACACCAATAAGAGGTTATTTCGAAAATCAAACATTTACTGACCCTCAAGGGCAGCCACTCATAGACTATCCTTACCGGAATGCTAATGGTTCACTTGGTGTACTTTATGGCGATATCAATAGCCAAAGATTGCCATCATATCATCGATTAGATTTTACAGCTAAGAAAGGATGGGATATGAAAACTAATCAGCGGTTGGAGGTGGCTTTCGCTGCTACAAATACATATAATCGCAGAAATATTTTTTATTATGACACGCCAAGTGCGAAGCGTGTAAATCAATTACCAATTATGCCAACTTTGATGTTGAGCTACGCGTTTTAAAATCCTAACTTTGACGGAACTTAATCGCATATGAGCTCAAAAACAAAATTTATATTTGTAACAGGAGGAGTTACATCCTCATTGGGTAAAGGGATTGTTGCTTCTTCTCTTGCTAATCTTTTGCAAGCAAGAGGTTTTTCAGTCACAATCCAAAAGTTTGATCCCTATATAAATATTGATCCGGGAACATTAAATCCATATGAGCACGGAGAATGCTATGTTACTGATGATGGTGCAGAAACAGATTTAGACCTTGGGCACTATGAACGTTTCCTAGACTGTCCAACATCTCAAGCAAATAATATAACCACAGGTCGCATATATCAAAGTGTTATCGATAAAGAACGGCGTGGAGACTATCTGGGAAAAACAGTTCAAGTCATTCCTCATATCACCGATGAGATTAAATATCGGATGAAACTACTTGCGGAATCTGGTAAATATGATATCGTAATTACTGAGATAGGAGGCACGGTAGGTGATATTGAAGCTCTCCCATATATCGAAGCGGTAAGGCAACTGAGATGGGAACTAGGAGAGGGCTGTCTAAGTATTCATTTGACATTAGTTCCGTACCTCAAAGCCACGGGTGAGTTAAAAACAAAACCAACTCAACATTCAGTAAAAACATTGCAAGAGAGTGGGGTTCAACCAGATATTCTGGTTTGTCGTGCGGAACAATCACTGGGCCCAGAAATAAAAAGAAAATTAGCAATTTTTTGTAATGTTCAACCAGATTCCGTTATTGAATCATTAGATGCAACAACTATTTATGACGTCCCAGTTTTATTAAGACTTCAAAAGTTAGATGAAGTTGTTTTGAAAAAGATAGGCCTGCCTATTATTGGAGAGCCAAATATGAAACGTTGGAATGATTTTCTAGATCGCCATAAAAATCCAAAAACAAAAGTAGAGATTGGACTGATTGGAAAATATGTTGAATTAAAAGATTCATATAAGTCGATTACTGAGGCATTAATTCACGCAGGTGCTAATTGTCGAACCAAGGTAGATATTAGATGGATTCATTCGGAAAGTTTAACTAGAGAAAATGCATCTGAAGCATTGAAGGATTTAGACGGAGTAATTGTTGCTCCAGGTTTTGGATCTAGGGGATTAGAAGGGAAAATTGAGGCGGTTAAAATTGCCAGAGAGGAAGGTGTGCCATTTTTAGGTATTTGCTTCGGTATGCAAGCAAGTGTAATCGAATATTCTAGAAATGTTTTAAACATTTATGATGCAAATTCAAGAGAAGTTAATCCTGATACCAAGAATGCTGTCATTGACTTGATGGAAGACCAAAAAAAGGTAATAAAAAAAGGCGGCACTATGAGATTAGGAGCTTGTAATTGCGAACTAAAGAAAGGCTCAAAGTCTTATGAATTATATCGTAAAAAGACGATTTCAGAAAGACATAGACATAGATTTGAATTTAATAATTCTTATCTAGAAAGTCTCGAAAAATCGGGAATGAGAGCTGTTGGAGTAAATCCGGAAACAGGTCTTGTAGAAATTGTAGAAATTCCTTCTCACCCATGGTTTATCGGTGTGCAGTTTCACCCAGAATATAAATCTACAGTTGTTAATCCCCATCCACTTTTTGTCTCTTTTGTAAATGCATCATTGATTCATAAGAATTCTTAAAATGTTAGAAGAAAAAACAATAGATCGTAATCAAGTTATCGGATTTTTACTAATAGCCGCTATTTTGTTGGCAATGACTTGGTGGGCAGGTAATCAAGAAATTGTTAATGCCGAGGTGGATCAAAATAATACAGTTGAAAATTCAGAAGAAGGTTCTCTTGGTAATTCTTTCGATAGTTCTGATATAAG
>Ga0115557_1000092_pt1 | contig 59907 bp, 124 predicted proteins | sample COGITO_mtgs_1104_FD_87280 | JGI IMG/M metagenome (GOLD analysis project Ga0115557, IMG submission 87280) | Pelagic marine microbial communities from North Sea - COGITO_mtgs_110421 | ecosystem: Environmental > Aquatic > Marine > Epipelagic | place: Germany:Helgoland, sampling site Kabeltonne...
CATGTGCCCTTGTATGAATTTTATGCTCGATGGTGATGGTGGCGAGTTAATTCTTCTTCTATATCCATTGTTTATTATTGGTATCATGTATATGAGTATGGCAGAAATGTGGCGCTTGTCAATAAATAAAAAACCCCCCTTGCGGATTAACGCAAGAGGGGCATAATAACAAAACAGCGAATAACCAACTCGCAACAGAAAGACTCGACTCCTCAATAGTGAAAAGGAGGCGAGAATATGAAAATGGTGTGGGGCGGGATTACTGATTCCGCAACATTTCGGGATGAACATCAGTTCATGGTTTCCTACTTCGCACTACAAATTAGACTTGGTATTCGTCATCGACTCATCCGATTGGACTCTATCGCTCCACCACAGAGAATTTGCATACTTTAGCCCGCTCATCACAGGCTTATTCAGTCACCCACAGGAAGGATTATAAGCCCTTCCAAAGTTTTTAAAATGTTAAAGATCAAGCTTATTTTATTTAATTGAGTTTAGCTTTCTCAATGATTTATATAGTATACTCTATTATTTGTTATTTGTCAAGTTCTTTTTTGGAAATTTATAATCTTTATTCCATACTAGTATGTTTATTGATTGTCCTTTGTATTTAAAGTTATTATTATATATCATAATTTATTATTATTTAAGTATATTTATTCCTGTTATCTTTTGAAACTTAATGATGCTTTGGTAGACTGCGTCTTTCTTGTTTGATCCTGTCTCTATTTCAAACACTAAATCAATGCAATGATCTGTATTGTGGCGAACCTTAACTCTGTTCTCGACAATGAAGAACTCAAAACCATGACTCTCTATCAAGACAACCGCATTCATTAGCTCTTCCCAACTCATACTCTTAGTCCTTCCATTTCTGATTCAAGATATAATTCTGCGCGATAATAGATATCTTCCTCAGATAATTCAAACGAATGCCCATCAATAGCGAGACAGAAAGATTCTCCATCTTCATGGATAGTATAATCATTTAATTCAAACCATTTTTTGGCATATTCAATTGTTTTTATTTTTGTTTCATTCATAAGTATAACTATATATAATATTAATTACTTGTCAAGTTATTTATTTAATTGGCGAAGTTCTTTTAATAATAGTTTTATTTTATTGTAACTATCTTTAGGTGGGAACATATCATTTACTTGTGGATAGATTGTTGATCCATATAAATCTTCTAGGAATTCTTCTACTTTAACTAATTTAATTAAAGAAAATTCTTTTGGAGTTAATTGTTCCTCCAACTCTTTATTGGATGCAAACATACTAACCTTGTCGCTGATGGGCTTGATTGAGGCATCCATTACGCAACCCTCCTTGCTCGCTGAGCTTGAATCTGTAGCAATCTACGATCCGCTTGTCGTTGTTGGGCTTTAATAGAATCCTCTACTACTGAACCATAGTTGGCGAACTTAAACTGCTTGATGTAAGTTCCTTTGGAGATGTTTGATGCGATGTGTGATGCTCTTGCTGAATTGCTCATGGTTTTATTGGTTGTTGTTATTGTTGGTGATAAGATTAACTATATAGACTTCTTGTGTCGTGTCAACACTTATTTTTTTCTTTTTCTTGATTCCTTTAGTATTTTCTTATCTTGCAACATATCATTAATGTAGAATTCATTATTAAAGATGCCCCGAATGTTCTGACCATTGTTGGTTAGCTTATTCAAGTGTGCTTTAAGGTCGTCTATCATGCCGTGTACGACTTCTAGCGCCTCATCTTTTGATGCGGTCTTGCCTGTGGCTAGAGTTGTTAGCTTTGCGCCCGCTTTTAATTCTTTTTTTAATTTAGTTAATTCTTTTTTAATATCAAGAATTTCATCTAATTTTGTATTTATATCTCTAGCTAAACTCATATTTGTTATTTGTTATTTGTTAAGTTGTAATTCATTATTTGACCAAGTATGAATAATCGGGGCAAAAAGTCAACACTTTTATTTAGTTGGTGTAAAATAAATCATGGATTATAAAACAAAAAAGAAAATTATTATTAATTATTTATTAAACTACTTTGTTAACTTTGTGGGTGAGGTCGAATTTGCCGTACCCCATAAACTGGTGTCCGCTCATTGGGCGCAGACTACATACGAAAGGCTTAGTGAACAAGAGAGGGAGAACATCTACCTTGCCTCTTTGGCGAAACAAGCTAAACACAAAGCAAAGATAATTGATTATTTGGAACATTCGCTTTCAAGTTCACTCGTTATGTCTGAAGTTAATGGCTCGCCCGAAAAGAGAAGGATGCGTATTGAAGAGTATGCCCGACATAAATACGACTCGATGTCCGAGCGTGACAAGCAAGCTATACTCAACATGATTAACAACATACTATAACAATACAATAGAATATAAAATAGTTATTATTTAAAAAAATACAAATTACAATTTAAAAAATACAAAATTAATAATCTTTAAAAAAATACAAAATTAATAATAGTTATTTGGGGCATGATATTTACTTTTCTGTATAATTGGGGAATAGCATTACTAGATTGCTATCAGTATAACCCTCATCTGTTGGCTCTGCTAGCTTACCTACTGCCCTAGCGCCCTCGTCTGTCTCGATCCAATCTAGGTCTTTAATCAAGTAAACCTTCATTAGCGCCCCGAAGCTCTCGTCCATGTGATGCTCAAGGAACTCAACTGATGGATCTTTCGGCATTTTAAAAATCTTTTTTAATATTTTATTATTATTTGGGGCTTATTAATTAATATTTTATTTGTAATTTTATTATTTCGGGGCTTTTATTTGTAATTATTTATTATTGTTACTGATATTATTGTTTATTATTATTTGCTTAAATAAGCTAAAGCAAACTAAAACAAACTAAAATGTGCCAAAATTAACTAAAAATTAATAAAATATTTTATTGCTTTATAGTTGGATAACCAAATTTGTTTCTTTCTATTTTCGGTTTTGTTTTATTATTATTCTTGCGCCTTTTAAGTTTTAATATTAAATTATAAATTATTATTATTAATCGCGCGAGGGTTTTGGTTATCTGTTTCATTTGCTTATTGTTTCTTTTTCTATATAAAATTAAAATAAATAATTAAAAAGCCGACATCACATTTTCATCTTATTTTTTAATATTGTAATTTATATTTAAGTTTTAATTTAGTTATTATATTCTTATTATATCCTTATAGTATTGTTTATAATGGTTGTGGTGTGTTAAACCTTGGATTTCCTGTAAGAAATGGGGGTTTCGTTGCTCTTGTGAGGATGCGTGAGAATCGCTTGACTCTCTGTCCTTAATGAAGCGTATTTAACAATCAAACTGCCCAATAATCGGGGCAATAAGACTAACCAAATTATGATGATATTACTTGTCATGTCTATTTAATCAATTTATAAATCAAATTATTGTTTTAGCTATTATCTTTAATTTGAGTTGTATTATTGTTATTTGAATCATTTAGCATTTTTATTGCTTCGTTGTAATTTGTTGTTTGTTTATTGATTGTTGCTTGTATTTTGTTTCGATCATTTTGATTAGTAGTTAAATTAAATAATCTTTTTTGTTTACTGATCCATGTATTAAAGTGTTTAGTAATATTATGAGCGCCATTTGATCGTTCTGCTCTGTTCCATATATATGTCATGTTGTATCTTTGGTTGATGATTAATGTATAATAGAAGTATTACATAATGCCCCGAAAGTGTCAAGGCTTTTAAAAAGAAATCTCAGCTTTTATGTAGTTACTGAGAAGGTGATGAAGTTGACCACATACAAAATCCTTGGGATAGGAAAAAAATGCGCTACAATACCTATGGGATAAATTATTTAGTTGATTCAAGAGTTTCCGCTCTTAGCTTTTTTAATTCATTAAAGAAATGACAATTATTAATGTTTTGACAGATCATCTTTGAATTCCTCTACCCTCTATCACATCTAATTCATCTAGTAAAGCAAAAAGTTCAGTTAATATTTCTTCCGATTTAGTTTGTGTAGATAATATAGATTTATACTTAGGGTTACTCAAATCTTTGCTTGACCATTCGGTTTTGTTACTCATTTCTGTGAGCAAATCGCCTTCCTTGCGCAAACCATAAGCATTGTCACGAAAGTCTTTAGCCTTCTTTATAATATCGTATATTAAGGATTCGCTCATTAAGATACCTCCAAGGCACTAATAGTTTTATCGTCATTATCTTCCACATTGAAGGATAACTCTCTCACAAGCTCAAGAATGTCTGCGCAACGAGTACCATGATCTCTGCAAACTTGCAAGGAATTAATATGATTAATTGTAACTCTTTCGTTCTTTGCGATTTTATTATTGACATAGTTTGTTATTACAACACGAAGATCAAGGTTAGAGAAATCGTCTCTTTCTTCTTCTTTTTCTGTTTGATCCATGTCGAAATCATCTGAATCGTCATAATCGTCTTCGTCATAATCGTCAAAATCATAATCGTCTTCGTCAAGATAGTCACTCTCATCTGATCCATAGATAGGCTTATTAGCCTCGTAGACAGGTGTATCTAACTCTTTGCGAGTTCCTGTGATGTCAGAGACTACCTTGTACTTAGAAACCCTTAATTTTTGAAAATCGCAATCAGTTGGAACTGATACCGCATCTTGTGGGTCAAATTCAACAAGAAGCAAGCGCCCATCTTTCCCTGCCCATTGGTTAGCATAATCATAAGAACCGACATGAAGACCAAAAGAACAATGATTGTCCTTGTTGTCGTCAACGCATCTTCTAGCAACTTCGATTGTCGATCCAACCTCATTGAGAATTTGATGACGATCATTAGTCTCGCCTTGGACAACAATTGTATCAGCGTTGCCTGTTGAACTCCAAAAGTTACCTTGAACACCCTTGTAACCTAAAACTTTACCTTCGGGAGTAGTCGCAAGAGACTTGTAACTCAAGAAGGAATACAATTCATTGACCGAATTGGCGCTTGGATTAGCTTGCAAGCGAGTAATAAAGTTGGTGAGAGGAGCAGAGTCCTTCATGCCCGAACGAAGCATATCAAGTAATTTGTCAACCACGACACCATGCAAGCGATGACCCTTGTAGTAAACAATTTCATCCCTGACCTCGATTTCTCCTTCAACGAAGTTTTCAACCGCCTTAGAAATATCTAATAAGTCTCCAAGGTCATCGTAACGAGCATCAAGAATAGCTTTCTCGGCAAGTTTAAAGTTAGCATGATCTGAGCGCAAAGTGTAAGGCTTGCCTTCCCAAAAGATGGTGATTGAATTGTCGCTAATTGTATATGGTACTTTATTCATAATGTTTTTTGTTTTACTTCTATAATTAATAATATGTTCTAGTATATTGATTTTCTATTTAATGTCAAGTGTTTATTTTTAGAAAGATGAGAGAGGGAAGTTATCACCCTTCCCCCTCTCTGTTTTTATCACACAAAGCAATATAGTCTAAAATGATTGGTAGTTCATCTAAATCGCCCCAACTTGAAACTGCTTGAGACATCATTTTAAGGCAAGGATAGTTCTTGCTTAAAGTCTCAAAGCAATCTTCGACTTCGTCCTTGGTCATGGATGGTTTTACATGAATGTCAAGCCAATTCTGATTACTTACAGATAGGTATAAATAAGCCTCTCTGACTATATTGTCAATGTTACCTTGAAAAATATTCCAAGAATTATGGCAGATAGCAACTAAATGATCTTTTGGTAATTCATGCTTGAAGTTTGTATTTTGAAAAATTCTGCCAATATTGTAACCAAGTGCGCCAAGTTTTGTTGATTTGTTATATACTCTATTATCAGCAAATATAACAGACTCTTTCTTGTTTTTCTTGATTACATTTTTACTATAATCAACATAGTAGTCAAAGAAAGATACCCATACATCCTTGTCAAGCTTTTTAACATCTCCTGTTCTTACTCCGAATAATTCGATTGTTTTTTCTTGCGAATCATCTTCTGCGCAATTAACGATATTGATAAGTTTATGCTGAACATCATTTAGCGCAAATCTGTCATGGTCAATTTTTGAATTTTTAATTGGAACATAAAGCAATTTGCCATCAATAGAACCTTCAACCTTGTCAAGACTATAATTTATTTCAGCATTGACCCAATAATCTGCATTTCTATGTACACGATTACTCTTGTTCATTTTGAATAAAGCGACATTTGCTCTACTTTTAGAACCCGATACTTTGGTCTTTATTACTTTTTCTTTCTCAACAATAGATGTACGAGCGATATGCTTGGCATCAATCTTACCAAAATGCCATTCTTGCTTAATGTGCGCATCACCCAATTTAGTGATAGGAGTAATAATATAAACCACTTCCAAGTCGGGATTCTCGTTCATCAATGTACGAACTCTTAAATTGTTGCCATGACTTGAATCAACATCGTGAATCAAGAACATAGATTTGTCTTGACAATAGGCACGAGTAGTCGCTTTTGTTTGAACTTTAAAGCCATTGCGAGAGTTAGAATCATAAATCTTTGAAGACTCTTGGATTCTAATCTCATCTTGCATTTTATAGTCAACTTGAAACATAGGACTTTCAATACTAACACCTTTCCATTCAAAACTATTCTCTAAAATTCTTTTAATGCTATAAGGTAAGGCATTAATTACCTTGGCATAGTTGCGCTTGGCATCAAATAAATCTTCTGAATCAGCAAGTTTTGCTTTAGCTATTTCTTGTACAGAATTGCTTGCTTTAAGTAATTGAGCGCAAATTTCTTTTTGAGTTGACTTATTGTATTCCAAGGATTCTCTACTATGGTGCAACTTTACTGAACCAACAGGAACTCTGATGTAAAAATTAGATTCGCTTAAAAGTTGATTAATAAGATTGACTTTACCATCATCTGAAATGTAGTTTTCTACACTCATAGAACCACGATCAAGAGGGTAGGAAACTCTACCCATAATTACATGAGCGGTTCTGTTGTAATAATTATTATCATCCTTCAAGAAAAACCATTCGTCATTATCATCTTTAAGCACATATTCGGGCGCTTTGATGAAATCTTCTTCGACTCCAATGAATTTTGGCATTTCATCCGCACTAAAGAATCGGAAGAAATCTTGGACAACTTCTTGGAATTTTGAAAGATCATCATCTGATACTGCAACCTCGATGCTTAATCCTGTTGGCTCAGAACTTGGTTCTTCAAATAATCTAACAATCTTTGTGTCATCATCATCATTAACAAAGATGTTATAAGAAGATTTCATTCCACCATTATAAGAAACACAAGTGAAGTTTTCGCCATAAGAAAGAGGAGCAAACTTGCCGATACCAAATGCGCCAATGTAATTGTTTGATGTGCGCTTGGTTGACTTACCATACTTAGAGTAAAGACCAAATACATCTTCTTGACTTAACCCTCCACCAAAGTCACGAACCGCAAAGGTAGGATTCATTTTAGTTGGCAATTTGATCTCGATTTGACGATCTGAATTAGCTTCAAGGTTGGCATCAAGTGCATTAGCAGTAACTTCACGAACTACTGCAAGACGAGTGTTGGAATAATTGTTGCGTAACAATGATGCTACATAACGCATATCTTCTGCATCAATGGTGCAGTTGACTGAGTCAAAATCGTGAGACTGAACTACTTTTTTTCTTTCTTGTGTGATAATCATTTTGTGTGTTTGTTGTATGTGATAAATTAAACTATGATTGAAGTATGACTGATGGTTGTGATAATGTCAACACTTTTTTTTTAAAAATCTTCAATTACTCTTAACATCTCCTCAAAAGCATCTAATTCTTTCATGTATTGAGATTCGTCTTCTTGGTTAGATATAGAGTAGTTTTTAATTTCTTCAATTTTTTCTTCTATTAATTCTATTACTTCGTTCATAGTGTGTTGTTTGTTTTTTCTTTGTCTCTGTCTATTTGTCCCCATTGCGAAACGCTTAATGGGCTATTATCTAAAAATTCAGCTAGATTCATAAAAGATTTCTTTGCTATATGTTTCTCGAAAGACATTGTTGTATCTGCGCCCCCAAGTTCACCTATGTAAAGGTGGAATATTTCTTGAAAAGTTTTTGCGCCTTCTAATTTTTTAATCATAATGTTTTTCGTGTTCAACTATTGATTCGATGTGATCTTTTAATATGTCGTGCATAAGTTCAACATCATAAACTCTTTTGCCTTCGTCTGTCAAGGAAAAAAGAACAGGAACTAAAATCTTGTCGTGTTGTGGGTGATCGTTGTCTTTATGTATTTGAATTGTGTGTCTCATTATTTACTTCCCCCATTTATATTTTCTAATTCATTTTCTCTAGCTTGTCTTCTCATTGCCACAACAAGTTCTTCGTCAACTAATCTATGTATATTTGTAGTATCTTCTATTGCAGTACCAAAATACAAATCAATAAGATCAGCGATTTGATCTACGCATTCATAAAGACGATATTGATCTCCACCATTCGTGGGAACATTGAAACTAATTTTTTGTGTTGTGTAATTCATTTCAGTACAATAAACGATTAAAAAGATTCTGTCAACACTAAATCTCCACTTTCCCACATATCCCAATGAGATTCATAAGCATGATCCCAATTATCATACTCTCCATTTGCTACGGAAATTGTTGCCTCTCTTTGAATTAATTCGTCATCAATTTCTTCCCAATTAAAATCGAGAGACATTTGATCTTTGTGGTAAACTATTTCTTCTATTTCGTTCATGTCGATATTTTCCGCTTTTATGTACATATAGTTGTTAATATGTCGATACTCTAAACATGAACAGGGGACTTGTCAACAATATTTGCCAACTCTTCATCTAGCTTTTCGCTTAAATCCATATAGTCATCCAAGGGTAGATCGTCTTCCATAACTTTAATTGCAACGCTGATCGCAGGAGAATCATCCTCATTTAAAAAGTGAAACTTCATTGGCACTCCATTTAGAATGTCATTAATTTCTTCTCTAGTTAATCCTAATGTCATGTTGTATTCTTTATTCATTGATGTATATCCCCTCTTGTTCTAGTTCGTCTTCAGTAAACTCCATAGGTTCTTCCCACTCTTCATCATGCAAGAAGTAAGTACCTGTGAAACTATCGTATTGTAATTTATTATTATTTTCTTCTATGTAATCGTTCATGTTTAATACTTTATAGTGGTTTTATTATTGTGTCAACTAAAATTTATTATTTTGATTATTTAATATTTCTCTTAATTCTGTATGTCTAAAAACTATTCTGTCTGTTAATTTTGAAATGTCTTCATCGGATAATATTACTTCGTCACTATAATATTCATCATTGGTAATGTCATATAAGAAATTAGATATTTGACATTTTAATTGTTCTAAAAATTTTGCGTGTTTAATTTTAGACAAATCAGTATAAAAAGGATTGCCGTTTTCATCTGTCTCTACTAGTCCACTCATAATTCTAAATTTGCAGTTATTGTTACATCTAATACTCCATGATTGACTGCACTTTCAACACGATAACCTTTGGTGACTAGATTGTCAATGATAGAATGTCTATGATTCCAAATATCTTTATCCCATCCACGATAGTCGCAAGTAGAAAATGATGATGACCCTGTTTTAGCTACTCGTTCTTTATGATACTCAATATTTGCTTTTAATTTTTCTTTTAATTCATTCATTTTATATATTCCCTTTCTTGTAAGTATTCTTTAAAATTAACTTTAAATTCTTTTAGCCAATGTGGGTCAACTGCGCATTCCGCAAGCATCTCCCAAGGATCACCTAAATAGTTATCAATGTCAACATCATAATAGAATTTTATTTGATCTACTAATGGCATATCTTTTATGTATTGTTCGTATGTTGGTAATTCTTCCATGTCTTTATTCAAGTTCATTTTGCATGATATGTCAAGCATTTTTATGGTTTTTTCGTAAAAAGTTTGTATTTATATAGTTAAACTAATATTTTGCATCTTTTATAATGCTTTTGCTTGGGTTCTACCCGCTCCATCCATTTGCATCCTAAGAATGCTTGATTGCCCCTTGCGAGCAGTTGCTTGCTTGGCATAAGCAAACGCACTTGGGTCGCTAAAAGTCTGCATGACCATAGTTGATTTGTCAAGATAAACATTAAGACCCTTCTTGGGTATTGAGTTTGCCATCTTTTCTGCGCTTGCGATTGATTGTTTAATGCTATTTAGGAATGCTTCTGATGTGTTCATGTTAGATACATTAGATTAATTTTGATTGTCTGTCAATAGTTTTTTTAAATTAAATTCGGGGTGATGTAATTCGTGATGGCAATTATGACAGAGCAACTGACATTGATCAGCTTCCTTTAAAACTTTATTCCAATTATAATTTGCTATATTTCGCATCTCTACATTGAATAATTTTTTATCGGGATTTATATGGTGAAAAGTTAATGCAGTTAAGTTTTTTTTATAACCACATATTTCGCAACATCCACCTTTTAATTTGACTAAATTTAGTTTTCTTTTTATTCCTCTTTTTCGTTGCCTTATGTAAGAAACATTGTTTAAATTTGAATTCTTATTTTTGCATTTTTGGGAGCAAAATTTTCTCTGCTGACCTTCTAATTGTATGTCGCATATAACACAATTTTTATAAACCCCTTTTTTTATCATAATTTATTTTGCTTTTATTTAAATATTTGCACGGAGAGTATCCGTGACTAACTCCAATATAGTAGTAATCGAATTACTTGCTAGTCTTTTTCTGTATCGTCATACAAGGTAGATTTTGCTAACTCAGTAGGATCAAGCGCTATTCGGGCTTTTCACGAACTACTAAAATCGCTCACATTAAGAGGTGAACCTATTCTAAATCAGTACCAACAGGAGTAAAGGATTCTGTGCTTCTTGTCTAGCATTTTTCTTGCATCTGTTACGAATTGTAAATCACTCTCTAAATAGTAATAACTATTTTCGGGGTAATCATTGCCTTCATCGTCTGTCCAAAAGAAAGAGTCACTACCCCAAAAGAAACCATTAGATTCGGGCATAGTCATTGTAAGAATGTCATCCTCAAGAGCATTAATATCTTCTTCGGTAAGTTGCAACTCAACGCAGTTAAAATCGCCATCTTCATTGGCATTTGGGCATCCCTTGGATTCCCATAATTGTTGCATCCAACCTTGCAGTCGATTGTGTTTGCGCCATTCAGCGATGCAAATATCATCGTCACCATTTCTCTTGCGAGGTGGACGAGCGTAAGCGTACATATCTAATCCCATAATATTTTTCTCCTATTTATTTTGTTGTTTGCGAGACTTCATTTTCTCGGCAAATGTTCTTGTGTTATGTTTAATGTAGACTTTGTTGCCATCCTTGTCAAGTTTATTTTGCGCAATCGCAAAACCTAAACCTTTTAAAGAGTCAAGATCAACTTCATCAAGGCTTTTCTTGCGAGTCAATAAGTTAATTAATTCTGCATGATTAGAAGTAACCACATACAGAGGGTTCTTTCTATTCTTTAAAGTTTTTGGTTCAACTAAAATTTCGTCTTTCATAATTGTACATTAATGCAATAACAAATCAATGTCAAGCGCTAAATATAGAATCCATTAGCTCTCTTGCTGAACGATTCGCTATTTTCTCCTTCTTGCCGACAAATAAACTAACATGGCATTTGGGACAAGAGTATGTCCTGTTTTTTCTTAACCTATGCTTTCTGAAAGTCATACCGCAACAAGCGTCAACATACTTGTGGTGATCTTTAGGGCGATTCAAGTCAGACTTACTGCGAGATTTTGGTACTGCGCCAATTTCTACGCAAACTTTTTTCCATAGAATGCCATGACCAACACCTCTTGACCCATAACGCTCATAAGATAACGCATGAGCAAGTTCGTGAAGAATAGTGTCCATTACCTCTTCTTCGTTATTTAATTCCACATACCACTTGGACAGGCGAATCTCTCGCCTATTGTAGCTACAAGTACCAAGCGATTGCTTTTTGTTTTGCCAACAAAATGTCCATTCCCTAGATAGGCAATGTTCGTGCATTAATGAATTCATTAGTTGTTCTGCTTTTATCAATTCCATAACAACACACTAATGGAAAAATTAAATCATGTCAACACTATTTTGTATATTTGCTTAATGTTCCTTTTTCTAAGTTTAATTCTCTTTCTATTTCCTTAGCAACATTTTCGCCAACAGATATTTCGTGATCGTTTGATAAAGAATTTAATAACTCAACTAAATTTTTTCCTGTTTTAACTCGATTCTCTTCTCCTACTAGAAATAAATTGTCAGCAGTTACAAGCATAAGATCATCTAGTTTAATGATGATATGATTAATCGAATCTGTGCTTCCTCGTAATCCTAATTGTATTTTCATTTAATTATATATTTTAATATTTGATATATCCAAGTGAAATACCATGTACCGCACAATAGAAGGCATATTATGTTGAAGCAATTTATTAACATAATTATCTATTTTTTAATTGCTCAAGAATTCTTTCGTTTTTAATCATAGAATCTTTTATTATATTATTCATCTTTCTTCTGCGACAAAATAACCATATTATTTTTTTAACAAAATTAATCATCTGTATATTCATCCTTTTCTTCTTTAATAGCTTGGTATATTTTATAGAGTAAATCTTTTTGAGCATTATATATGATTTTGTATTGCACATCGTCATTGAGGTCGGAAGTAGGGTATTCTATTTGTCTATCGATTGCTCTAACCGCACGAAGCGCGCCATCATACCCAATCTTCATTCCCCTATTATGTTCATCGTCTTCTTTGATTATTTCTTTCATTTTTTTGCCTATTGCATATTTAATACTACCCTCATCACTAGCGCATAGTAATGAATATTTATCCACAAAGCATCGAATCATGCTACCATTAATTCAAGATCATGGCAAGTTAATTCGCCCTTTTTAATTGGAACAATAACCTCAACCAAGAAATTTTTTATTGATTCTGTTATTTGAATTAATTCTTGAAACTCTTCAAAGTTCATAGAATTAGCATCTCCTTGTCCACCATAACAAAAACGATAACCTTCTTCAAGGGGAGCATGGTTTGTTTTATGCTTTTTCACATACTGATTAGTTTGTGGGCATCGAGTCCAATCCCAACGAGCATGAAAAGAATTAAGATACATTAATACATCAAGACTACCTAAATTCTCACCTATACTATTTTTACGAGGAGTCTGATCAATAAAGTCGATGTTGGCGCTAATGTATTCTGACTTCATATCTTTTAACTGAACCATGACACCTTTATAATTTTCAGCACCATGATAAGTATAATTACCTTGACTATTTTGTTTTCCGCCTGTTAATTTGCACATTTTTTGGTCACGATCACACTTGCTAGTCCAAGATAAAATGCTCTCAGAAGGTAAAACTTTTTTAACAAGTTGATTGCTTTTAAATATTATATTTTCGGGACTCCATGTGTTCCAATTTACTTTTGCTTTGTTGAAATAATTCATGTGATATTTTTTGTGTGTTAATAATTAAGTTATAATTGAACTATATGTTATACTTTATGATGTGTCAAGAGTTTTGTTTCATTCTTGTTAAATTATATTCTTCTTCTGTAATGTAAGAGTAACTTGATAAGAATTCTTCTTTAGTCAATTCGTTGAAGTCTATCATTTTATCTTTGTCATCACAAAAATCAGTACGCTCTATTTCGGGATTCCATTCTTTCTCCCAAAGTTGAATGTCTTGACCTTCCCAATTTACGAATTTGCGCACGATCTTGAGCGCTTTCATTACTTCTTGACTATTCTCATTTTCAGACAAATCGCCAAGAGCAGAGGTTTCTGCTTCGTCTAACACTAATTCTATTGCTTCGGATAATTTCATCATTCTTCGTTTTGTGTTCCAACTACGAGTAGTTTAATATCTTTTCCTGTGTCTGTCAAGTTAAAAACATCAAGGGCAACTTGATAGACTTCACCATCTTCGGGTTGAATGGCGATCCAAGAAGTATTTCCATCATCTTTAGCTCGTACTACATCCCACTCATGCTCAAGCAATCGGGCTTTTTGGTATTTCGTTAATTTCATAATTGTAGTATGCAGTAAGAATTAATCCTTGTCAACATCTTTTTCGCTTTCGCCAAAAATCATATTCCATTCGTCACGAACTTCTATGTCGGGCATATCTTCTAGCGCCTCGCAACCATATATAAGCATATCTATAATCTCTGAAACAGGCATATTCATTGCTTCTCGTTCAGCAAGGTCGTAGCGCATTGTATCGATATCGGGTTGTTTGTCATCTCTTGTTTGTTGTTCTGTTGTTCTCATATTTTATGTTTGTATGTTATTTAATAAGTCTATTTTTTCGTATAAATCGTCTATGTGTTTTTTAATGCGCCCGATACACTCGACTTCATTTGGTTCTCTTACCAAGAAGTGTTCTAGTTCTGCCTCTAGGTCTTTGATATGTAGCCAAGTATCTTTTATTTCGGAATTTATTTGTTCTTCTTTTTTTAATCCCTCTAATGCTTCTTTATTCATACAACACATTTCCATGCCCATCGTCAATAATGTTGACCTCATGCGCTTTTATTTTCCATGCAATTTCTCCATTTGTAGGATCAGCATATTCGATATTAAAATCAGAGTCAAGCAAAATTTCATCATTTGTCATGTCTTGCACTTTCTCAATCGCTTCATCTCTAGTTTTGGCGCTAACATAATAACAATTAATAATTTTTACTCCAACGCAATATTCTCTTTCTCCATTTTTCATTCTTTCTTTGTCCATATTTATACCTTATTCCTTTTCTTTTATATTGTCAACATTAATAATCTTTGTTCTTAAAAAAGTCTTCGGATTCTTTCTGTAGTACTCTTTATCTAGTAGGTCATCTAATAAGCCAACGATACCCCAACCTGTTTCTCTATCCAAGGGGACAGGAGCATCTTCTTGTTCATGCGGAGGCTTAAAGTCATGCCACAAAACAGACAACAAGTGATCTCTTTGTTTTTCTAGCAACTGATAATCAATGTTCATCTTGTTGTTTTATAATTTCTGTTAATGCTTGTTCTACAAATTCATTAAAACTTAAATTCTGCTCATGTGCGCAAGTCATATATTTTAACAACTCTTCATCATCAAAGTTAAGCTCAATGTTTGCGTATTTTACTTTTTTAATTATAAAGGCATCGTCTTGTGGGATGAATTTTAAGTCATCTCCCACTTCCCAACCTAATCTTTTCAATAAATCATCGGGCAAGCGAAAATATAATTCACCATCAAAACTTTCTTTAACTTCTAATTCTGATACTTTCATTTTTTTGCTATATATTTATCTAGATAATCGCCCGAAGCTTCCATGTTTTTTAAGTGACCTTCAAAAACAGGGTCATCGTCTCCCATTAATTTTTGTCTATATTCTTCTGCAAGATCAGAACCCCATTCATCAACTGATTCATCAGATAAATCACAAGCAATTTCTATATTAGTAATGTTGTGCCATGCTTCTTCAGCAAAGACACTACCATCCTTATTGCGACTTGGTCTTTTAAATCTTTTATTGCAATTCTTTTTGATATGTCTATCAATGATAGCAATGTCATCTTTGACGCAAGCCAAGCGATGTCTAAGTTGAAGATTTTCCAACATTAATCTTTCAATATTTTCTTTAGTTATCTGTTGTTCTATTTCTTTCATATAAGTATAAGTTGAATCTTTTTTTTGTTCAGCCAAAGTCATGTTGACTGAATCTTCGTAAGTTGGGTAATCGTCTCCTATAATTTCTTTCATTATTTTATCTCCAATCTATAATATTCGTTTTCTATTTGCTCTGCTTCGGTAAGACTATCAAGACCATTGTAGTCTTCATAAACTTCACGAATGTACTCTAAATCTTTTCCAACATAAAACGCAGGAGTATAATCTCCTTCTTTGTGCAAACCATTTGATTTGTCTGCTTGAAGAATATAATCTAACATTTTTTGTGGCTCAATGTTCCAAACTTTTTTTACTTTCATATTTGTACTCTAGTTTAATTTTTAAATGTTGTCAATTCTTTTTTTTACATTTCGTAAGTTTCTTCTAACTCTGCATTTTCATAATCTTCAGCAAGCATTTCGCATTGTTCTCCATGTATCTCAATACCCCCATGCTCTACTAATATTTCTCTAGCTTCCTTTTCTGTTTTAGCTTGGATTTCGTAGACATACGCAGTAGGAACAGAGAATACAAAGTATTTTTCTTTTTTAGCTTTGCTTGTAATTTTGCTCATTATAATTTTTCTCCTTGTTCATTTATTTCACCCCGAATAAGAGCGCCAAAATCATCATTATTTAAATGCGATGTATCAACAGGAACTGCGCCAAATTTTATATTTAATCCTACTGCATCTGCCCTCTTGTTTAATAAAAGATTTAATTCATCATTAAGATTGAATAATCTTTCTGCAATTTTTCTAGCAGGAGGATACTCATACACATCGGATATGCGAGTGTTAAGACCGCTCTCGACTTCATGTAGCTCTTGTAGTTGTAATACTTCTGTGTGTTTGTTCATATCTTTACCTTATAGGTCTTGGTTTAACTTGTCAAGCTCTGAATCTTTTTCTTGTTCCTCTACAAAGGCAACTTCGGCATTTTGTTTCCATGCTTTGCTTATTTCCCAATCAGCTTCCATTTCATCGAAAGCCCTACTGACTGCATCATCTTTCGATTCTGAATCAATAAAATAAGTGCGATAAGTTGTGCTTGCTATTTCTATTTCAAATGTTTTCATTTTTTGTCTCCATTAGTTTTTTAGCATCCATTAAGGTATGACAGAACTCTTCAATCTTGTCAACAGGAATTTGAAAGTATCTATTCCAAGATTCTCCATCACTATTATGAGCGCTTACCGAAACGAATTTGCTGAAATCATGCGCTTTTACCGAAAAGCCCCCAAGTTTGCACCAATCTTTTGAGCTTGCCCAAGTTGTGAATTTAGAGCATTCAGACTGCTTTCTGCTTTTCGCCCAAACGATTTCTTTTTCTATTTTTTTGCTCATAATTATTCCTCGTACATATAGATTGGAGTATGCTCGCCAACATAAGCACACTCAATGTTAAACGAAAAATACTCACTCGCATCTTCGTAACTCATGCCATCACGCTCGACAAGAATATCAATGATACTACCGACAGAATAAATAACTCTGCCTTTTGTATCGTACCCCATAATTGCACCCTCAAGCCCATCCGCTAATAATGCTTCGGGATTAAATTCAACAATAGACTCTAGGAGTTGTTCTCGTTCTTTAAGTTTTGACTCTTTTAATTCGTTTATAATATCTTTACTCATGCCATAAGACTAAGGCAAAGAAACAAAGATGTCAAGACTTTTTTACTACATTCCTCTAACCCAAAAAAGAAAAGATTTTAAATCATAAGTATATCGCTTGAGGTTTCCATGCGCCAACCAAAAACCAAGACTCTCTATTAGGATACCCATTTGATCATTAATGTCAGCAAGTTCTTCTAGGTCAAATCTTCCACCAAGAACCTCTTCTTCTATTACTTTTTGAATGGTCTTAATGTTGTGGTAATGTTGTTCGCTATTCATGGCATCCACCTCCGCAACAAACATCCTCGATTGTCTGATTGAGATGTTCTTGTAGCGCTTTTTCTAACTTATCTGCTATCATTATTTGCGCAGATTCTGATTGTAAATTTATTTGACAAGTGCCTGTGTTTGGACAAGCGACTTCGCTTAAAACTTTTAATATTATTTCTCTCATATTTCTTCTTTTATTAATTTGTCTAGTGTTTCTAATCTGCTCTGCGCATTATCAAGTAAAGCCAATGCTTCTTCGGCATTTTTGTAAAAATCACCTGTTGAGTGATCTCCAATGCCAACCGACTTGTTTCCAAGCAAATGAAGACTAAGCTTCGCTTTATCAATATCTGCTTCGGCAGAACTCTTTAACATATTATATAGTAATTTATTCATCGTTCGTAAATAGTAACATAAAACTCGCCCAAAGGCAATAACAAAATACCCCAAATAAAATAAAAGTTCCTTTAATCCAACTAATTAATTTTTTCATTTAATTTGCTTATAACCTATTTTCTTTCTGCACTCGACATTTGATTTGTACAACTCTTTTTGTCTTTTAAGTTCTGTTTCTGCTCCTTGTAAAGTGGCGATAGCTTTGTTTTCAGTCATTGCGCCATTAAGAATGTTATTAATACAATTAATCACTTCTCTTGAAGTAACTCGATAGGGAAAATTTCTGCAAACAAATTTGTAGAACTTGCCACTTATTCTGCCATGTTTCATTAATTTGTGCAAGTATCTTCTGTAGTTGCAATTTTTTGTATTATGTAAGGTTTTCATTTTTGTTATTTTTGATATTTATATATAATTTATATAACTCTCTAATCTTTCTTAGATGGTATTTATTTTTAAAATTTTCTTTTATGTATTTTTGGTCTGTTAAATTTATATGATTTTTTTTACATGAATAAATTTTATTATATCCTTCTTTGACTGAGTTAAATTTTTGCATAAATTCTGATTCTCGTTTTCTTAAAAGGAAATAAAAGGGAAAATCATCGAGAACACCACAAGAAAAATTCTCTAACCCTTGATTTATAAAATCCTTGTGAATTTGGTTGCAATTCTTGCTTTTGTAAAATGAAGAGGAAAGGTTTTTACCTAAAGATATGTGGGAGCTAATCCTACTTCTTAAACGCTTTTCTGTTGAGCCTATGTAATATTTATTATTCAAATTGTTTTTGATAAAATAAACACAAGAATCTAACTCTAATGGAATTTTTTGATATTCTGTTATTTGCCAAAAATAATCATTTTTTCCTTTCATTTATCGTGCAATTTTCTTTTCTTTACTATTTTCCATATTTTACCATCTTTGTCAAGCCTAGAACTCAATAACATTATTTCTGAGTAAAGGGGATACAACCAACCAAAACAATTAAAACGCAAAAACCAACTAACCAAATCTCCAACATAGTATAATAGTTTAGCTAAACATATCATCATCGTCTTGCTTGTATAAACTATCTTGGAATTCTCGCACTTTATCTTGATGTTTTGCCTCGCCCCAACCTTTTGTGTAACCTTCGTTATATTTTTTCATAAAGTCTTCTTCTTGTGCAAGATACATTGGATGGTCGGGGTCAGTATAATTATACTTTACATGACCTTGTCTATTTTCATCTCTTTCTTCTTGAGTGAACCATTGATATTCTGTATTGAACATATCGTCTACATTGCTTGGGTGAAATCCTGCGCCAACAAGCAAGCCTTTGAATTGCTCCGCTAGTTCGTTGAGATTTGAACCATCGAATTGCTCTTCAGATTCTACGCTATAAGTTTTGTTATTTAATGTTATTGATAATTTCATAATTAGTTCCAATCAAAATCCGCTGATATTGCGAATGCCAATCTATCTTTCCAAGGATTGTTGTATTTATCTTTTTTTGATGAGTCAGTAATTCTAACGATTATATTATAACCCGCCATGTCATCTAGTTGCTCACCATCAGTAGAATATTCGCAATCTATATTTAAGGTAGCGCTATCTCCTACATAATCATCTTCTTGATAATCAAGGAAGCGGACAGGTACAGAGATATCTGCATCTTCTTCTAGTAAGTCTGATCTAATTGTTAAGTGGCTATTTTTTGCGCTCATTTGTAGTGGTTGAACCCTTCTAGTTCGTCTTCAGCTTCATGCTCTTTCTTGTAGAGGTTGACTGAAATATGATTATTGTGATTGTTGATATGTAGTGAATATCCATCTATTGTAATCCATGCAGTCCTACCTGTCAAGACAAAATCTTCACCACTATCATTATTATCAAGTTGAATTGTCATATCTTCACTTGCTACTATATTATCTTGCATATTCATGTTCCATTAATTGTTTAATTTCTGTTTTAGCATCTTGCCAAAGTTGAGATTCAACTTTTTCATCAAATGCTTGTAATTTCATTATTCCATAACGATACCACACATCACATATCTTGTCAATGTTTTTATCATTAGGTTTTACATTAAAATGATTCCAATTTTTTTCTCCATCAATTATTTCTTGTTCGATCCATTCGGCAGGAAAACCATCGGGAAAATACATAAGAGCGTTGTCGTTCGCAAACTTTCTAGCAAGAGATACGAAACTATCTTCTACTTCATGCGATTCGTAAAGGTCTGCATCTTTGTACCAAGATTTATAGACACTAATATAAAATTCAAAAGTATCTTTTATGGCAACATATTCTTGTTGAAACTTTGGCAACTCTTCATCTCCATGTTCTATAAGTTGCACACTCTCAGCTTGACCATACCATTTCATGTGTTTCATTACTCGACTACTATAAATAATCTTTTGAAACTCTCTAAGGAGTTGCTGATTAGACTTGGTAGTCTGCGTTGTTCTTCTAAAACTTGTTGTTAATCCTTCTCCGCTCATAACTAAAAACAATAAACTAACCCCCAAGTAATGTCAACTTAAAAAACACCAAATAAGCAAAAATTCCAACCCATAGGAATATCGCTATCAATTCCAATAAATCTTCAGATTCCATTATTAGCAAAAAGCCAACCAACAAATCATTCCGCAGATTAAAATTATATTAATTGTTATCACCATGATTGCTATAATGTCGCTCATTATTTAGCGCCAAAAGTTTTGTAGTCTCGTTTTGGTTGGTTTGACAAGTAATGTAGGTAGTTGACATAACTCATATTTGCTAGTTTAGCTTTCGCTCGCAACTCTTGTTCGTTATCGATAGAGCGATCAACCAAAGATGGGCATTCGTCATTTAACATTGGGTAATTGTGAAGCGACAAAGGCTTTTGGGGCGCAGAACAACCAAATAAAAGAACAAAAATGTAAAGCAAATTAAAGTGAATCATTTTCAAACTCTACCTCTCTATTTCCGTAACTCTTATTGTAACTAAATAAATATTGTTCTCTATCTGTATCTATTTGATGATATTCTCTTTCTTGATTAGGTGGATCGACTGCATAGCAAGCGACATCCCATGACCATGTACTAGAGTCAGTATATTCGTACTCTCCCGAACCATCTTGTTTGAGTCTAGTCCATTCGTCACCACAATGAATATTGTAATCTACATAAGTGCCGTCTTCTAGTTCGTAACTATTCCAATAGTCAAAGTTATCTCCTTCAGTTTCGACATCGGGATTACTCTCAACTTTTTTGATGTGAGTTATTGCTAGATCAATTATTGCCAACTGCGCTTTTTTGGGCGCTTTCCAAACTTCATATGTTTCAATCATTTTATAATTCTTCTGTATTTTTATCTGATATTGTTCCATTTTTAATTAACTGCTCAAATGTATCCCACATTTTTTGGTAGCGAGTATCGTGCAGTTGTTTCATTCCGATCAACATATTTAATAGTTGATCTTCTGTATGCTTGATTGGGGAATCTCCAATCGCATATATTATTGTTTCTATGTCTTCGCCTATTTGGTGAAGATTGCTCATTGCGTCTTCTAGTTCAAATCTATTCATGGTATTTAACTATATGATTTTTTGATTACTTGTCAAGGATTTAATTACTTGCGCAGAAAGACTTGTTGTTAACTTTTGTTGCGACTTCGTTATTGGGGAGTGTAATTTTAACCCTAAACAACCTTCCTTCGTCAAAAGCTTTTAAAAGTTCTTGATGAGTAATATTTGCATCTTCTAGGATTTTTTTTGTTAAATTATTATCTGAGTCTTCTAGGGCGCTTTTTAGATTTTTTTCGCTTTCGGGATTTTTACTTTCGACTCTTGGGTCATAAAAACGAGTCAAGCGATTGCCTCCGCCTTTTTCACCCTCTTCAAGAAGAATTTTCTGTATGTCATTTCCTCTAGCTTGTACATCTTGATAACGCTCAAAAGAAAAAGTAGGAGTTGTTGACATTCGTAGAGAATCAATATATTTTTCTTGAAAATAATATCTAATATCTGAGTCCGACTCAATGTCATTTGGAGTAATCGCATAATGCAAATCGGTTTTAGTATTTTTTCTATGAGAGGTAGCATTAAAATGAGTAGCTATCGGAATATCCCTTATCAAATCCCCAATGAACGGAAAATTTTCTATAGACACATCATTTAAACAAGCAGAATCTGTGTAAAAATTCGCTAAAAACTCAACAACATTTTGATCAACATGAATATTACAAGGTATTGGGAAGGGGTTTTTTATGTCTCTATAACCCATGAGCCTTCCAAGGAAAGACTGACCGATTGCTGACATAACTTTTCTATCTTCAATACAGAAGGCTATTCTTTCTTTTGCAGAAAGATTAATTTTAATTCCCATTGCTAAACCTTGACAAGCTACTATCACCACAGGTTTTGAATATGATCTACGAATAGCGTCATTATAAGATTCTTTGATTTTACTACCTTCAGTAGAATTAACTGCAAAAGCTTCTATTTTTCCTTGATAAATGCTATTTATCTTATCAACTATTTGCTGACCATCATTCGCAGACTTAGAAACTCTTATTAACCCTATTGGGGGGTTTTTCACGCATTGCTCTTTAAGGGTTCGATCTAAATCTTTAGAAATTAAGCGGTCTAGCTCCTCGCGCAATAATGGGTGAAGATTGCCATCTTGCAGTTTGTTTATACCATCAACAGGCTCTTTAAAGATTATGTTCTTATGATCTAAAAATTGTTGCGCGCCATAATACCCCTCCCCAACCTCTAAATCTAAAGCGCTAACTCTACCAAAAGTTTCTTCGTTTAAGTTGCCATGATTGTAGAGATGCATAAGTTGCCAATTAGTCGCTCCCTGGAAAATATAAAATGGTCTTCCCCATTTTTCTTTCTTGTAAAATTCATTTATTAACACAATAGCTTTGTTGAATTTAGAATCGAATCCATGCCCGACATGAGCTTCATCAAAAACAAAAAATGGCGCGTAATCTGTAAAATCTCCGTTTTCCAAGCGATTAACTAAATTGGATAATTTTTCGCATCCAACTTGTGGGTTTTTGTCTCTAATCGCTCGTTCATTTTCATCATACAAGTGATTATCACTAACAACAGGAATAAAAAGCCCCGATCCCTCGTGCGTCATGGGGTCTTGTAGGCATGGAGCGATTTCCGTTTTGCCACTTTGACATGGCGCATTAAGTATAAGCGTATTATATCCATCGTGATACCTGTTTAAAATTTTATTTACATTATTTTGTGTATTTTGAAAATATTTACTCATGGTATTTAACTATATAGGTTTTTTATTATTTGTCAAGGATTTTATTTCTTCTGAAAGCTCTGTCTGATTTTCTGCTACCTTTATTGGAATATGTTGATGTTTGTGAGTGACAATTAGGGCATATGAATTCTAAGTTGTCAAGAACATTATTAAGGGCATGACCATCAATATGGTGAACATCTAATGTTATGTCTTTTCCTTGCCATTCGCTTATTCCGCAGGAATTGCATTTATAGCCTTTTAGTTCAATCATCATTCTTCTCGCCCAATGCAAGCCGTAGGCTTGGCTTGATCTAACAGGAAATCTTAAATGTTTTTCTTTGTACTCTCCATTTAAGAAATTTTTAACTCTTTCTTTGTATTGAAAGTCTAATTGGCATTTAGAATTGCAATATTTATTTATATTGTCGTAATTTTGCCCTCGCTTTTTATTTGGGTGACCTTTTTGCTTTTCTTTGCCACAATTTAAACATTTAAATGTATTCATTAAACTTAACTATATATGTTTTAAAACTTCTGTCAACTAAAATATCATGGATGATTGTATTAATAATTCTTAAACTGCCCCCTGCAAGACCGCAGGAAATGCCGTAAGGTAGCCCTAAGACCTTCTCCTCGCCATCATGCTTACTTTGCCATTCGATATGATCTGCAACTTTATTTAATGCGCAGTAGAACCCTTCGTAGCTAACTGATCTTTTAGCGCCAATTTCGTCTTGGGTGTACATATTATAAACTCCTTGGCTCTGCTCCCCATTAGTCCAAACAAAGCTGAAGTTTCCCAAGGTATTTTCTCCCTCAAAATGCGCATTGCAGTCAGCTTTATAAACCATAGGGTAGCGATCTTTTATTTGCTTTGCTATTCCACCGCCCATAATATTTTGGGTATTGCAAGAGTGAGCAATGAAACCTATGTCGTTAGGAAAGTCAAGAAGATTGCCGTCTATTAATTCTATATTGTCAGTCGCTATCATTTCAACACTATAATATAGTTGTTATTATTTGTCAAGGATTATTTTAAATAGCCCCTGCCATTTGTTGGCGCAAAAGTTTGATTGCATAGTCCTTGCGTTTTATTTCAATTTCATAGATTGCAGGTTTATCGGGTTCAATAGCAATATGTGGTGGAAAATTACCAAACGCAATATAATCGGCATGAGAACGAGGCTTTTCGGGTTTACCCTCTGACCAATGAAAGACAGGAGTAATAAAATTGTGTTCACCTTCTCCTTGATTGACCCATGTATAGGCGCAACGCTCGGCTTGCCAAGCGAAGTCTAAAACTTCTGATGGGTTACATAGGTGATGAAGGTTATCTGCGCAAACAGGAAGGTTGTAATTATGCGTTTCAAATAAATATTCGCTAAATTTTATACAATCATCTATATTAAATAAAGATAGTTTATCCTCATTTTCTATTGTTAGTCTATTGTAAACACCTGCATTACATTTCATTAGATTGTTGTAGAATATTTTCGCTATGCCTTCTAGTGTCTCGCCATCTTTGATTGAACGATTGACATGAATGTTCATTGGCGCAGTATGATCTTGAGGCAAGCCAATTTTATCAAAAATACTCGCATGAAAGTTTAATTCATTTATTGAGTTTTTAACTGCGTTTTCATTCGCAGACGCTAAGACCACAAACTGATCGGGGTGAGAACCTAAACTAATTCCAAAAGTTTTGGCGATGATGCCAATAAATCTTAATTCAGTATCAAGTGTTTTGTGGTTTGGCAAATCTGTATAAGCCAATTCCAAAGTTTGATCTGTAAGGAGAGGGAACAAACTGCTTGATAACCTATAATGGCGGATGTCACTACTATGACAATGACGCAAAATGTATTGAGTAACATACAAATTGTGCGCAATTCTTTCAGATAACTCTTTGACCGCTTCATCTCTGCCATCTCTTACACATAATTCGTTAAATCTCTTACGAGTCATTGTGCGAAAGGAATATTTCTTTTTATCTATTTCTTTTAGCTCTTCTGAAATGCAAGTTAACCCTAGTATTGTGCTTGTTTTTGTCATATACCAATACTTTAACTGAATTATTGATGCCTGTCAAGTCTTTTTTTTGTGTATTCTTTGGCATGGATGTATCAGAAATAATGTTTGTAGCGCTTGGTTTCATGGTTTCAGTTGTGGCTTTTTTCTTAAAGAAAGAATCTAATAAGGTGGAGAAATTAAACGAAAAGTTGAGATCGGTGGAAATACTTTTGGCTAAGAATGGCGCTCAAGATACAGAGCGTTGGAATCAAACCAAAAAACTATTAGAAGATAGAAGACAAGACATAATGAAAATATATGGAGACATAAAGAGATAGTAATGGACTTTTATCAAATTTGGGAATTTTTTATTTTTTTATCAATAATGTCGTCTTTTGCTATTATATTTTATCCGCATAATGATTGACAAGGAATTGGAGTATAATTTATACATTTTAATATCTTTAACGCTCTTTTTTGTCGAAAGAGATGTTGTGTTGGATGTTATGTTTGCGATGATAAGTTTTTGCTTGTCGTTTTCTTGATTAGAGCATTTTTTTTACTCATCTTGTATTATTTGCTCCCATCTGTTGTCGTAATTAAGCCTAAATGTTCCTTGGAATCCTTCATATCCACCTATCTTCTCGTGTGGAGCAAACAAAGTCAAGTAAAAAGTAAAGTTCTGTTTTTCGTATAGATAATAATCTTTACCCATCACAGGCTTGAACCGCATCTCGGCATTGAATATTATTTCGTTCCATTTGAATTCGTTGGATAATTCTTCTGCTTCGGATTTTATTTTATCAAAACGCTCTTTAAAGTACTTGTTTGCCGAATGAACCGAACCACTCTTCCATGCGCCCAAATTATTTGGCTTGATAACAGGGGCGCTGAGATCACTAGCGTAAGGCAACGAGTGTGGATTGGCAACTACATTGTCGGGAACTTTTTTTTTAACACCCATCTTACATTACCACATTCCATTCTTCACTTTTGTCAGTCCAATCCTTATATTTCTCATCACCGCCCCTAATAGACCAATCAGAATCAATAGTTAACTTAGAACTGATACCGCCCCTTGGGTTAAACATCATAACTAGCCTGAGTCTATCGGGTTCATATACTTCCATCAAATGATCGTAAAATATATTAATTAATCTTTCGTAAGAAACCACAATATTTCTAAGCTGAAAAACATATTCTTTCAAACTTTTAAGCTCAATAATTCTTTTGCATGGATAAAAAGAGATATAAGCATTTGCGAAATCGGGTTGCTCCCTAACTCCAAGAAATGTAAATTCGGGTATTTTTACTTTTATTTCGTAAGCGCCAAGAGATGGATTTGGTATCGACTTTAATATTTCTTTATTTATTTCTTTGTATAGTTTCATTATCGCTTGTTTTAAAAGGGTAGATCCAACCTTCTCCGCTATGTATTTTGGCGGTATTATTTGGCGCTTGGCTTTTTATATTTAAGGACTTGGCTAATTGTTTTATTTGCGTGTTGCTTAATTGTGATCGCTTGCCATCAACCCAAACAGAGAATGGTATCTCCCCATTCATGTCAAAGGGGTGAGGTATGCGATTGATTTGAATTTCAGAAATTGCACCAAGGGATGGAGTAAAGTTTGGCGCAGAGCTTGGAGGTTTAATGTTGGGGGGAGGAGGAGGAGTCCAAGTTTTATTTTGACAACTGCAAGACAAAATAATAAAAAACGCACATAAACTATTCTGTATTTTCTTCATCTATGTTTTGCTCTACGAAATCTCTTGCTTTTTTAAACGCTTCGGGGTGATACTTCTTGACCCAATCAAGTACCCACTCATTCACATGAGATTCAATGACATCTTGTCTTGAGAAATCTATTTTATATTTGTTGATTCCGCGCTCATAAGCAACGCTTTCGGTTATTTGTTCGTGCGTTGTCATCTTATACTTCTGATTTTATGTATCTTTTTGATTGCCTGTTGATCAATAAAGCGCGATTCAATTTATGCGCTTCGTTCTTTGTCATTGTGATTGGCTTTGGACTTAATCTTTCGTATCCATGAGGGCGATTCCAATCTACTAATACATATTTACTTTCTATTGAATTATCTATTTCCATAATAGAAGTATCATAATAGAAATCACAACCAATGTCAACCCCCATTTTTGTTTTTTTATTTTTTCCATAAATTAGTTATCATGTCCCAAGCGAATAAGACCGCAATAAATACCGCCAAGTAAAACATCGGCTCACTAGGATCAATGATCATAAACAAAACCTTTCTCCATAACCGAAGTCTTTTTTGTACATATTTTTCATGAATTTTTCTTTTGTTTTAACCCAATAGATTGTTAATTTCGGCTCTTTAAAGTGACAGAGTGATACATGGCTTGCATCTTTTATTTCGTTTAAGGAATTTAATTTTAAAATAGGGGGAGCGTATTTGGTTGTCTTTACTGAAATGCGCATTTTTCCATCAACACCGATAACGATGTCGGCACTATGCTTGTCGCCTTTTGGTTTGGGCATGACATCAAAATAACCATTTAATTCTCTAGCAACCGCAAATTCGCCTACAATCCCCATGTAATGCCCTTCAAAGCTCTTGTCATAGTCTGACCCGCCATTGCGCCCCGAACACATTAAAGACTTCGTTTTAAGGTGTGTCTTGCCCTCGCAACGCCAAGAGGCGAGTTCTTGTAGGGCTTTGATTTCTGAATTGTTTAATATTATTTCCTTCATCAATCAATAAAGTGTAACATATATACAGAATTATGTCAAATAAAATATACCCAAATACTGCGCCTTTTGCGCATGAAAGAAATACAAATGTAAATTTCAATTATGTTTGGGATGAGACAACTTCGCATTGGATTCCGCAAGCGCAATCCACGATCACTTTAGATTACATTTTAAACAACGCAAAATCCACAATACATAAATTTGGAAGCAATCCAAATATTGGGCAAAATGTTTCATTAACAGCGCCAGAAACCATATGGGATGGATCAAGCGAATATCAATTTCCCGATAATGCAGGAGAGAGTATCCGCATGACTTCTACTGATAATACAGACAATCAAGACATTCTTATAGAGGGCTTAGACGAAAACTTTGAAGTTCAAATTTGGGAAGGCTCTGTAAATGGAACAACTGAAGTCACTATACCTTATACATGGACAAGGGTATATCGAGCTTTTAATAACGGGTCAAGTGATTTAGTTGGAGACTTAAGCATATATAAAAGCGGAGACACTTCCAAAGAGTATGCTAAAATTTTAGACGGAAACAATCAAACATTAATGTCGGTTTACACCATTCCATCTGATTGCAAAGGCTATTTAATAAAATACCAATGTACTTCATACAATCCTCAAAGTGCATCAGAAATAGGTTATACTCTTCATATGTCCATAAGGCAATTTGGCAAAGTATTTAGAACTCAATCAATAACATCTGTTGGAACTTCTCATGCGATAACTCAACAATTTCCTTTCCCACTAGAGATACCGCCTAAATCAGATATTTTGTTTAATGTAGTTAGTGCAAACGGAAATAATGGCGCAATTAATGTGGATTTTGATATAGCTTTATTGCCTGTTTAATCTATTTTTATCTCCTTTAATAATTTAATGTATTTTTCTACATCTTTTATTTCTTCAAATATTTTTCTCCAATTGTTTTTGTTTTCTTTGTTTACTGATTGAAGTAGTTCGATTGATAGTTCGTTTAATTCTTCGGCACATTTTAAGAAGATGCGCTTTTGATCTACATTTAATTTCATATGTGAGATATCCCTATCTTGCTGATAGTATCCAAGGCATGACGAATCTTTAATGTATAATCAAATAACTCTAATACTTTCTTGCAGTATTCTTTTTCTTCACCCTTGGCATTATAATACCTAGTGTAAATCTCATGTCTTAGTTTATTTAACTCTTCAACACTCATAAGTGTGCGCAGACTTTTTGACCATGCGAGGTGATCTTTCGCTTGCCATCGATCTCAATTAAGTTTTTATTTAAAAGGTACAATTCGTGATCTCTTTGTAGTGCGGTTTTACTTAAACCAAGTTTTGCTGATAAGCCTGTTAAAGTGGTGCAACCGCATTGTTGTAGTGTTTGTAAAATTTGTTTCTCTGTATTACTAAGCCCGAAAGGTAATATGCCTACACTATCGCACAAATCTTTGAAGTTGTCAAGTGTGAAGTGATTGTTTTCATTAGCCCCGCAATATAAAATAATTTCTTTTGAGCGTTTTACCGCGCTACGAGCATTGCTTCTGATGGTAGTGGCAATCTCCGTTAAGCAGTCATCGTTAATGTAAATATCGGGCGTACAAAGTTTAATTATTGCTGATAATTCTTTTTCGGTATAAGGTTCAAAGTCAACATTGGTTAGTCTATCTTTCAATGGCGCAAAAATCTTATCGGTTTCAGTTGTCGCAAAGATGAATGTTTGTTTCCTGAAATTAAACTCAAAGTCCATTTCATTCCAATTGAAAACCTTCCTAGAATTAGCCTCGGTATTAAAGATAGTGAGAAATGCCATCGTCAAATCCAAGGGTAGCGCGTGACATTCATCAAATAATATAGTTATTTCATTATCTGCGATAACAGGTAAAAATATTTGCTCAAAGAAACCTTCTACATTTTTTATAGTGGAGCAATTAAGCTCAAGGAATGCGCGCTCGCTACCATTCCGATTACTTAGGTTTTTAGCGAACGCTTTTGCAAACTCTGTTTTTCCTAGACCCTTAGCCCCCGCCATCAGCAAGAATGGAGATTGGGAGGTTTTGTGAAAAGCATCGAGGTAGAAAGAGAGTTTCTTCTTTACTGAATCTTGACCAACTAAGTCGGGGAAGTATTTTTGTGAATTATTCATATGATATAAGAGTAATGTATGCAGGTGAAAATGTCAAGGATTATAAATAAGTTAATGTATATTCTATTTTTGGCGTAGATTCTTCTTCTGTCTTCGCTTTAGCTTTAGGCTTGATAGTAGAAGTTCTCTTTATCGAATTGTCTTTATAGCAAGACTTGCATTGCGATCTTTTGCCGAGAAGTCTTCTTTTGTCGTTGTTGAATTCATCTATCGGCAGAATTTCTTTGCATTTACTGCATTCTTTTGCTCCACCTGTTTCGCGCATGATTAGGTCGAGCCATTTCTTGTTGACTTGTATGATGGCTTTTCTGCCGACATAGTCACCTAGCTCTTCATAAGATATTTCTTTATAAGTTTCTTGTTTCATTATCAATAACAATATTGTAAAAGCGAAGATTTGTCAATTTAAAAATTCATTAATTTCAGATTTGTATAAATTCATTTCTTCCATTAGTGTTGCGGTTACCATTATTAGTTCGTTTAGGAACTGAATGTCTGTTTCTCTTGATTCGGGAATCTTTACATCTGATCTGTAAATGTTAATTAAGTCTTTTATTGAGTTGATTTGTTTTTTGTAGTGAACTATCAAGTTGTCGCAACAACGAAGCATGACTTTTGAGAGTCTAGCCTTTTGCGCTTCAGTTGGTGGAACTTTTTTGTTTTTAAATATTTTAAGCTTCTTCATGTTTGACAAGTGAAGTTCTTCGTATTTAGTGAGTTCTATTGAGTGGAACTCGTAAGTTTCCCAAGCTAGTTCTAGTTGATCCATATTAAAGGAACTTATATAGGATATTCAATTGATTTAAACCCAAGTGTTTCGCAAAGTAAGCGCAGAATTCAGCTACTTGAGCAATGCCCCAAGATTCTTCGTTAATAATGCGCCCAAGTGTGTCGTATTCGCCATCTTTCCATAATTCAGTAAGTTGAATAAATTCAGTAGTATTTTTTGTCATAAGTAATATTTAGTAATTAATAAGAAACCACAATCATGCAGACATTCTAGAAAATGTCAACACTTTTTTTTGTGTACCATAAGGTATGAAGGAACAAATAATCGATCATCTAACGATGAAACACTTAACTGCGGGCAAATTCAGCCCCTCAGACAATCAAAGAATAAGAACTGCGCATATTCTCGCAAAAAAAGATTACGAGAAACTAACAGAACAACAAAGGCAGAACATATTAAACGCAATCAACAAGGAGGAGGAATGAGCAAAGAACAAAAAACCAAAACATTTATGGGGGTATTTGGCGCATTGGCGCTAGGAATATTAGTTCTAGTAGCTTGCAACAACCAAGATTATTCAGAATTAAAAGAGATACCCTCTTTAAGCGAGAGCAACATAAATATAAGTAAGGGCGATATTGGTCTTTACTTCTCCCAACAGAAAACTTTTAATTGGACGAACACTAAAGTTCCTACAAATATAAAGGTTACTTTGTTTGACACAAAATACAAAAGAGTGGACTACTATTTCTTCCTAAAGTTCAATAAGTGGTTCGAGAAACTTAAATTTGAAAATGGTATCATGCCAATAAACCAAAAAGAAAACTTGGATTGCGACAACTTTGCTATGTTATACAAGTCTCTGATGGGCATATCGGGCTACAAGAGCGCCAACAAAGAAGAACCTTCTGTTGCGGTAGTGGTAGTGCGTCAAATCAACGAATATGGGGGCATACCATCCTCAAATGGGCTTCACATGGTGAACTTGGTTATGACCAATAATGGTTGGTTTATATTTGAGCCTCAAAGCGGAAAATATATACTATTAGAAGATTATCCAAATCAAGAATATATTGAGTATTTAATATTTTAAAGCCAATGCGAATCTACCTCAAGAATATTTGATGGAAATAATTCGTAAATTTTACAAGCAGTTTTGCCGTATTGATTATAGTTAATAATACTTTCAATCATGTACATTCCCTTCGTTTCGGGGTTAGTGTCCAAGCAGTATATTATTAGGTTTGTTTCTTTCTCTTTATTTGCATAAGAATCAATCATAATTAAAGGCGCGCAAAAAGTTAAATCAACAAGCATATCTTGAAATAAATCTTCCGAGTATTTATCACTCGTTGAGAAGTCAACTTCAAGCAATGACTTTCCCGCCTTTGGAAACCCCATAGCCAAGAGAGAGTCGCAATACAATTCGTGAAATATCTCAAGTTTTAAATTAAAATACTTCGAAGCATCGTGAAAGATGTGACTCGTCACGGATAACATTATTGCTAATTTATTATTTTATTAACAATAGCCATTGCTCCATCCTTATTCTTGGTCATTATTATTTCGCCGTTTAGTAATAATATTTTCCAATATGGCTTTCGTTTTTTTACATATATTACATTGCACGGATTGATGTAATAAACTTCATTATTTGAATCTTCAATTTGTATCATGTTTTGTAGTTTTTAATTGATTTATTTGCGAATAATTCTTTTGCTTTCTTTAATGCTCTTGATTTAGAAACAGAATAGTTACTTGGGGTTATCTTTAGACTATATATTATATCTTTTGCGCTGAAACCTTTCAACGATAATGAGAAAACTTTTTTCTCCATTGTGTTGAGGTTGTTTATTATTTGGGTTGTTACTTTTTGTTTTTCTTCTTGAATTAAATTCTGGAAAGGCATTCGATCACAAAAATAACCGAGAGATTCGGGCGACATATTCTCCTCGTCAAGGATAGATACGACTTTGTTTCTTTTGCTCTTTGAGAAATAAGCTTTTATTTGAAAATTGCATATTGTGAGCGCCCATGAACAAAAGTTTTTATTTGCATCGAATTTATTCATTTTTTTAGATAGAATAATTAAAACATTTTGAACTATATCTTCTGCGTCTTCTTTGTTGAAAACTCTAGGCTTAATATAGTTAAGTAATAAGCGCCGAACTAATAATAATTTTGTTTCATAACAATCTTCGGCGTTTATTTTTGCTTGTTCGTTCATGAATTTTATGTTATTTTATCTATTGTTATATCTATGCTATTATTTGAATTTTTATCTATTATAATATGTAATGATTTGTTGTTTTCATCGAATAAAGTTTTATAAGTTATTTCGATTAACTTCGTGAGATCTGAATTCTCAAAGAATGAGCCGTTATAGTACTCTACATTTCCAATAAGAACATCTAGTAATTTTTTGAGCCCTTTTTCTGTGTTTTTATTTGGCTCTTCGTCTTTCCTAAATGCAATCATCCTATTACAACCCTGTCTACATCTTGTTCTAGCTCATAATTATTCCAATATTTATGGTCGTACTTGCTATATGTAATATCCTCAAACAAGATCAATACAGGATTCTCTGCATTAGATTCGATTTCGTATCCAATTGCGTTTCCATCAGGAACTCGCCCTGATCCATCTAGGTATTCGAAGCATTCGTCGTAGTCGTGTTCGGAGTAAATTATTTGGCTTGATTTGATTTGCATTTTTATACCTTAACAATTAATAATGTTTTTGTCAATCACTTTTTAAATTCTTAGTGATTTTATTCATTAACTCTGAACTTATGCCGCTCGATTGAACCTGCGACAATGCCGCATGGTAGCCATCAGCGTAGCTATTGATCTCTTCTTTATGCATGACTGATACAAGCGCATGAGTTTTACCGTCCTGGAAGCCTTTGTCGTACTCTGAGCGGCCTAATTGGTCATAGTCGGACAACATATCTGTTATTTGGTCGGACTGAAGCCTGTGTGATAATTGATTATTTCTGTCAAGAGACTCTAAGTTTTCAATATGGGCTTCTTTTCTATCAATGTACATTACGCTTAAAACTAAGAGGAGCATCCAAATTATTCTTTCTTTATTCATTTTTATTTATTTGTTGTTAGTAGGTCGCTTTTGTCTTCCCATTTATTTGAGTATGGGTTTTTCTTTTCTAGTGAGATTGTTTCTAATTGATGCCCCTTTTTCTCCATCATTTGGTCGTGGAAACCAAGCGCTTGCATGGCGTTAAATGCCATATAGTAATGATAGTTTGACATTACTGATGGGGTGACTTGATACCTTATGCGGTACTCAAACATTCTTGGATCTTTTTGTTTCATTGTAAGTTTTTGTCAGACCAATAAATGTTTTTAAATAAAACCAAATCAGAAGAATAAGTTTGTTTGCAAAAATTATCTTCGCATAAGTAAGTATGCACCCCCACGGCAATACCTTCTGTTACAGCTACGTCAGAATCTTCCCAGAAGAATTCTTCATCTACCCCTGCGTAAGCAATATCTTCAGATGGGTCTATGCTTGATACATCTGTCTTAAACTGAGAGTATTTTGACCTCGAATTTTCGTTGTGTATTTTAATATTCATATTTAATTATTTAGGTTGAAGGTTTTAGCCGCCACTATAAAGAACGGATTAAGTAAATTTTGTTTGTTGTATTTTAGCGCCGACATGTTATTTGCTACGAATACATTCGCACCACTTTCCTCTGCGATTATTTGTGGCGCACAAGTATCCCATTCCATAGTTGGGCCAAACCTAGGGTAGATGTGAGCTTCTCCCTCTGCAACCAAGCAAAATTTTAAGGAACTGCCAACGTTAAGAGTTTCAACTTTGTAAATCTTTTCTAGATTACTGATGAATTCGGATGTCTTTTCATTCATGTGCGATTTGCTCGCAACCACTTTTACTAAATTGCTTTGAGGGTTGATTGAATATTTGGCGTATATTCTTTCGCCATTCTTGAAGGCGCCTCTGCCTTCGATAGCAAAATACTGATCAGACTTTTTGGGACAAGCAACGTAACCAAATACAGGTCTATCACCATTGCACAATGCGATGTTAATGCAGAAATCATCTCCACCTTTTACAAATTCTTTTGTGCCATCGATTGGGTCAATCATCCAATAGAAATCCCAATCTTTTCTTTGTTCGTAAGAGACTTCTTTATCTTCTTCTGATATTATATTTGCCACATCGGTATTAGCGAATAGAAATTCTCTTATGCGCTTGTTCGAGTGAAGATCAGCTTCAGTCAGTGGACTGCTATCGCTTTTCTCTGTAGTCTTAAAACCGCGCTCTTGTATTTGAACGACTTCCTTTGATAATTCGGCGCCAAAAGACAATAAGGAATCTATGAATTTTTTATCAACAATCATTATAATAATTTCATTTGGTCAGGATGGTCAATATGTTCAGAGTCTACCATATCTTCCATGGCTTTGTCAATGCTTTTTTTGTCTCGCAGCCAATTTCTTTGAGCCATGCGAACAACAAAGCGCATAAAAGCAAATGCGTAAACCTTATTTAATTCAATATAACCATTGAATCCATCTGCCTCCATGATGGTGAAGGTTTTCTTCTCTTCATCATATTCGAAGGTTGCGTTTTTTAGTTCTTTTGTAATTTTCATATTCCACTAATATAGCAGAATATGAATTAAATGTCAAGAATTATTTAATCCCTTGTTTTATTTCTCTAAAACCAACCTCATTAAAACAGGGTTGTCATCTTTGTATTTACTCAGCGCATCCTCTAAAGCTTCTTGCGCCGTTCTAATCTTAATGTATTGTTCTACTTTTGAAGTGTCTAGAATGCAATTTGATCTTGGTGCGACAGTTTCTTTACTAAAAGATTCGATATCGTCGAAGAATTTGAAGTCTTTATTTGACAACTTGTATTTCTTGATTAACTCAACCACTCCTTTTGCGTCGATAAAGCCCTTGTTTGTTATGTTGTATGTTCCTTTTGGAACTTTTTGTTCTATCAAGTCGATGCTGTACTTTGCGAAGTCAGCTCGATGAGATAAAGAATTGTCTAGGTTGAGCAGCTTGTCGTAAGATAATAATTTAGTGATGTAATTTCTAGGAGATGCATGTTCGTCAAATGGAATGCGCAATCTAAAGATATAAGCGTTTGGGTTGTTTTGCTTAACAACTTTTTCGGCGAGAGCTTTTGTTCCACTATAGAAGCTACCGTTTTGAAAATCGAAGTTAGAAGGATCGTCTTCTGTGAAGTGCTTATCGTATCCGCCATAAATACAGCCCGAAGATATATGAGTTAGCTCGTAATCTTTTTCATGGCATAATTGAGCAAGCATTAAAGGTAGCAAAACATTACCTTCGATGCAATCTGCTTTCGCCAATTCACAAGCATCAACATTTGGTTTGCCGATATATCCTGCGCAATTTATAATATGTAAATCTTCGCCTAAGATACAAAGGTTGTATTTGAGCTCTGCAAGATTTGTATAATCTGCCTCGCTTCTGCTCCAAGCGACATGGGGTAAATCGCGTGACTTTAATTCTTTTATAATAGCTTCTGCTATATAGCCGTTTTTTCCTAGTATAATGTACATGTTATTTTATTCTCCAAATTTGTATCCAAAATACTCAATGTCTTTTGCGTATTTTTCCGCAATGATTGCTCTCGTTTCGTCGTCGTAGTATTCGGTGTAGTGTTTTTTGTTTTTGTCTAGCATTTGAATTTTCCGTTCGTGGATGTTGCTATCAATGTTTACGCCAATTTTCTGTGATATGTATTGTAGATCATTTTCACGGTTTTCAAAACGACCAACAAAATTCATTTGTTCGGGATCGAAATAATCATGAAAAGTTTCACCTGTTTCGTGCACTGGGGTTTTGTAATTTTCAAGAAAGTATTTCAGGGGTTTACCTGCTTTTTCTCCAATTGACCCTCCTGGATTTTTGCTTGTGAACCAAACGTCCTTGTATTTTGATATCATAAAATCCCACGGATTCCTAACAAAAGCAAACTTAAAGTAATCATCAAAAGTTTCACGATCTAATGTCTTTCTCCAGTCACTTAAAGCCCAATGTTTGTTTTTTTCTTTAGCTTCTTTGAAGTTGAATTGCGATTCAATACTTGAGCCACTCGTTCGAGGTATATGAATGAAGAGAAATTTATGTTCGTGACTTATCATCTCTCATTCTCCGAATTTGTATCCGAAATACTCGATGTCTCGCGCATATTTTTCCGCAATGATTGCTCTCGTTTCGTCATCATAGTATTCGGTGTAGTGTTTGTGGTTGCTTTTGTTTTTGTGTGGAAGTTGCTGTCGGAGGATGCCAATTTTATCACATACAATATCAAAGTCATTTTGGAGATTTTCAAATCTTCCTACAAATGAATTATGACTAAATCCCTTAATGTAGGAATGCTGATTGAGGGTAGGTAATTCAAGAAAATTTTTAAACGATGTATTTTTGTCTATTTTATAGCGGGCAATATTTCTTTTAAAAAAATAAAATGAAAGCATCATGTCCCAAGGATTTCTCACGAAAGCAAAACTAAAATAGTTTTTATAATTTGGAAATTTTTTGATACATTGGGAGTAAGTTGCGTGTCTCATACCTGCCGTTTGTGACATTTTAATCGTAAAATCATGTTCTCCCAAAATATCACCCCGAGCAATAGCATTGTTAATAGAGGTTGTTCCGGTTTTAGGTACATCAATTGTGATGAATTTATGTTTGTGAGAAATAAGCATTTCTTATTCTCCGAATTTGTATCCGAAATACTCGATGTCTCGCGCATATTTTTCCGCAATGATTGCTCTCGTTTCGTCATCATAGTATTCGGTGTAGTGTTTGTGTTTGCTTTTGTTTTTGTGTGGAAGTTGTTGTTGTGGGATACCAATTTTGTCGCATACGATGTTGAAGTCTTGTTGGAGGTTTTCTATTTTACCTATAAAGTCTATAGTGATTTTGGCATTTTCACTAAAAATATAATCATAGCAACACCCGTGTCTCTTGAAATCTTTAGAAACCGGGCGATTGAGAAGCGTTGTTATGTATTCCTTAAATGAAATTTGTGGAGATGGCTTGTTGTAAAAAGCATATGTTGAAATCATCCTATCCCAAGGGTTTCTAACAAATGTAAATTTAAAATAATCTTTTGGATCATGTTTGAAATATTGAGATTTGTGTTCTAGTGGGATATGACCTGCAGTTGGTTCATAAGGTAAACCGAGTGCATCTCTAACGGTGTTCCCGCCGCATTTTTCAATGTGTAAAAATAGATATTTATATTCGTGATTTATCATAATAGTTGATTATTTTTAAATTGCATGGTATTATGTGTTGATCCTCTGTATTTTACAATCCACCTCGCCACATTCCCGGTGTGATTGATTAAAAATTTGCAACCGGAAAGTATCTGCATTGCAGCTAAAAACATTTGTGCGTGAGAAGTTTTATTTTCTTTAATTGTGCTTCTATAAAGTTGTTTTTTTGAGCTTGTTGTAGGTATTTCTTGTATGCTGAAAACAGGTATGCTTGGATAATAATTTTTGAAAAAATCTATGAATTGTGTTTGATCCGTCTGAATAAAAACTCTGTTGATGTTTTTATTTTTCATTATGCTTGGTACGCGAGAAATGAACTTGTCATAGGCAGTTTCCTTAATATCAATATATTTATCTGTTCCTCTAAAACATATAGCTAGAGTCTTGTCCATATCTATTTCGTATTTTTTAATAAAAAAATCGACATGCTCTAAAACTGAATCCAAGGGGTTAAACCATTTCTGGATTATCGGCTCAATGTTTACTAAGTCTTCATTCTTGTAGTTAAATAAAGAGGTATTACTATAGTTAATTTTTGAAATTTTATCGACATTTAATTCTTGTGATTCATTAAATTTAAAACACATATTGTATACATTTTGATCTGGGAAGTCTTTATACATTTTGAACATTTTTGAAAAATCTACTTCCGGAACAGATTGATGTTCTTTTATATGCTTAATTATATCGTAACAAGCAACTGAGCAACATGAAAAAAATCCACCACCGTGGTTGCCGGGATGTGTAAGTTGTAATTTCATCTCTTATTCTCCAAACTCATAACCGAAACATTCAATGTCTCGCGCAGACTTTTGCGCCACAATCTCGCGCGTTTCGTCATCATAGTATTCGGTGTAGTGTTTTTTGTTTTTGTTTCGCATTTGGATTTATCACTGATTAATGATTTTGCTAATCTTTTCAATAGTTTTATCGTCTGGTAGGTTTTTATAACATTTTTTTGAAGGTTTAAACCGCTTATCAATTGCGGACTGAATAAGATCTTTATCTTTTTCTATTATTGAAGCTAAAGCATTTGACGATTGCTCGATGTCTTCATAATTTATTTCAATAATTTCTGCCCCTTCTGTTTTTAATGTGGTTAATTCATTTAATATGTAATTATTAATTTCAATAAGTTTTTTAGTGTGGCCTAAAATACCACCGTCCCAATTAGGGTGGCTGTTGATCGTGTTGAATATGTTGCGTTTTAAGTGAATTAATTTGATAGGCATAAATCTAGATAAATGTTTATATACTTCTGATATTTGCCACTGATCGGTAAGACCGCGCTTTTTAAAGCCACTAGGAAAACTCGCATCAATATAATGAATTGATTGTTGACTGTTGACATTAAAGAAGCTATTTAATGCTTTGTCAAACATTGTAGGGTCACCGTGGTCAACAAAATCGTTGCAAATTTCATGTAATCCTCTTTTGAGTTTATAATATTCGACGTGTTTGCGACCTATCACTTCTTTAAATATAGCCTCAAGTCCGTGATGACCACATCCTTCTAATCCTATCGTAAAAATTATCATATCTTGTGTTATTATTTAATCTAAACTTATAAACTCAACATCTTTTACACATTGATTCTTGATGTATCTAAAAATATTGCTACTCGTTGTGCCTATGAATTGTTGTGATTGTTTTGCTATTTCAATTTCAGAGAAAAATTGAAGCAATTCCGCTTCGTTGTAATATCGATCATTGTCCGTATCTAGATCAGTTGAGTGTCCTGTTTGTTCTATTGTTGTTAAAGTTTTAACTTTCAAACCATGTTGTTGTCCTTCTATTATACTAGAATAATCATCTGACATGATGAAAATTGTTTTGATTGATTGATCTGACTTTTCAAGGTAGTCTTCAAAGTTGTATTTTTTAGATTCTCCTTTTTTACCTTGCTTCTCTGCCCATTTATACAAACGTTCACCCACTTTATCTCCTCTGCGAATATGAAAGCAGTTAAACTTCTTGGGTAATGATAATTTGGTAATGTTTTCGTTTAGTTTTTGCTTGAAGGTGCCGGTGTAAGAAAAAAGCTCGGCACATTGTTGAGTAGTAAGTTTGGTTTCGTATTGTATAACTGCCGATTTTCTCCAGCGATTGCCAGAAATAACGGTTGAATCGTTACACGGAGAGCCAACGAAAAAACTAGGAAATTTAAAGACATCACGAATTGAAACACTTTTAAAATACTGAGAATTGCTTGCGTCTATAAAAACTTGGCAGTCTTCATGCATCACGCTCTCATAAAAACCCAATAAACTATTAAGTTCTGAGCATAATCCTCGTGTTGTAAGTTTGTATGTATAATTCATTTTATAAATTTTACATTTTTGTTATAATCCCATGCATTTTGTTTTTGCAGTGGATCTTGTTTGTTGTTATGATATACCGTGATATTTTCAGCACTACTTAAATATGCCATCCAGTAACTGAAACTACCTGCGGATAATATCAAATTGTTGAATTGCGCGGCAAACAGAATAGTATTTATAGGAGAGTCCTGATACACGGTGAGGTTGTATTTTTTTATCAACTTAGCTAAAGGAGGGTGGTTGATGGTATCAGAAGTCACATACACGTTGTCGTATGAATCCCGACTAGTGATCAATTGATCTTCAATATATTTCATGGAGCAATATGTTCTAGGAATTTTTAAACAATCCCCTAGTCTGCAAGCAACAAAAGCATCATTTTTGCTTGGGATAAAATCTGATTTGGGTAATTGATATAAATTTAAAATTTCTTCGCGATAATCAACCAACAATCTTTTGTGTTGAAAATAACCATTCAAAAGATAACCTTTATTGGGAGTTGAGTTTTCTAGATGCTCAAAATAATTCTTGTCGGTTAGTTCTATAAAATTGTTAAATTTATGACCCGATAAAGAATTAATTTTAAACACAGATCCAAGGTCAGTTTCGATTTTATCATTCGTACTGCTAGATGTTTGGTATATACCTGAATTTCTAGTTACTGAAATTTTGAGGACATCTAATTGTAAGCTTGTTTTTTTTGCCAGTATATATGAAGCTGCATATTGTATTAACTTATTACCGAGCCGGCCTTTGTAACTTAATGTAATCACAAATTATTCTCCAAATTTGTACCCGAAATACTCAATGTCCTTTGCGTATTTTGTTGCAACGATTTCTCTTGTTTCGTCATCGTAGTATTCGGTGTAGTGTTTGTGGGACGAAACCGAGTAACCGGTTATAATTTTTACCAAAATTATCAACTTTCTGAACCGCTGTATATTTTCCGCTCGTAAATTCACATTTATGCGGTGCGTATACTATATATTTTTTCATAAATTTAGAAATTGTTTAAGGCTATCAATATCCACTTTAGTGACTTGAATGTTCGAGTCATATGTAAAAGGAATCAAATTATAATCATATATTTCCTCGAAATAACGAGTATATAAATTACTATAATTTTTAACAAAAACTGAATTTGCATGAATGGGGGATTGAGTTCCACCTGTAAATTCGCATACAATAGGATTGTTTTGTGGATCGAGATACAAAATGTTTGACATTGCGCCACCATGCGGACCCACCACCATTTTAGCTTCATTGAATAATTTAGATTGTTCACTTAATGTCATGCGCTTGTTGTTTTTGTATCCATCGAACAATGTAAATATTAAATTGTTATTGTCACAATATTGTTTCAATAATTTTATTATCTCTAACTCGTTATCATCTTGAATTTTTCTACGTATCTGCAAATTTGAATCGGAATAATTTCTAGTAGCGTATATTAATCTATTTTTTATATTTGTAGTAGATTTGCAATTGACTGAATGATTCACATATTCATTTATAAAATTTACAAGTTTTTTGCGATGTCTGGTGCCTGGGTTTGAGTTGATGCAACATACAGCTTGTGAATTAAAAGAAACGGTTTCGTTTGGGTTCAAAAATATAGTTTTATTTAAATGTATGTCATGATGTTTGAGTTGGTCGATAAGAAGTTTTGATCCAAGAGTATAGATAACATCTGCATCTGAAGTTTTATCGTGATATAAAATAGTTGGTATATTGTCTATCAAGCTATGACAATAATTTGAGGCGAAAGCATTTTGCAAAAGCAAAACTTTATTATATGCCGTGGCATTAGGTATTGTTTGTGTTGTAATCTCGTTTAATTTTATAGAAATAGGAACTCTTATTTTTTTTGTTTCATCTTGAGGGGCGCCAAGCGATTCCAACTGTCTTCCTTTAATGGTTACACCTTGTCGGTCAGGTTGCAATAAATTCCAATTTTCCATCAAATGTTTGTCGCGGAAATATTGTTTTTTTTGATTTTCGTACACCTGCAAGTAATCCAAATCTGCTTTAAGTTTACTATGTATTTTCATAATTTTATTCTTCCATGTTCAATAATTTCTCTACAAATGCTCTATCTCTTGATTCCCCAAAAATATAAATCACAATGCTCGTTATCGTAATTCGTGTACATCTATAAATTCCTCTGCACCAATTAAATTCAACCACTCTTCTCTATGTTTTTCTAAATTTTCATAAGTGATATCCAGACCCTTAGTGTCTAGAAGTTTTTGAGATCCTTTTTGTATAACCCCTAAGCCACAATCTGCTGAAATAACACACATACTAATCTCAGGGTTGACCTGCCTTATCCTCACCCAGGCTTTCCAACAATCACCATGCCAGCCCACCTGCACACGAGGAACAGACTGAGATTTTTTAGAGAGTGGATTTATGTCGTGGCAAACAATATAACCCCCGCTATTTAAACAATCTAATGCATTATTAATATCACGCTCAACTGTATCTGCTTCATGAAGACCGTCAATGAAAATAACATCAAATTGTTCGGTATTTTCTTTAAAAAACTGATCGGAAGTCATTTTATGTGTCGGTTCTACAGAACAGCCTTGCCCGGCACCCCATGTTCCAAAACATGGATCTACACCAAGTATTTTCTTGCAATTGATATTCTTGTAGGTGAATCCGTTCCCAAGGCCTATTTCTAAATATGATTCCGCGTTAATTTTATTGATTAATTTTTGTACGAGTATTTGTCTATTCATAATTATTTATAATTTGTAACTATCTTGCGCGAGATATTATCGCAAGAATACTATTTAATTCATTAATGTCTACATACACATAATCTTTTTTGGATTCTTTAATTGTATAAAACATATGATAGTATTGAGTATTAAAATCAGAGTTATATTGTTTCCAGCTCCCCAGATCGTCGCCTTTTCTTAGTCTGTGGTCATTTGGATCTAGATTATAAGCCGACAATGAGCTTTCGCATTGAGTGAATTCTATAACATTAAGGGGCTTCAGATTTTTGTCGGTATTTTTTTTAGACCAAGCAATATTGTGCATAGCGCTTCCTCTCAGACCTATAACTGTGTGCGCCTTTTTGAAAAAATGCCTTTGTTCGTCGACGCTCATCCAGCCTCCTGTTTCGAGCTTTGGTTTAAATGTTTTAAAACTTAAATTAAATTTTTTACAAAAACTTGATATCTCTTTTGATATTTTCTCTATTTGGTCTTGCGTTTGAAGCTTGCCATGGGGTGTACTGGAGTCATTGAACCTTGGGCAAAAAATAACCTCATTGTTGATTTCAGGAGAATTTGAATTGGTTTTTTGTATTCGATTGATTAAATCTATTGAGCCGGCTTTATGTCTATGAGGATATTGGTCAAAGGAATAAATTTTAATACTTCCCCTAAGACTCAGCCCATTTTTGGGACTGTACGTCTCTACAACCTGGCTCCAGAAAGCGGGATCTAGAGCTAATAAAATTGAATATATAGGGCTGTTTAATGGAATTAAAAATTTAAAATTTGAATTTTTGAATTTTGACCTAAAATACTCGAAGGCTGGCAAAATATCGAGCAAACAATGACCATAATGATTCATCCACCAACTCATGATTAAAATATAGTCACCTTCCATTTTAGTGAAATTACCACTGATTGGTTGGCTGATTCTCTCAAAATTACAAATATCTACTTTTAATGATTCCGCGTATATTTTGTGTATTGACTGATTGTTAAAATTAAAATCAAATTCAATCTGCGCCGATTTGACTGTGTGGATTATGGGAGGATTGAATGTTGATTCTGTGGGGTTTCCGCGCGCTAGTAGTGAGTTGTAAGACTCACACCGCCCGCAATGTATAGGGTTACTTTTCATTATAATGAAACTTATAATCAAATAGATCTATAACTTCCTGATTGTTACTTCTTACTAACTCTACTGATTGTTTATTGTAGTAATTTTGGTAATTCCGTTTGGGTCTACCTGTACTGTGATCTATTTTGCTGAGATTAAAATTACTGAAACCTAATTCATTAGAGACATGCTTCCAATCAGAATCCAATCGCTCGGTACTCATGATGTAATCCATATTATCTAAATCTCTATACCTCAATCCATTCCCGGGCTGAGTTATCCAATCATTGAACTTTTGGGTTTTTCCAGTAACCATTATCCAGTGATAATACCATGATACTTGTCTATCCCACGGGTTTCTTACAATAGTAAACTTAAAATAATCCTCCGGACGGAAGTCAACATCCGATCTTTTTATCAACTCATTAAATGAGAGGTGGCTTGGCAGATTCCTGTGTGCAAACTCGGTTTGACTTGGAACTAATCCGCGTAAAGATTTAATTACGGAAGTCCCTCCGGTTTTTCCTTGATGAACGAATATGAATTTATAATGATGACAAATCATTTACAATACCTCTCCCATAATCTTCTGTCCCAATATGTATGATCTAAAAATTTTTGTTTTGTTTGTTCGTCTAAATCTTCTAGCGTTATTTTGTTTGCGATTTTGGTGCTGTTGAGAAAGGGGTTGTCTAGATCAATTTGAGCGATAGGAATATCGAAGCATTCATCGATCACATGTTTTAATGCTGAATCTGTCTCACCAATATCTGTGATTAAAAAATTATTAGAATCTAAAAAATTACAAGCAACTTGCAGCCAATATTTATTTAAGGACGTATCGGGGCGAGCTGAAGTTAAGACACGAATAAGCCAAGAATCTTCAAGAGATGAAGATTTTATATAGTCCAAAAAAGATTCTTCCTTTATGGAATTATGAGAAGGTTCGTGAGATGAAGCGGCGCTAGTTAAGTAATAATACAAAGATTGCTGTCGAGCAAAACAATCCCTAAATATAGTAAAATTAAAAGGTTCGCTTTTGCATAAGTCGATAATCTTATAAGCTAAAAAACATCCTTCTCTCATATCTGAAAATTCTATAGGTTCCACAGCGATAGACAGAACCTCCAATTGTTGATTTTTTAAATAAGTAAAAAAGGTGCCAATTTTACAAGAGCTAGCTCTTTGAGCGATTTGCTTCATGTTTGGGTCGGTCTGCCAATAATTAGTCAAAAAATGACAAAAAATAGTTAAATTTGAATTTTGCGTTTGAACAGTCAACCTTCTTACTCTTAAGTCGCTACTGTTTTTTTTACACCTAATAAAATATTTGGTTAAAACTTGAATTATGTAACTTCCTGCATTTTTAGGTATGTGCAGCAATACTGGTATTTTATTATACATTAAAAATTTATATCTTCTGGTGTAAAATTATTGTTTTTCTATATTTAGTTAATATATCTTGTTCTCTTATTGATGAATCTGCGCCTAGTGAAATATTTGTTATAATGTCAGTATCTATTACACATTTATATTCTTTTTTGTTGGATTCAGAGGATTGAGTATAGTGATAAATTGCAATATCATAATTAATGAAGAAATCATGATTTCCTTCTTTTACTCGGCGAACGATTTCAGATTTCACTCCAGATAGTAAATTTTTAAGTTTTTCGCAGTTTTTATAAATAGCCACCCCGTTTAAATGGCCTTTCCATTCTGCATCCTCAGGTATTTTCGCATTCCCTTTGTATTGACTGCCTGCGATCAGAAAATCGTTTTTGACGCAATATTTGTATAGTTCGTCAAACCAAAAGTACTTGACTGGCCTAGTGTCAGTTTCTAGCAACAAATAATTCTCGTAATCTTTATCTGCTAAGTAATTCATGGCGCCAAAGAATAAATTATTTGGTCCAGCAGACAATCCAAGTTTTGGTTCGCCCGCTTCTTCAAATAACTTCAGGGAATGCTTGCTTCTAACGTAAATATTTTCTTCATCCGATAAATGAAGAGAATGGATTGTTATTTTGTTTATGTTTTTATCAGATTCAAAATCTAAAAGCCGCGCATAATGTTCCTCGTCGCCCTGGTCAACTATGATAAAAAGATCAAAAGAGTAAGTTTTGGAAGATTTGCGCGAAATATATCGACTGATAGACTTCTCGAGCTCTCCAGAGTCGAACTCAGCTTTAGTGCATGCATAAACAATAGATAATGCCTTAGTGTAATTAATTCCCATGCTTAATAGTACACACTTAGACTAAGATTTTATATCATTATTAATGCAATTTTATTTATTTATTGTTTTTGTAGGTTTTCTTTTAAAGTTCCAGAATAGTTTTATAAATATGCTTGGTATTTTTAGGTTAAATCCTGTTGTATTTTTTACTATTGAATTTTCTGCGTAAAGCCTTCGCGTGAGAATTCTCTTCCACCATGAAACATTTTCAAATGAACAATTAATTATTTTAATGTTTTTTGTTTTGGGTATGTCTTCTTTGTTGTAAGTTCCCCAATTGCCCATGTCAACAAATGCACCGTCCCATATTTTGTTGAAATTATTAACAAATACACTATTAATAATAGTAACATCGTTAACCATGCATTTTATAGTAAAGTGATGCTTTGTGTTGTTGGCGATAAATTTGCAATCATCAAATAATATTCTTCCGCCCCGAACTATATCAACACAGTCTTCGTAGCCGCCAATAATCGTACATTTTCTAACCGTAACATCGTGGCAATAAGATAGCTTTAATCCTTCGGCTACTCCATTTGCATCTATAACGCAGTTTTCTATTAGTATCGACTCCTCCTTCCATCCTGGCCTCCAGGCAAAGCCTAATGCGCTAGCATCTCTTTTTCCGGAAGGTTGGCCGGCATCTGGCACGCTATTATCTGGATTACCCACAAAGCAGGAATCTTTAACTATTTTACTGTAATTATCCATAAAATTAAGGGTATCGAAGCTCCCGCCCAAGTGTAAAGGCAATCCAATATCTCTACATTGTGATTCGGGAAGAAGTAATCATGTATTTCTTTTGCAACTCCAGCTACGAAGCCAAGAGAGAATAAAGTCGGAAAAATAAAACCAAAACTAGACAGAACTAGACCTGCAAAAAAATGAAGCTTTTTATCTTTTGCTATTTTCATTGTGTACGCTCACTTTTGCTTTTTCTAGTAAATATTCTCGCCAGAAAAAACTCCACGCCTCTCTGTCGTCATTTTTGATGGCTATTTCAATCTCTTCTCTGTAAATTTTTACCCAATCCCTGTGCAAAGGGTCAAAATTGGTATCAATAGGTTTGGGGTCGTATTTTACAACACAACCACTCAGAATAATAAGCGGCAATAACCTTAGCACATACTAGGTTACACTATTATTTATTCCAGTCGTATTTCTCCCAAACGCAAAAAGTATATAATATGGCAAGTAGCAATATGGTTGTCATGTCTTTATCCTAGTATTAAATGTATAGCTATAGCTATAAGCGCAATAATGATTATTGATTCAAAAATATCTTTCAATTTATTCACTTGATGAGTCAATGATTCTATCTTTTATGATTTTGTGAGCTGCAGCTTTATCGTACCAAGCTCCAACTTTAACTTTGTCTCCACTCATGGATAAATCCTTATAATGGGCAAAGAAATTTTTAGCAATTTGCAAGAAACTATCTTCTATGTCTTTTAATCCTGTATATTTTTTAGTATAAAAATTAGGAACTGCGATTATCTTGTAATCTTTGTCGCCTTCATCAACCATGTCAAGATAACCTAAAACTTTAGCTTCAACGACGGTTGCTCGTTTGATGGGTTCAGGGCTAACGACTAAAATGTCTAATGGGTCGCCATCTTCACACCATGTTCCAGGAATAAACCCGTAGCTTGCTGGGTAGCTCATTGCGGAATTTAAACATCTGTCATACATGAAAACACCTAAGTCTCCGTCATATTCGTATTTATTCTTTGACCCTTCTTCTATTTCGATTACGGCGTTAACAATGCGGGGGGATTTTTTATGTGTTGGGAGGTTGTATAGATTCATTTAATTCCAGTTAGCTCAGAAGATGAGCGGATTTTATCACCCAAGCCATCCACGACTTCGGTTCCATTTTCTTTACAAATTTTGAATTCTGGAATTTCACCATTACTTCGATCCCCGCCGTTTGCGAAAACATCTGGCTTAATTAGATCTAAGGTTTTGCAGACAGTTTTATCTTCATCTATTGATAGAATTGCTTCGTCAACACCTTTGATTTGGGAAACAATAGCGAGACGATCATCTTCACACATAAAAGACTTGCCCTTCTTTAGGGTGGCCTGTTTATCGCCGTTGACAATAACCACTAAATAATCGCCCAATTCTCGAGCCATTTTTATATATTCTAAATGCCCGATGTGGATCGGGTCAAAATACCCACTAATTGCTACTTTCTTCATCTTCAGTTATATCCCATTTTGGTTTCCATAAATTAATTACATTGTGGGATTCTGGGCGATCATAATCGTCTTGAACGCGAACAATGTCGTCTTCACCGAAATAAGTACCAGTTTGAACCTCGACAAGGATCATGTCTTCGTCCTTTTTAGGGTTAGCCATCCTGTGCTTAGCTCCAAGAGGTATTAATACTGTTTCTCCAGGCCCATAGTCGTTGGTCTCATCGTCCACGGTTATACGAGCTACTCCAGACACTACAGTCCACGCTTCTTGGCGCTTATGGTGGTATTGGTAACTAAGGCGCTGTTCCGGTTTAACATAAATCCTCTTAACCTTGCAGTATTCTGCGTCTAGCAAGATCTCATAGTGACCCCACGGCCTGATTGAGTCGTCATTCTTCATTTGATGCTTCTAATGTTGTTTGCTTTTGTTTTTCTATTTCTTCTTGAGAAAATCCCCAAAATGTAATTTCCCATAAAATATGAGCCAAGCATTCGAGATCGCTAATCTTGGCAGTTTTAAATATTTCCATATCGATAATGTCTGACCACGAAACAAAATCAAAGGAATAAATTTCATCTTCAATTTCATCTAAAAAGCAAACGTCAACATCTTCAGAAATACTGCCTATTCCTGCTATGTAAATTTTGTGATTTTCCGCTTCTTTTTCTGGTAAATCGAGTAGTGTTTCATAAACTTTACTGTAAGCTAAGTCAGCCTCTATTATTTTAGAATTTAAATATTTTTTTTCTTGGTAAAATAGTTTATATATAGTATTGAATACTGATTTATAAGGAGTTTCTTTTAGTAGTTCTCTTAACGTCATGGCTATTAATGGATTGGATTGGTATTTTCTTTTTTATTTGGGGTATAGTAAGAACTACCTTGACTATAGTAAAGATTGTTGTAGTTGTGTTGCAGCTGGCTTATGTATACTTTTTGCGAATTAATTGCTTCTAATTGCAGTTGGATTACGCCTTCTTGATCTGTGCAAATTTTGTAAAGACGCTCATTGTCTTGGCTTTCTTTGTAAAGGTTATAACCAGACAAGGCCAAAAGAAGAAACAGGAAATATAAAACATTATTATCGCGCATGAAATTTATTACACATTTTTTAGCGCAAAAAAAAAGAAGGATTTGCCTACCTGAACAAACGATCCATTGATTTTCTTGCTTTTTTAATTGAAACAGCAGGAGAGAATGAGTTTAAGTTAGCTTTGACGTATGAATTAACTTTTCCCCGCATAGACTCAAAAGAGCAAGAAATGGCCTGATGACTGATGCCTTGATTTTTACCTATTTCAGTAAGAGTCAACCCTTTCATTCTTTCCTTGAGGATAAGCAACTCTTTTTCCGTCAAGAAGTCGCTGTACTCATAGATCCATTTTATTATATTCTTGTATTTATCGGACGAATCCATTTTCTTGAATAATTCGTCCTCTTCTCCTTTGGAATTGCATAAAAAGTCAAACAAGGTATCTCCATTTTCGTTAACTACATGATTCAATGAACTATTGTTGAAATACTTTACATCTCTTTGGGTTACTCCTTTGCACGTCCACCTTATTCTGTTTAAGCAAGATGCGTAAAGCAGTTTGGAAAAACCAACCTTAGTCAGGCATTCTTTCGACTTTTTAATTGCAGAATCTCTATATTTTATCAAGCCATAATTAACTTCCGCCACAATTTCTTCAACAGAAAGGAAGTGGGTGTTGCGCCTATATTTTAGAATTATGTATTTAATGTCGTCTTGCATCGATAGCAATAAGTCATTATACAATTCTATTTGTTCGGGTTTAATTTTCATTATGTTTGAATAATGTGATAGAATCATTCGGGAAAGCGCAATTTTTAATATCCATCCAATCTAATACGTTAAGCTTTCGCTCATTTATCTTGAAGTTTTTATGAAGCATCGAGATTTTCTTTATAAGTAATTGAGAATTAGGAAAATCTTCTTTGCATTTTCTCGTTAAGATAACTTTCGAGAAGTCGGAAGATCTTGCGATAATTATGCTTTTAAAATTAAACTCTTCTCGATTTTGTTCAAATAAGCTGTATTCTATAAGCCAATATTGAGAATATGAGAATTGAGTTTTAAGGGATTTTTTTTGAAAGAGATGTTCGTTGAATTTCTTTCCAGTAGATCCAATTGGGCGTCCTCGTTTCTTTTTTTTAGCAGTAATTTCCATTAAAGCAGGATACCAGAAACACTCATCAAAGTCAAGACTTTTTCTTCTTCCATTTTATCTTATCATAATTGTCCCTGAACTTTTTAGAAGAGTTGTTTCTAGGCGAATCTCCTTTGCCGTTTCTTTTTGTGTTGTTCGATTTATTATTGTTTTTATTCATCTCCATTTGCAGTAATTCGGGTTTTCGGCGCGTTTTTTGCGCATGTATTCTCTTTTTTGCGCGCGACGTTTCTCGAGGTTTTCTTCGTCATACTTCTTTTGAGCTTTAGACGAAGCTTTCTTGCCTTTTTCTGTGTTTCTGTATTTCTTCTGACTTTCGTTTTTCATATATAGTCCACTATAGTTGAGGGTTCACGCGGAAATTTTTTTCAATATGGGTAAAATTGCCTTATCGCATTGATCGATATGATCGCCACCAAAGGTAGGCCAAGAAGCGCGATGGTCAATGAAATTTTCTATCAATTTAGACTGCTCCTCTTCTTCTATGTTTGCTGGGCCGTAACCGTCTCTAGACACGTTGACGATTTGACCGCCTATTGATTTGATCCATTGAGCCTCGTTTTCAAAGCGAACATCTGTAACAAATATAAAGTCTGACTTGTTGGCGCCAGAATTAATCGAAGTAACTAAAGGCTCAACCTTCTTGATCCAGCAATTTGGATCCATCTTTCGCCTGAGGTGAGTGCCATAGGTGACCAGAAATGGTCTGATAACCTCTTTATCGGGCGTAAAATCAGTAAAAGAAGATATGCCCATATTCTTTGTCAAGAATTCGTCACACTCCTCTTTGAGAGCGTCAGCAAAAGCATATCTGTGAGCTATGAAATTTTCATCCATAAGCTTAAGTAGAACTTCGCTGCGCGCTTGAAAAGTATCTTTGCCTGTTCTCGCAAAACCTGTTAATCCTATTATTTTCTTATTGTTCATCGTTAAAGTCATCGTCGTCTAAATCTAGATCCATTTCTCCATTTCCTATTTCTAATAATTCTTGTATTTTTTCTTGAAGGGCGCCAACCATTACGAAGGTATTAATGTCAAACTCATCTATATATCTATAGACTAAGTTATCTAAATCAAAGCGGAACGCATCAGTTTGTTCGTCATAATCGCTTGGCCCTGTTGGCTCGTAAAATTCTTCGTTTTCGTCTTCGTCCATTATTCTATAATAATATATAGTCCACTATAAGTCAACACCCTTTTCGAAAATTTTTTCAATCTTGTTGTTTTGAGTAAAAAAAAGGGCGACCCCGAAGGGTCACCCTTTGAGTGGGTTAAGAAATAAAAAACTATTTCTTAGAGCAAGAGCCACATCCTCCCAAAAGGGAGACCAAGAGAAGCAATGTAATTACTCCAGCTAAGCTAGCTCCTTCTCCGACAAATCCTGAGACAATGCCTTGAAGGTTTGCGATAACATCGAGTGGAGCAGAAGCTCCAAACACTACTTGAGAGATTACGAGTAATCCAATGAATGATAATAAAACGCTGGTAATACCTCCAGCATAGGCTTTGATTGTGTCTAATGTATTTTTCATATATTATATTAGGGGGTTAATTAGAATTGAAATGTTAATGCCGTAGCGAATACAAATTCTCTTTCGATGTCATCTGCATCGACATAATCGACAGACAAGAAAGCAGAAGCAGAGTCACTTAAACCTTTAGTAAGGTCAGCTCCAACAGAATAGTAAGTTCTGGAATCACTATTTGAAACATCAGTGTTACCAATTGAGGCTCCTAAGCCTAAGTCAGCAAAACCAAGCTCAACATCGTGAGAAGCGGACAACTCAAATGTATAAAGAGAATCATCAAGATCTCGATACGCAGATAAGGTCGGGCTAAGCAAGCAGGCAATAGAGACTGAAACCTGGACTTCCGAAAAAGCGGCTCCCGGGACATCTTCCACATGATTAAGACCAACGTAAGCTCCTAATAATCCGTCCAGGAAGGACTCTGTAACTCCAGCGGAAACGATATAGCTATCGGCGCTTGAATCAACAGACTGATTTGTGAACAATCCAAGGCTAGCATTTAAGCCGGCAACGTTTTGCTCAAAACCAATTGCAGCTTGAACTGCTTCCTGGGATTGTTGGGAGCCTCTGTAGAAATAATCGGATGTATATCCAATCTCTGCTGTGTTTGCAGCTAAGGCGGCGTTAGTAAAAGACCCGAAGGCCAACAGTAATGATACGATTTTCGTTTTCATGTATTTTTATTAGGGATTAATAAATTTATTTAATTCTTACTTCTTTCCAGGCTACTTTTTTATCGTTAACTAGATCTCTTATTAGTCTTTGTTTTGAGGAGAGTTGGCTTTTGCCGCTTTTAACTTCTATAAAGGTGATTTCGTCGTCGCCAAAGGAAATGTAATCTATAGGGCGCCCCATGAAAGTACAAGTCTCTGGGTCAAATTCAAATTGATCTAAAAATGGGGCTAAGGTTTCTGCTATATGTCCAAGTCTTACTTCGCTACTCTTTTTTTGTGAAGTTACTTTTTGTTTTTCTGCGGATACCTCTGATATTTTGTTTTCTAGTGAGCCTATCTTGGATAGTTGCTCGGCGTTTAATTGATTATAAGATGTTTGCCAATTTTTATTAGTTAATAATAATTCTGACTGTTTTTCTTTTAATTTAGTTATTTCTTGTGTTAAAGTATTTACACTTGTTGAATGTATTATATCTTTTTCTTTTTCTTTTTCAATAAGTTTATCTATTTCTTTAGATAAAGGGTTTTCTTGTTGCTTGGGTGGCTCAATTGGTTTTTCTTGTGTTTTTTTAGGAAGCTTACCTTCAAATACATTATAAAATATAATGCCGCCAAGAATGCCCGAGAATAAAAGAGCAAGAAAAATATCCACAGCTACTTTTTAGTTATAGAAACTATTCTGTCGTGCCTAAATGATCTGACCGACTTTCGGGCAAAACAATAAGCTTTGAACCCTGCATTATCTCTTTTCTCGCCAAAATTACCAAAGGATTTATATAAATCAATATCTCCTATGAGGTAAGTCTTTATTTTGTTGTCGCTATTTTTATAAACAACATAATATTCATTGCCGAAGAGTTTTTTCTTAGTTTTAAAGTAAAATCTTTTTAGTTTATTCATCGTTTAGATTGATTCCTTTTGATTCACAGTAAGCAACGCTATACCCAGCCTTGAAGCTAAACTTATCTATAAAGAAAACCATAGCCATTACTAAGTATGGCTGCCAAGCCGCAAAAGACATGTAGCTAAAAAGAGTAAAGCTGATCGCTGCATATGGGCAAAACTTATTCAACATATAATTAAAAAATACCATTTTATTATCTCCCACTACTTCCAAACCCACCAGAGCCTCTAACAGAATCAGATAAATCTTTTGATTCGATCATTTGGATAGCTGGTAGTTTAACAAAAACAATCTGTCCAACTTTATCGCCGATTTGATAAGCGCTATTTGTATCATCAACAGAAAATCTCAACTTTACTTCCCCTCTGTAGCCACTATCGATAACACCCACAGAGTTTCGTAGAAAATGCCTTGTGTTGCTGATACTTGAGCGAGGAAACACTAAACCTACGTAACCTTTTGGTATTTCAAGAGATAAGCCTGTGCAGACCTCTATGAAAACCCCTGCAGAGCCAGCAGGATAGGTTACCGCCGAGGCTGTAAGGTCAAACCCAGCGTCGCTAGGATTTGCCTGCTCAGGAGCCTTGGCTAAAGAATTTAATTTTTGAAATTTAACCTTCATTTTTAGTAAACTTTGTATGGCTTTGAAGTGTGAGTGATAGCAATATGATTGATATCTTTTGGGTCCCACTCTTTTAGCGTTGTGTAAAGGCAATTAGCCCTGTATTCGGCGTCAGCTTTAACTTTATAATTCCTATCTTCGATACGTCTTCCTCTTCGTGTTACGACAAAGTAGGAGTCAGAACCTTTGATCAACTCTCTTGTATTAATTTTCATGATTTAAGAAGTTTAGCATAATATGTTTTAAAAGTCAAGTGTTTTTTTGAGAAAAATTACCCGCCTCTGTGACCTTTGTCGTGAAAAAAGTATTCTTCATAATCTAATGGCGCTCCAAATGTTTTATTTAACCCACAGCAGGACAAAGTATTCTTGTTCATCTCAATCAATAAGTCAAAAATATAACAATCATCCCACCTGTGAGCAGTAAAAACTGATTCAGACCTGTACATATCGTAAAAAGCATTAATAAACGACCTTCCGAGCGCTTTTAAATTATAACAGACCACCCCCATGTCCGTAAACATCCAGCCATTAAAATTTCTCCTTGAGATGGAGCACAAATCATAAGAAGAAACAAAATCAACAAACCTGGAGTCTATTTTTTTTTGCACAGAAACATCTGAATCGAGCCAAATTAAAATGTTTGACTTGCAGATTTTGGAACAATGGTAAATCGAGCAAATCTTTCTAAACCAAAAAATTGAATTTCTGTTCCAATAGTGATTACTAGATAAATATTCATCAGGGTTGTTTAGATATTTATTGGGGTCTTTTTTTCCAATTTTGTGGCATTCTTTGAATGGAGAGTTACTCAGAAAATGCTCTAAGCCTTTTATCTCTTTGAATAAGTCAAAGTTTAAAGCTCCATCTATGTTTACGTTTTCTTTTAAAAATGAATTCTCATTGTAAATATAAAAATCCACATCGGGAAGATGTTTTTGGGTTGAAGCGATTACATGTTGATGCTTCTGGTTGATTATTTTTTGATTAACGCTAGTTACTATACTAAATGGGCTCATTTATAATATCATTGTTTTTTCGTGACCCACAATAATCGTGGGGTCAATATATGTGTCAAAACCTTTTTCTGCAGCTCGATGCATGAACCCGCAGTCAGTCGTAGTCATTTCGTAGACACCATCTTCATCAAACCAAGTCGGGCGTACCCATGGATATTCAAGAGACTCAAAGACGCCATTCTTTACAAGCAACCATCCAAATCCTGTATAAGATACCTTGATTGGATCTTTCTTGCCCTTTACATCTTCTGGCGCCAAGAATTTAAAATAACCATTCTTTTTAAAGAACTCTTTATCCCAATCTTTAACAGTTGCAAAGACATTGCCGCCTTGCATTAAATACAAACCAGATAAGATATCTAATTTTTTCTCTTCAGCTTTGTTTAATAAATCAAAGAAGTGATCGGGGTTGAATACTTGGTCGCTATCAATCCACATGATATAATCATAGTCAACCTCTCCTTGGAATGGTTTTTGATCTCTGCCCCCAAGCGAATCCCCACCAAGACAGGAATTACAAACAAAATATCGATTAACGTGGTACTTCTGAGAAAGCCCCCACTGTATTCCTCTCTTGCCTAGCTCAACCACCAAGCTAGTCCAGCTATTCAAAAAGTTATCAGAAAAAGTTCTTCCAGGTAAGCAAAATATAATTTTCATAAAAGACACTATAACATAAAACAAAAATAATGTAAAGTTTTTTCTGACTTTTCCTTGAATTAAATGTAATATAAATAATATGACAAAAAGAAAAATTCTTATTATGGGTTTGCCCGGATCTGGAAAGACAACGCTTGCTGAAAAACTCGTCAGCAAACTTAAAGCCGCTTGGTTTAATGCAGATGCAGTCAGGCAAGATATCTATTCAGAGCTTGGCTTCTCGCCAGAAGATCGTTTGAGTCACGCAACACGCATGGGTAAGCTTTGTGATTGGGCAAAAATGGGTGGATCATATGTGATCGCAGACTTTGTATGCCCAACTAAAGAGACGAGGGAAGCATTTAATGCCGACTTTACAATCTGGGTAGACAGAATACAAGAAGGCCGCTACGAAGATACCAATAAAATGTTTCAGAAGCCCGAAGATGCTGACATCGTATTGAGAGAAGGAGCTGCTGATGAATGGGCTAAAGAAGTATTAGCTAAACTAAACCAAACAGAAGCTTGGGATAATCAAGCGCCAACCGCACTTCTCATTGGTAGGTACCAACCTTTTCATATTGGTCACAAGAGTCTTGTCGCCGAAGCTGTTAAAAGAACCGGACAATGCTGCATTGCTTTGCGCGACGTAGGAGGAATTGACGAAAAGAATCCATACAAATTCGAACAAGTAAAGAAAGAAATCGAAGCTGCTTGTGTAGAATTTGGCGACAAAATCAAGATAATTGAGCTTCCAAATATCATGGACATCTTCTATGGTCGTGGAGTAGGCTATAATATTGAAATGATCGAGCTTAGTCAAGAGCTTCAACAGGTATCCGCAACAAAGATTCGCGCAGGTGAAATTGGACAAGACGGAAAAGCTTTAGGTAAGCGCCCTGAATAATTAAACTTTAAGACCGTTGGCGAAAGCTAACTCTCCAAAGAAAAAGCCCCCTAGTAATAGGGGGCTTAATTGTAAGTGGTGGACGGAAGCGGAGTCGAACCGCTGTCTTTAAATCTTCAAGAATACACATCTACAAGCTTAGTTAATTTCTTTTATAGTTGTTGATATTAACATCGAACTAATTGTTTTAATTATTTACCCCCGACATACTCAGTGGACTACAGTTTCGAAAACAAGTAAACTCTTTCTGTTTTGCAGATAAATGACCCCTCGTCTTCCACATCTGCGTCAAGAAGGGAGAGGTAGCAGCGCTTAAGCTGCTAAAGCGACCTTGGAAGCCTTGCGGAAACCAAAAGTCTTTGCACGAGCTTTATTGCCAGTTACAAATTTTGTGTTTTTTTGGGGAGCCGAACACAATCTCCCGCTTGCAGTATACTAATCCAAATTAAATCGAATCCAGTACCCGCCCATAAAATTTCAAGGAACTATTCTTGCGCGCCTACAATATCCACATCTCCGGATTGAGAGGTGATTTTTGTCTGCCTCGCAGCTTCATAAAGGGCATTGTAATTATTAGTCACTCGTTGGTAGCGACCTCTAGTTAATTTAGCCAACTCTTCTTGGGAAATTCTTGCTTTTTCATCACTTTGGAAAAGCTTCATTATGGCAATATCTTTATCTGTTACATCCACTTCCCATTTGATCTGGTATCCAAAATCATTAATTGGCCCAGACAGTTCTGCGGCATGAGCTCTTGGAGCTTCTGGGCTTTTAGCCTCACTCCAGGTAAAAACTGGAACAACACCCTTCCACGTCTCATTGAATGCGCCTACATTAATCTGCTGCTCAACAATAACGCCATCAATCTTAGAAGGGTTAATTGCGTCAAAAAGATTATTGTAAGACAATGGAAATCCAAAATCATGCTCTTCAAAACAATAAACATGCATGTATTTAAACAAATTAAAAGCGCTCCAAGATCCATGATCGGCATTTTTAAGAACCAATCTATCTCGCGTGCCAGAATCAAGCATTTTAAAGTTTTCAAAGAATCTATCCGCAAAATTACAATAAGATTCATGGTCATCTTTTTTGGGTTGCGAATTTAAATGTAATGTAATCGGGCAAGAGATATTAGGTTGACCGCCGAGAGTATCAAGAAACCAAGAGTAGAAATTTAATTCTTCTATTGATTTCTCGACAACATTCTCGTCGTCGTCAATTAATTTGCAAAACTTATCTGGCTGAATAGATAAAGATACCCCTTTTGTGATTGCAGTTCGGCCGATATTTTTAATGGCTTCAATCAATTGATTATTATTGGGTAAGTCTTTGAAGTCTATATCAAAACCAGGGTCAGCAACTATCCCGAAGATAGAAGTGTTTAGCCTGTAATGATCAATACCAATCTCTCTACAGTGATCAATAATCTCGACAGTGAGCTCGAGATTCTTTAATATGTCATTCTTTAACTTCTCTAAAGCCTTATCGTCTCCTTGTTCTGAGGCGATCCCACCAAAATCTTTTCTGGTGAGACCGACAAAGTCTTTTGAAGGGTCTTCGCTTTTGAGAATTTTAGAATTGCAGATTAATCCGTATTTTGTATTCATTACAGTTAATTACACCTTATTAGATAAGATCTTCTTGTTCTTCTTGCGCAGCAGGAGCTTCTTTTTCTGCAGGTGCAGCTGAACCAAGTTCCTTTTGTTTGTAAACTCGAAAGTCTGGAGCCTTAGGGTTCTCATCCTTGAATTTATTCTTGAAGATAATTACCTTCTCGTTATTAATATGGCCGGTAAGATACTTGTCGTTACCCTTCACGTTAATCCAAAGGGCGCCAAGCTCTCTGTTGTCCCACTCTGTCTTCTCTTTCTTCTGTACTGTATCACTCATAATATATATATGTATATGTTAATAAAAAATTTTAAATATTCTATCTTTGTTGTTTATTTGTAATTTACTACTAGTATTAGTCCGCAAATTATGCTTAGTATTAAAAATGTTGTTATGCTCATTATCTATATTCTTTTCTTAGAAGCCTCCATCTGTCGGAGTCTATTGGTTTTATTTCATTGTCTATAGCATACAACATTTCTGTTACTTCGTCAAGACTATTATAAATATATTTATGAGGAAGCATTCCAAGAAGCCATAGCGGCGCTTTTGATTTGCCACCTTCCATACTTATGAAGGTTGGTTTTTTCATCCTTATCGCTGTGGTAAGCTCTTCGGCGCTTCCCCAGCTTGCGACATCAGGAACAAGGTGCGCAATAATAAAATCGCTACGATCAACCAAGTTCAAGTCATAAGAGCGAACAGTTTTCATTCTTTCTGAAACTCTGTCGTATTGCTTGGTCTTCATCCAGGTCTCCATTTCTATTCTGGATGCTTCGTCTTCTTCTACATCTTTTACGAATGGTTTTTTATATGGATCAAAACAAGTAATACTTAATGGCGCCAATTTCTCAGTCACTTCTTCGCGCCAATCTCGGCCGCTAAGATATTGCATATGACCGACCAGATAAGTTTTAGTCTTGTATAGTAAATTTGACATGCCACATATAGTAGCATGAAAAAATTAAATTGTCAAGAAAAATAAAAACTATTTATTCTTTAAAGCTTCGACTTCGCTTCTGAGGTCTTCGATTAGTTGTTGTTGTTCTTGGATGGCGGCAATTGCATATGTAAATAAACTATTATAATCGAGGCCATGTGGACTGGTTACTTTTCCATCTTCATCAACACCTTCTGGGCTGACA
>Ga0115557_1000097_pt1 | contig 58699 bp, 50 predicted proteins | sample COGITO_mtgs_1104_FD_87280 | JGI IMG/M metagenome (GOLD analysis project Ga0115557, IMG submission 87280) | Pelagic marine microbial communities from North Sea - COGITO_mtgs_110421 | ecosystem: Environmental > Aquatic > Marine > Epipelagic | place: Germany:Helgoland, sampling site Kabeltonne...
CGTGTTCTAACATCTGCTCCTGTCCAATAAATAAGAATGTTTGAAGCTAGAAATACTAGTGAAAAGTGTAAAAGCTTGTTTTGGACTACAAAACCTCGAACAGATTTAAAGATGAAGAAAAATGCAAGCAACGACCATGGTAGTAGCTTTTGCAGTAGCATGGCTATGAAAATAGCCATGTTCGTCAATATATTCACATCCTTAGCTTCATTAGCGCTGCGTTGAGAGGCTTCTTGGAATTGTTGACTTAAGAATTTAAGTAAGTCTTCATGCAGTGAGAAATAGTACAAATAACCACCTACGATAATGGTAAAAAGCCCGATTCCCAAAAGATGGCTCAGTGAGAACAGTTGCTTGAATCGTTTGGTAGCAATTAAGTATCCAAAGAGCGTCAGTCCCTGAAACGCAACTGTTGGAATTCCTTTGGTCATGACTCCTATAGCTGCAAAGAAATAGGACCATAAAAAGAGTTTTATGTATTCTTCCGATTGCCTGAATTTAAAAATGGCAAGCACTTGCACGGCGGTTATGAGTCCATAAAAAATATCAATCTCAGCGGTATTAGTTGACCCATAAAACAGCAGCTCAATTGATGTGATATATGCTAGTGCTACTAGTATAGCAGTAGATTTTTTGAAGTATTGCTTACATAAGAAAAATAAGAGGCCTCCAGTTGCCATTAAGGATAATATTCCTGGAAGTCGAGCGGCCCATTCTCCAGTTCCAAAAAGGGCCATTGATCCTGCAATTAGCCAATTGTAAAGCGGAGGTTTGTTGTAATAAATTTCACCATAAATGTGCGGTATGGCAAAGTCACCGCTTTTAAGCATTTCAATAGCAATTATAGACCTTCTCGGTTCTTCTGCCATTAGTTCCAACAAGTGGTTAAAACCAAGTAGGTTAATAGCCACAAGCACTAATGAAACAATTAAAAAACGCGTTTCTAATTTTGCTGTCATAAGTGAGCAAATATAAAAATCTGAATTCGAGAAAAAGCGCTTAAGGAACCCTAAAAAAACAATTAAAAACTCAACAATGAAGACCTGCTATTTTACCGTTTTGACCTAACTTGCTTTTAGAATTTTAGGCTCAAATAAAATAACATAAGAATGAAGAGAATAAGTGTAATTGGTTCAGGAGCAATGGGTTCAGGAATTGCTCAAGTAGCAGCTCAAGCAGAATGCGAAGTAACTTTATATGATAATAATCCAGATGCGCTGGAAGTAGCATCTGATCGATTAACGAAGATCTTTGATCGTTTAGTTGAAAAAGGTCGTAAAACAAGAGAAGAAGCAGATGCTATTTTAGGAAGAATAGAATTGACGCATAGCTTAGAACGTATCGACGACAGCGAATTGGTTATTGAAGCTATCGTGGAAAATTTAGATGTTAAGAAACAGGTTTTTCGGAAAATTGAAAACTTAGTCAGTGAGACTTGCATTTTAGCAACTAATACTTCTTCACTTTCAGTTACATCAATTGCTGCTGCTTGTAAATATCCAGAACGGGTCATAGGCTTACACTTTTTTAATCCGGCCCCTCTAATGCCTTTGGTAGAAATTGTTCCGGCGATTTCCACTGCTCCAGAATTAGCTGAAACACTGAAGAAGTTAATGTTGGAATGGGGCAAAGCTCCAGCTATTGCTAAAGATACACCTGGTTTTATTGTTAATAGAGTTGCAAGACCCTTTTATGGTGAAGCTATTCGTATTTACGAGGAAGGTATAGCTGATATACCTACCATAGATTGGGCAATGAAAACCATCGGTGGTTTTAGAATGGGTCCTTTCGAATTGACCGATTTTATTGGGCATGATGTGAATTATGTGGTAACAGAAACCGTGTTTAAAGAGTTTTACTACGATGCTAGATACAAACCTTCTATATCTCAAAAGAGGTTAGTTGAAGCTGGTTTTTATGGCAGAAAATCGGGAAGAGGTTTTTATGATTATTCAGAAGATGCGGAAAAACCAAAAGCAACTGAAGATGAGTTGCTTGGGAAAAAGGTTGTAGAACGCATTGTGGCAATGTTAATAAACGAGGCAGCTGAAGCACTATATTTAAACATTGCCTCTAAGGAAGACTTGGATACAGCTATGACTAAAGGGGTAAATTATCCAAAAGGTTTGTTAGCGTGGGCTGATGAATTGGGTATTGCTCATGTTTTAAATGTGCTCGAAGATTTGTTTGAGGAATATGGAGAAGATAGATATCGTCCTTCAATTTTGTTGAAACACATGTCTTCTAAGGGTGAGCGTTTTTATGCTTAAGCTTATATTTTTCTAAATAAATATTTTACAATCAATATTTGCATTAAAAGTTTTTCTAAATTGTAGCATAATTTTAAAGTAAAATAAGAATGCCGGTAAGAGAGAATATTGTTGCTGATAGCGCTATAGATTTAGCCTTAGAACATCTTGAAAACATGACCGATCAAGAATTGAATAACTTGTTTGAGCGAATGTCGAGTCAGCAACCCAATATTATGGGTTTTGTGGTTGGATTAAGCGAAGGCTTGGAAGACGAGGAGGCTGCTGAAGATTTATTCTACTTGACAACCATTATTTGGCATGCCGTAGAATTATCTAAAAATGATCTCTTACTAACCGTTTCTGAAGAAGCATTGACGGCATTAGAAAATAGAATGACCAACTTATTTGAAGAAATTATTTCATTCTCTGAAGAAAATGATGAGGATGATATGAAAAATTTAATTGGGGCTTCTACTCAACCTGCTTTAGTAAATTACTTGGTCGATGAGTTTTTCTCTGAACAATACTTGCGTCTTCCAGAAGAAAAAATTGCTAAAATGTTTGCTTGTATGACGGTTGTGGGTGAAGCTTTGGGCGAAGCATAGTCAAAGCTCGATTTTAAATTAAGACGAGTTTCTCTCCAGAATTTTCAGCCATATTTCATTTGAGTACATGGATGTTTTTAGTCAATCTCTACTATGGTTGTCTTCTGAAAACTGCTGTACCCAACTTTTAAAACATACGTGCCAGCTTTTAGCTTTGGTTGATATTTAAAAACTTTCAGTTTCTTTTTTACTTTTTTTCGAAACAAAGTTTTACCATAAACATCTTCAACTTTCAAGTAGACTTTTTTAATCGATTTATCCACTGGATAAAACTGCCATTCGTTTTCTGAAATTTCAATACTGCATTGACTGGTATGCTCTCTGTGTAAATTAGATTGGATAGTTATTTCTCTATTTGGCTCCAGTTGGCACTGTAAATAGTTTGAAATTAGATTGATCGTTTTATCCATGTTAGATTGGTAGATTTTAGGTTCAATTATTCCATCAAAAGGGGAGTGCCGCTGATTTTCAAAAGTGTATAAATGACTTTTAGCGCCTATGTTTTGACTCCGTTTATTGATCCAATAACTTCCTTGTAATGTAACTTTTGGAAAGGTCGTAATGAAGGGTATTTTAAAATCGACAGTCGCAGTTTTATAGGGAACAATATTGTCTTCGTTTCCATGAGCAGAAAGAATTGGGGTTGGCTTAGCGATTAGATTTGTGTCCGAAATAGCCCCGCAAAGATTTATTAAAGCGCTAGCTCTAAAACTTGGTTTGCTCCAAGCTCCCAATTCGGCCTCTAAGTGAGAAAAAATATTGCTGTTTTTCGGTTCAATAAAATGATAGTTCATAGCTATGATTGAACCCGAGGAGTTGCCTCCAAGAAAGAATTTTGAGGTGTCGATTTGCCATTGATTTACCGACGCTATATCCGTTTCAAGAAAAAGCATTGCGGAGCTCAAATCTTGAATTGCCCGATACAACGTTGTTGCACCTTTTTCCAATTCAGGTAATGATTTTTTCCAACGTGTTCTATAATCTATGGAAATGGCAACAAAACCCATTTGAGCCATTCGATTACAAATGGTTTCCATAGGGTAGTTGTTCTTATTCCCCCAGTAAAACCCACCACCAAATAACAACAGAACGGTTGGAAGTTTTTTTGAAGTCGAGACTTGAACAGGAGCATACACATCCATTTTGAGCACCTGCTCTTTACCTTTAACGTTAACCACAGTATCAAAAGGCATATTGTAGGTTACCCCAACAGCATATTGCGGCTTTAGTTGACTTTCTTGAGCAAATGACACCTGCATTGCACAAAAAGAGCATAAGAGAAAAATCAGGGTTTTAATAGTGAATTCCTTTTCGAATAAATTTTGTGACTTCGAATCCTTTTTGAACATCACCCATTAAGGTTTTTATAAAGGTCGGTTCAAAAATAACCTCAGGGACGTATTCGGTAGTAAAGTACCACTGTTTGTTGTAAATCAACGGTTGCTTTTCAGCCGCTTCTTTTAAGTCTTTGGGAATTCTTTTGGCCTTCGCACCCAAAATTTCACCGTAAGTAGTTAAAAAGTCTTTTTGATGAATTAATTTTTCGAAAGCAGTTGAATTTGCTGCGAGGTAATACCTGAAATCTTCTAGATTTTGTTTATCCAAACCATGCACGCCGCCAAACAGTCGGACTTTTTCTGGTCCAAGTTCAATGTACACTCCAGGAACGTCTTTCCCTTTTTTTCCACCGGGCGAAACAATAGCGGAATTGTTCAATTTGTAAGGTGTTTTATCTTTACTAAACCGAATGTCTCTATTGATTCTAAAAATGCAATCTTTCGCTTCAATGCCCTTCTGTTCAGGGTCTAATAGTTCAACTTCAGCAATTAGTCGCTCCACAAATTGTTTAAATGGTTGCTTTACACTTTTTTCATAGCGTTTACGGTTTTCATCGAACCAGTTTTTATGATTGTTGGCTGCTAGTTCCTTGAAAAATTCTAGGTAATCTTTTGTAAAATATTCTACCTCCATTCTAAATTCAGTTCACGAGGTTTTTTCTTCTTTTTCTTAAAGAAATTACGAGTGGGTTTAGGACAATAATCTTTTCGTTTCTTAAAATAAGTTTGACACGGTTTGGAGTGTAAAATTTGCCAGTTCAAACTAACATAAACATCTGCACCATAAGTGTCGTTTTTTAACAATAATGGAACAAAGTTATTGGTTCCAATGCTAAAAAAGTAGGCTCGAAGATAGAAACCTAAGCCCGGTTTTTGGTGCCTTGAAATAGTTACTGGAAGGGCAGCAGTAATGCGCTCTCTTTCGTATCTGGGAATCAAACTTAATCGCGAAACACGCTCTGTACCCATTGTTAAGCGTTGATGAAGACCGAGTTCTAAAGACGAATAGAAAAAGAAATTATTTTCTAAATTGTAATCAAATTGAGCATTTAAGGCAAGCGGCATCAAGGCTGTGAATTTATTTTTATTCTCTAGTGTGGAGCCTGCGTTTGCTGAAGAGTTGGTTAAAACTGTGTTCATTTTAGTGATTCCGTCAATATTATTTGTTTCGTAGTTATTCCAGAAAATTGAATCATTTTCAAAGGCCCAGTGGTAAGTGCTTCTTTTGAAATTGATAAAGCCTAAATCAATCAAGGAGACACCAAACTTGTATTTGTACTCCTTTATACCGCATTTACTCCTAACGCTGTGGGGGGTATGAAATGCGTTATCGTCTGTTAGCATTTTTCTAAATTCAAACCCTAGGTCAGCACCCACGCCCATTCCTAAAGATGCTCCGGGAGTGGATAAGCCCATTTTAGATTGAGTACTGTGAATATTCACATGTAAAGAATCCACCTCATAGGTCTGGTTATCAACCAACATGGCCAAGTGTCCCATTCCATTTAGAAGCTTCAAGGAGCCTCCAGCGGTCATGATTACATCCCCATCTCGTTTTATTATTTGAGCATAATTCAATCCCAATTCAGCCCAACTCATGTATTTTACATAAAAATTATCAGAATTATAGACTTGGTTATGCTGTCTAGGATAGTTGAGTCCGTTTTTTATAAACCCAGCAACATCTGAAGTTACATTCTTGCCGTAAACCATGTTTCGCTGCCTAATATTAAATCCAAAAGATCTATAGCCTTTTGCAATTACCATAGCAGGTAAGTAGATGTCTGCGTTGACTGCGGCATTATACTTAACTCCATCTTCCACATCAGCATTTATGGCATTGGTTATATTTCCACCAGGAAGGAGGTAGAGATTGTTTTCTGCTTGAGCTGAAACGCCCACTAATCGGAAGTCAACAAAGGGTCTTGGATCTGCAATGCTGGCAGGGTTAAGCAGTACGCTATTTGTTGGTGTGTACCTGTCAGACACAGCCGAATTGTGCTGCGCGAATGCTTGCAATGCAAGCAGAAAGTGTACTCCAACTATAAACCAGCGAATTTTTATCATGTATCTTTTACAGATCAGACAAATATAGTTCGAACAATACCCTAATTTTGGCAGTAGATCCTACTTTATGAACGATAGTTTGCCAAAAAAAGTAACAAATGCTATGATGCGGAACGATGCCTTTTCAAAATGGTTAGGTATTGAGCGCGTTATTGATGGAAAGGGGAGTTCTGTAATTCGAATGGTGGTTCGCGCCGAAATGTTAAATGGTTTTGATATTCTGCACGGAGGAGTTTCGTTTTCATTAGCAGATTCAGCTTTAGCTTTTGCGGCAAATTCGCATGGAATGCAATCCGTGTCCATTGAAAACACTATACATTACCATCTTCCAGTAAAGGAAGGAGATGAGTTAATTGCAACTGCCCAAGAAGTATCAAAGTCTAATAAATTAGCGGTTTATGAAGTGGAGGTTATCAATCAAAAGAATGAAAAAGTAGCCACCTTTAAAGGAACAGTTTACAGAACAAAAAACGAATGGAAAGTTTGAGCATAGTCCAAGGATTATCCTCAAAAAAATATCACAATATGAAAGAAGCGTATATAGTTGATGCAATTAGAACTCCAGTTGGAAATTTTGGCGGTACATTATCTACCGTTAGAACTGATGATTTAGGAGCAATAACCTTAAAAGAATTAATGGCAAGAAACCCTAGTCTTGATCCGAGTGCGATTAAAGATGTAATTCTAGGTTGCGCAAACCAAGCAGGTGAAGATAACAGGAATGTGGCGAGAATGTCTTCGTTGTTGGCTGGAATTCCTTGGTCGGTGCCAGGAGAAACGGTCAATCGATTATGTGCGTCTGGAATGTCGGCAGTAGTTCATGCTTCAAGGGCCTTGAGAGTCGGAGATGGAGACATTTTCGTTGCTGGAGGTGTCGAAAATATGACTAGAGGACCTTGGGTAATTTCTAAAGTTTCGAAACCATTTGGTAGAGATGCTCAAATGCACGATTCTTCATTTGGGTGGAGATTTATTAACCCAAAAATGGAAGAATTGTACGGAACTGACGGCATGGGTAAAACGGCCGAGAACCTTGCTGAAATGTATTCCATATCGCGGGAAGATCAAGATGCATTTGCTTTGTGGTCTCAACAAAAAGCTACAGCTGCAATGCAATCTGGAAGATTAGCGGAAGAAATTATTTCAGTGGAAATTCCGCAGCGTAAAAAAGACCCAATTATCTTTTCAAAGGATGAATTTATAAAACCAACAAGCAGTGCTGAGGTTTTGGCTAAGTTAAGGCCAGCATTTAAAAAAGACGGAACAGTTACAGCTGGAAATGCTTCCGGATTAAATGATGGATCTGCCGCAATGTTATTGGCAACCGAAGAAGGATTAAAAACACACAACCTAACTCCTAAAGCAAAAGTACTGAGCTGGGCGGTAGTTGGCGTTGAACCCAGAATTATGGGAATAGGTCCAGTCGGAGCATCTCAAGAAGCGTTGAAAAAAGCGGGATTATCCTTGGATGATATGGATATAATTGAATTGAACGAGGCATTTGCTGCTCAAGCTTTAGCTTGTACAAGAAAGTTAGGTTTAGCAGATAATGATCCGAGAATAAATCCGAATGGAGGAGCAATTGCTTTAGGCCACCCTTTAGGAGTAAGTGGAACTCGAATAATTCAAACTGCAGCTATTGAATTGGCAAAGCAGAATAAAAAGTATGCCTTGTGCACCATGTGCATTGGAGTAGGGCAGGGTTATGCCGTAGTAATTGAAAGAGTATAATTATGATCTACGAATTCAACGGATATAAACCAGTTATTCACCCAAGTTCTTTTGTGCATCCACAAGCCAATGTTACGGGTAATGTAATTATCGGTAAAAATGTATACGTAGGTCCAGGAGCAGTAATACGCGGCGATTGGGGTGAGATAATTATTGAAGATGGTTGTAATGTTCAAGAAAATTGTGTCATTCACATGTTTCCGGGAACGACAACACGACTAAAAAAGGCAGCGCATATTGGACATGGTGCAATTATTCACGGAGGAACTATTGGCGAAAACACTTTAGTAGGGATGAACGCCGTTGTTATGGACAATTGTGTAATTGGTGATGAATGCATGATTGGAGCACTTTGTTTTGTTCCGGGTGAAACTAAAATCCCGAACCGTAAAGTTGCCGTCGGCAATCCTGCAAAGGTTGTAAAAGACGTATCTGATGAAATGATAGGTTGGAAAACGAAGGGTACAGCCTTGTATCAAAAACTACCTAAAGAATGCTTGGATACCTTAAAAGAATGCGAGCCATTAACTCGTGTTCCTCCATTTAGACCAAAACAAGAGGAATTATTTAAAACTTGGAAAAAAGTAAATAAACTTTAGCTCTAATATGACACAGATTTCACAGCTGTGTTCACGTTCTCTTTTGTCATTTATTCGAAAAATATTTTTAGAAATTGGGTCTTAGTAAGACCGAGAAGTTGAGAGCTATGCTCGAAAATCACTCGGCCGCACTTGACCAAATGAACTAAAAATTAAATTTTGAATAGAAGACTTGAATTTTTCTTTGCGAACTTTCTTTTGTTTCAAGGCAAAAGAAAGTGGAACAATTCTATTTTTACTTTGTTTTTATCTTAAAAACACACAGAACAATGACAACATTAAAAGCAGGAGATAATGCACCAGATTTTTCTGGGCCAAACGAAAAAAACGAAACCATTTCATTGAGTGATTTCCAAGGAAAAAAATTGGTTCTATATTTCTATCCAAAAGATATGACTCCAGGGTGCACAACACAATCGTGTAACTTAAGGGATAACTACGATATGCTTTTGAAACAAGGATATCAAGTTTTAGGAGTGAGTGCAGATGCACCAGCAAGACATCAGAAATTCATTGACAAATACGATTTGCCTTTTTCATTATTAGCAGATGAAGATCATACCGTTTTAAATGCATACGGCGTTTGGGGCCCAAAGAAATTTATGGGAAAAGAATACGACGGAATTCATCGAACCACTTTTGTAATAGATGAAAACGGAATTATTGAAGAGGTTATAGGAAAAGTGAAAACTAAAGATCATACTGCCCAAATTTTGGGATAAGCTTAACTTAGAACTATATATTTGAGGGGTGCGAAGTGTACCCCTTTTTTTATGTTTTTTTCTACCACTTTTTAGTGTTGCTCAGCTTGAAGTTACTACAGGGATTAGCCCGTCAGCTTTAGTTTGGAAGGATTTAATAGGGCAAAACTCTGGTCTTAAGATTATTAACATTAAGTACAAGGGAGCGCCTTATTCTATTGGGAAATTTAGAACAGAAGCTGAGCATATTGATATTAATAAAGGCATTATACTGTCAACGGGTTATGCAAAAGCTGCAGCAGGACCCAATAACTCGGGAGGGGTAGGCGCGTACTTGCATATGCCGGGTGATCGTCAATTGGTCCGATTGGCTAACAATGTCACCATGGATGCATGCGTGTTGGAATTCGATTTTGTTCCTAAATACAACCGCATTGAATTTGAATTTGTTTTTGCCTCAGAAGAGTATTTAGAGTTTATAAATAAGGGTGTAAATGATGTATTTGGTTTCTTTTTGACAGAATTGAATACGCGAAAAACCATCAATTTGGCAGTAGTTCCAAACACGCAAGACGTAATTTCGGTAGACAATATCAACCATAAAAAGAATTCAGAATACTTTATCAAAAATGAGCTTTGGAATTTAAATGCCCCGAATATTAATGAAGGCAATCATGAAGTAAATGAATACGCCTATAATTTTCAATTTGACGGTTTAACGAAGTGGTTGACTGCCTCAGCAGATGTAAAGCCAAACGTTGCTTATCACTTAAAAATAGCAATTGCCGATGCAGGAGATGGTATTTACGATTCGGCTGTATTTTTAAAAAGTAATTCCTTTCATGCTGAAGATAAGGAAGAGGAGAACGGAACGAAGGTAGCAATACAGGAATTGTTTAGTGATGAAAAAGTTAGTGTTCGTGAAGATTCTGTAGTGCTGGAATTGCACTTAAATTTTGAAACGGATAAATATGAAAGTGAAGACCCTGAAGATTTAAACAAATTGATTCAGATAACCACCTTACTCACTCAACATGAAGGGCTGAAATTAAAAATAGAGGGGCATACTGATAATGTTGGTGAGGAACTTTACAATCAGAACTTATCTATGAACCGGTCTAACTATGTTATGAATTGGCTGCAAACACAGGGTATTGATGGTGAACGATTATCGGCACAAGGCTGTGGAGACTCTATTCCAATTGAATCAAACGATACAGAGGAAGGAAGAGAGCAAAATAGGCGCGTAGAGTTTGTTTTTTATTGAACCTCCATCCAATAGTCAGCACATGATAAGTCCTTCCCAACAGGCAAGGTGTCAAGCTAAGGCGCGGCTTAAGGGGTTTCAATACTAATTATGCAGGGTTGGTTTTATCTGTATAAATTATAGATAATTCACTTCTTTCGACCAATTGAAATATTTAATTTCACAACGTAAAAAGGTTACGGTCTGCCTCCGTTTATTTGCCTTTTAATATTTATAAAAAGAAAACAATATGTCAACAGACGCAAAAGAGAAAGCACTTAAGTTAACGCTAGATAAACTGGATAAAATGTACGGTAAAGGTTCCGTAATGAAAATGGGTGATGGCGCAATTGAGAAAGTAGATGTAATTCCTACAGGATCCATTACACTTGATGCTGCTTTAGGAATAAATGGTTATCCAAAAGGTAGAATCGTTGAAATATATGGTCCCGAATCATCTGGTAAAACGACCTTGGCAATTCATGCAATTGCGGAAGTGCAAAAGCAAGGTGGTACAGCTGCAATTATAGATGCGGAGCATGCCTTTGATCGTTTTTATGCTGAAGCATTAGGCGTTGATATTGAAAACCTATTGATATCTCAGCCCGATAATGGTGAGCAAGGATTAGAAATTGCTGAAAACCTTATCCGTTCAGGAGCAATTGATTTATTGGTTATTGATTCGGTTGCAGCACTTACACCAAGAGCTGAAATTGAAGGTGAAATGGGCGATTCAATGATGGGCTTGCATGCTCGGTTGATGTCTCAAGCACTCAGAAAATTAACGGGAACCATTCACAAAACAAATTGCTGTTGCATGTTCATTAATCAATTGAGAGAAAAAATTGGTGTAATGTTCGGAAATCCAGAAACTACGACAGGTGGAAATGCACTTAAATTTTACGCTTCTGTTCGATTGGATATTCGCAGATCTACTCAAATTAAATCGGGAGATGAGGTAATTGGAAATCGTACCAGAGTTAAAGTGGTTAAAAATAAAGTTGCTCCACCGTTCCGAAAAGCAGAGTTTGATATTATGTATGGCGCTGGAATTTCTAGAACTGGAGAATTATTGGATTTAGCTGTGGAACACGATGTGGTTAAAAAATCAGGCTCTTGGTTCAGTTACGGAGAAACCAAATTGGGTCAAGGTAGAGATGCTGTTAAAGAATTGATGGCAGATAATCATGAGCTTTCTGAAGAAATTGAGGCACACTTAAAAGAGAAAATGGCCGCTGCATAATTCATCCGTGTTTAATTAGTTAAGCCGTTTAAATTTGTAATCCCTTTGGAAAGGTTAACTCCGTTTCCAGAGGGATTTTATTTTGATTGTATGAAATATTTGCCACTTCTATTTTGGGTAGTTTTTATCTCTTGCGAGAGCAATGCTTTACCTGAACAGCAATCCGATTCAGTTGCTATTGAGTACGAATCTGAATTCGATAGTATTAATACGCTATTAAAATCGAAACCAGATAATGCCGAACTTTATAATTATAGAGCTACGCTTAGAGAAAACGAAAACGATTTTGAATCTGCAATTGGAGATTTAAATCGTGCAATTGAGGTTGATTCTTTAAATGATCAGTGGTATTTGCGAAAGGCAAATTTGTTGTTTGATTTGGAGCGATTTAAAGAGTCAAAAGATGTTTTAGACAATGCCATTTTTATAGTTCCAGGTTCGGTTCCTATAATGCTTCGAAAAAGTGAAATCTATTTGATTACGGGTGATTTGCAACAATGTCTCAATTGGGCAAATGCAGCCCTTAATTTTGATGTATTTAATGCGCAAGCATACTACCTTAAAGGCATGGCGCATAAATATGGACGAGATACGGTAAAAGCAGTAACGAGTTTTCAAACTGCAGTTGAGCAAGATATCAATCATTATGAGGCGTATATGCAGTTGGGCAATCTTTATGCTTTAGAAAAGCACGAACTGGCTCCGTCCTATTACCAAAATGCGCTGAGAATAAATCCCAAAAGTATTGAAGCTTATTATGGAAAGGGACTTTATTTCCAAAACATTGGAAAATCAAATTTAGCTTTAAAGGAGTACAAAGAAATTCTTAAGATTGACAGTGATTTTCCAGCGGCTTATTACAATATGGGGTATGTGAAATTGATTCAATTGGAAGAGGTGGATACAGCATCTGTATTATTCAATAAGGCATTCAGTAGTGATAATAATTATTTTGATGCATTGTATATGATTGGCTATTGCCAAGAATTAAAAGGAGAAAAACAACAAGCCAGAAAGACCTATAAGACCGTCTTGGAAAATGTGCCTACACATTTATTAGCAGCAAAGGGACTTAGTAGGGTAGAGTAGCCCTTTTTGGATAAGCGATTACCTTTGAGGTTTACACGAAATTGCAATACCTACTAACAAATAGCAATAGGTTTTTTCTAACAGGAGTAATTCTGTTTGCAATTGCCTTTATATACTGGCCTATGATCTATAGCGCTTCTGGAGATATACGAATTGTAGATGCGTTTAATACCGATGAAGTAGATTTTCTAAGCTCCTTATTGGATGCGTATAAAAATGGTTCTTTTGAAATAGGTCACTATGAATATGGGCTATTGTATTACAATATTGGCCTTATTTTTTTCAATATCGTGGGCTTATTTACTCCAATCACAGAGCAAGTTGGGGTGATAATTATGCGCTTCTTGTCCTGCTTCTATCTTATTGGAACAGCGCTGGTTTTGAGGCAGTTTGCTAAAAAATACGCTGATTCAGCGAAAGACTTGGTGTTTGTTTTGGTTTTATTTTCAAGCATAACGCTCATAAATTATGGAACGATGTTGCATCCTGATTTGGCGCAGGTGTTTTTTGTTGCATTGAGTTTACTTTACTTAGCTTATTACTGGAGTGCACCAACGATTTCATCTTTTGTATTGACCAGCGTGTTTGCCGGACTTGCGTTTTCGACCAAATATGTGGGTATTGCCTTACTGCCCATTCTCTGGACAGCCTTCTTTTCAAACAGCCCTTTATTTTTTAAAAAACAATCAGCCATTACCTCTTCTATAGTATTAGTTGTTCTTTCAGTTTTTACAGCTTTTATAGCGAACCCTGATTTCTACTCGCCTTTTTTAACACCAAATAATGATATTTCAGCTTCCATATTGTCGGCAGTAGCCGGTGTTCGAATTCTAGCGATTGTGTTCTTCTTTCTTGGAGTATCCATTTTTTTCTATAAGAATTATGTAAGACGTATAGAACAAGTTAAATGGGGGGCAATATTGAGCATTCTTTCAACCAGTGTATTTGGGTTGGCGTTTTGCATCGGTTCTCCTCAAGGTATACGAGGTTTTAATTTTCTAAACGGTATTGTTGCAGTTGCCAGTGTGCACAAAGATGGGCATTGGTTTAGAGATGAAACTGGACTGCTGGGTTGGTTGGAAATAATTGTGGAACCACACGTGATTTCCTTATTATGGGCTGGAATAGCAGTGGTGGGATTGCTATTTGTGCTTTACCGACTTATAACATCTGAAAGGAAATTAGAAAATGGAATAACATTACTTCCATTAGCATGGCTAGTTGTTTTTTGCGTTGTTATCGTGTTTCGCGTGAAATCACATTTTGCACATTACCTTATACCTATACTTCCCTTCTGTTTTTTTTACACGGCAATTGGTCTTGGAACTCTTGCCGATAGACTTTGGCAATTAGCTTTTACGGCTAGCAAGAGCAAAAACTATTTATCGGCTGCGATGTTGCTGATGATCTTGTTATACTCTGCATGGAAAGCTGTAGAATACAGCAAGGATAGGATAGAGCAATTTGAAAATGCACCAGAGCTAAAAGCGGGGAAATGGCTTTCCGAAAACATAGATAAATCGGTATTTATTTCTGCTGATAAATACACCTATATACCGAGAGATGAGCAACTCAATTTCCGTCAATATTGGGGGCTTTCAAAGGCAGTCATCAAAGAGGACAACCCCGACTATTTAGTAATTAACTACCATACTTATCAATGGTTCTTACCTGCCGAAGATGTCGACACCTATTTGCACGGCCGAGCGTTATTTCTTGAAAGAAATACACTCTATCACGAGCTCCTAGACGATAGGCACGCGGGTTTTAAATTAGTGGCAGATTTTGAAGAAGTGAAAATTTTTCAGAAAAGATAAGGAGTGGTTTCTAGTTTTTTGCGTAATGGGCTGATTAGTAAATAAGCTTGAGATTGTATTTATTGAACGCTAAAACCTCAATAAATAGGCATAAAAAAAGGCCGCCAATTGGCGACCTTAAATAATTCCCTGTATTTTAATTATGAATTGGGCTTAGCGAACTAAACCTATTTCACTTTGTCAACCACAGCTTTAAAAGCCTCTGGATGATTCATTGCCAAATCGGCTAAAACCTTTCGGTTCAAATCGATATTAGCTCCGTTTACTTTACCCATAAACTGAGAATACGACATTCCATTCGCTCTGGCTCCTGCGTTGATACGCGTGATCCAAAGTGACCTGAAATTACGTTTCTTTTGGCGTCTGTCTCTAAAAGCATATACTAACCCTTTTTCAACGGCGTTTTTTGCTACTGTCCACACATTTTTTCTACGACCAAAGTATCCTTTGGCCAATTTCATCACTTTTTTGCGTCTTGCGCGTGATGCTACTGAATTTACTGATCTAGGCATAATTTACATTTTTTTGAGCGATAGTGAGTTACTTTTTCAAACTGCTTAGTTACTAGAACCCGGGTTAAAACAATAAACCAAAAATTAATCTGATTACTTAAGAACGAGTTGTTGCAAAATGTTGCGCTCGTCCGCTTTGTGAACCAATCCAGATTGCGTAAGATTACGTTTCTGTTTTGTTTCTTTTTTTGTAAGGATGTGGCTTTTAAAAGCGTGTTTCCTTTTGATTTTACCAGAACCTGTTAGCTTAAATCGCTTTTTGGCACTGGATTTTGTTTTCATCTTCGGCATTTTTCTGCTTATTTCTGATTAAACAATATATAGGGAATTATTTTTTCTTTTTTGGAGCTAAGAACATAATCATACGCTTTCCTTCCATTTTCGGAAGTGACTCAACGTCTCCTATGTCAGCCAATTCTTGAGCAAGTTTCAAAAGCAAGATTTCTCCTCGCTCTTTGAAAACAATTGTTCTTCCTTTAAAGAATACGAATGCTTTCAATTTTGCTCCTTCCTCTAAGAACTTTCTAGCGTGATTCAATTTAAAGTTAAAGTCATGCTCATCTGTGTTAGGTCCAAAACGGATTTCTTTCACAACAACTTTCGTTGCTTTGGATTGCATTTCCTTTTTCTTCTTTTTCTGCTCGTAGATAAACTTCTTGTAATCCAGTATTTTAACTACAGGCGGTTTCGCATTTGGCGATATCTCTACCAAATCTAAACCTGCTTCATCTGCTTTTGCTAAAGCATCGGCAATTGCCAATACTTCTGCACCATCGTCGTCTGTAACCAGACGAACTGATTCTGCGTAGATTTTACCATTCGTACGAAACACTGGATCAGTGTTCTTCGGTTGCGGGGATCTGAATCTTCTAGCTATGGCTTATTCCTCCTTATTAATTTTATTAAAATTCTTTTACTAACTCTTTTATTTCTTTATCGACCAACTCAGCAAATGCATCAGTGGTAAATGTTCCTAAGTCACCTTCGCCTTGCTTACGAACTGAAACTTGTCCAGATTCTGCTTCCTTCTCGCCTATAATGAGCATAAAAGGAATTTTTGCAAGCTCGGTATCTCTAATCTTTTTCCCAATCTTTTCTGAGCGATCATCAACATAACCACGCAGCCCTTTTTGGGCGAGCAAAAGTAGCATATTTTCCGCTACCTCATTGTACTTGTCTGAAATCGTGAGAATTGCAAATTGATCGGGATTTAACCACAATGGAAACTTACCTGCACAGTGTTCCGTCAAGATGGCAATGAAGCGTTCCATTGACCCGAAAGGCGCTCTGTGTATCATTATTGGGCGATGCTTCTGATTATCACTTCCCATATATTCCAACTCAAAACGCTCAGGTAGATTATAATCTACTTGAATAGTTCCCAGTTGCCATTTTCTGCCCAAAGCATCTTTTACCATAAAATCTAGCTTGGGACCATAAAAAGCAGCCTCTCCATATTCAATTTTAGTTTTTAAGTTTTTACCTTCAACAGCTTTTAATATTGCTTCTTCTGATTTTTCCCAGTTCTCATCACTACCAATATACTTTGCGTGATCTTCTTTGTCCCTTAATGAAATTTGAGCTTCATAATCTTCGAAACCTAAGGAGGTAAATACGTAACTTACTAGGTCAATTACTTTTTGAAATTCTTCGATTAATTGATCCGGACGTACGAATAGATGTGCGTCATCTTGAGTAAATCCTCTAACTCGTGTAAGGCCATGTAATTCACCACTTTGTTCATATCTGTACACGGTTCCAAATTCAGCAAATCGTACCGGTAAATCTCTGTATGATCGTGGTTTGGATTTGTAAATTTCGCAATGATGCGGGCAGTTCATCGGTTTTAATAAAAATTCTTCGTCTTCTTTAGGAGTTTTAATGGGTTGAAACGAATCGGCGCCATACTTTTCGTAGTGACCACTAGTTACATATAGTGCTTTGTTGCCGATGTGAGGGGAAATTACCGGCTGATAACCACTCTTAACTTGAGCCTTCTTTAAAAAATCCTCAAGTCTTGACCTCAATTCAGCACCTCTTGGTAACCACAACGGTAAGCCTTGACCTACTTTTTCAGAAAAAGTGAAAAGTTCTAGTTCCTTACCCAATTTTCGGTGATCCCGTTTCTTGGCTTCTTCTAGCATATGTAAATGCTCTTCAAGCATTTTTTGCTTTGGAAAAGAAATACCGTAAACCCGTGTTAGTTGAGGTTTGTTTTCATCTCCTCTCCAATAGGCACCTGCAATGCTCAGTACTTTTATAGCTTTAACAAACCCGGTGTGCGGTATGTGCCCACCGCGACATAAATCTGTGAAATTAGCGTGATCGCAAAAGGTGATATCACCGTCGGTTAGGTTTTCAATTAATTCTACTTTGAATTCATTGCCCTGTTTCTTGTAAAGGTTTAATGCGTCTTTCTTACTGACTTCACGCATTTTAAATGCTTCTTTTTCGCGAGCAAAATCTAAAAAGCGCTTTTCGATATTAGGAATATCTTTTTCAGAAATAACATAGTCTAGGGTATCTACATCGTAGTAGAATCCATTTTCAATGGCAGGGCCAATTGTTAGCTTAACTCCAGGGTATAAATCTTCCAGAGTTTGCGCTAAAATGTGAGCGGAGGAATGCCAAAAAGCAGTTTTACCTTCATCGCTCTCCCAGGTGTAAAGCACTATATCCGAATCTTCGAGAATTGGGGTGACAGACTCTACCGTTTTACCGTTTACCGAAGCGGATAATACATTTCGAGCAAGGCCAGATGAAATATCATTGGCTACATCGAAGGGCGTAACTCCAGATTCGTATTCACGAATAGAGCCATCTGGTAGAGTGATTTTAATCATTTTAATATTCAAATTTTGGGCGGCAAAGATAGGATTATAAAGTACCTTAACAAATCAAGGAGAACTTTATACATCAAGGAATTAACTTACTACGTAGGCTCTTATTTCTTCTATTTTACTTCTGATTTTCTGCAAATCTTGGAGGTTTAATATTATACTATCTCCACTAGTTTTAAAGCGAATGCCAGTGGATATTTCTTTAAATTCCAGTAATTTATTTTGTAGATCCATTACCTCTTGATTTTTTTCTTCCATTTTATCAAATTCAATCAAGATATCTTCTAACAATTCTACTTGACTTGTAATTTCAGTAACCATAGCAGTGTCCAAGGTGTTGGAGAAGTCTTTTTTTGCGTTAATAGCAATGTATGCACTTTCAATCCAAGCTCCGGTATAGAACAAAATTGCTTTGTCTTGAGTGCCATTTGCTCTGAGTGTTTTGTCCAAATCTTTTTGAATTCCTGCGACCATTCTTGACATAGAATCTTTATCACCAAGACTAGAGCTAAAGTCGGTTAGAATCAATTCGTATCTAAAAATTTCAGAAAGTCCAATTTTGTTGCTGATATTTTGAATGGCTATAAAGTATTCTGAAGCACATTGCCCTTGCTGGTTTAACACACAATAACTCAAATCAGCCGAATAGACTCCAAAGTTTAAAGACTTTTTAGTGTTGCTGATGTATCTCCCATAGTCAGCTGCAGGATTTGTAAGTCCAGGTATAAACTGAATTCCAGTATTCTTGTAATTTTTCGCTAACTCTACAGGTGAAGGGAATTCTAAGCGATGACTATCCAACAGCGTCAGTTTAAGGCGGTAGTTTTCGAAGTCTTCTATTGCTTCTTGAGCAATATCTTCTTCGTTTACTGAGACTACTTCAACAGACTCTTCGCAAGAAATAAGAATTCCACTGCAGAAGAAAGCTGAAGTCAATAAGACCAGAAAATAATTGGAGACTTTTCCCATGAATTGACGAAAGTAAAGATTTGCGTGAAGAATATCTCGATTTGATATCGCTTAAATAAATATTCCGATGTAAAATTGTGCAAATGTTGAAAAACTATCTAAATAGTTGTGTACTAATCGCTTTTGTTTCGGCAATCTCTTGGTCTTGTTCAGATAACTCGAAGCTCGAAAAAGCGCAAAACAACTCGCTGAATGAAACGCTTGAAGAAACAGAGCGACAAGACAATTCCAAGTCGATGACCCATGAATTAGGTTCGGTTAGGAAAAATATTGAGCAAGCAGCTAATTTGTACCAGCGACTTTACAATGCCGAATGCCCTTTTAACTCCGACGTGGTAAGCGAAGACTTTCCACAATTCAATACAACAAGAGAAAAGGCTTTAGCTATGGGAAGGTATGCTGCTTTGTTTGTCTATACGGCTGCCTATGAGCAAACTAAATATGCTACAGCTTATTTAAACGAAGTACTAATCCTTAGCGAGGATATTGGAATAAGAGACGCGTTTAATGAAGATCAATTGAAGTTGCTTTACGATCCGAATTCAGCAATAGATAAGTCAGCAGTTTTGACAAAAGCGTATTTGAAGGCTACCGAACAAATGTATTCTGAGGAGAAGGCATTGTTGGTGAGTTATATGGTGTTAGGTGGCTGGATTCAAGGTATGAAATTGAGTTATGCGATTTGTGGGAACTACTTAAAAGACCAAAATGTTTCACTGAGTTTGTATGACCAATCCTATAGCTTTTATAATTGTGTTCGTTTATTGGAAGAAACCAAAGACCAAGTAGACTCGCCAAATTTAGTGCTGTTAAAGTTGGATACGATACGTCCAGATATAGAATCATTAGTTAAGTCTCGTGGAAATATTGATGCCGAATTATTTGAAGCATTGAAAGAAAAAATTTCTATTCTGGAAAAAGAAATAAATTCTTTAGACTAGCCTTGTTATTCTAAAAAGTAAAGTATTTTTGCCGCCCGAAACAAAACAAGAAATTGTTTTTTCGGGGTGTAGCGTAGCCCGGTTATCGCGCCGCGTTTGGGACGCGGAGGTCGCAGGTTCGAATCCTGCCACCCCGACCAAAAAAAAGCCGTTCATATTATGAACGGCTTTTTTTTATGCGATAAAATGATTGAAGCGTGCTTCATGTTCATTTTGAACGTAAATTCAGCTAAAACTTTACTTCGATTTTGCTTTCCGAATGTGCTGGGTAAATGTTGCGAGACAATCCTGCCTAGCTGACTCAGAAGCCTGAAAATGAAAGTTGTCACGCTTTTTATTCGAACCATTTCAAGCTTGCTTGAACGAAAACGTTTAAATGAATATGAAAATTGTTAACGATCATGTTGCTGCATTTATGTTAACATTTGATCATAAAAAAAGCCCAATCGATATTTCAATCAATTGGGCTTTTTCTATTCAATAGAATAAAAGCTTTTACATTGTCGCCAATTTAAAATCTAACGTAAACTCATCATAGATCATTTTGTCGCCAAGATCGTCGAATACTGAACCTGAGCCTTAAACCACTTTGTATTTGGTTCTGTCAATCTTCATAATTCCAGTTATATTCATTTTACCACCAACAAGACTTGTTGTAGCTTCGAAAGACTGTTCATTAGTTATTCCTTTAATACTCATGTTTCCAGTTATCGTTACCTTTTTAGCAGAAATCACTTTTATGTTTGTAATTTCAAAAGTCGCTGTATTGTTTTTCTCAACAGAAAAGAAGTCATCACTTTTTAAATGACCAATCAACTTTGCATTTGTAGAAGGATCAGCTATATCAGTACAAACGATTGAAGTCATATCCATAACAATAGTTCCTCCTTTAATTGAACCGCCTTCATTTACTAATTCACCAGATTTAATGTTGATTGTTCCAACGTGTTCACCCGTTACTTTTTCTGCTTTCCAGTTTACTGTTGAAGCTTTAGTATCAACTTTCATTTTATCGGTGGCTGCTTTTAGTTTACTTGCATCCATTTGAGGCACTTGCGCCATAACGTGCATTGAAATACTAAGGGCAAATACGATTGCTGCGAGACTTGTAAAAATTTTAATTCCTTTCATTTTATTAAATTTTAAAGTGTTTGTTGTAATAGTTGTGTAATTGTTTAATCTCTTAATTTATCCAGTAAAACGCTCAATTGCTCCGCATCTTCATCCGTAATATCTAGAACATTCATGGTATTCTCCATTGCCAATGAAGCTGCTTCGATTGTTTTTAATCCTTTTTCAGTTATCAGAATATCAACTTGTCGCCGATCTTCCTTCGAACTTTTTCGTTCAACCAATTCTTTACTAAGCAATTTGTCTACCAAGCGGGAAGCATTGCTCATTTTGTCTATCATTCTTTCCGTAATCAACTTAATTGAGGAAGGCTTTGGAAATTGTCCTCGAAGAATACGCAATAAATTAAATTGCTGAACGCTTAATTCATAAGGCTTTAAAGTACGATGCTGTAATGTGCTAATTTGACCATAAGTAAAAAGCAAATTAACCAAGGCCTTATGCTTTGGACTAGCGAACTTTTTCTGTTGAATTTCCTGATCAATTTTAACCATGTTGCAAATATATGTAAAAACATTATATGTATATACATTGATTGTAAAAGTATTTAATGTTTTTGTATTAAAATTAATTAGAATTTTGAGTGGTAATTTATCGAATCAACCCTGGTCTGCGTTTACTTAGTCGCTCAATCACAACTATGTTGGCTAGAATTAAGAGAAAGCCATATAAGAAATCTTCAAACGGTATGGTGCCAATGCGGATGCTAGTAAAAGCATTTTCGTTGTACCAAACTACTGGTGCTTGAATTAGAGAGCCGGTTAAGATTCCATTGACAATGCAAAAAGGAATTAAGCAAACTAAATAGGCTCGGTATATAAAATGCAGATAGGGTGTTTCTTGATACCATCTTAAATAGCCTAAGAAAATTGCCAGTAAACTGAAGGTAACTAATGTGTACCAAAACTCGCGATGTATGAAAATGAGAGGCAATAGAAAAATAAAAAGTCCGCTTGTAATGCGCTTTTCTTTTGATGCCAAGGCATTCGTTGGAAACCAATTGTTTAGGCAAGCATATATAAAGGTACATGCAATAGGAATGGTAAAAAAGAAAAGGACTTCCTCAATTGGTAAACTGCCTAAATACATACCAGATAAATAGTCCGGATTAAATCCCCAAAACCCAGCTTGAGTAAAAATTTCATCCCAAATTAAAAACGGAACAGCAACAATTGCTGCTGCGATAAATGCTTTGGGTAATAATTGATAAAAGGCAACTTTTTTATCAAAGCTCAACAGCAGTGGACCCAAAAAAGTGAATGCATTAATGAGCAAATACAGATAGGGAGTTTCCATTAGCGTTTTTTATAGGCTTCTTTAAAGTACTGCATAGGCACGACTAACATTCCAAAACATTCGCCGTCTTCTTTATTTTTATACTTATGATGCACATAATGGGCTTTCCTAACAGCTCTAGCATACCAATTTCGAGTATTTCTTAGCCATTTGAAACGTTGGTGAATTAGTACATCGTGTACAATAAAGTAACACAAGCCATAAGCTAAAATACCCAAGCCTATAAATACTCTAAAATCATTTCCAGCCATCATTCCATACATAATGAGTAACCAACTGGGTATGGCAAACATGAGGAAAAAGACATCATTTTTTTCGAAAAAACCCGGTTCAGTTTGGTGATGGTCTTTGTGGAGATACCACATAAATCCATGCATAACATATTTGTGCATGAACCAAGCCATGAACTCCATAAACAAAAAGGTTGCAGGTATTAATAGCCACATCATTCTAAAAACAAATTTAGTAGTACAAAGAAAACCAATTGAATAAAGAACAGATTACGAGCTGAACGGTTTATCGTTTCGTTATTATTCAAATCGATAATATAAACACAGGCTAAACCCACTAGATACCAGCTTACAAAATTCATTGCTGGTATAACGTCATTTTCCCAGTGCCAATAATCGAGTTTTGGCGCAATAGGTTCTAGCAAAAAATCCAATAACAGCATGAGTAGAGTTGCTGAAACTATGCGTATGTAAGGGTTGTTTAAAAAGGATTTTGCTAGATGGTAAGAAATATAGGCCGTCATAAACCAATTTATTCCAATGATGATGGGCACATCAAAAAGCTTTGAACCTAGACTATCGCCGTAGTGGTAGTTTCCAAATGGATAACCAGTAGCTACCCCAAGTATTTCAACAGACATTCCAAGCAGAAATATTACTCCAATCTTTTTCCATAAATCTTGAATGGGAGCCGGCAATAATATCAAGGCAAAAGACACCAAAAGATTTAACACAGAAACATCCGTCAAACCCAAGGATGGAAAAAAGCATATACCTACAAACCCTACTGTATAGAGGATAATTAGAATAGGCGTAACGTATTTTTTAATCGTTGTAAACACTAGGCTTCAGGAATTAAACTTGTGGCAATTTTTGCCGAAAGCAGACAAAGTGGAATTCCACCTCCAGGATGAACGCTTCCGCCGCAAAAGTATAAGCCTTTTAGTGAACTTGAAAAGTTTGGTTGCCTGAGAAATGCAGCCATTTTGGAATTGGAGCTAGGCCCATACAATGCACCGGCATACGAAGATGTTTTAGTCTCAATGTCGCTAGGTGTTAGCAATTCCTCACAAACAATATGCTCTTCAATTTTTGTTTTTAATATACGGTTGATTTTTTGTTGAATGGTTATTCGTACCGCTTCTATATCGATAGTTTCTACACCCAAAGTTGCACTCGGTACATTAATCATTACAAACCAGTTTTCGCCATTTTTTGGAGCATCATTGCCGTTAATTTTACTGCTGATATGAATGTATACGGTAGGGTCAGCATAGATTTTTTTGCTTTTAAACAATCCCTCGAATTCCTGCTCGTAATCCTCGCTAAAGAGAATATTGTGCACATCCAACTCGCTGAACTTTCGACTAATGCCCCAATAAAAAATTAGCGCACTGGAAGATGGTTCCTGGTTTAAAATTCGCTTTGGAGTGCTAATGTCTGGAAGTAATTTCTCAAAAGTTGGCCGAACGTCCATATTTGAAACTATAGTATCCGCTTCAATTGAGCTATCGCCAACAAGCACACTAGTAACCTGCTTGTTTTCGTTGTAGTTAATTTCCTGAACCAAACTATTGCAGCTAAATTTAACGCCCTGTCGTTCAGCTAAGCTCACCAAGCTATCCACAATACTTCGCATTCCTTTCTTAGGAAAAAAAGCTCCTTGGCTAAATTCTAAGCTAGGAATAACGGCCATAATACCCGGAGTTTGATAAGGGCTCGAGCCGTTATAGGTGGCGTAACGATCAAATAACTCAACCAGCTTTGGTTCTGAAAAGTGTTTTTGGTTTAAGCTGTGTAAGGTATCCGTTAACCCAAGCGCACTAATATTTAGAAGTGCTTGAGCAACATCATTTGTAAGCCAAGTTGAAGCCTTGTGAAGGCTTTTTTCTAAAAATGTAGCAGCGGTGTGTTTGTGGATTTTATCGGAACGCTCAAAGTAGTTTATGATCGCTGCATACTTCACCCCTAACTTTTCTTCGATTTCTTTAGCCGTTTTATTTTTATCAGAGTAAGTGGCGAGCCGAGTGCCATCTTCCCAGAAATAGTTGGTAATTGTTTCTAATTGCTGATATTCAAAGTGCTCTTCCGCATTTTCGCCGCACAAGGCAAACAACTCGTCTACTAAGTAGGGCAATGTAAAGAGTGATGGTCCTTTATCAAACCGGAATCCATCATGCTCAAAAGCGTCCAATTTTCCACCGGGTTTGTTGGCCCCTTCGAAAACGGTAACATTGTAATTCTTCTGACTTAATCGAATAGCCGCAGCAATACCAGCAATGCCTGCACCTATAACTACTGCTTGTTTTCTTTTATTGGAAATAACGCTTTATTTTTATAAAACCTAGCATCAAATATCTGCTTTACTTACTTATCTGCAAACGCTACTTCTTAATTTTTTCCTAATACTAGAATATCACCAGATTAATTTAAAACCTCGTCTATTCGAATCGCAGCTGTTCTTTTCTTAAACAGATATTCGTACTACAAATAACAAATCCAATACACTTTTTGTTGATGAACGATGTGTTGAGTCCTTCCACAGTATTAAAAGCTAGATTTAGGTTGCAAATTATTAGCGAAAAAAAGTGTAGACGATGTTTCTAAAACTCCGTAAAGGATGTTTATATATCGTACCTAATTGTGGCTAACGTTTTGACTATGGAGCGTATCGCAAGGTATTTACTAACGAGTGTGTTAGCTGTTGTTTTTATAATCGTTGATTAAACCATTTGATTACCTCGATATTCAGCTCATCTTTTTTACCTGAAAACGTGTGATCCGTTTCAAACTTCATTAACTGGTAGTTATATTCTATTTTTTCTAATAGGTGTGAGATTTCATCATATTGTCTGTGGGGGCAACTGTTATCTTTTGTACCGCATAATATTAACAGACTGCTTTGCTTGCTTAATTCGTCCGCCCAATAAACAACAGAACGCTTTTTTAATTCTGTTTCTTTATTTTCCCAATAGTTCGGAATAAATTCTGCAAAGACTTTGTCTTCTAAGTATGGTCTATATTCTGCTATTTTGAATAGGTCCGATGGGCTATTACCAACGATTGCTGTTTTTATTTTATCGGATTTTTGCAATGCCAAATAAGTCATCATTCCACCCCTTGACCATCCAAACATTCCTATTCTACTCGTATCGGCTTTATTAATTTCTTTTATCGTTTCAGTAAGATATAACACATCATTGATATCTGCACCTCCATACTCTTCCTCTTTTCGATAATTACTTGCAATAACAATGTGGCCTTGCTCAGCTAATTTAGCCATGAAATATATTAATGTGGAGACATCCAATGTAGCGAATTTTGCATTTCCACCTCTGTTAAAAATCACTACAGGGAAGGCACCTTCTTTTTTGGGTTCTATTGTTATTCCTTTGACAATTGAACTGTCGCTTTGATAGGTTATCGCATAGAAATCAAGTTGGTCCAAATATTTATAATTAGTTTTCAAAGTATCATTTTCTGAAAACTGATACCAATATGGTGTTAAACTGATGTCAATCAATTTTTTATCTAATAGTTTCCCGTTTTGAGCAAATCCAAAAGCTGTAATAAATAAAAAAAAACTTATTGTTACAATTCTGTTCATTGGAGTGTGAAATTACGGTTAACTAGCGGCAATAAATGCACTTGAGTTTATATTCTATTATGTCGTTGTCCTATATCACTTTGAATTTCTCAATTGTTGAGTGAAAAATAGCTTGGCATTTTCTACAAAATAAATTATGGTTACTATCCAAAAAAACCATTCAGTGGTTTTTTAATTTCTTTTATTTATCCTGAGCAGCAGTTCTGTAGTTTTGACACTCCCGATCACAATTAGCTGTAGGTCTCAGCTCAAATTTATTTCTTTTTTGGAGAATTAATTAGAAAAAGTGGGTTGCGGTAGAAGGTGAGCCGATCAGTACATTAATCCAAATAAAAATAACGGAATCCGATTTCCTGTTCCAAATTCCAAATTATCTAAAGCATAACATTCATTTTTTTTATTAAGTTCCTGCATCGACTTTCCTCGTCCTCCAATTTCAAAATCATATTTTTTATCAATCAAAAAATCGTGCACTTGTGAGGCGTTTACTTGATGTTTGTGTGATAATTGGCTGTAAAAAAAACTCTCTCTTAAGTTTCCAATATCGGGTGCTTTGTCAAAAGTTAAAGCATGGGCAATATTCGGGTTTTCCAAAAATATTTTCTCGGGCTTTTTCAAATGAGTAGGAGTGGCGTCGGCGGGTCGAAGTAGGTTTAATATGCGCGCTCGTTCTAAAATTAACAAATGCTGAAGTACCGTATCTCTTTTAGATGCTGTCAGCTCCGCCAGTTTTGTGATGTTAGGTTTGAAAGGAACCGACTGAGCAATAAAGGCGAGTAAGCGTTTCATTTTTAAAACCGAGGTATAGGTTATGTTTTCTATTGCAGGAACGTCAGTTTCCAATACCAAATTAAAGGTATTCATTAATCGATGGTGGTAGTTGTTTTCGTTGATTTTGTAATAGGGATAAGCGCCAAATTTGAGGTAGCGCTGAAAATGTACCAATGGCGCCTCGGTTTGTTTTTTTATTTCTTGAGCAATTTCGCTGTGTGATTTTATAATATCTGCTAGAGTGTAGGTGTCAACTTTTATGTTTTTGTCAAATTCCAAGAACTCACGAAAAGACATTGTATCCAGCCTGTAGTTTACCGCACGCCGGCTTAAGTCTGCTTTTGCTTTTTGAATTTCTAATAAAGCAGAACCCGTGAATATGATTTGTAAATTGTCGTAGAGATCATGAATATTTTTTATTTCAATGGACCAATTTGGGTATTTATGCACTTCATCAACTACAATGGATTTAATATTATTGGTAGCTGCCCACTCTAATACCGTATAGAGATTGTTACTCTGAAAGTACATGTGATCCAGCGATATGTACAGTCGATTTTCTGGTAAGTGATTTTTTTTGAGATGTTGTAGTAAAAACGTCGTTTTACCCGAACCCCTTGCGCCTTCAATCGAAAATAAATTATCCTTCCAGTCTATTTCATTGGCGATGTAGCGACTAAAAGATAGGTCTGTTTTTGCTAGTCGTTGCTCTGAATAGCTTATTAATTCCTCCATTTGTACTATAGTTTCAACCCCAAAGTTACAACATTGTCCATTTAAAAGGTCATTAATAATTTATTTTTGTCCTTTGTAAAGGACGTTTATATATAAATTACGTCCTTTAAGAAGTACGATTTTAATAGTATGATGTACTTTCTTATAGGTATAATATAGGAATTATGTTTAAGAATTGCGCCTACAAGCATCATGCAACACTCATTCAAAAGTCTATTTTTGCACACGGATTTCAAATCGAAAGAATGTCAGAAAAGATTGTAAAAGTTGGGGATATAAATTGTGGTTCTGATGAGCTATTTCTTATCTCAGGTCCATGTGTTATCGAAGATGAAACTACCATGATGAAAACTGCTGAGAAACTGAAAGAAGTTTCTGAACGCATGAACATCGATATTATTTACAAATCTTCTTTCGTAAAAGACAATCGTTCTTCTCTTAAATTTTATCGCGGTCCAGGTATCGATGAAGGGTTGAAATTATTGCAGAAAATCAAAAACGATTTTGGGTTTACCATTCTTTCTGATATTCATACTCCAGCCCAAGCTGCACCAGCAGGAGAGATTCTAGATGTAATTCAAATTCCAGCCTACTTATGTATGCAATCGGAATTGTTGGTAGAATCAGCAAAAACGGGTAAGGTGGTAAATATCAAACACGGTCAGTTTTTAGCTCCTGAGAATATGATAAAACCAGTTGAAAAGGTTTTAGAATCAGGAAACGACCAAGTAATATTAACCGAAAGAGGTTACACCTTCGGCTACAACGATTTAGTAGTAGACCCACGAAGCTTTTATCATTTGAGACAACCTGGTTTTCCCGTAGTTTTTGATATTACACATTCCATTCGTAAATATGGAATACCTAGCGCAGATCCTAAAGGAGGAAATAGAGAATTTTTACCAACCATAGCTCGAGCAGGTGTTGCGGCGGGTGTTGATGGTGTTTTTATAGAAACACATCCAGAACCAGCAAAAGCACTTTGTGATGCAGCTAGTCAATTGTGTGTATATGATTTAGAGGAGTTTTTAAAACCTTTGATTGAAATACATAATTTAGAAGTTCAATACAGATAACATTATAAGTACAAAATATTTAATACCTAAAAAATGGAATTATATCTAGATTCGGCAAACATTAATGAGATAGAAGAAGCATTTAAATTAGGCTTCCTTACCGGACTTACAACAACACCTACTTTTATGCACCGCGATGGTGTAACTGATATTGATGGCTTGATCTTGAAGCTAGCTGATATGGTTCCAATTCTTCAAGTAGAGGCGCTTGGCCAAACTGCAGAAGAAATTGTAGCTGAGGCTCATCGTCAGTTGGAAATGGGATTGAAAAAAGAAACTTCAGTTTTCAAAATTCCAGTTTCTTTAGAAGGCGTTAAAGCATGTAAGATTCTTACAGATCAAGACATAATGGTAAATGTACACTTGGTTTACACCCTTCAACAAGCCTATATGGCAATGGAAGCAGGAGCCACTTATGTATGCCCATTAGTTGGTCGCTTGCAAGATCAAGGGCACGATGCATTAGAGTTGGTTAGTCAATGTGTTGAGGCTGTAAATTATTACGGTTACGATACAAAAATCATGTTCTCTTCAGTTCGTTACCCAGAGCACATTAGAAACGCACTCAATGCAGGAGTGCATGTTTGTACAGTGCCTTGGAAAGTAATGACTCAATTGACTGAGAATAATTTTACAACGGTTGGAACAGATCAGTTTTTTGAACATACAAAATTGATGACTAACAATGTGAAGTCTGCACTGAGAGATGTAAATCCAACGGTTTCTGAAACGTTGCCAATTCCTGATGCAATTTTTAAAATGACTGAATACGGATTTGGTTCTATAACTGTTTTGGATGCTGCAGGAAACCTAAAAGGCGTTTTTACTGATGGAGATTTAAGAAGATTGATTGGCTCTAAAGGAGATGCTGTAATGAATATGAAGCTTTCTGACTTGGAATACGGCAAGCCAAAATCGGTGGATGCAGGAGCATTATTAAACGTTGCTAATGACATATTTAAATCTACGCAAGTAGATACTTTATTAGTGCTAGAAAACGGGAAACCAATAGGAATGTTAGATATTCAAGATTTGGCAAAATAAAATTTGAAAACGTGGATAATTCGTTAGAACACACACAGCATATTTTTGAAGCAAAAGGCGGGGTTTTTATTACTCCGCCTTTTGTTTTAGCGAAAAAACTAAAGAACATAAAAGCCATTTTATTTGATTGGGATGGTGTTTTTAATGAAGGTAATAAAGGTGGCGGAAATCATTCAGGGTTTTCTGAAATTGATTCTATGGGTACCAATATGCTTCGATTTTCTAGCTGGTTAAAACAAGAGGAGTCAATGCTAATAAGTGCAATAGTAACTGGAGCAAATAATGAGGTCTCATTAGATTTTGCTGCAAGAGAGCACTTTGATAAAGTATATTTTGGTGTAACCGATAAAAAACAGGCATTGAAGCATTTAGTGGAAGATTGTGGTTTGAAAAAAGAAGAAATCGCATTTTTTTACGATGATATTTTAGATCTTTCTATTGCTAAAGAAGTAGGGGTGCGGGTCTTTGTGCGATCAGATGCCAAAGTGGCGTTTTCGGAATATGTAAAGCACAATCAATTAGCCGATTATATTACGGCGTTTAGTGGAGGGGCACACGGAGTGCGCGAGGCTTGTGAAATGTTGATGGAACTACACTTTAACTACCTTGAATGTATTCAAGAAAGAGTAGCTTTTTCTGAAACATATTCTCGCTATTTGAAGGAGAGGAATAACGGAGGCACGATTTATTACACCAAAAATTCAGAGGGTGAGATTATTGAGCATTACGCGTCGTAAAAGTTCACGCGCGGTCATTTTTAAAGATTAACTCAAAGTAAGGTTATGGTAGATTACGATCCACACAGTTGGGTGAAGCTAATTTTTAATAACGACAGCAAAAATATTTTCAAGCAACTGTGGCCGCCAATGCTCATGCTGTTGATCTACACGACTGCAGTTGTTGTCATTTTTAATCACTTTTTTAATTTTCATTATCCTGGGGGTACAGCAATTCACTCGCTTTTAGGTATTGTTCTAGGTTTGTTTTTGGTTTTTAGAACCAATACTGCATATGACCGTTGGTGGGAAGGAAGAAAACAATGGGGGTCTTTGGTTAACTGTTCAAGAAACTTGGCAATAAAATTCAATACTTGTTTACCAGAAGCTAACAAAGAGGATAGAGAGTTTTTTGCTACTATGATTCCAAATTTCGTTTATGCGATGAAAGAGCATTTACGTGAAGGAGTTAAATTGGAAGAAATCGATGAATTGAAATCGGGCAATTTTAAAGCTGAATTAGCCTCTAAAAGTCATATGCCATCCCATATTGTTAATCTAATGTATAAGCGATTAAATGAGCTTCGGATTGCTAATGTAATTAGTGCGGAACAGTTTTGGGTATTAGATCAAGAAATGCAAGAATTTCTTGATATTCTTGGAGCTTGTGAGCGTATCAAAAACACGCCAATTCCTTATTCATACAATATGTATATCAAGAAATTTATATTCACTTATTCTGTAACACTACCTTTCGGTATTATGAGTATTACTCATTATTGGACGATTCCAATAACGTGTGTTCTATTTTATCTTTTGGTAAGCACGGAATTGATTGCTGAAGAAATTGAAGATCCTTTTGGTAATGATGATAATGACTTACCTACTGATAATCTAAGTGAAAAGATAAAAGCGAACGTAAAGGAGATTTTTCTCTCTAACTAGACTTTTTATAAGTAAAGGTGATTAAAATGATGGTAATTTTATTACTACCAATTCCATAATTCCAAGTGTATTTCAGGGACCTTTAAAGTACAAGTAGAGTTTGTACTAGGATCAGAAATTATTAGTTTGGATTCGAACTGCAGATAGTTTTCTTCGTTTACTTTCTCTATTACTGAAATATTAGCGTTTGAATGAAAAACTTCATTTATGTAAAAAGAGATAATTGGTGCAGAGCTGCTAAGGTCAATTTGTATTTTAATATTATTTCGGTTGTTGTTAATTAGAATGTCTGGCAAATTCAAATTCATTTTCCAACCGAGCACTTGTAGCTCTATTCTGGCCATAGAGCTGCCAGAACTATTAAACAATATGCTGTCCAAATTAAGATTAAATGAAGATAGCTTTTCATTTGATGTTGGTAGATTAAAGGTTTTTTTTGCCATCATTGAATCTGGAGAAGAACTGCATCTTGGATCAGCCTTTTGGATATAAATTGATACACCTTTATTTATTGAACCGTTATCATCTAAAGAAAGAAAAACTGACCCAGAACAATACAAGGAATTATTCTTCCCAGAGTCGTGTGCGAAAAAAGAAAATGGATCTGATAATGTCCAAGTATCAGGGCTTTTAACTGAATAGTCAAATTTGTTATCGTACTCAAAGTAAGGAGGCTCGGGTTCTGAGTTTTGAGTACAAGATGCTGGGGCTAAAGGAAGAGCTGGTAATTCATCCTTTTTGCAAGAGGATAGGATCAAAATAGAAGCTATTATATAAGTGAAGATTTTCATAATAATAGGTTTGTTAGTTTACAAATTGTAAAAGTCTTAGTTGGGTGAAATTAGGATCTAAACAAGATTTTACAACTACAGACATAGCTAATCAGATTTTCCTATTATTGTATTTCCCAAAATTTAGATACTATGAGTACAGAAAGAAAAGTTGGTTCGGATATAGATATTGCTCAAGCGGCAAAAATGGAGCATATCAATGAAATTGCTGGAAAGCTGAATATTTCGGTTGATGATTTAGAACATTATGGAAAGTACAAAGCAAAATTGCCTTTGAACTTAATAGATGATGCAAAAGCAAAACAAAACAAACTAATTTTAGTTACTGCACTTACTCCAACTCCTGCTGGGGAGGGGAAAACAACAGTTTCTATTGGTCTTACTGAAGGATTAAATAATATAGGTAAACAAGCTACGGTGGTTTTAAGAGAGCCTTCTCTTGGACCTGTTTTTGGAATTAAAGGTGGAGCTGCTGGTGGTGGCTATAGCCAAGTAGTTCCTATGGAGGACATTAACCTGCATTTTACAGGTGATTTTTCTGCAATAGAAAAAGCGAACAACTTATTATCTGCTTTGATTGATAATAATATCCAAAGTAGAACACGTAACTTAAATTTAGATCCAAGAAGAATTTATTGGAAGCGTGTAATGGACATGAACGATCGTTCGTTGCGTGATATTACGATTGGCTTGGGCGGTATAGGAAATGGGATTCCTAGACAAGATGGATTTAATATTACTCCAGCTTCTGAAGTAATGGCAATTCTATGTATGAGTAACGATCGTGAAGATCTAAAGAAAAGACTAGGCGATATTTTTGTTGGCTTTACTTATGATCGAAAGCCAATTTATGCGCGTGATTTGAATGCTCAAAATGCAATGGCAATTCTATTAAAGGATGCAATCAAACCAAATTTGGTTCAGACTTTAGAAGGGAATCCAGCAATTATTCACGGAGGGCCATTTGCTAATATTGCGCAGGGAACGAATACTATTATTGCCACAAAAATGGGCTTAAGTTTGAGTGATTATGTGGTAACCGAAGCAGGATTTGGGTCTGACTTGGGAGCGGAGAAATTTATGGATATCAAATGTGGATATGCTGGATTAAAACCTAGTACCATTGTATTGGTGGCAACAATCAGAGCATTGAGACATCATGGTGGTGCAACTCCAGATCAATTGGGTGATGTAAGCTTAGAAAGAGTTCAAGCTGGGTTTCCAAATCTGGAAAAACACATTGAAAATGCTAAGCAATTTGGAATTACCCCAGTAGTCGCTATTAATCACAGAGCTGGAGATGGTGAAGACGAAATCAAATATGTACAAGAGGCGTGTGCTAAAATGGGTGTAAAAGCTGTTGTTAGTATGGGTTGGGCAAACGGGGGAGAAGGAACTGCCGATTTGGCTCGTGAAGTTGTTGCAAACATTGACAATGCAGGAAACGACTTTAAGCCATTGTACGATTGGAATGCTTCTATAGAAGAAAAAGTTGAAACCATAGCCAAAAAGGTTTATGGAGCAGATGGTGTTGACTATCAAGGCAAAGCCTTATTGGATTTGAAGCGTATTTATACACTTGGATTGGACAAGCTTCCTATATGTATGGCAAAAACTCAGAAGTCTTTTTCTGATAATGATAAATTAATAGGTCGTCCAACTGGATTTAGAGTTACCGTTCGCGAGTTTGAATTTGCTGCTGGGGCTGGATTTGTAATTCCAATAACTGGAGCAATGATGCGAATGCCAGGTTTACCTGCGATACCAGCATCAGAACATATGGATATTGACAACGATGGAGTTATTTCCGGGTTGAGCTAGTAAATTGAAATAAAATGTTTTTTAAAAGGTCAACATAAAGTTGACCTTTTTAGTTAAGAGCATTATGCATCATCAATAATTCCTACTTTTGCCGCCTTAAATATTATAGAATAATACACTTTAGAAATGAGCAATTTATCTCAAATCGAAAACCTTCTTGGCGATCAAGCAGAATACTACCTAGGACATACTTCAAATACTATTTCAAAAGATAGTATAGCTGCTCCAGGATCCGAATTTGTTACTGAACACTTTATAGGTTCAAATAGGAGTAATCAAGTATTAAACAGTCTTTCTCGATTGTATAATCACGGTCGTCTAGGTGGAACAGGATATGTTTCTATACTTCCAGTTGATCAAGGAATAGAGCATTCGGCTGCTGCTTCATTTGCACCAAACCCAAGATACTTTGATCCTGCAAATATTGTTGAGTTGGCTATGGAAGCAGGTTGTAACGCAGTAGCTTCAACTTTTGGTGTACTTGCGCAATGTTCTAGAAAATTCGCTCATAAAATTCCATTCATTGTAAAGCTGAATCACAATGAATTTTTGACTTACCCAAATACATTCAACCAAATCATGTTTGGTTCTGTTGAAGACGCATGGGAAATGGGAGCTACCGCTGTAGGCGCAACTATTTATTTTGGTTCAGAAGAATCAGAAAGACAAATACAAGAAGTTGTAGCAGCATTTGAAAGAGCACACGAATTAGGAATGGCAACTATTTTATGGTGTTACTTAAGAAATTCAGGATTCAAAAAAGACGGAGTAGATTATCATACTGCTGCTGACTTAACCGGTCAAGCTAACCACATTGGAGTTACTATTCAGGCTGATATTATAAAGCAAAAACTACCTACCAACAATGGCGGTTATAATGCAATTCAAGTTGGTAAAACGCATCCCGATGTGTATTCAAAATTAACTACAGATCACCCTATTGATTTGGCTCGTTACCAAGTAGCAAATTGTTATATGGGTAAAATTGGTCTTATCAACTCTGGGGGAGCTTCTGCAGGTGAATCTGATTTGCAAGATGCTGTAACTACTGCTGTGATTAACAAGCGTGCTGGTGGACAAGGTCTAATTATGGGACGCAAAGCTTTCCAAAAACCAGTTGCTGAAGGAATTCAACTGATTCAAACGGTTCAAGATGTTTATCTTGATTCGAAGATTGATTTAGCATAAAGAGTTTAATCTTAATTCCCTAACATTATGAGTTGGTTTAAGAGAGCAAAGCAAGGAGTACAGACTCCAACAAAAGAGAAAAAAGAAACCCCAGAAGGGCTTTGGTACAAGTGTCGTTCATGTAAAAATGTAATGACTTCTGAAGATCATTCATCGAATTCGTGGGTTTGTGATTCATGTGGATATCACGAGCGAATAGGTTCTATCGAATATTTTAGAATTTTATTCGACGAGAACAAATTCACCGAAGTGAACAGAAACCTTTCTTCTGGTGATCCTTTGGGTTTTGAAGACACGAAAAAATACACAGATAGACTTGAATCATCTAAACGTAAAACAGGCTTAGTGGATGCAGTTAGAACTGCGCACGGTAAGTTAGACGGACATGTAGTTGTAATAGGTTGCATGGATTTTAACTTTATTGGTGGTTCTATGGGCTCGGTAGTAGGTGAAAAGATTGCTAGAGGAATTGACGAAGCGATTAAAAAGAAAGTTCCTTTCATTATGATTTCGAAATCGGGTGGAGCTAGAATGATGGAAGCAGCATTTTCATTGATGCAAATGGCAAAAACTAGTGCAAAATTAGCGCTGCTTGCTAGAGCAAAATTGCCTTTTATTTCAATTCTTACCGATCCCACTACTGGTGGTGTAACCGCTTCCTTTGCCATGTTAGGAGACATTAATATCTCTGAGCCGAGAGCTTTAATTGGTTTTGCTGGACCTAGAGTAGTAAAAGAAACGATTGGTAAAGATTTGCCAGAAGGATTTCAAACCTCGGAGTTCTTGTTGGAGCACGGTTTTTTGGATTACATAGTAGATAGAAAAGAATTAAAAACAAACCTTTCTAGCATGCTTACCATGCTTAAAAAATAAGCTGCGATTAATTGCTTGTTTTGTGTTAGGAATTATCTAAATTTGCAGCCTTCAAAAAAGAGGCAATAATTTATTGATTGATATGATTTTAACGTCAGAAAAGAAAAAAGAAATTTTCAAACAATTTGGTGGTTCTGATACCAATACAGGAAGTACGGAGGGGCAGATAGCACTTTTTACCAACAGAATTACCCATTTAACTGGTCATTTAAAGGATAACCACAAGGATTATAATACGCAAAAATCTTTGATAGCACTAGTTGGAAAAAGAAGGTCACTTCTAAATTACTTAAAAGCAAAAGACATTGTTCGTTACCGGGAATTAATACTAGAACTCGGAATCAGAAAATAATTTATTTGAAAAAGGCATTCCTAAGGGATGCCTTTTTCTTTTTATACCTATCCAACTACCAACCATACAAACATTTATATACACAATTTTATGAGTCAAATAGGAAAAACTTATTCGTTCGAAATTCAAGGACAAGAGGTTACCATAGAAACTGGTAAGCTGGCTACACAAGCCGATGGATCTGTTGTAGTAAAATGCAACGGCATGATGTTATTAGCAACCTCTGTTTCGGCAAAGAGCGCTAAAGAGGGTATTGATTTTATGCCCCTTACGGTAGATTACCGTGAGAAATTTTCTGCTGCTGGACGTTTTCCGGGCGGATTCTTAAAAAGAGAAACAAGACCTGCAGATGCTGAAATTTTAACTTCAAGATTAGTAGATAGAGCACTTCGTCCGCTTTTCCCAGAAGATTACCATGCCGATACTCAAGTATTGGTTTCGTTAATTTCTTCTGATGGTGAAACACTTCCAGATGCATTTGCATGTTTAGCAGCTTCTGCTTCAATTGCAGTATCGGATATTCCATTTCAAGAGCCTATCTCTGAAGTAAGAGTAGCGCGTATTGATGGAGAGTTTAAAGTTAATCCGACTAAAACGGAGATGGCTAGCGAAGGTCGCGACATTGATATTATGGTTGCTGCTACAGCAAACAGTATCGTAATGGTTGAAGGAGAAATGAGTGAGATTTCTGAAGCAGAAATGCTTGAGGCAATCAAAATGGCTCATGAAGCAATAAAAATTCAGTGTGATGCTCAATTGAAGCTAGCTGAAATGATTGGTGGTGTTCCAACAAAAAGAGAATACAGTCATGAAACTCACGATGCTGACTTAAAAGATGCTGTAATGGCTGCTTGTCATGACAACTGTTATGAATTAGCTAAAAAAGGTACTTCTAAGAAAGAACGTGGAGAAGGATTCAAGGCAATCCGAGAAGCATACAAAGCAACTTTATCGGAAGAAGTATTAGCTTCAAGCGAATCATTGATAAATACTTATTTCCACGATGTGGAGAAAGTAGCTGTTCGTAAAATGATTTTGGAAGATAGAACTCGTTTGGATGGACGTAACTTGGATGAAATTCGTTCAATTTGGTCAGAAGTTAATTACTTGCCAATGACACACGGTTCTGCAATATTTACTCGAGGCGAAACTCAATCGTTAACTTCAGTTACTTTAGGTAGCAAACTGGATGAGCAAAATATTGATGGAGCAATGGGTAAAGGATCAGAAAAATTCATTCTGCATTACAACTTTCCTCCATTCTCTGTAGGTGAAGCTCGTCCAATGAGAGGAACATCAAGAAGAGAAGTAGGTCATGGTAACTTGGCGCTTAGAGCACTTAAGCCAATGATTCCTAATGGCTCAGATAATCCTTATACTATCAGAATTATGTCAGATATTCTTGAATCTAACGGTTCAAGTTCAATGGCAACTGTTTGTGCTGGATCAATGGCATTAATGGATACTGGAATTAAAATTCCTAAGGCAGTTTCAGGAATTGCAATGGGATTAATTACTGACGGAACTACTTTCGCTGTATTATCTGATATCTTAGGAGATGAAGATCACTTGGGAGATATGGACTTTAAAGTTGCTGGAACTAAAGATGGCATTACTGCTTGTCAAATGGATATTAAAGTAGGTGGTCTTTCTTACGACATTATGGAGCAGGCATTAGAGCAATCTAAAGCAGGTCGTCTTCATATTCTTGGAGAAATGAACAAAACCATTTCTGAAGCTAAACCAGATTATAAACCACATGTTCCTAGAATGGTTCAAATAACTATTCCTGGAGAATTTATTGGTGCAATTATCGGCCCTGGCGGAAAAATTATCCAAGAAATTCAAGCAGCTACTGAAACAGTCATTACAATTGAAGAAGTAGACAAAAAAGGGGTTATCGATATTTCTTCTGCAAATAAAGATGGAATTGATGCTGCTCTAGCTAGAATCAAAGGAATCGTTGCTCAACCAGAGATTGGTGAAATTTACCAAGGAAAAGTTAAGTCAATTCAGTCTTACGGAGCATTTGTTGAAGTGCTTCCAGGAAAAGACGGGTTGTTACACGTTTCTGAAATTGATTGGAAACGCGTAAATGACGTAAACGAATACCTTAAAGAGGGTGATACCGTTGAGGTTAAGTTGGTAGATATTGACAGCAAAACTGGAAAAATGAAACTTTCAAGAAAAGTTTTATTACCAAAGCCAGAGACAGCTAGCTAGTACTAATAACTTTTTATAAAGAGTAGAAGCCCCGAATGTTCGGGGCTTTTTGTTTTTTAACTTTGCAATATGAAGCCTATTATAGCCCCCTCAATGTTGGCTGCGGATTTTGGTAATTTGCAACGAGATGTAGAAATGGTTGACCGTTCTGTTGCCGAATGGTTTCACATGGATGTTATGGACGGAGTTTTCGTTCCAAATATATCCTATGGTCCTGCTATCATTAAAAAAATGTCGAGTTATACCGATAAGTATATCGATTCGCATTTAATGATTGTAAATCCCGATCGTTACATTCAAGATTATAAGGAAGCAGGCACGCATAACCTAACAGTGCATTATGAGGCTTGTACACATTTACATCGAACGATTCAGGCCATTAAAGCTGCTGGAATGCATGCAGGAGTTTCGTTGAATCCTCATACTCCAGTTCATTTACTGGAAGACATTATTCAAGATGTTGATTTAGTGTTACTAATGTCTGTAAACCCTGGTTTTGGCGGTCAAAAATTCATTGAAAATACAATTGGTAAAACGGCTAGGTTGAAAGATTTGATCGTTCAAAAAAACAGTTCTACCAAAATAGAAATAGACGGGGGAGTAAACACGGAAACAGGCAAACGATTGGTTCAAGCAGGAGCTGATGTGCTTGTTGCAGGAAGTTTTGTATTTAAATCAAATAATCCAGAACAAACGATTCTAGATTTGTCAAATTGCGCAAAATAGTTCTGAAAATAAATAAAACATTTTACTGGGTATTTTTTTTAGTGTTTGTTGCTTGCAACACAGTGCCTATGACGGGAAGGAAACAACTAAAGCTCGTTCCAAATAATCAATTGCTTCCAATGAGTTTTGATCAATACACACAAGTATTAGGAGAGAGTCAATTGAGCACCGATGAGGAGCAAGTAGCAATGATAAAAAGGGTTGGGCAGAAGATTCAAATGGCTGCTGAAGCATATTATGCTGAACAAAAAATTTCTAATCAACTAGAAGGTTACGATTGGGAATACAACCTCATTGTGTCCGATCAAGTGAACGCATGGTGTATGCCCGGCGGTAAGGTGGCGTTTTATACAGGAATACTCCCTATTTGTGAAGATGAAACAGGTGTAGCCGTCGTTATGGGACATGAAATTGCACATGCTCTAGCAAACCATGGAGGTGAACGAATGAGTCAAGGCATGGTGGCACAAATGGGCATGGGAACTTTAGGCGCTGCTTTGGGCGAAAACCCAACATTAACCAAGCAACTACTTTTACAATCTGTAGGAATGGGGACGCAATTGGGTGTGCTTAAGTTTTCGAGAAGTAATGAGTCTGAAGCAGATCACATTGGACTTATATTAATGGCAAAAGCAGGATATAATCCAGAAGCGGCAACGAGTTTTTGGGAACGAATGGCTGCACTTTCCGGAGGGCAAGCGCCACCGGAGTTTCTTTCTACGCATCCGGCTAGTGAAACTAGAGTGGCTGACTTGACTGCTTTAATGCCTGAGGCGTTGAAATATTATAAGCCGGGGAATTAAGTTGTTTTAATGCAGTTTGTATTAGCAATGTCATTCTGAGTGTCCGCCTTGGGGCGGATGTATCGAAGAAGTCGTTGCGGAAATGTTAGGAACCAGATTGTATTGAAGTCTTATTACACTCACATCTTAGAATGCTCGGATTGTAAATACTATGTTGGTGTCACTAATAATTTAGAACGAAGAATTGCCGAACATCAAGAAGGTACAGTCCCTAAATCGTTTACTTACCCAAGAAGACCAATTAAATTGGTTTATTGCATGGAACTTAGTAGTATTGAGGAAGCAATTGATTTTGAAAAACAGCTAAAAGGTTGGACAAGGAAAAAGAAAGAAGCACTGATAAATGGTGAGTTTGAATTGTTACCAATTTTGAGTAAAAAGAAGTTTGATTGATTAGTTGCGTTTGGGATTGTTTCCTTCGATACAATTTCAAATCAATTTTGTTGTTTTGAAATCACTCAGGATGACAATCCTTAAGCAGAGTTTCTAATCTTCTATGTAATCCCTCAAATACTCGTAGCGCTCTTTAAGGTCGCCTGCTTTCGCAATTGAAGCGCGTTTAAGAATTTCATCCTTATCTCCATTTAAAAGAGATGGAAAAATATTCTTTATAAATTCTGCACCAAAATCGGTAGAAGCATCCTTTGGCAATTCACAAGGCAAATTATCTACAGCCATTACTGTAATTGCATTTTTATTGTCGTAATCCACCTCAGATTCAGTTTGCGGTTCATAGCCGTATATCGGATCTTTAATCGTCGAAGGTCGAAGAGTAGAAGCAACAGGACCATCAATATCACAACTGATGTCAGCTACTACTTTAAGATTAAAATCGGGATGTTTAGCTTCTTCTCGTGTAAATATACAGGGAGAACCATCGCCCCAAAAATGACAGGCGATATACATGTCCGAATTACAGGAAAAGCGCGCAAAATCGCCTCTATACAGCTCTGGGTTTGAGAAAAATTCAGATATACTTCCTTTCATACCGTCAATACGTTTGTTGTAATCGGTAACCTTTAGTTGACAATACACCGGTTCACTTCCTTTGTATGCCAAATATTCTTTTACAGAAAGCTTTGGGATGTGCATTAAGTCTAAAATTTCCATAGCCCCATGAGCGACACGACCATTTCCTGTTAATGCAATTTTTAAACCTTGAGCTTCAATTTTTACTTTTGATAATTCTTTTTCCATTTCAATGCGATCTTCACATTGAAAAGCTGGTTTTAAATCGAAGGAATGATTCCTTTTACCATAAGCCAGAAATGCATTGTAGCAACCCACAATTCCAGCATATCGACCAAAGCCCAGCAAACGTCTTCCTTTGGAATCGGTCAAACACTCATAATCCATCAATTGAATGTTCTTTTTTAGAATAGTTTGAAGTAACTCCTTGTTGTACGGTTGCATTTTAATGGTATGCGAAAAGAAAAAATACTTCTTTCCGCCAATGAGCGCTTCCTTCGGGACTTCTTTAACTCCCATTAGAACATCACAATCGGATACATCCTTTGTTATTTCTATTCCAAGATTAGCGTATTCAGCATCTTTAAATCTTCTGATATCACTTGATTCAACAACGAATTTCACATCTGAATTAGCAGTGTTGAGCTGAAGTACTTGAGCTGGTGAAAGAGGTACTCTTTCATCGGGTGGAGATTTACGTTCTTTTAGGATTCCAATCTTTAACATAGGGCATTTATTGAGGTCGGTAAAAGTAGAAAGATTGCTGTATTTTTGCGGTCAGAACGAATGTTCTTTTATAAAATGGGGCCGACTGGTTTTGACAGCATGACGAAGAGTTATGTAAGCATGTCGGGTTTTGCAAGACTATCCGTAACAAGTGTTGCAACGTTTTTAGTTGGCGAAAACAACTACGCACTTGCAGCTTAATCCGAATTATAGTAGGATGGCTTAATCGGTACACAAGGTGTATCGACAAGTATCTTCTCACTAAAGCTCGCCGAACGCTTTAGTGAATATGAAGATTCAGCGAGGAAGGCTAGTGTGCAATGCGCTTCGAATTGCATGCGAAATTTAGAAGATAAGCTTGAGTTTGGTTGCTTTTTGCCGTGTTCAAGTCGAAAAACAATAATAAGCTAAGCATGTAGAAATCCTAATTGTTCCATGTTTGGACGCGAGTTCGAATCTCGCCGGCTCCACTTGATGATAAAACCACTTCGCTTGCGAGGTGGTTTTTTATTTCCACTGCGTTGCCAAGCCAGTCTGCCTCAGGAGGGCTTGCTTGTGCAAAAGAAGGGGGAATAAAAAAGATAGCATCGCAGAGCGATTGTATTTTTATCCACTTGACGGGAAAGGTGAGTTGGCCTGTATCGTAGTGAAATAAGTTTACGGTTTTTAAGAGAAAACCAGGCCTTATTTTTCTTCAATAATCAAAAGATCGTTTGTTGGAATATTATCCCGTATCGTTTGTTTTTTTCCACTCGGCCACAGGATACCAATTTGCTGAATCTTTTTGGTTTCTCCAAGTCCAAAGTAGAGCGGAATACTGCTTTGAGACAAGTAGCCGGATTTTCCATCTTTTACCTTTGTTTGTGTAGTTAATTTCGTTTTTACGGTAACCTTTGCCCCAAATCCTTCCTTATTCGAAGAACTTCCTATTAATTTGATTTTTAAGTAATTAAGTGCTTCTTTTTTATCGGATAAGTTGTTTATCAATACCATAGGTGCGCCATTGTTTTCGCTAGTTATAATGTCTAAATCTCCGTCATGGTCGATATCAAAAATTGCTGAAGACCTAGAACCCATAGCTCCAAACACTTCGTATTTACCACTTCTTTCTTGGCATTCAAAGCGCAATTTATCGCTTCCATCACAATCTATATTGAACCAATATGCAGCGCTGATTCCATTTTTTCTAGGTTCCACTCCTAAAATAAATTCGCTATCCATGAATTTTTTCCCTTTGTTATTTAGCAAGACAGAATTGATGGCATAGCGAAAACTGAAATTCATACTTGAGGCAACAAAAATATCCTCATAACCATCAGCATTAATATCGCCTACGCTTAATCCCCAAGGCCAAAAATTTTCACCATTTATTTCCTCAGAAACCTCGTTAAAAGTCCCATCACTTTTGCCTTGAAACATAGCATTTCCAAACAGTACATTTTCGCTTTGCAGAAAATCAGCATTTGTATTCGATGTTTTCATTTTTTCAGCTGCTACTATTGGTGTTTTGTTTCTACTAGAACCCATGTCAATATGCATATCAGTAACATAAATATCTAAGTTCTCGTCATTATTGTAGTCAAATGATTTAACACCCATTGCTCCCCAAGAAGTTTTTGGGAAGAGCTCTCGGCTTTTATTTTTAAAGTATTTGCCTTCAACATTTTCGTAGTATTCATCATCTCCTTGCATATTCAAGACGTATAAATCTACCCAACCATCAGCATTTGCATCCAACGGTGTCGCATCGCCGCTCCAGGCTTTAGAATTTAACTTAACAGCTTCTGTTACATCTTCAAATTGATTGTTGCCTTTGTTTTTATACAATATGCTTGTTTCAGTCCTTTCAGGTTTTAGGTGGCCAGCAAAAGCATCTTTTAAGGGAGCATAATAAGTATAAGTTCCATTTTGTAGTGGATTATCGGGGTGCGTTACTTTCATAGTTATCAAGCTATCGGTGGTATACTGCCCCACATTTGTAACAAACAAGTCGAGAAGACCATCTTTATCGTAATCAAAAAACACCGAACCTGAAGAGTGTCCTATATAGTCTAAGCCCGCTGGCTTTGATACATCTTTAAACGTTCCGTTTCCGGTATTTTCAAATAAACGATTTCCATCTTTTACGGTGGTAACAAATAGGTCTGCATCTCCGTCATTATCTATGTCAGCAAAAGAGGCGCCTACAGATATTTGCTCCTTCATTTCCAGCCCAGCTTTAGCGGTGATATCTTCAAATTTCCCATTCCCTAAATTTCTCCATAATTGATTGGTGCCTAGTTGAGTGACAAAGTAGATATCTTCCCACCCATCATTATCAACATCGGCAACTGCGAGACCATTTCCATGATCGTAATGCACCGCCTCATAATATCTGCCTCCAGCACCTGTAATTTGATTTCGGAAATTGATTCCAGTTTCATTCAACTTATCGGTAAACATAAAATCGTGGTATACTTCAAACTCTGAAATGGTTTTTAGTTGTTCTGCTTTCCTATCGTCCAACCATAGCGGTGTTACTATACTTTCTGGAACAGCTATTTTGCCTTCTTTTTTAGGGATTTCGGTAAGAATATCTCCTAGTAATTTAACGATGTCCTTTTCTTGCACTCCATTATAGTGGCCTGTAAAATTTGCACCACGATCTAATAAAATTATATCGTTGGTTTGAAAAAGCAGATTGCCTGGTGCTGGAGGCGTTTTGCCAAAATCTAAAGTAAAAAGATCCCTACACAATTCCCAAATGGTGTTTCGATCTCCAGTTAGAAATTTTCGATTTTTCAAGGACACATTTAATGATTCGGAGTATGCTTTCAGAATATTTGGTTGATCATATTCTGGGTCTACTGAAATAGTAATGAATAACACATCGTTCCAAAGCTCAAAATTCGAAAGTCTAGATTGAAGTGCAGAAACATTTGCCGTTTGCATTTCGGCTGTTTTTTGATCGCGTGTGGATATAAAATTTACCACCCATATTTTACCAACCATCTCTTGACTACTGAACGGTTCGTTATTTTGGTCGATTAATTTGAACTCTGGTAAGGCTAAAAGTCGACTTGGTTTTTTTTGAGTTTTTTGGCTCAGCTCATTCTCGGTTTTAATACCTTCATCTTGCGTTTTATTCAACCCTAATATTTCACGTAGTTTATTTTTGATATTGGGCTGAGTCTTTACCATCCAAATTGCACCACCTAAAAGAATAAAACTGCTCAGCAGAACGGTTAAAACTAGTCTTGATTTTTTCATAATACTTTGTATATCGGATTAGTTGTTTTCAAGCCAATTATTGAATTCATGATTTGAAACAATATTAATTTTCCTGTTCAAGTTATCGTTTATTGTGCCACATATTGCACCAGGAAACAAGGAAAGTGTTTCTGGTTTTCCTGCATAAAAATTTAATTTAAACAGCATATCTGGAACAGCAATTTGGGATTTTTCTAATTCTGGAATATCAAGGCAATAGAAATAATCTTTACTTCTCAATTCAAATAAAATTTCTTTGTTTGAAGGCAGAAACAGATTATCTGAATCAATAATTTTTACATCATCACTGGTATAAAAAACGCCATCTTTTCCAGGGTATAAAAATTGCCAATTGTGCAACTCACCAGTAAACTGTATTCTAAGAGTATCTGAACTTGAGCTAGCAAGTGGATTGGATATTAAGGATAGGTCTGCGGCTAAGGTAAGTAGCTCAATTACAATGCCGAGTCCGACAAGCAAGATGAGGAGATTTTTATTTTTTTTTATTAGAGACACGGACTTTTCTTCGAATTAACCATCGAAATTAATCCATTTGAGATGAAACGAAAGCTAGTTTTCTTTTTTAAAGAGAAAACCAAGGCCCATGCGAGTAAGCATCTTTTTCTCAAAATTCCAAAAGAATTTAAACTGGCCAAATAGAAAGCCCACTATGGGAAGTGTCGTTTGATATATTGGAAAAATCAATAAAATCCGAATGGGTAAATAAACCAACCAGCCATTTTCTTCGGGTGAGATACCAATAAACTCAGTAATTGGTTTTGCAACCCAAGCAGCAAAGGATCCGTTAATAGAAAAAACGATGATGATCAGAATTACCTGAAAATTGGAAGTGATTCCCCACCGTTCTTTTAGTTTATCCATGTTACAAAAGTAACAACTGAACTTGAAGCAAGATGAAAAAAGAAAACAGATTTACTTATGAAAATCTAGAAGGCCTTCCAGTGGAGATTTTAAAATTTGACCTTTTTCAATTTTCCATTCGTCGAGTACATCGTTTATGATATGCTCAAAGTGGAAAGCAATTGAACCAACTAAATGCAATGGAGCTTCAGCGGCTTCTGGAAACTGCACAACATGAAATTTAACAAATTTGGAAAAGCAACGATGTATTAGGTCCTCAGTGTAATGATGCTGTGCATGTTTACCTAAAAACTGAACATAAGAAGCAATATAGGAGTTAGGCTGAGGAGCGTTGTACACTTCATCAATCAATTGCGCGGGGGTAAGCTTATAAGTTTCACGAAAAGACGATAATATGTCGCTAGGGGCAATTTCGTATAAAATATCTCTAATTAGGATTTTACCAATACTGCTTCCAGCTCCTTCGTCACCTATCAAGTAGCCAGGCGAAGGATGCCCGTATTGAATTGTTTTCCCATCAAAATAAACACAATTGGAGCCCGTACCAATGATTCCAACTATTCCGGGTTTATCTTTACAGGTTGAGTTAACGGCTGCCTCAATATCGTGATAGATATTAATTTCAGCTTTTGAAAAGTAATTCCCCAATCCGTCCGCAATAGTTTTTTTTCTATTTGGTGTGGATCAGCCAGCACCATAAAAATGAATCGTAATTTCTTGATCTTTGCTAGCGTTGAAAAAATCATTTTCAGAAATTGTTTTGAAAACCGCTTCAGAGTCAACAATAAACGGATTTAAGCCTGAGGTGGTTAGCTTTGATTGTTTAGAGTCTGAAATCAATACCCAATCTGTCTTGGTTGATCCACTTTCCCCTATTAAAATAAGCTTAGACTGAGACATTAACTGGCTACAGATTGGGGGTTATCAATAAAATCGGCAAATGACTTAACCACTAAATTTAAGGAGGCTCAAAAAGCGGTGTTGGAGGTTTTAGAAGAGAGGTTACCTTCTTAATTCGACTGCACCAATCAATTTCTTAACTTCATTAGCTAAGTTGGTATATTGAATTTTGTAGATATAACTTCCAGATGGAGCAGGATAACCATTAAAATAACCGTCCCAAGCTTCTTCCTTTGATGAAAGTGTTGTGACTAAATCACCGTGCTGGTTGTAAACCAAACAAGAAAATTGTTTAATGTTTTTTGGAATTACAAAGAAGGTTTCGTTTCTGCCATCAAAGTTCGGGGTAAAAGCATTTGGGATAAAGAATTCTCCTTCTTCAAAAATTTCAATGTCTTTTTTGATTGAAACTGCTTCACAACCCAATGGACCTCTTGAAATTAATTTGATTTGATGCGTTCCTGGTTCAGAGTACAAAATAGTTGGAGCCGTTTCTGTTGATATTTCCGTTCCAAAATCCCATTTATAACTAATTGCATTTTCACTCTCATTTTGGACGTCAATGCTAAATGGTGCAGTTCCTGAACTCGGATTTACAGAAAAGCGAGCAGATACATATTCGGCAACCGCCTTAACTTCAAAAACTGCTTCGGCGTTATTTTTTAAATAGGTAAATCGATAATTTGTACTTTCTAGAGGATGCAATGTCACTTCATTGCCTTGTATTGAAACAAACCCTTCTTTGGGAGAATATGAAATAAGATTAGCCGCATCAAAAGGAAGGGGAACTGATATCACTTCATTATTACAAACCACTATATTTTTTTGGGAAAACTCTTTTTGAATGGTTGGATTGTATTCCAACTGTGGCTGATTGGCGTCAACTTCGGTTTGAGCAAAGCCACAAAAGCTAATGCTTATACCCAATATGATAGACGCTATTTTATTCGCTTTCATCAGGCTACTAAGGTAGTCTTTCGTTTCAGTATTTTTACGTCCGGACATTAAAAAGTACCCTAAACTGTTCGTATGTGGGGCTACGTTTTACGAATTACTTCTCTCGATTTGTAAAGTTCCAAAATTACATCTATCATTTGCTCGAACCTCTTTTATAGCGTACTTTTGCGCTCCTTAAAATTGTTACGATATGGAACAAATTGCACCTTACAAACCGATAAATAAAGTTAGAATAGTTACCGCGGCATCTTTGTTCGACGGACACGATGCAGCAATAAATATTATGCGTCGGATTATTCAAGCAACTGGTGTTGAGGTAATTCACCTTGGTCACGACAGAAGTGTTGAAGAAGTTGTTAATTGCGCAATTCAGGAAGATGCAAATGCAATTGCAATGACGTCCTATCAAGGTGGTCATGTTGAGTATTTCAAATACATGTATGATTTATTGAAGGAGAAAAACTCAACGCATATCAAATTATTCGGTGGTGGTGGAGGTGTAATTCTTCCTGAAGAAATAAGGGAATTGCACGAATATGGAATTACCAAAATTTACTCTCCAGACGATGGTCGTTCTCTTGGCTTACAAGGAATGATAAATGACTTAGTGAAGCAATCGGACTATCCAATTGGGAATAATTTGAAGGTTGATTTAAAGAAATTGACAAAGGATAACACCGTTGATATTGCGCGTCTAATTTCTGCTGCCGAGAACTTTCCTGAGGAGGCAAAATCTGAATTGGATCAAATTCATGAAATGGCCAATGCTATTGAAACGCCGATTTTGGGAATTACAGGTACTGGTGGGGCAGGTAAGTCTTCTCTCGTAGATGAATTGGTGCGAAGGTTTCTGGTTGATTTTCAAGATAAAAGTATTGCGGTAGTTTCTGTTGACCCTTCAAAAAGGAAAACGGGTGGCGCTTTATTAGGAGATAGAATTCGAATGAATAGCATAAATACCAACCGAGTATATATGCGTTCTCTGGCAACTCGACAATCCAACTTAGCCTTGTCGAAGCATGTAAATGAAGCTTTGCAAATTATTAAAGCAGCGAAGTTTGATTTAATTATCCTTGAAACTTCTGGAATTGGCCAATCGGATACTGAGATTTTGGATCACTCTGATGTGAGTTTATATGTAATGACTCCAGAATACGGCGCAGCTACTCAATTGGAGAAAATTGATATGCTCGATTTTGCGGACATTATTGCGCTCAATAAATTTGACAAAAGGGGTGCTTTAGATGCACTTAGAGATGTTAAAAAGCAATACCAACGGAACCACAATCTTTTTCATGAGGACACAGATACTATGCCTGTTTTTGGGACAATTGCTTCTCAGTTTAACGATCCAGGAATGAACACGCTGTATATGCAGATCATGGATAAATTGGTTGAAAAGACGGGAACAAAATTGGAAAGCTCGTTTGAGATTACAAACGAAATGTCCGAAAAAATATTCATCATTCCACCTAAGAGAAACCGTTATTTGGCTGAAATTGCCGAAAACAATCGGTCCTACGATCAATGGGTAAATGATCAGTCCGATATTGCTGAAAAGCTATACGGACTGCAATCTAGTATGAGTACACTCAAAGACTCATCGATTGACGATAAAGACCGATTGATTAAAATATTGCAAGAGTCTTATGAAACGGTAAAGCTGGATTTAGACCCTCGAAATTTTGTCATTATAGAGGAATTTGAAGATAAAAAAGCAAAGTATACCGCTCCTGAGTATATCTTTAAAGTTCGGGATAAAGAATTAAAGATTAAAACGCATTCAGAGTCTTTATCGCATTCTCAGATTCCGAAAGTGGTTTTGCCAAAATACCGTAGCTGGGGTGATATTCTAAAGTGGACGCTTCAGGAAAATGTTCCTGGAGAGTTTCCTTATACCGCTGGCTTGTTTCCATTTAAAAGAGAAGGTGAAGATCCTACCAGAATGTTTGCAGGTGAGGGTGGACCGGAAAGAACAAATAAGCGTTTCCATTATGTGAGTTTGGGCATGCCAGCTAAACGACTGTCAACAGCTTTTGATTCCGTAACCTTATACGGAAACGATCCAGATTTTAGACCAGATATTTATGGTAAAATAGGTAATGCTGGTGTTTCTATTTGTTGCCTAGACGATGCTAAGAAATTATACTCAGGATTCGATTTGTCCAATCCGATGACTTCGGTTTCTATGACAATTAATGGTCCTGCGCCTATGTTGCTGGGTTTCTTTATGAACGCAGCCATTGATCAAAACTGCGAGAAATACATAAAAGAAAATGGCCTTGAAGAAGAGGTAGAGGCCAAAATAGCAGACTTGTATAAAAAGGCTGGGGTTAAACGTCCAACATATCAAGGTGCATTGCCAGAAGGGAATGACGGCTTAGGGCTTATGCTTTTGGGAGTAACTGGAGATCAGGTTTTACCGAATGACGTTTATCAAGGCATTAAAGCTGATACCTTAACTAAGGTTAGAGGAACAGTACAAGCAGATATTTTGAAAGAAGATCAGGCACAGAACACCTGTATATTCTCTACAGAATTTGCCTTAAGACTGATGGGCGATGTGCAGGACTATTTTATACAGAATAATGTTCGAAATTTTTATTCCGTTTCTATCTCTGGTTATCATATTGCCGAGGCTGGAGCAAATCCAATTACTCAATTGGCATTCACATTGGCCAATGGATTTACCTATGTAGAATATTACTTGAGTAGAGGTATGGACATCGATAAATTTGGTCCAAACTTGTCTTTCTTCTTTAGTAATGGTATCGATCCAGAATATGCCGTAATTGGCCGAGTGGCGAGACGTATTTGGTCTAAGGCTTTAAAAATGAAGTACGGAGCAAACGCAAGGGCTCAAATGTTGAAGTACCACATTCAAACTTCAGGACGTTCATTGCATGCTCAAGAGATTGATTTTAATGACATTAGAACCACCTTACAAGCATTGTATGCCATTTACGATAACTGTAACTCGTTGCATACCAATGCTTACGACGAAGCAATTACAACTCCTACCGAGGAATCGGTAAGACGGGCAATGGCTATTCAGTTGATCATCAATAAGGAATTAGGATTGGTGAAAAATGAAAATCCGCTTCAAGGTTCCTTTATTATTGATGAGCTTACCGAGTTGGTAGAGGAAGCTGTGCTGCAGGAGTTTGAGCGTATTACGGAACGGGGCGGAGTATTGGGCGCAATGGAAACCATGTATCAACGTTCTAAAATTCAAGAGGAGTCGTTGTATTATGAAACCTTGAAACACAATGGTGATTTCCCTATCATTGGAGTAAATACCTTCTTGAGTTCAAAAGGATCTCCAACGGTATTGCCGCAAGAGGTAATTCGTGCAACTAAGGACGAAAAAGAGTATCAAATTAGCATGCTTCAAGAATTGCAGAAAGGAAACGAACACAAGGCCGATGAATTGATAAAATCTATTCAAGAAGCAGCGATACAAAATGAGAATATTTTCGAACGACTAATGGAAGTTACTAAATATTGTTCATTGGGTCAAATCACGAATGCGTTGTTTGAAGTAGGTGGACAGTATAGAAGGAATATGTAATTTTAGTTAGTAGTTAGTAGTTAGTAGTTAGTAGTTAGTGAGTTATTGCTATGTTCAACAAGTTGTTTAACTAACTTCATTCCATAAGAATAGTTGAGCTTAACACGAAGGAGGTTTAACAAAACTTCTTAACGGAATCTAATTCCGTAAAGATAGACTCTTGCTCCCTATTTGACGAAAAATCCATGCCTCCTTATTGTTCAATTACTCTGCTGGAACAGTGCATATCCATAACTTCAACTGATTAATTGCCATGATTATGTCCAATCACTCCAGCGTGTCATTCTGAATTTATTTCAGAATCTCTTCTTTTGTAATAATAGATTCCCAATATCTCCTTAATGAAAACTTCATGTTTAGTTATTGTTCAAATACTCTGCTGGAAGGACGGTTCTTTAATTTTTCGAACGATTGTAAGATAGCAAGCGAAGCAAATAAAAGAACCCAAGTGCTGCCAGTGTGGCTGCAAACCAAAATGCATATTTGAACTGTTCAGGGTCATTATCGTAGAGCTCAGCCCCAAACACCGACCCTAATATAATACCCAATTCTAGAGCTATAAACATAGTGGACATTCCCTTGCCACGTGTTTTTTCATCTGCTAAATCCACTGTCCAAGCAAATATGGTGGGTGAGTTTATACCAGCAGATACTCCAAATAATATAGCACCTATGTACATGATAAATGGTGTGCTGGCAAAGCCCAATACAATCATAGCGGCAAGCAGCATACAAACGCCCACCATTAATACTTTAATTCGACCAAACTTATCGCTTGCTTTTCCAGAGAATAATCGAACGACTACAGATGCCAGCAAGGTAACCGTGAAAAATAAACCTCGATTTCCAATCTCCAAATGGTCGCTCAAGTCAGGTGTTACTGTCAACACGGTGCCAAAACTGTACACTGTCAATAACATGATTAGAGAAGGCTGCCAGACCAATGGTTCTAAAATATCTTTAGGATGAATGAGCAACATTTTCGGTTTGAACTTGGTGGTGGAAGGCAAGGTTTCTTTCATTCCAAACAATACCAAAACGGACAATAAAGCGGTAAAAGAAGAAGCGTAAAACATGGTATTTAAGGAAAACTCCATCGCAATGTAACTTCCGATTGCTGGTCCAGCCGCCATTCCAATACTACCTGCAACTCCGAGAATCCCCATGGCCTCTCCTCGATTTTTACTAGAAACGATATCTGCTAAATAAGCGGTTGTTCCTGTGGGTTTAAAGCCCGTGCTAAACCCGTGCAATATCCGCAAGAAAAGAAAACCCCAAATGGTTGTAAATGCTGGATACAACAATCCCAAGGCAACACATACTAAAGGGCCAATAATCATTACGGGAATTCTCCCAATGGTATCTGCTAACTTGCCGGAGAACGGACGAGAAATAAGCGCCGTACCCGCAAAAAGCCCTATTATCAAACCCTTGTAATCTTCGCCACCCATAGCGTCTAAATAGGAGGGAAGTTCGGGAATTATCATGTTGAAACTCGCCATAAAAAGCACCGAGCTCGCACACAATAACCAAAACTGAAAGGTGTAAAAGGATTTTTTTTCTCCCATAATTTTTGCAAAGGAAACCTATTCTTATAGTCTGCTACAATTCGAATCTGGTAATAGCATTTTGATCTTGCCAATTAATGCTAAATGCCTCATAAAATGCTAACAATTCGCGTTGACAAATTGAATTCAACTGCTTCTTAATTGTATTCGTAAAAGCTAATTTTGCAAGGACTATGAGGAGAGTTGTAGGTGTATTTTTATTGATTTTTTTGGCAGGTTCATTATCAGCGGGTAAGCTCGACAAAGCCTTTGAAGCCTTGCAGGTCTATAACTACTTTAAAGCCAAAGCACTCTTTGAAAAATCGTACAAAAAAGATACTGCGGGTGCAGGTTATGGATTGAGTATCATTTTTTTAAGACAAGACAACCCCTTTCACGAACCAGATTCGGCATATAAATACGTTCTTACCGCTGAAAAATCATTTGCAAGATTAGACGAAAAGAAAAAGGCGAAACTTTTTGCATTGGGTGTAGATTCCATGGAAATAAGAGAGCAAAAAGAAAAAGTAAGTCTGCTATTTTTTGAAAAATCCAAAAGAGCTAATAATTCCGTTGCGCTTAACACATTCATAAAAGACCATCCGTGGTTTAAAGATATGGATGAAGCGATAGCCTTTAGAAATCGAGTGGCTTATCGCGAAGCAACAAATGAGAATACTTGGCAGAGTTTGCAAGCATTTTTTACAGATTATCCCGAAGCAAAGCAGGCAGCAACTGCAAGGCATAAGTACGATCGCTTGTACTACGAATACAAAACGCAGAGCAAGAAAATTTCTGCTTTCAAATCTTTTATCAAAGATTATCCAATGAATCCTTATGTTGGAGAGGCACAGGATGAAATTTATGCCCGAAGTACCACCAAGGAATCTGCTAAAGTGTACCACAATTTCATAGTCCAAAACCCAAATAATAAAAACGTTAAAGAAGCTTGGAAGCGAGTTTACATGTTGAGTGTAACGCAAAATGATCCGGCACAGATTAGCGCCTTTTTAACGAATTACCCTGACTACCCCAATAAGAATGAAATCCTGTTGAATGTTGAACTGTTGAATGAGGATTTCTTGCCTTTCAGAAATGGGAATTTATGGGGGTATATAAACGATAAAGGTGTAGAGAAGATAAAAGCTAAATTCGATTGGGTTGAGCCCTTTAGTGAGGGTTTAGCTATGGTTGGTAAAGGTGATTTTACAGGCTTTATAAATAAGTCGGGCAAAACAATTGTACCCATAACTTATGACGACGCCGGTAACTTTATCAATGGCTTTGCTTGGGTCCAAAAAGGTGATTTCTTGGGACTCGTAAACAATCACGGGCAATTGGTGTTGCCTGCTCGGTACGATAATATTGGAGAAATGCAAAACGGATTAATTCGCGTTCAACGAGAAGGCAAATACGGCTACTTCAATAATGATATTCAATTGAAAATTGCCTTCCGATTCGATAGAGCAAAACCCTTTGAAAAAGGATATGCTGTAGTAACCGAAAAGGGTAAACAAGGATTAATCAATCAAAACGGAAACTATGTTTTACAACCCCAATTCGAATGGATTTCATTTTTAAACGACTCGCTTTTAAAATTAAAAATTGAAGGCAATTATGGACTGCTTAACATAAAGTTAGATACTCTATTGCCCTTTGAATATCAGTTTATTGGTGAACTTTCAGAAGGTAAAATAATGGTAGCAGCAAACGACGAATATGGATTTGTAAATGAACTTGGGGAAACAGTAATTGACTTGAAATTTACTTTTAGTCAGATGGCTACCTCAGACAATGAATTTAGCAACGGTTACAAAGGCGTTCGAAATTCCAAAGGTTTATTTGGTCTAATCGATTCTACTGGAGATAAAATTTACCCAATCATGTTTGAGCAAGTTGGTGCTTTTAATCCCGATGGTTTAACGGCTGTTATGCGCTATGGCAAATGGGGATATGCGAACTCAAATGTTAAATTAAAAATCAATTATAAATATCAGTTTGCTGGAGATTTTGAGTTTGGTTTAGCGAAGGTAAAAATCAAGGATAAGTATGGTTTAATAAATTCCGATGGCAAGTTTGTGGTTCCAAATGAATACGACGACATGGATGACTTTGCGCAAAACTTACTTCGGGTTAAAAAAGACGGATTTATTGGATTGTTGAATCGCAACAACGAGCTTGTACTTTCTGCGAAGTATGAACAAATTGAAGAAATCACCGAGAATTTGATTTTACTCCAATTGAACCAAAAACAAGCCTATTATAATTTGACTGACAATGCGTTTGTGTTTGTTGAAGCTGGTTTTAATCTGCAACCTCCGATCGAAGAAACGGTCACCGAAGAATAGAAGGTTCTCTATTGTTTCACATTGTCATTCTGAATTTATTTCAGAATCTTCTTATGCATAGCATCTATAACGCCGTTGACAAACATGAAATCATCTAAGACCTAATTCGTCATAAATTGTTCAATTAATTGCCCAATAAATTGGTTTATTTGTTTTTCAATATTTTTTTATGAAAGCACTTCTATTTGTATCCGCCATTCTTGTCAGTTTAAGCAGTTTAGCACAACAAGATTTCCTGCCACAAGCACCAACAAATGCTTACCTAGACTATCAAAAGCAATTTGATGCATGGAGACAAAATATAGATGAAAATCAAAAGGGCTACAAATGGCACATGCGGTGGTTAAATTATGCCGAGACCAGAACGGGGCCTTATGGAAAATCGGTTTCAAGCAAGCATTACCTGGAGGCTGCGGCAATGAACAGCCTCCAAAAAGGGGCCAGCTTTGGCTCTAGAGCTTCTGACTCAACATGGGTTCCCGATGGTCCGGATACGCTAACAGGAGCCTATAATGCGGCCTCAAGTCATGGAGTTTCCAGAGTGAACACCATAACTTTTCACCCCACAGACACGAATACCTATTGGGTAGGCGTTTCGCAAGGCGGAATTTGGAAAACAACCAACAGTGGAAAAACCTATTTCCCAGTAAATGACGGATTGCCAATACTTAGAATCAGCGATATTGCCGTCGATAAAAACCATCCTGATACGTTGTACGCATCGGTTTGCGATTACGCCTATATCGGAGTTGCATTGTCTACCGATAATCGAAAAAGAAATACGCATTACGGTGCAGGTCTTTATAAAAGCTACGATGGTGGATTGACATGGAACCCAACGGGGCTTACCTACCAGCAAAATCAATACGATTACACCTTAATTCGAAGAACCTTTGTAAATTCAAATAATGCTCAAGAGTTAATTTGCGCTGGAGTAGAAGGAATCTTAAAGTCTTTTGATGGAGGTGATACTTGGTCTAAAAACTACAACGGCTTAATTTGGGATTTTGAACAAAACCCGAAAAATCCAAACACCATTTATGCAAGCTCAGGATACCTATACAATTTAGGAATTGGTGAACCAAAAATGATGGTTTCACATGATTTTGGAGACAGTTGGAAAACCATTGGCACTGGCCAGTTTAATGCAAACGAAGCAATGTCAAGAGTTGAGATAACGATTTCAAGTCTTGATACAAATTACTTATATGCCGTATCATGCGGTCGAGATAGAGGCTTGTTTGGTTTTTACAAAAGCACCGATGCAGGAAATACTTGGACACAAACAATAAATGCCCCAAGCGGACCAAACATTTTGGAGTGGAGCGAAGGACGCGGATCTGGTGGTCAAGGAACTTATGATCTTACCATTTACGTAGATAAAAAAGACAAGGAAAAAGTATTTGTTGGTGGGGTCAATCTCTGGGGCTCGGACGATGGTGGACAAACTTGGGACGGCTGTTCCTATTGGTTGAGGTATTACGGATTTACCCCGCATGCCGATCAGCATTTTCTAACGCACAACCCACTAGATAACAAGTATTATTTGTGTAACGATGGCGGGATATTTAGAACCGATTCGATGTTAATTGGATCGTGGGCTGATGCTAATAATGTGGCTGGTTACGAGTTTCCAACCAAATGGCAAGATGTTTCTAGTGGAATGCAAATTACCTCGTTGTATCGCGTAGGATTGTGCGATAGCGTTCCAGGATACATTGTTTCTGGTGCACAAGACAACGGTACTTTTTATAGAGATGATAAAGGAAAATGGATGAATATCTCTGGTGGAGATGGAATGGATGCAGTAATTCATAGAGCAGATCCCACACAAGGCATTTCTTCGTCTCAGTTCGGTCGTTTTTATGAATTTTACAACAACGGTTCTGTAGTAACTAACCTGAATGCAAGTATAAGTGGCGCTGGAGGATGGACCACACCTATAGAGCAAAGTCCAACTGCGCCGGGAGAGTATTACATAGGTACTACAAACGTAACCGTAGTTTCTAGATTTGCTGGATCCAGACAACTGGGTTTTATTCCAGGCAGCAGCAATGAGCCCATTTCTGCTTTTGCAATATCTGGTTTAAATAAACAACACCTCATTGCAGCTAAACGACCTTATTTTACAAATAACGTAAACACCAAACTCTATTACACCGATGATGAAGGTGCTAATTGGGTTGATATTACGGCTGGTTTGCCCGATAGTATGTATTGTACCGCTGTAACAATCGATGACAGGTTTCCGAATATTGTTTGGGCCACTTTTGGCGGTTTTGCTGCTGGACAAAAAGTTTTTCGTTCGGATGATAGCGGTAAAACTTGGAAGAACATGAGCAAGAATTTACCCGACGTGCCGGTAAATACTATCGTGCAAGATGAGCAGTCCGCAGCGAATACTGTATATGTAGGGTGCGATGTTGGGGTGTATTATACAAACGACAGCTTGGCGAATTGGCAGCTGTATGCGAAATCGTTTCCAAATGTAATTGTGTCAGACCTGGAAGTACATGGAAAAGAAAGGAGATTGTATGCTTCCACTTTTGGAAGAGGCATTTGGTCGGTTGGCGCTTTAGATTCTGTTTATGTATTTCCAGAAGACACCACAAAAAAAGAAGATACCGTGATATTAGACCCAGAAGTATACGTTTCTGAAATTTTTGCAAAGGCTCAATTCAACTTGTACCCCAATCCAAACAAAGGAGTATTTAGCATACGCTCCTATTCTGATGCTTCTTTAGCTGTTGATATCAGTATAGTGAATGTAATGGGGCGAACCGTGTTTGAACAAACTGAGTTTATTGAAGAAGGTGCATACCTGCTCAACTACCAATTGGATTTAGCCGACGGCGTTTATTTCTTGCGCGTCAACGGAGACGGAAAGTCTAAAGTGCAGCGCTTCTTGGTTACCCATTAACCAATTTGTACAGGAAGACAAGTCGTTTCCATTTGTAAACGATTGTAAATGGTTTTATCGGTTAAGTGTTTGATTATCAGAAATTAAAAAGCCATTTGGATTAAATATATTTGTGTTTAGATATGTCGGATATATGTAACGGTACATATAGCGAGCTGTTGTGTGTAATTTAAAATGAAAAAGATTTTCCTACATATTTTAGTTCTAACTCTAATTTGCTATTCCTGCAGCGATAGAGAACTTGGAGACGGTTACTACTTCCTACCTAAGTACGAGTCGATTGACGTTGGATACCCAGAAGGCGAGGCAATAATTTATAAGTCGAATCAAGAATATTCATTCGATGAAATCAA